>Ga0114129_10000120_pt1 | contig 79454 bp, 73 predicted proteins | sample RhiMetdeltSRZDD1_FD_80071 | JGI IMG/M metagenome (GOLD analysis project Ga0114129, IMG submission 80071) | Populus rhizosphere microbial communities from Tennessee, USA - Rhizosphere MetaG P. deltoides SRZDD1 (version 2) (version 2) | ecosystem: Host-associated > Plants > Roots > Rhizosphere >... | reverse complement strand
AGCCTGGTAGCGGGAACGCTAGCCGGGGGTCTTGGTCCTAACGATCGACTCAGAGAACGCCTTTTAGTGCCTCCATCCAGCGAAGACGAAATCCCGGGGCGGCGCCCAGTAGCGCCACGGGTGCGCGGGCGGCCGTCCAGAGCGCCTCGGAGACGATCCGCAAGGCGGCGCCTCGGTGGTGATTCAGTCCGCTTCGGGCCGGTCGACCTTGATCGTGGTTCCGCCCTTGTCGATCCACTTCGTCTTGTTCCAGACGACGCGGCCCCGGTAGAGCTCCCGGTGGAGCATCTCGCGGATGGCGGTCGGGGCCCACGAGCGCCCCCGGGGGCCGGGCGTGCCGGCCGCGTTGAGCCGCTTCGCAGTCCGCCGGATGCCGTGGCCGGTGGCGCAGGCCTCGAAGATGCGCCGGACCACAGCGGCCTGGTCAAGGTCGACCTCGCGGCGGACGTGGGCGCGCTGCCCGGAGTCGTCGAGCACCTCGACATTCCGGTAGCCGTAGACGACGCCACCGGCCACGTGGCCGGCTGCCACCTTCCGCCGGAGCGCGTCGTGCGTCCGCTGGCGCGCCTTCTCCCGCTCCATCTCGGCCGCGAAGTTGGTGAGCGAGAGCATGACCTTCTCGAGGGCCGAGTCGAGGGTCCGTTCACGATCCTCCAGGTAGAAGAAGATCCGCACCCCGGCGTCGACGATTTGCTTCAGGACGTAGGCGGTCTCGATCTGCTCGCGCCCGAGCCAGCTCTCCTCGCTCATCACGACCACCTGGAACAGCGGCCGGGGTTTCAGCGCGTTCATCAGCCGGAGCAAGCCGGGGGGCGCTTCACGAACTCCGCGCCGGAGATCCCGTCATCCTGGTAGACGTGGGCGGGGTCGACGGTCCAGCCCTTGCGCGCGGCGTAGGCTGTGGCGTGCTCGACTTGGCGCGTGACCGACTTCTCCACGTCGGGGAGATTCTGGTCGGTCGACTTCCGGGCGTAGACGGCGGCGATCATGTAGGCTCCGTGCGTCAGCCCCCCGCGGGGCTGTCACGAGTAGTTGATAGCCCGCCGAGAGGCTGCGCTCGTCGAGCGTTCGTAATCGCGTGATCGGACCCGGCGGGGCCCCCCAGCGGTACGGATCGTCCGCGTTGATCTCGATCGGCACGATGGTGACGCGCGGCCAGGCGCGGACGAGCAAGGGGAGGTAGACATCGACGAGCTGTGGATATCCGGGGCCCGACTTCTTGATCTCATACACGAACGCCGCCCGCGCACTCGAACGCTCGATGCCGTCCACCTGCCGAAACTGCCGGACCCCCGCCGTCGTCGTCACCACGAGCCAGCGCTCGGGACTGAAGAAGTGCGCCCCATACGTGTCGGTGAGCCACCGCCGCACCACGGACTCCCACTGTTGCCCTTGCTGAAAGCCCCAGGTGCCGGCCTCATGGCGTTGTCTTCTCTCCCCTCACAGCTCCAGCGCCGCCATCCGCGGCGATCCGGGCGTCGAGTCATCGGGCGGGCGGCCCTTGGAGGCGCTTAGTCTCCACCTCGCGGGCTCGCCGGAGGCCGACTCGAAGTCCACGCCAGCGGGGGTGGCCCACTCGAGCAACCGCACCAGGACGGCGACGGTATCAGCCTCCAGCTCGGCCGGGGCCACGACCTCGCCGGCCGACACCGTTTGCCAGCCGAGCCGCGGGCGCGGGTGCGCGCCGGGCGGCGCTGCCTTCCGGAATGTTCGACGGCGGCCGATCATGCTTTTTGTCCCTCAGTTGGGTTGATGGGCCGGCCCACGGCGGTGTTCACAGCATCGTGCGGGGAGGCACCACTTCTACCTGCTCAGCTCCCGTATTGTTCAAGAGGCGTACAGCCAGCGTTGGTCAGCCGGATGCGCTTTGCGCCTGATCGAAAGAGTTCGGCGACCTGCCAGTTAGCGAGAAGCCCCTCGATTTCCTCAGCTGTGTGATCTGCCAGGAACTCCTCGCTGATCTCCAGGAAATAGGCACGATCTCCCGTGATAGTGAAGTAGAAGATCGCGTCCTTGTGTTCCCACACCAGCCGATGGTCCGGCTCTGGGAAGTGAGTGCGAAGGTACGACTCGGCGGTCTGTTGGCCGAGTGTCCACTCATCTTGTGCCATTTTCATTCTCCTCACTCCAGCCGCGCCGTCACCGGCACGCCGAGGGCGTTTGGCCAACGAACGACGCCATCCGTCACTGACAACCGCGATTGATGCCACGAAGGACATACCCGGAGAATGCGTCCACGCAGCCGGGCCGCGGCGGAGGTTCGGTCCCCACCGGCGCCTGGACCCCCGCGCATCCGCCCAAGCCGAGGAGCGTGACCACGATGGCCCCACGCCACACGCGTCGCACCCAGCCGCCGACGTTCACGTGAGGAGCTCCGTCACCGGCACGCCGAGGGCCTTGGCGAGGCGCTGAATCACACCGACCGTCGGATCGTACCGGCCGGCCTCGAGCTTGTTCACGTACTCGCGGGTGATCTTCGCTCGTCGAGCAAGGTCGGCCTGGCTCAATCCCTTCGCCTCGCGCATTCGCTTGAGCTTCATCCCGATCTGTCTCGGTGTCGGTGCCATAGTGAACTATTCTTCACCTCGTGTCAAGAGGCTCCGCGAGGCGGCAGCCCCCCTGACAGACGGTCTGTCTGGAGTCCGCCCGCCCGACCCCGACCGAGGCGCAGCGATCGAGGAAACACAGGAAGCCGCCAGAGCACATTGACGCTCCCTCCAGGCTCACTGGTCCCCTACGGTGGAAAGCCGAACCGTCCGTGCAATCCATGGGCTTTCTGGTGTCACGTTTCGTCGCGCCCGCCGAGCCAAGCGGTGTTCGGTGACGGACAGGCCTCGAAAGAGATCCTTTTGATTCCAGGACTTCCCAACACCTGCGGCACGGGTGTGGTTCGTGGCATCAGGGTTGCGTCGCCGGAGCCTGTCAGCCGGATCGGCGGTCAGGTCAGGTGAGTGATGCCACCAGCGGGAGTCGCCGTTGTTCGGAGGGGACAGTCCGGGTTCGCCGGCTCGGGGGCCGGCCGCCGCCCGGCGACCGCCGTGGTGACACGCTGCCTGATCGCGATCGGTCTGGGTCTGATCGCCGTGCAGGCCTGGGTGAGCTTCACGGCCGCGGCGCCCGCTCCGGCGCGATCCGTGGTGTCTACGGAATCCATCGCGGGCATCCAGATCACGCTCGGCCAGGCTACGCTGGCGTTGCGTGAGTTTGGTCAGGGTGGCGTCCTCTCCAGCCGGTTCGACTTCGAGTCCGGAATGTCCAGAGTCCGGCAGAGCCTTGACGCGCTCAAGGCCCTGGCGCGGGAGCCTGAAGAACATCGAGCGCTCGACCGCACGCGCTCCGCGCTGGATCGCCTCAGCCAGATCGAGCAGGAGCACATCGCCCGAACCGACGCGGGGGGAGGCGCGATGGGAACGGCGATGCTCGCCGAGGTCCCGCATCTTCGCGACGCGGCGGCCCAGGCTCTGACGGACTTCCAGGAAGCCGGGGTGCGTCGAACTGCGACGCCGGAGCCGGACTCCATGGCCCATCTGCTCCGGGGCGCGGCCGGCGCCGGGGTCGCCCTCCTCGGGCTCTGCGTCGGGGCCCTCACCCTTTGGAGTCGGTTCTTCCCGGCCTGAGCCTCGAGCCCTCAGATTCGACGGGTCCAGATCCAGCGGCGTCGGCCCTGCGTCGAGCCAGATTGGTGGGGTCACTGGATGATTTCGTCGGCTCGCGCGAGCACCGCCGGCGGGATCGTCAAGCCGAGCGTCCTCGATGACCAACTCGCGCGCGGGGTCTCCGGGCCGCTCAGCAGCGGGAGAATCATTTCCTCCGCAAAACGCGCTTAAGAACCTTGCGCACGGTGGGAAATCGATGAAGAAGCTGTCCTGCTGCGAGAGTGACTTGTCGAAGCGCCCCAACCCGCCGTTTCTGCCACGGCTTGTTTCGGTCGGTCTTCCCAATGGATACTACGTCATGGTTGTCTGCCCAACCTCGCTCTGTGTAGCTTAGCAGCCTTACGCCAGGAAGCGATGAAACAACGTCAACAATTCGCATCGGACTCGACAGCGAGATTCCCCACTCGGGGTGCGCTGAATCATACGGAGCATATCCGTACCCGGTTTCCTGGTACCCAGCGAGGATGCGGTTCCAACCTCCTTTGTGAATCAGCGGGGTGTGGTGCTCGTTCACTTCAACGCTCCAGTGACCGTGGAAGGTCGCGACGAGCACGCCATCTTCAGTCAGAGAAGCCACCAAGTGAGCTAACCACGCTCTGGTCGTGGCCAAATCCACATGGGTGAACAGAGATCCAATCCAAATCAGATCATACGGGCCGCCGAGGGCGACGGACGTCAGATCGGGTTTCGAGTAGATCGCTGCACCATTGAAACGACTAACACAAAAATCAACTCCCGATGTGTCAAGGTCGGAAAAAGACATCCGCGCTTCCGGCAATGCGGCACGAAGGTGTCTTGCAACCCTCCCGTGACCGCATGGCAGATCAAGTATCGATGCGACGCTGTGAAGTTGGGAGAAACACAAGGCCTGAAGCACACACCGCAGGCCGCTTTTCCCGACGGGAAAGTACCAGTCTTTCCCCGAATTGTACATTTGGTCATCGGGCGCGATGTCCTCGCACACCGTGGACGATAGATAGTGGTTGTAGATTCGACTAACGTCGAGGAATTCCATTTTGCGCTGTGATCATAGGAAGTTCCTTCTCCACGATGCGTCGGATGCTACGGCTCGTGGGCCTCCTCGGGGGAACGGGGGAGGCGCTCATGGCGTTTTGTGACGAACTGATGGCGAACTAGTGCCATCGGCCTGATGGGCGGCGCCCGGCGCGGCCAGGAGGGCCAAGCCGAGGGCGACTGAGGCCGTGAGCCGGGCGAGCCTCATAGGATCCTCCCGTCATCTTGGAAGCCAGGGCGGCGGCCGTCCCGCCGGGATCAGGCGGAGCCGCCCCGACCCTACCCCGAGCCTGTCCCGAGCGCCAGACGGGGGCCTAGAGAGGCGCGCGCCGAACTCACGGGCCTTGCGGAACGACCGGAAGCGTGGGAGCTGCCGGGCCCCATAGAGCGGCCTCGCACTGTACTGGACCCGCCGACGCCCGCGGGGCAGACCGTCGACCGGGGGCGCGATCACCAGCCGCCCGGGGTCGGTCACGTCACGGAGGAACCAGGTCAGGATCTCCTGGGCCCGCCACCGGATCGGGGTATGGCGGACGGCCTGCGCCCGGCCGAGATCACCGGCGGGGCTCGGCCCAAAGAGCTTCACCGCGGCCGGCCCCCCGAAGGTCTGCTCGATCATTCGCCGCGCGTCAGCGGGCGACAGATCGTGCAGGCGAGAACTGCCGCACGATCCCCGGAATGTTGCCGGCGCCACTCTTGCCGAGCGCGTATTCGAGGCTACTTTTCACCTCCGGGGAAATCGACTTCAGCACGTCGACCACGCCCTGTGCTTTCCCGATCTCCTGCTGCGCCAGCTCGGGCCCCAAGGCGGCGGCGAGCGCCTCCGCCCCCGCGGCCGCGGTCATCGGGACGTACCCGGCCGGGGGGTAGGGGAGGTCCGACTTGAAGCTCGTGATCACGTCGACCACGCTTTGCGCGTACTCCTTCGGCACCCCGGCCTGCGCGAACGACTCGCTAAAAGCCCGGAGGCTCTCGTGCTCGATCGGTCCCGCGAGTCTCGCGTCTGGGTCCGGCCCGAGCCGGGGCCCGCCGGCCACGGGCGTGGTTCCGTGGATCTGCTGGTGCAACTCGTACACTTCCTGGGTGCCACGCTTGTCGCCGCGGTGAAAGGGATGACTCGGGTCGGCGTAGATCGCCTTGATCCGGGCTTCGGCCTCGACGGCCCCGGGCGGACGTGGCGGGGGCGCGCCGGGACTCGGCGCCGCGCTGGGGTCGACGGAGCGGATCGGCTCGGCGGGCTGCCAGGCCGCGCTGGGATCGGTGACGGTGCGGGGATCGGCCATCGTTCAACTCCTTGTGGCGCGGGTCACGCTTCGTACGGATCGAAGGTGCCGCCTCATGCGGAAATGGTGCTGCTAGTGTGGCAGGCATTCTTTCACCAACGGGGGTGGCGCCGGCTGAAGCGGTGCCGATCCTGCTCGACGTGGTTCGTCGATCCGACCAAGAACTGCACCGCGCAGTCGTGTTCAGACAGCTGCACGAACCGGTGGTGGACACGCGCGCGCCGATCAGCTGCGGGACACGGACGGCGAACGAAGGGGTGGGACGGACGACAGCCGGGTCGCCCACGAAGACGAGCGGCCTAGAGTGTCCTACGAGGCCCGCCCCCGCGTCTTCAGGCTGCGCGGACCGTGAGCGCGCCGCGGACCGGGAGCGTTCCATACCGCGCGGTTCGCTCCGGGGGCACCAATTCTTTCGCTCACTTCGCCGACACCATTCTCCGCGCGGAGCGCCGACTGTGGCTGTTTTTGCGGCTGTCCCCCGGCGCCACGATGTGGGTACGGGACCGGGGTGCTATGCTTCTCTTGCTCATCGTCTCTCGTCACGGGTTGGGGTGGATGGGCCAAGCCCCCGGCGGTGTTTACGGACCGCGCGGGGTAACACTGCGTCGGTGTCTCAGGTATGGTCCCGCTGAAGTGCCCGAAGTGCCGCTCGACGTCGATCCGGCGGTCTCATCGACGATGGGTCGAACGTCTCTTGAGTCTCGTCTACGTCTATCCATATCGGTGCGTAAAGTGCTATCATCGATTCCACGTTTTCGGTCGGCCCCCGCCCCACATTCGGTATCAGTAACCCGTTCACTCCCGCAGGGCCGTCACCGGCACGCCACCTTCCTGATACCGCCTTCACCCACTGTAGGGCTCGGTGGTCCGCGGCGCCGTCGGCGCCTGGGTATCCAGCGCCTGACGGTAGTGAATGCACCCCTGGAGAAACTGCGGCCAGTCAGGGACTGTCGGGACTGGATCCGTGGCATCCGGTAACAACCCCCACAACTCAGGGTGATGCCAGCACAGGTCGTGTGCGGTAGCGTCCCGGTGTCGGCGATCCCGTTCCGGAGTCGCTGTACCTCGGCCATGGGCTGCTCTCGCGACATACCGGCCACGTCGTCGTCCACGCGTTCTCCTACCCCCGCCCCGAAGACCGGGACCTAGGCCGATGGCTGCGCGCCTTCGCCGGCGGGACCTCCTGTCGACGCACTGGCGTAGACCGCTGTGATCACGCGGAGCCCGCGGAAGCGTTCACCTGGTCGACTAGCTGCCCGACGAGACTGCGGCGCTCCATGAGATCCGCACGGTCCGCGCACGCGAACACGAATGTGCTGCCCTCCACGCGCAGGTTGAGTGCCGGCCCGCCCTCCGTCGCGGCGGTGAGTTGACGCAGTCGCGCGATCCACGTTTGGTCCGGGTGATCGGAGAGCCGGAGGCGCATGTTCTCGGTGCCCGGAATGCGAGTCGCCTCGTCGACGATGCGAATCTGTTGCATGGCTGCCCTCCTGCTTCCAGCTTTCCCCTCGGAACCGCAGCGCGGCCATCCGCGGCGCGAGGTCCTCTGGCTCGAGCGCGTGGAAGACGAGCGGCTCCACGTGGCGCTCCCGTTCGATCTCGCTGTCGCGCCCGCATGCGTCCAGGCCCCAGAGCGCAACATCGAGCAGCCGCAGGCCTCGAATCAGGTCGTTCCCGGGGCCGGTGTTCGGGAGGTGCACCGTCCGGACGGGGGCTTGCCTGGCCCCCGGCGATGTTCGCGCACCGCGCGGAGGCGTCTTGGTTCTTACCGCGGTCGTTCCCGCCAGACCATCACGGCCAGGCCGGCGGCGAGGGCCGCCACGATCCCGCTCAGCCAGAGCGGCACGGGCGCACCGTTCAAGGTGACCTCCCAGCCCAAGATGAAGCGCATCAACTGCACCAGGGCAATCAGCCAAAGCACGACCACCGCGATCCGGGTGAAGGGCTTCATTGGCGAGTTACCTCCGCACGACCGTTACGGGCCCCATAGGCACGCACGCCTCGTCCTTCCGCCCGCCACTCCAGTAGCGCCGTCACCGGCACGGCGAGGTCCTTGGCGATCATCCGCCCGGATCCTCAACCTTGACGCGGAGCGCCTTGCCGAGCCCGTTCAGTGGGCCCAGTCGCGGATCGTAGCGGCCCGCCTCGATCTTGTCCATCATCGCACCTCCCGTGCGACGATGATATCGCGTATACGGCACGCATTGAGCGTCGAATCGGCCGCGTGTAGACGGCTTCATAGCTCTCCGGGGGAAGGACACCCGTCCGGAACCTGGTAAACGAGGGCACGCCTGAGAAGGTCGCCGTCAGCGGCCTGGCGCCGGCGAGTCAGGGCACGCGCCGGCCTGCCTCCGGATCAGGGTTCTCCGTCCCGAGGGGCTCGAGCATCGGCGCGGGCTGACCGGGCACCCAGGTCGCCCAGCGCCCTCGCCGTGAGATGCAATCGAAGAAGTTCCGCTCGATCACGTCGGCCTCGGGACCCCCGGCGGAGACCCGCACGGCCCCGAAGCGGTCGACGTCGTACCGGGTGATGGCGGGTAGCGCCTCGGTACAGGCCTTGGCGTTCGTCCGAAGCTCGGTCAGGCGCTCCGGAGGCGCGGACTCCATCGCCGCACAGCCTGCGAGGAGACAGAGCAGGGCGGGGAAGATCGCGCGCCGCACGGGAGACTGCCGGTTCAGTGGACCGCTCGCGTCACGTGCCGGAAGATGCGCTCATCCGCCCTACCGGAGTCCCGAGACCGGCTCGGGGGCGGGGATCTGCGTGCGGACCCGGGTGATCCAGTCGGCGTAGCGGGCCGACCGGCCGCGCACCGTGTCGAAGAACGCGGTCCTGAGGAGCGTGGTGATCGGGCCCATCTTGCCCTGGCCCACGGGACGCCCGTCGACGGCTTCGATCCACGCGACCTGGACGCCGGTGCCGCAGAAGAACGCCTCGTCGGCGACGTACAGCTCGGTCCGGTCGATCTCGCGCTCCTCGGTCCGGATTCCCGCGTCGCTGGCGATCCGGAGCATCGAGCGGCGCGTGATCCCTTCCAGGATGTCGCCGGTGATGGGCGGCGTGATGAGCGTGTCGTTGCGGACGATGAAGAGGTTGCAGCCGCTACCCTCGGCGATCTTGCCCGCGGTGTTGAGCATGATCGCCTCGTCGGCGCCCTTCTCCTCCGCCTCGTCCTTCGCGAACGCCGAGTTGACGTAGGCGCCGATGAGCTTCCCGCGGCTCGGGATGGCATTGTCGGGGATGCGGAACCACGAGGAGACGATCGCGCGCTGCCCGCGGTCGAGCTTCAGGTAGTCGCCCATGGCGAGCATGTAGATCGCCAGCTCGTCGCCCAGGCCACGGAGCCGCGGCGTCAGCTGGACGGCCGGCTTGTAGACGAACGGCCGGATGTAGACGTCGCCCTTCGGCGCGTTCCGCTCCACGAGCGAGACGATCGTCGCCGCCAGGGAATCGCGGTCGAAGGGCAGATCGGCACGCAGCAGCCGGGCCGAGTTCAGGAGTCGCTGGGCGTGGTCCGGGAGGCGGAAGATGTTGATCGTCCCGCCATCGTCGTCGAGATAGCCGCGGATCCCGGCGAAGGCCCCCGTCCCGTACTGGACGGAGTGGGTGCCGATGCTGATCCGGGCGTCGGCGAACGGCACGATGCGACCCTGGAAGAAGGCGTACTCCATCATGGGCAAGTCCACACGGCACCTCCTCGTGCTCGATGGTGGGCGGATTATGGCACGGGCCCCGACCTCGCCCAATAGCCACCGGGGCGATTGGCCTCACCGGAGAGGCTCCCGCGGGGAATGACGGCACCGTGCCCTTGACCCGTCTCCAGGCCGCGTTCTAGGGTCCTTCCAGCGCCAAGCCTCGGGCAGTCCGGACGACCGGCGCGACGAAGGGGAGGACCGGCGATGCGCGGTCGAGAGGCTGACGACGATGCTCGCGGTCGGGAGGATGGACCCAGCGCCCGCTCCGGCTCACGCCGACCCGGGCAGGCGAGCGCCCTCACCGCCTCGGAGGCGCGCCCGGGCCTCGGGGGCGTCCTGACCGCGTGGCTCGGCTGGATCCGGGCCCAGCCGGTCCTGGCGGCCGCGTTCCTGATCTTCTGCGTGGTGGCGGTCGGCGGCCTGGTTCTGAGCCTTCCGCGCGGCTCGCTGTCCGTCGGCCGCACGGGTCGGAGCGCCGGGGGTGCGTCGGTGAGCGCTCCGGCGCCTCGGGTGCCCGTCGCCCCTCGTGAGGCTCCAGCCTCGCGCGCCCCGGATTCACCCGCTGACGACGCTGCCAGCCCCGAGCCCGGACCCTGGGTCGAGAGGGCGCCATCGGCACCGTCGGCGCGCGGGCTGGCCCTCGTCTACCGCTACCGAGCGCTCCCGCCGGGCGGCGAGTCCCGGTACGAGTGGATCGTTCAGCTGCGCGGCGCCCGGTCCGTCCTGGATGGCATCGACGTGGTGAGCTGGCGGATGGAGCCGGCCGCGAAGAACGGCGCTGACTTCAGCTCCCGGGACCGCGCGGCCGATGGCTTCCCGCTGTTCGGTCACGGGCCCGGGGGTTGGTTCGGAGTGTCCGCCAGGATCCGCTATCAGGACGGTGAGGAGGAGACGCTCACCCGGCGCATCGACCTCGCCGACTGACGGCTCTCGGGTGGTCGGTGTTTCAAATGCGCCGACCAGAGCGGCATACCCAGGTTCCGGAACATCGTCGCCGCGCAGCGGCGTCGAAGCCGTCGGCGCCGAGGAGGCGTCCGGCGGAGTGACGGGGCCTGCTGCTATCATGCAGAGAGACGACACTCGAAAGGAGGTCCACGATGGCGAGCCTCATCGAGACCGCGAAGACGGCGACCGTGGCCTACAACGATAAGAACTGGGACCGGGTGAAGGCCGCATTCGCTCCGGATGGTGTGTACGACGAGAAGGCCACCCATCGCCGCATCCAGGGCATCGGGCAGATTCTCGAGGCCTGGAAGGGCTGGGCCACGGCCATCCCGGATTCGAAGGCAACCTTCCTGGGGGAGCACTCGAGCGGCACCACCGTCATCTTCGAGGTCGTCTGGCGGGGCGTTCATGAGGGGCCCCTGCAGACCCCCTCCGGCACCATTCCCGCCTCGCACAAGCCGATCGAGATCCCCGCCTGTCAGGTCATCAGCATCGAGGGAGGCAAGGTCAAGAGCTTCACCCACTACTTCGACATGTTGACCTTGCTGACACAGATCGGGGCCGCCAAGCGGTAGCTCACAAGGTTGCCCGCGCGCCATCTCTCCTGGGGCGGGGGAGGGGGAGGCGTGCGGTCCCCGCAGCCGGAGCTAGAGCGAGCCGTCCTCGAGCAGCGACACCGCTTCTAGGCGGCGGAGGAGGAATCGGCGCTCGGCGGCATTGCCGGCGAGGTCGAGTGCGCGGAGGTAGGCGGCGCGAGCCTCCTCGCGGCGTCCCAGACGTCGCAGCAGCTCGGCGCGCGCGGAGTGCAGGAACAGATAGCCGTCCAGCGCCCCGTCCCGGGCCGCCGCCTCGATCTCCTCGAGTCCCCGGGCGGGACCCTCGACCATGGCGACCGCCACTGCGCGGTTGAGGGTCACGACCGGAGTTGGGTGCATCGTGTGGAGCGTGTCGTAGAGCGCCCGGATCTGCAGCCAGTCGGTGGAGGCGGCGTCAGCCGCCTCGGCGTGCACGGCCGCGATCGCCGCCTGCACCTGGTAGGGACCGGCCCGGCGCATCGCGAGGGCGCGCTCGAGAAGCTCGGTCCCCTCGGCGATCTGTTCGCGGTTCCACCGCGAGTGATCCTGATCCTCCAGGAGGATCAGCTCGCCGTCGGGCCCGATCCGCGCGGGGCGGCGCCCGTCGTGGAGGAGCATCAGGGCGAGAAGACCGAGCACCTCGGGCTGGCGCGGCATCAGCGCGACCACGATCCGGGCGAGGCGGATCGCCTCGGCGCACAGCTCCTGCCGGACCAGGGCCTCGCCCGCCGTCGCGTCGTACCCTTCGTTGAAGATCAGATAGAGCACGGCGAGGACGCCGGGAAGGCGCTCCGGGAGCATCGTGTCGGAAGGGACATCGTAGGGAATGCGCGCGTCTCGGATCTTCGCTTTCGCCCGGACAAGCCGCTGCGCGAGCGTCGGCGTCGGCAACAGGAAGGCCCGCGCGATCTCGGCTGTGCCGAGACCGCCCAGGGTCTTCAGCGTCAGCGCCACCTGCGCCTCGCGATTCAGCGCCGGGTGACAGCAGGTGAAGATCAGCCGGAGCAGGTCGTCCGTGACCGACGTCTCCGACTGGAGATCGACCGGAGGTGGCTCGGCAGTGGCCCCCTCATTCTCCCGGCCGAGGGCGCCGGCCGCGTCCTCGCGAGTCCGCCGTCGGCGCAGGCGGTCGATGGCGTTCCGGCGCGCCGCGGTGATGATCCAGGCTCTGGGGGCAGCGGGCACGCCCGTGCGGGGCCAATGCTCAAGCGCCTCCGCGAACGCGTCCTGCAGCGCCTCCTCGGCGAGATCGAAGTCCCCGAGGACGCGGATCAGCGTGGCGAGGATGCGACCCGACTCCTCGCGGAAGACCCGCTCCACGGCCTCCAAGGACAGGTCCACGCCGAGCGCGAGGCTCGCGGCCCCGGGAGCCGCGGGCCCCAGCGGGTTCCCGGCCCTCAGGCCTCCATGTCCCACACCGGACGTACCTCGATGCAGCCGTACTTGGCCGACGGAACCTGGGCGGCCCACTTGAGCGCTTCGTCGAGATCCTTGACCTCGATCAGGTAGTAACCGCCGAGCTGCTCCTTCGTCTCGGCGAACGGACCGTCCATGGTCAGGGTCTTGCCCTCTCTCACGCGCACCGTGGTGGCGTCCGAGGTCGGGCGGAGCCGGGCCGAGTCCCGGTAGACGCCCGCCTTGTCAACTGCCTCCTGGAACTTGCCGTAGGCGGCAAACAGCTCACCCACCTGCTTCTCGGACATGTCCGGATAGACGCGCTCGTCGGAGTGGATCAAGAGCATGTAGCGCATGGGCTCTCCTTTCGGGGCCGGCCCCATGACCGGCCCTACCAGTAAGACGCGCGGCCGGGGCGGATTCGACAGGGCGCGACACGCTCCCCCCGGGCTCGGGGCCCTCAGCCCGCCGCCCTGCGGGCGACCGGCAAACGCTGGAACGTTCAGCGGGCACCACGCCTGGGCCGGCGCCTGCGCGGTCCCAGCACGAGACCGGCGACCGCGCCGCACCCGACGAGGACCAGTGCGACGGCGGCGGCCCCCACCCCGAACCCACCTTGCCCGGTGAGCCAACCGACGATGGCCGGCGCCGCCACCATGCCGAGGTCGGTGATGAAGCGATAGAGTCCCACCGCGCGGCTCCCGAAGCGTCCGTGCAGGTGCTCGGCCAGGAGGGACGCAGGGATCATCCACACCGTCATCCCCACGATGACGAGGGTACAGGCCAGCGTGTAGCCGAGGAATCCACGCGTGAAGGGGAGAAGGGCCACTCCGGTCACAAGGACGGCGAGCCCCGGAAGCAGCACGCGCAGTCGCCCGAAGGTGTCCGCCGCCCAGCCGACGGGGATCAGCAGGCCCGCCTCGACCACGTACCCGATAGCCAGGGCCCGGCCGATTGCGGCTGCGTTAAGCCCGAGCGTCTGGCCGCCGTAGAGCGGTGCGAGGGTCACGATCGCCCCCGCCCACCCGAAAGCCAGGCCGAACACGACCAGGTAGATCGCAAAGAGGGAAAGGGGAGACGGGCCAGGTGCCGCCGATCCGGGCGCCGGCCCGGCATCCGCGGCCACCGGCCGCACCTGGAGCACCGCCCTGATGGTGGGCATGACCCGCCAGGCTGCGGCCAGCCACCCGGCGCCGACGGCGACGGCCGCCGCGCCAAAGCCCCAGCGCCAGCCGGCGTACACGGAGACCGTTCCGGCCAGATACCCGCTGACCGCGTTGGCGCTGATCAGCGCGCCTTCGTACATGTTGCCCCGGCGCGTCCGCTGGTTCGGGGGGCCCGCCTGCATGAGGTAGACGATGCCCACCAGGGCCGTCGCACCGTAGCCGAGCCCGACGAGAGCGCGAGCGACGGCCATCGTGGCCAGGGACGACGCCGTGGCGGCGGCGAGCGTCCCCGTCAGGACCAGCGCCATGCCGGCGTGCATCATCCGGGTTGGGCCGATCTGGTCGACGAGCATTCCTGCCGGCAGGGCCAACAGGGAGCGCGGCAGGCTGAAGGCGGTGCCGAGGAATCCCGCGGCGGCCAGGCTCAGGCCGAGGGAACCGACGAGCGCCGGCAGGAGGGGCGGGTAGACACCCTGACCGAAGTTCAGCAGGAAGGAAGCGACGAGGAACCACCGGAGGACGGCGGGCTCACCAACGACTCGGGGGATCGGATTCCTCCATCGACCCGGCCAGCCGCCGACCGAGGCCTCGTCGAACATAGCACGCCGAGGCGCGCGTTCCCCGACTCCGGCCGCGGGCGCTCGAGGTCGGGACGTGGCCCGGCGCGCCGGGCCTCAGGACGCGAGGAAGTCCGCGAAGTACTCCTCGACCGTGAGCCGGCGGTTGGTCAGACCGAGCCGGAACGCCTCTCCCGCGAACATGTCGATCTGCGCCCGATTTCGCTCGAGCCCGTATGGATGGAAGTCCTCGCCCATCACGGCCGCCGTGTCCTCCAGCTCCGCCTCCAGCCACGGGGTGGCGTAGGGGAAGCTTTTCTGCGCGGCGGTGAACGCATCGTTCGCCGCGATGAACGCGTCGGTGAGGCTTCTGGCGATCCACCGGTTGGCCTCCCACGCCTCGCGCCGGAGGACGATCAGGTGCTGCGGCGGGAACGCGCCCGTCTGGCGGAAGTACTCCTGCTCGAGGCCCCGGAAATTCGGGAAGAGGCGGGCGATGGCACCGGTCTTGGGATGGTAGGCCTGCGGTCGGGGCGGGCTGTAGATCGCCTCCAGCTCGCCGGCGACCAGCAGGTCGGAGAGCGACCGGCCCCGCGGAGGGGTCATTACGCCGGAGGGCAGCGTGACATCCATCGGCGCCGACCACGGTGTGTCGATGTCGCCGATCCACCACTGGATCATGGCCGGATCCAGGCCCAGGAAGCGCAAGAAGTGCCGGTACCAGATCGAGCCGCTGGCCGTGTAGCTGTACATGCCGATGCGTTTGCCGGCCAGGTCCTCGGGCCGGTGGATCGGACCGCCCCGCCGGACGTACAGGTCGCGCGCCGTGAAGTTGCGCAGCGGGAACACGGGCAGACCGACGTGCTGGCGATCGCCCTTGTCCATGCGGTAGAGGTACTGGGCCATCGACCACTCGCCGCCCTGGACGCTCGGGTCCTGCACGGCCCGGCGCAGCATCTCCGCGCGTGCCGGCCACGACCCCCGGCTGCCCAGGATCATGGTGAGCGCGATGCCTTCCGGCCTCACGTCCCCCGTGGCGAGTGGCAGGACGCGGGCGTAGTCTGCGCAGGTCAAGGAGACTCGAACGTCGGGCATCGTCAGCTCCTGGGTCGCGCCGCGCGGAGCCTGTCACGGCGGCAGCACGGTGCGAGGCGCATGGGTTGGGTCGAAGGGTCCCGGCGGACTAGAGCATCACCTCCCGAGAAGGGTCGTCAAGCCCCGGACCGGGCCAGAGAATCGGTCGCGCCATCCGCCTGCTCTCGTCCTTCCCGCGGGAGGAGGCCACGGAGGGTCGGGAGGCTGGCCTGGTGCCTTGGCTGAGGCCCGCGGGGCCCCGGGCGAGCTCTCCCGAGCCGGGGCACCCCGGGGGGCCCCGCAGGGCCCCTCTAGAGGGGCCCTGGACGGACGTTGACAGGAGGGCGGTTCCCTGGCAGTCTCGGGGCGTGATGAGGCTGGGTCTGGGCCTCCTGCTTATGTAACGGCGAGCGCCGCTGTCTGCGCTCGCCGAGCCTCCTGAGCCCTGAGGGCCAGGAGGCTCGTAGTTTTCGGACCCGGGCGGAAGCCCGGCGAGGGGGCAACATGGCACCACCACCCGTGACCCCGAGGCGCATGCCCTTCGGCAAGTACCGTTCGTTTGTACCCCTCGAACTGCCCGACCGGACCTGGCCAGACCGGAAGCTCACGAAGGCGCCGCGCTGGTGCTCGGTCGACCTACGGGACGGAAACCAAGCCCTCATCGATCCGATGGACCCGACCCGGAAGCGCCGCATGTTCGAGGCGCTCGTCAAGATGGGCTTCAAGGAGATCGAGGTCGGGTTCCCGTCAGCGTCCCAGCCCGACTACGACTTCGTACGCCTCCTCATCGAGGAGGACCTCGTCCCGGAGGACGTCACCATCCAGGTGCTGGTCCAGTGCCGGCCCGAGCTGATCCACCGGACCTACGAATGCCTGCGAGGCGCCCGCCGGGCCATCGTGCACTTCTACAACTCGACGTCCATCCTGCAGCGCCGCGTCGTGTTCGGGCTCGACAAGCCGGGCATCGTGGACATCGCGGTGAACGCCGCCAGACTCTGCCGGAAGCTCGAGGACACGGTCAGCGACACGGAGATCCTCTACGAGTACTCGCCGGAGAGCTACACGGGCACCGAGGTCGAGTTCGCCGTCGAGATCTGCGAGGCGGTGATGGACGTCATCGAGCCGACGCCCGAGCGGAAGATCATCCTGAATCTGCCGGCCACCGTCGAGATGTACACGCCCAACCTCTACGCCGACACCATCGAGTGGTTCCTGAGGCGCGTATCGCGGCGGGACCGCGTCGTGCTGTCCCTCCACCCGCACAACGACCGGGGCTGCGCGGTCGCCGCCTCCGAGCTCGGCGTGCTGGCCGGCGCCGACCGGGTGGAGGGCACGCTGTTCGGGAACGGCGAGCGGACCGGGAACGTCGACGTGGTCAGCCTGGCGATGAACCTGTTCGCGCAAGGGATCGACCCCGAGCTCGACATCTCCGACATCGATGCCCTGCGCCGGGTGGCCGAGTACTGTAACCGGCTACCTGTCCACCCACGCCACCCCTACGTGGGTGATCTCGTGTACACGGCGTTTTCAGGCTCGCACCAGGACGCGATCAAGAAGGGCATGGAAGCGCTGCCCCGGAACTACGCGGTGTGGGAGGTTCCGTACCTCCCCATCGATCCGAAGCACGTGGGCCGGACCTACGAGGCCGTCATCCGCGTCAACAGCCAGTCGGGGAAGGGCGGGGTCGCCTACATCATGAAGGCGGAGCACGGCTTCGACCTGCCCCGCCGGCTGCAGATCGAGTTCTCGAAGACGATCCAGGCCATCACCGAGGACAGCGGCACCGAGATCAGCCCGGCGGCGATGTGGGAGGCCTTCCGGGCGCAGTACATGCCCGCACCCGCGCCGTACGAGCTGCTCGACCACAAGGTGGTTTCGGATGGGAGCCGAGACCGGACCCGCCTGACGGCCCACCTCCGGGTGCGCGGTGCCACCCACACCGTGACCGGGAGCGGGAACGGCCCCATCGCCGCCTTCGTGGACGGCCTGCGCCGAGAGCTGGCCGCGGACTTCGACGTGGTCGACTACGCCGAGCACGCCCTCGGCCAGGGGGCCGACGCGACGGCGGTCGCGTACGTGGAGACCGCGCACGGCTCCGACTCGACCCTCCGATGGGGTGTCGGGGTCCATCCGAACATCATCACCGCATCGCTCGTGGCGGTGCTGTCCGGGCTGGCGCGCGGCGAGGGGCTCTGCGAGAGTGCAGGGCGCCCCACGGGCGCCTGACCCGCCGTAGGGCTGTGGAGAGATCGGTCCGCGTCGGCGGTTGACCGCCCGATCCGCTCCCGGCCGTCAGCGCACCACGTCGCCGATGACCAGCACCGGACGGCCGGCGTGCGCGGCCACCGCGCTGGAGACCGAGCCGAGCAGGGCCGCCCCGAGGCGGCCGCGCCCGTGGGTGCCCACCACCACCAGATCGTACTCGCCCGCCCGGGCCGCCTCCACGATGGTGTCGGCCGGCTGGCCCGCCAGCCATTCCACCTGAGGCTCCGGACCGCCGGCGTTCAGTGCCACGCGGCGAGCCTCCTCGAGGACACGCTGCGCCTCTTGGAGCGCCTCGCCGAGGGCGCGCGAGTAGTTGGGCTCGCCGAGCGCGTCCGACGGCGCGTGATACGCCGTCATGAGCGTGATCTTCGCGGAGAGCGCGGCGGCGAGCCGCGCCGCCACGCGGACCGCGTCGAAGGCGTGGTCGCTGCCGTCGACCGCCACGAGGATGCTCCTGAAGGGTCGCGGGGCCGTCTCACGGGACCGATCGGCGGGGCCAGGGCTCTCCACGGTATGCCTCCCTCCCGCCGTCTTTTGCGGCGGGCCCACGGAGTCCGAGCGGGCTAGCCTCGCAGCAGAGGCGCACGCCACAGGCCGGCTACCGCCGGCAGACAGGCCGGCAGAAGTCCGGGCTGGCGGTCTTCATAGTGTAGAACGAATGCGCGTCCCGAGGCTTCGGCGCCGAGGCGGTCGCTCAGCCCCTGCCGTGCCCCCCCCATCACCCCGCCAGCGCCTTGACACGTGGTGGGTCCCTGCCTACCATCGGCCCAACCGGGCAGGGGACGAGGGTCCGGAGCTACGGATCCTTCGATCCCCATGGTCGTTCATAGAGAGCCGACCTGGATCGACCAGCATCTCATCCACGAGAGCAACGGTCCCGCGCCGCGTGACCTCCTCGATCGGATCATCGTCGACGAGGGCATGGACGGGACCGGAGCCCAGTGACGCGAGATCGCGGAGGTCGCGACCGGAGTGCCGGGCTTGTCACGGACACGGTCGACCACGTCGCTTTCCTTGACACCCCCCGGAGGTCGCCTGTAAGGTAACAGTGTTTTCTCAGGCGCAGGCGGGAGGCGCTCGTGTTCAGGGGTCTGCGAAGGTTCTTCGGGTTCGACTCCGGTGAGGACGAGGAGCCCGAGCCGGCCCTGACGCTGTCGTCCGGCCCGCATTCCGGCGCCTTCAGGGTAGGGGAGAAGCTCTCCATCAAGGGAGAGATTGTCGGGGAGGGGGACCTCGAACTCGCGGGACGCTTCGAGGGGATCGTGAACGTGAACGGGCGTGTCATCGTGGGCGAGCGTGCCGAGGTGGACGCGGACATCAGTGCGTCGAACATCGTGGTCGCGGGAAAGGTCCGCGGCAACCTCAACGCAACCGGGCGGGTGGAGATTCTTCCGCAGGGTATCCTGACCGGGAACCTCAAGAGCGGGAGTTTCGCCGCGGCCGATGGCGCGCTCGTCAAGGGGGAGATCGTGGTGGACCGAGGTAGAGGACGGATCGAAGTGGTGGGAGGTCAGCCATGAGGGGAGTTCTGGCCGTGTCGCTAACGCTCCTGGCATCGGCCACCGCGGGGGCCGGCGAGTTGATTTTCGCGAACGGCAACCGGCTCGCTGGAGAGCTCTCGAACGAGGCCCTCATGGTGTCGACGGGCTCGGGTCTCGTGGAGATCGTTCCGGACGAGGTGGTTGCGCTCTCGCGGGAGGAGATTCGCCTCCGGGACGGGCGCGTGATCCAGGGGACGCTGGTCGGTGGCCAGGTCAAGGCCAGAACGTCCCTGGGTGAAATCGCCGTGAAGGTGGACGAGCTCCAGATGTACCGGGGGAGTCCCCAGGCGAGCGAGCCCAGCGCCGGATCCGGCCAAACTGCGGCGCCTCGGCCGGCGGCATCGACGAGTGTGCCGGGTGGCCCTGCCGCGACTTCGGCGACCCCAGTAGCCGGAACCGCCGGCCGGAGCGACACCGGTATCGCGGGTGGCCTACCGACGGTGGCAGCGTACCAGGAGGCGTCGAGCGGGCGTCAGGGTGGCGGGGCGCTCCCGTCCGGCGTTCAGACCGCTGTCCTGACGCCGGAGCCTCGGGTGACGCCCCCGGGCCGGATGTTCGAAGTCATCGGCGAGAGCCTGCTCTACCGGGACGCGCTCTACAGCTCGTCGCGGGTCGGGCGCGTCGTCACCGGCCAGCAGGTGAAGTACCTGGACTCGATCGACCGCCGCTTGCGCATCCTCAACCTGCTGGTGTTCGACGGGGGCTACTGGGTCAAGATCCGTCTGCCCGACGGCACCGAGGGCTGGGTCCCGGCTGACTCCGTGCGCGAGGTGCGGTGAGCGGCTTCCGGGCCTGGTTCGGCGCAGTTTCCGCGTCGATCCGCTGGACCTTTCTGGCAGTCGGTACCGTGCTCCTCCTGGGCCTGGTCGGTGCCGGGGTCTGGAGTTGGCTCGGGCACCGAGAGGAAGCTGCCCACCGGGCCCTGGGAGCGGCCCTCGCCACAGCCCAGCGAGCCGTAGGGTCGGGCCAGGCGGCCGACCTGGAAGCGTCGGCCACAACGCTCCGGGAGTTCCTCGCGAGTCATTCTGGCACCCAGGCCAGTCACCAGGCCTGGTACGTTCTCGGTCAAGTCGAGTTCCGGCGGACCCAGTGGGATGCGGCGGCGGCCGCCTTCGGAGAGGCGTCCCGCCGTGACCGGGGCAGCATCGGAGCGCTGAGTCGCCTCGGACAGGGCTACGCGTATGAGGCCAAAGGGGACGCGGCCCGGGCGCTCGAGGTGTACCAGCAAGCCTTGGGTGGGCTCGGTCCGAAGGACTTCCTCTACGGGGACCTGCTCATGGCCAAGGCCCGCGCCCAGGAGCTGACCAAGGATTCCGCGGGGGCGGTCGCGACGTACAAGCAGTATCTGAAGGACCTGCCCACGGCGGATCGGGTCCAGGACGTGCGAATTCGGCTGGCGTTGCTCGGCAGTACTGGCTGACGCGTTCCTCCCCACCCACAAGAGAGTCGCGACGTACCCGCCCGAGGGCTTGGCCAAAGCCGAACCCCTTCTCAGGGGTTCCGCACGCCGCCGGGGTGGGCCCCTCAGCGGTCGCCGGGCGGACGGTGGATCGTCCTCGTGGATCCGGTCGGTCGTTAGGCGACAGAATCCCTCTTATCGGACATCGACTCATCCAGGCGGAGCCTGGGGGCATTCGCGTTAGTCTCTCGGCCCGACCCCCACGGTCGACGTTTCAGCCGCCGTTCGAGCAGGCCGCCTGGCAGGCAACTCGCCGAATCGTAGTCCCGGGATCCGGCGGATCGCGCCGGGACCGTGTCAAAACGCGAGATCCGTGCCTCTAACCCGGGATCTGCGCCTCTTCCGGCAGTGTCTCCCACGAGGGCTTCCAGTCCGGCAGGCGCCACCCAAACGCCCGGACTAGTCGCCCGACCTCGTCGGAGAACGAGCGGCGGACCTGGTCGTTGTCTCGACGCTTGAGACCGAGCTCCTGGTAGAGCCGATTCTTCACGCTACCGGGGCGTCCGAAGATGTTCATTGTACGCACGTACCACTTGTGGAACGTCCGTTCGGCTTCGTCCCGGGCGGCCTCGCTCTCGGCGAGCCGCTTGATCCAGAGTTCGCCGTGGCGGATGTGCATCCGCTCCTCCTTGAAGATGCCCTCCACCCCGCGTCGCCAGGGGCCGTAAGAGGAGTCCCGCACGTCCTCCAGCTGATGTCCCGCCCCGCGGTCCATGCAGAAGTTGAACATCACGAAGTCCGCCCACGTGTCGATCGGGTAGTAGAAGATATTCACGCGCTTGTCCGCCCCCACGCGGGCCGTTCCGATGTCGGCCTCCGAATCGTCGAGCCGGCGCGCGAAGCTTTGGTCGTGGGTTCCCACGTGGGCGCCGACGTCGACGCCTAGCTCCTCGAGGAGGTCGTACATGACCTTGGCGTGCCGGGTCTCGTCCTTCACGATCTGGGCGACGACGAGCTTCTCCTCGACGCCAGGCGCCTTCATGATCCACGGCACGTAGCCGTAGGCGCCCGCAAGCTCGGAGTCGGCCTGCATGGTCATGAGGTGAACCAGACTCTCCCGGTAGGTCGAGCTCATCTCGTCCCCCGCCTCGATGCGCTCGCCCCGTGCGATCCGGGCGAGCAGCCGCTCGTGGCGTGTGCTGTCGTCAGTCATGTGGTTCCCTCCCTCTGCCGTCCGGTCGTTCCGGGACGGGCCGGCGCGCGGGCACAGGGTAGCACTGCTCCACGGGAGTCTGACGCGCGAAGCCCAGAGCCTCGCGCTGGATCATCAGGTGGTGACGGACCCGTACCGCCTCGTCTCGCAGGCGGTTCCGAGTCTCGACCTCCGCCCGGGCCACAGCCCGCTCGTCCGGGGTGCCGGCCCACGCTCCCGGATCCGCCGAGAGGGCGTCCAGGCGGAGGTCCAGCCCGGCGAGTCGATCGAGGATCCCCTGGAGCCGCTCTCCCGTCCGGCCGAGGGCCTCCGCCTGCGCCTGCCGGATCTCCTCCTCCACGTTCGCGAGGCGCGCGGCGCGGCCTCGGTCGCGGTCGCCGGCGGCACGAACGAGGTCGTCCCGCCTCAGCTCCACGGCGTCTCCCCCCTCACCTGCCGGTACGCCGCCACCAGCCGCCGGACCAGGGCCGTGGACGCGAACGGCAAGGCCGCCTCGCGCCCGCCGATAGCGAGCTTCGCGGCCAGGTCGGTGTCGGTCAGAACCTGGGTGACCGCGGCCGCGAAGGCGGTTGCATCCTCGGGCACGAGCAGGCCCGAGACGCCCTCGGCGGCGACCTCCTCGATGCCGCTCGCCCGGACCGCCACGACCGGGAGGCCGCAGGCCATCGCCTCGAGGACGGCGAGACCCTGGGTTTCGGTCGTCGACGCGAACACGAAGGCGTCTGCTGCGCGGTAGTACGTAGGGAGGCCGTCCGGCGGCGAGCCGCCCCGGAGCTCGATGCGGCCCCCGAGACCCCGTGCCGCCGCCGCGCGGCCAAGGGCGGCCGCCAGCATCCCCCGCCCCACTAGGAGCAGCCGGATCCGGGGGGTCCGGACGCGAGCCACCGCATCGAGCAAGAACTCGAGGTTCTTCTCGCGGTCTAGGCGGCCCACGTAGAGGAGCACGCGGTCCTCCGCGTCGAGCCCGAGGGCCTGTCGGGCCTCGGCTTGGTCGCCGGGGCGGAAGCGATCGAGATCGATCCCCGTGGGCAGCACCTCGATGGGCCGGCGAACGCCCTGCGTCTGGAGACGCCGCGCGACGAAGTCGGACGGCGCGAAGACCAGGTCCGCCGTGTCCGCGAAGGCCGTGCTCCACCGGATGGCCCACCGCGCGACCATCGCGCGCGGCAGCGGCACGTAGTGGGCGTACCGGTCGTAGAGCGTGTGGTACGTGAACACGAAGGGACGGCGGGTCGCCCGGGCCAGGCGCCGGGCCGAGCCGCCCAGGAGGAACGGGTGGTGAGCGTGGAACACATCGAGGTCGAGGGCCCGCAGGCGCCGCGCGAGGGCCGGGCCAAGCGGCAGCGGCAGCGCGAAGTCCGGATAGGTGGGTGCCGGGACGGCGGGCACGCGGATGACCCGGCGCCGGTCGTCGTCCGCCCCGGCCATTTGGGGCGCGACGATCACGACCTCGTGACCGAGCGCCTCGAGGCCCTGCCGGATCGTCTCGACGGCAGTGGGCACGCCGCCGAGCATCGGGAAGTAGTTGTTCGTGAAGAGACCGACCCGCAGGCGCAAGGCCGCCGGGCCGACTACATCTTGTACCTGCCGAAGTCCTCCGGCTTCAGGTTCTCGAGCCACTCTTTGAGCTTCTCCTGATCGTCGGCTTCCTTCGGCGCGGTCTCGACGGTCTTGGCGCGGCGCACGACATCGTCATCGACGAAGATCGGCGCCCCGGCCCGGAGAGCGAGGGCGATGGCGTCGGAGGGTCGCGAGTCGACCGTGATCTCCTCCTCGCCCATCCGCAGGTGGATCAGCGCGAAGAACGTGTTCTCGCGGAGGTCGTTCACGACGATTTTCTCGACCTTCGCGTCGACCGCTTCCAGGACGTTCTTGATGAGGTCGTGGGTCATGGGCCGCGGGGTCGCGATCTTCTCGAGCTCGAGCGCGATTGCGTTGGCCTCGAAGATGCCCACCCAGATTGGGAGGGACCGCTTCTCCTCCTCGTCTCGGAGGATGATGATGGGCATGTTGGACACCGGGTCCAGGGCGAGGCCCCGAACCTTCATCTCGACCCACATCGAAGCGACCCCCCTGCGGTGCGGTGCGTCGGGATTCGAGAGCCACGGTAGCATCGGGCCCGGGAGTTGTCAAACAAGCCGCCTCCGCGTGGGCGGTGCGCGAAAACGCCGCGTACCCGGCGAGGTGCACTCGCCGGGCACGGGAATCACTCGCAACGAGCGTTCGCGTCTTTTCCGATTCAGGGCCGGGCTGGCGCCTTCGTTGACGTCGGCCTGGGGCGCTTCCCGTTGCCGTTCCACACGAGCGGCGGCTTGACGTCGAATCGGCCGTCCAGACGTCGGCGGCGCTCCTTCCACCCTTCCTGGTACTCGAGCTCTTCCTCGGGGAGCGTGGCCGGCTGACGCACGCCGTGCGCGTTGCGGAACTGCACTGCCAGCTCGGAGGCCCGCGTGCGGACCCAGTCCCACGGCGTGCCGAGGGCGAACTGGTCGGAGATCGCGCCGATGCGGCCCGAATTGATGTTGATCGAGAGCGTCACGCACGAGAGGATCGGCCCCGACCAGTACGACGTCTGCCAGTTGAGCGGGACCGGCAGGATGTGGAGGTTGTGGCTCCCTCGGCAATCGCCCGCGACCATGGGACAGGCCGCCCAGGGCGACGACAGCTCGCCCGGGGCCGGCCAGTCGCCCTGGGCGAAGGCCAGCATCACCGGATCGTCCTTGCCACCGTAGGTGAAGCCCTTCTTGCTCTTGATGTTGTGCAGGCGCTCGGCCGAGACGACGTAGCCGAGCTGGGAGGCCTCGTCCTTCTCGTCGCGGCTCCAGATGCGCGCCACCACGAAGCGCGAGGACCGCGTCAGCCCCTCGATGTCGAAGAGGTCCTCGGGTGCGCGGAGCGTGATCACTCGCTCCTGGAGACCCTTGGCGAGCTCTTCCATCTTGCCGTCGAGCGCCCGCTGGTCGCGCGGGTGCGCCCCGGCCTCCACCGCCTGGGCCTTGGTGTCGAGGTCGACGATCTCGAAGAGGTAGCCGCGCTTCATCTTCGACGAGGCGATGACCAGGCCGCTGTTGAAGCGGGGATTCAGATACGCGCCGGTGGCGAAGTAGTTGAACGCCATCGGCTCGGTCTTGTCCGCGAACGACAGGACCACCGTCTGGGACGGGTTCTCGGGACGGACGGGCAGCGGCAGGACGACACTGGCCGGACCGGCGCCGCGCAGGTTCCCCGTGAAGGCGTCGGCGATGAGGTCCTGCCCCGGTCCGTAGAGGCCGAGCTCTGAGGCCTTGGCGGCACCCTCGTTGAGGGCGTCCCACATCAGCTCGTCGATGACCTCGTTCGGCACCTTCTCCGTGGTGATGCCCGTCACCGCGACATCGTCACCGGTGTGGGTCACGATGAGAGAGGTGAACATCGGCTCGCCCTGGTACGAGTTGTTGTCCAGGACGAACTTCGTGATGACGCCCTTGACCTCGTCGGCGGCGACCACGTGACCGCCGACGCCGCCGACGTCGGCCTTCGTGGCCTTGACGTAGCGCTGCACCAGCTCCGGCTTCTTGGCGAAGACGTGGGAGCGATACGAGAAGATGTTGGGGAGGTTGGTCGTGATGACCTTCTCGATCGTGGTGGGCGGATATTCCGCGGCGTTGTCCTTCGACTGGTGGTAGTCGGCGAGAGGGACCGCTCGTCCGTTCTTGGGGCCGTATCGCTTCGCCTGCGCCATGTCGTCGCCTCCGTCGGGATCGGGTGGGTCACGGGCGGCGCCGTGCCTGCGGCGCCACCTCCAGCTCTTGGTAGAATGACCGTAGCCCGACCCGTCCGGCGAAGTCAAGACGTCTCATTCACCGACTGAAATTTCTTGCAGGAGGAGCCATGTGGCAGGAGCGCAGCGGCCAGCCGGACGAGGTCCGGCAGATGGTCCGGTGCGTGCAGCTCTACTACCGCGCCCAGCGGCACCAGAACGAGATCGCCCGCGAGCTGGGGCTCTCGTCCTCCAAGGTGTCGCGGCTGCTGAAGCGCGCCTTCGCCGAGGGCCTCGTGCGGGTCGAGATCGAGCTGCCGAAGCGGCCGCGGCTCGAGGCCGCGCTTGTCGACCGCTTCCGGTTGCGTGACGCCGTCGTGATCCCTCTCGGCGAGGCGCGCGAGCTGAAGGAGGACCTGGGGACGGCGGCCGCGCGCTACTTCGAGAAAGTCGCCGCCGACGGCGCCCGTGTCGGGCTGTCGTGCGGCTACACCCTCTACCAGCTGATCCACGCGCTCCGCGAGCGGCGGTTCCGCGATCTCGAGCTATACCCCCTGTCGGGCGAGAGCACACTCCAGCTGGTGGACCTGTTCCCGAACACGCTGGTGGGCATGATGGCCGCCAAGTACCGGCCGCACGTCCGCGCCTACGCCCTGCCCGTCCAGGTGCTCGGCTCCTTCGCTGCCGCCCAGCGCGAGCGGCGGCGGCTCCTCCAGAGGGGCGAGGTCCGCCGGATCTACGAGGCAGCGGGAGACGTCGACATCGTTCTCGTCGGGATCGGGATGATTGGGGAAACGACGGCCGGATTCTGCTCGGTGGCCGAGTTCTACGGGGTGAGTGTCCGGCGGCTCCGGGCCATGGGGGTGGTCGGCGAGATCAACTACCACCCGTTCGACCGGGACGGGAAGCTCATCGACCGGAAGGAGCTGCGCCCGCTGACCCAGCGCGTGCTCGCCGTCCCGCCCAGCCGGCTCCGGGAGCTCTCCGGCCAGTACGGGAAGCTGGTTATCGCGGTCGCCGGTGGAGCCGACAAGCGGGAGGCGATCCTGGGCGCGATGCGTGGGCGCTTCGCGAACGTGCTGGTCACGGACGAGGACACGGCCGAGGCACTCCTGGCTTCCGGATGAACCGGCGGGCCTCCTTCAGGGCTCCCATGCATCAGAACCGCAGGAGAGACCCGGCCGGCTAGGTCTCCTCGAAGATCCCCATGCGGCGGAACTTGCCGTAGCGCTGCTGGACGAGCTCGCCCGGCGAGAGCGGAACGAGCTCCGCCAGCGCGGCGCTGACCGCCCGCTGGATCGCCCGGGCGGCGGCCGGCCAGTTTCGATGGGCGCCGCCCGGGGGCTCCGGGATGACTCCGTCGATGACGCCGAGCTTCAGCAGGTCGGGCGCGGTGATGCGGAGCACCTCGGCGGCGTCCTTGGCGCGGCTCGCGTCCTCCCACAGGATGGCGGCGCAGCCCTCGGGGGAGATGACGGAATAGATCGCGTGCTCGAGCATGAGGACGCGGTCGGCGACGGCGAGGGCCAGGGCTCCGCCGCTTCCCCCCTCCCCCGTCACCACCGTGACGATGGGGGTCTCGAGCCCGGCCATCTCCCGGAGGTTTCGGGCGATCGCCTCGGCCTGACCCCGCTCCTCCGCGCCCACCCCAGGGTACGCGCCGGGGGTGTCGATGAGCGTGAGGACCGGTTTTCGGAAGCGCTCGGCGAGCTGCATGAGGCGGAGGGCCTTCCGGTAGCCTTCCGGATGTGGCATCCCGAAGTTCCGGTGGATCTTCTCCTCGGTGTCGCGCCCCTTCTGGTGACCCATCACCACGATGGGGCGGCCCTCGAGGCGGGCCAGGCCTCCGACGATGGCGTGATCTTCGCCGAAGAGACGGTCACCGTGCAGCTCGAGAAAGTCCTCGGTGAGGAGGGGAATCAGGTCCAGCGTGTACGGACGCCGCGGGTGGCGGGCGAGCTGGACCCGCTGCCAGGCCGTGAGCTTCCCGAAGACTTTGCGCTGGAGGCGCTGGAGCCGCTCCTCGAGGCGCGCCGCTTCCCCATCGATCCCGGGTCGCCCCGAGCGGCGGAGCGTCTCGATGCGAGACTCGAGCTCGATGAGGGGTCGCTCGAAGTCGAGAGCCTTGTCGAGGTCAACCGTCTCGGCCACCGGAGGGCTCCGGTCAGGGCTCGACGGTGACGCTTCCGGGACCCAGGAGCCCCTCCACGGCGTCGACGAAGGCCGCCGACGGGCGTACGCGCAGGGTCCGGGAGCGGACGTCGACCTCCGCCCCGTCCACCCGGAGGCGGAGGGCCAGGGGCACCGTCCCGCGGTGTGTCTCGCAGATCGCGCGGAGCGCCGGGAGCGGGTCCGGGCCCCCTTCCGGATGGATGGACACCCGGCATGCCTGTGGCAGCGGGGAGACGCCCGGGCGGTCGTCCTCGGCGGGAAGCGGGCGGACGTCGTCGGCGAGCAGTTTCCGGGCGGTCGTCGTCCCCTCAACCCTTCCCTTCACCAGGAGCGGCGCGCCGCCACGAAGGTGCGTCACGCTCTGCCGGAATAGCTCCGGAAAGATCGTGACCTCGATCGTTCCCTCGACGTCTTCGATGGTGGCGAACCCCATGCGGTTGCCGTTCTTCGTGTTGATCTCGCGGAGCGCGGACACGAGCCCGCAGAGGAGGACGCGGGCGCCATCCTCGACCTGGCCGAGCTGTCCGGTCCCCACGACGCCCAGCCGGCGGGCGCGGTCCCAGACGCCCCGGAGCGGGTGGCCCGAAAGGTAGAAGCCGAGCACTTCCTTCTCGTTGAGGAGGCGCTCCTCCGCGTCCCACTCGGCGATCGAAGGGTCCAGGGGGTCCAGCTCGACGGCGGCCTCCTCGGGCGCGCCGCCCAAGAGATCGAACATCGAGACTTGGTTCTGGTCGCGCTCGCGCTGGTGCCGCTGGCCCGCTCCGAACGCGCCGTCGAGGGCCGCTATGAGCTGGGCCCGCGGCCGCGCCGAGGAGTCGAAGGCGCCCGCCTTGATCAGGCTCTCCACGACCCGCCGGTTGACGAGCTGGAGATCGAGCCGTCGACAGAAGTCGACCAGCGAGACGAACGCCCCGTGCTGCTCGCGGGAGGCCACGATGATCTCGATCGCCTTCTGGCCCAGATTCTTGATCGCTCCGAGTCCGAACCGGATCGTCTCCCCGTCGACGGCGAACGAGAAGCGGGAGACGTTGACGTCCGGCGGCAGGACGCCGATGCCCATGGCCCGACACTCGTCCATGTGGACGACCACCCTGTCGGTGTTCGCCATCTCGGACGTGAGGAGCGCAGCCATGAACTCCACGGGATAGTTCGCCTTGAGAAACGCCGTCTGGTACGCCACGATCCCGTAGGCCGTCGCGTGGGCCTTGTTGAACCCATAGCCGGCGAACTTCTCCATCAACTCGAAGACGCGCTCGGCCACCTTCTCCTTGACGCCGCGCCCCTTGGCCCCCTGCAGGAACTTGGCGCGCTGCTCGGCCATCAGCGCCGGGATCTTCTTGCCCATGGCCTTACGGAGGTCATCGGCTTCGCTCATGGAGAAGCCGGCCATGTCCGCGGCAATCTTGAGCACCTGCTCCTGGTAGACCATGATCCCGTAGGTCTCCTGCAGGTGCTTCTCCATCACCGGGTGGTCGTACGTGGGCTTGACGCGCCCGTGACGTCGGGCGGTGAAGTCGGGGATCATCTCCATCGGTCCGGGCCGGTAGAGTGCGACCATGGCGATGACGTCTTCCAGTCGCTCCGGCCGGAGCTGTCGCAGGGCGTTCCGCATCCCGGTCGACTCGAGCTGGAACACACCGAACGTCCGCGCGTCGGCCAGGAGCTGGTAGGTCTTGGCGTCGTCGAGCGGGATCCGCTCCGGATCGATCCGTATCCCGCGGCTCTCCCCGATGAGCCGGACCGTGTTGGCGATGACGGTGAGCGTCCGGAGACCCAGGAAGTCCATCTTGAGCAGCCCGAGCTTCTCGATCGGGCCCATGGGGTACTGGGTGATGATCTCTTCGCTCTTGGGGTCCCGGTAGAGCGGGACGAGCTCCATGAGCGGCTCGTCGGAGATGACCACCCCGGCGGCGTGCTTGCCGGCGTGCCGAGCCAGGCCCTCCAGCCGCTTGGCGATTTGCCAGAGCTCGGCGACCTCGGGCCGCCCCTTGACCGCCTCGGCCAAGGGCGGGCTTTGCTTGAAGGCGTCGTCCAGCGTGATGTTCAGGGTGTCGGGGACGAGCTTCGCGATCTTATCCACATCCCCGAACGGCATGCCGAGGACGCGCCCGACGTCCCGGATGACCGCCTTCGCCTTGAGCACGTTGAAGGTGATGATCTGCGCCACCCGGTCCCGGCCGTAACGCTCGACGACGTACTCGATGACCTCGTCGCGGCGGTCGTCGGCGAAGTCGATGTCCATGTCGGGCATGGACTTCCGGCCGGGGTTCAGGAATCGCTCGAAGACCAGCCCGTAACGCATGGGATCGACGGTCGTAATGCCGAGACAGTAGGCGACCAGAGAAGCCGCCGCCGACCCGCGGCCCGGTCCCACCGCGATCCCCCGCTCCTTCGCGTACCGGATGAAGTCCCAGACCACCAGGAAATAACCGGAGAACTGCATCGCCTGGATGACCCCGAGCTCGTAATCGAAGCGAGCCCGTACCTCAGCCGATGGCTCGGGATAGTGTCGGCGGAGGCCGGCTTCGGCCACCTCTCGGAGGTAGGAGTCCAGCGTTTGCCCGGCCGGCACGTCGTACCGGGGCAGGCGGAACTGACCGAAGGTCAGCTCGAGACTGCAGCGCTCGGCGACGGCGAGCGTGTTCGTGCAGGCCTCGGGCAGGTGCTCGAAGACCTTGCGCATCTCCTCGGTCGACTTGAGATAGAACTCCTCGGTGGCGAACTTCCACCGGTTGGGATCCGCGATCTTGGCTCCCGTCTGGAGGCAGAGGAGCACCTCGTGGGCGCGCGCGTCCGTCGCCTCGAGGTAGTGCGAATCGTTGGTGCCGCAGACTCCGACCCCGAGCGCTCGGGCGATGCGAAGCGTGCCCTCGGTCACGCGGATCTGGTCGGCGAGGCCGTGCGCCTGGACCTCGGTGAAGTAGTAGTCGCGTCCGAAGACGTCCGCGTACCAGGCGGCGACCTCGAGCGCCTTCCGCTCCTCCCCCGCGAGGAGCAGCCGGGAGACCTCGGAGTTCAGACACCCGGACAGGATCAGGAGGCCGTCCGAGTGCTGGGCCAGGAGTTCCTTGTCTACCCGCGGCTTGTAGTAGAAGCCCTCGAGGTACCCGCGGGAGACGAGCTTGATGAGGTTGCGGTACCCCGTCTCGTTCCGGACGAGGGCCGTGACGTGGTTCGCCCCCTCGTACTGACCGTCGACCGGGGCGCGCTCGAAGCGGCTGCCCGGAGCGACGTAGAGCTCGCAGCCGAGGATGGGCTTGATGCCGGCCGCGCGCGCGTACTGGTAGAAGTCGATCGCACCGAACAGGTTGCCGTGGTCGGTCAGCGCGATGGCGGGGAAGGCGAGCTGCGCCGCTCGCTCGACGAGCCGCTTCAGACGCGCGGCGCCGTCGAGGAGACTGTACTCCGAGTGGACGTGCAGATGGACGAAGTCGCCTGGCCCCGCCATTCGGCTTGTCAGTCGCTGCGGCGTCGAGGGCGTCGGGTCACGGCTCAGCGTTTCCGGGGGGGGCCGGTGAGGAGCCCGAGCACCATTCCGAGCACGGCGGGAATCCCGGCGATCACCAGCAGCAGCCCCCCGAACCGCGCCAGCCAGCTCAGACTGCCCTCGGCGCCCCGGCGCAGCGCCATGTCGGGAAGGATCCGCGCCACCATCGGATCGGCTGCGCGGAGGATCGGCAGGCCGATGTCGGGCACCGTCGCGGCCAAGAGGAGGGCGTAGACGGAGGCGAACACCCCGGGCGCTGCGAGCTTGAGCCAGAGCGGCTCCGGGTCGCCGAACATGTCGCGGAGCAGCATCAGCATGCCGATCGGGGTCACGACGAACGTGAGCAGGAAATAGAGCGCCTGCCGGGCGTCCGAGGTGATGGCGCGATCCAGGTAAGGCGCCCATTCCGCCGGGCTGTCGAGGCCGACCATGAGCCACAGGCCGACGACTACCAGGACCCAGATCAGGCCCAGTCCGACGCAGAGGCGGCCCAGCCGTTCCAGCATCGACGCCGCTAGCGCCGCGTCCCGTCACCCGCCCCGCCCCCGGACGCCGGGAGCTGGACGAACGGGACGGCGTTACCGCCGAACGTGTACTGCGGCAGCCGCCCATCCCACTTCGAGAGGTACTGCTGCTGGATGAGCGTCTGGGTCAGGGAGGCAGACACCCGCGCGTTGTATGCCGCCTCGGCGTCGCCCTTGATCCGGGTCGCCTCGGCCACGCCCTTGGCCTCCTCGCGCGCGGCATCGCCCCGGCCCTTGGCGGCCGCGGCGATGATCTCGGCCTGGCGCTGGGCCTGGATGAGCTCGTAACGCTTCTGCTCGGCCTTCTGCTCCTCGATCTGCTTCGCCTCGATGGCCTTCTCGTAGTTCTGATCAAAGCGGATGTTTGCCAGCGAGGCCTCCTTCAGCTCGATCCCGTACTTGGCGAGCCAGATGGTGAGCTCGCGCTGGACGTCCGCCTTGATCGCCGGCCGGCGGAGGAGGATCTCGGCCGCGTTGTGGATGGCGGTGTTGGCCTTGAGGACCTCCTGGGCTGCCGGGTCTACGATCACCGCCGAGTAGTCACGCCCAATAGATTTGTACACGTCGGGAGCGCGGTCGGGTGAAAGGCGGACGTTCAGGACCATCTCGACGTGGACCGCCTGGAGGTCCTTCGAGGCCGCGTCGTACTTGGCCACGTGCTTGCCCACCCGCGTGTCCATCACCTCGATGTCGTAGAGCGGGTTCAACACCACGTTCAGGCCCTCGCGGAGGGGTATCGGGTCGACTTGCCCGAAGAGGATCTTCACGCCGACGTGGCCGGCCGGGATGATCCGGAAGACGGAAAAGAAGAGGATGACGGCCGGCACCCCGATCGCGAGGGCGAGCACGATCCGGGGGCCGAATGTGCGGAGCCCCACCGGCAGGTCCTCGGCGCGCCGGCGAAGCGCGCCGTATAGGGCGAACCCTATCGCCAGGACGACGGTCGCGAAGACCAGCTTGCTCATCGCTCCATGCCCTCCGGCCGCGTCAAAGCGCTCACTCCCACTCGATGGTGCTCGGTGGCTTGGAGGAAATGTCGTAGACGACCCGGTTTACACCCTTGACCTCGTTGATGACCCGGGTCGAGATGCGGGCCAGCACCTCGTAGGGCAGCCGGGCCCAGTCCGCCGTCATGGCGTCCTGGCTCACGACGGCCCGAAGTGCGACGACCTGCGCGTACGTCCGGAAATCGCCCATCACACCCACCGTCCGAACCGGGAGGAGCACGGCGAAGGCCTGCCACAGCGCGCGGCCGAGCTCGGCGGCGTCGATCTCCTCCTGAACGATCGCGTCAGCGTCCCTGACCACGGCGAGTCGCTCGTCGGTCACCTCGCCCAGGATGCGCACGGCGAGGCCCGGGCCCGGGAAGGGCTGGCGCCAGACGATCTCCGGCGGAAGACCGAGAAGCTCACCGAGGATGCGCACCTCGTCCTTGAACAGCTCGCGCAGGGGCTCCACGAGGGTGAAGCGGAGGTCCTTGGGCAGCCCTCCGACATTGTGGTGCGTCTTGATCGTCGCCGACGGGCCTCGGAACGACGTCGACTCGATCACGTCCGGGTAGAGCGTCCCCTGGGCCAGGAACGGGATCCTGCCCAGCCGCTCCGCCTCCCCCTGGAAGACGGCGATGAACTCGGCGCCAATCAGCCTGCGCTTCTCCTCCGGGTCGGTCACGCCCCGGAGCCGCTCCAGGAACCGCGCGGCGGCATCGACGTAGAGGAGCCGCATCCCGAAGCGGTCCTGGAAGGTCCGCCGGACGGACTCCCCTTCCCCTTTGCGGAGAAGCCCGTTGTCCACGAAGACGCACTGGAGTTGGTCGCCGATCGCCCTGTGCACGAGCGCGGCCGTCACCGCGGAATCGACACCGCCCGAGAGCGCGCACAGCACGCGTTCGCGCCCGACCGCCGCCCGGACCGACTCGACGGCGTGGTCGACGAAGGAGCTCATCGACCAGCCCGGCTTGAGCCCGGCGCCGTGGAAGAGGAAGTTTTCGAGCACGCGTTGACCCTGGGGCGTGTGGGCGACCTCGGGGTGGAACTGCACGGCGTACAGCCGCCGCTCGGGCGCGGCCATCGCGGCGACCGGGCTGTTGGCCGTGGTCGCCAGCGGGCGGAATCCCGGCGGGGGGGCGAGGACGGTGTCGCCGTGGCTCATCCAGACGGTGACCCGCCCGGTGGGCGTGTCGGGCACGATGCCCTCGAAGAGGAGATCCGGGTCCTGGAGGCCTACCTCGGCCCGCCCGTACTCCCGGTGGAGGCTCGGCTCGACCTTTCCGCCTAGGAGGAGGGCCATCGCCTGCATGCCGTAGCAGATGCCGAGGACCGGCACCCCGGCCTCGAGCAACGCAGCGGGCGGCAACGGTGCCCCCTCGTCGTACACGCTGGCCGGGCCCCCGGAGAGGATCACGGCCTGGTGCGCGAGGATGCGCTCGAGGGGCGCCGTCGGCGGGAAGATCTCGGAGTAGACGCCGGCCTCGCGGATTCGGCGCGCGATGAGCTGCGTGAACTGCGAGCCGTAGTCGACGACCGCGACCTTGTCCATGCGTCGATCGTCTCCCGCGACGCGAGCAGCGAGGGCCACGGCCCCTGCGCTACTTGCCCATGCCGACGCGTTGTGCCTTCTGGAAGATCTTGCCCTCGGTCTTAATCGCCGGCGCGATGATGAGCTCGGTCATCTGGAACTCCCGGATCGTCCGGGCTCCGACCGAGCCCATGCACGTTCGCAAGGCGCCGATCAGGTTCATCGTGCCGTCGTCCGTGAACGCGGGGCCCGAGAGGATCTGTTCCAGGGTCCCGACAACGCCCACGCGGATGCGCGTGCCACGGGGCAGGTTCGAGTGGGGCGTCGCCATTCCCCAGTGGTACCCGCGGCCCGGTGCCTCGAGGGCCCGCGCGAACGCCGAGCCGATCATGACCGCGTCCGCCCCCGACGCCAGCGCCTTGCAGATGTCCCCGCCGGTCGACATCCCCCCGTCGGTGATGATCGGCACGTAACGGCCGCTCTTCTTGTAGTAAAAGTCGCGCGCCGCCGCCGAGTCCGCCGTGGCGGTGACTTGGGGCACGCCGAGCCCGAGCACCTCGCGCGTCGTGCAGGCGGCACCCGGGCCCACTCCGATCAGGAGCGCGTCGACGCCGGTCTCCATCAGCTCGAGCGTCGCTTCGTAGGTGACGCAGTTCCCGACGATGAGCGGGATGGCGAGCTCCTGCTTCAGGCGCCGGAAATCGAGTGGCTCGTACTCGGTCGCGACGTGGCGGGCGGTCGACACGGTCGACTGGACGATGAAGAAGTCGGCACCGGCCTCCTCGGCGAGCTTCGCGAAGCGCATGGCCCGCTGCGGGATGGCCGACACGATCACGGTGGCCCCACCCTTTTTGATCTCGCTGACGCGCCGGTGGACCAGCTCTTCCTTGATCGGCTCGCCGTAAATGGATTGGATGATCCGAGTGGCCTCCTCCGCCGACGAAGAGATGATCTGTTCGATCACTTCGTCGGGGGCCTCGTAGCGCGTCTGGACGCCCTCGAGGTTGAGGACGGCCAGTCCGCCGAGGCGGCCCATCTCGATCGCGAACCGGGGATCGGTGACGCCGTCCATCGCCGCCGCGATGATCGGAAGCTCGATGCGACGCCCGCAGAGCTCCCAGGCGACGTCGACTTCGTTCGGGTTGACCGTGACGGTGCCCGGGACCAGCGCGATGTCGTCGAACCCATACGCGACCCGAGCCTTCCGCCCCCGCCCGACCCACATGCCCATGCCGCTCCCCTCCCTGGTCTGGCCTGGCGCCCTACCTGTTGTGACTGTGTCTCCGATCCGCCACTAGATATTGGGACAGTATAGGAGGCCCGTTAGCCATGTGTCAAGCCGCCGACCCGCCCGCTGCCCCGCCGTGCGGCGCCCGACGCGCCCGCGCGCACGCGATCCGCAAACCCTCCAGCGTCAGGTGCGGATTGACGAGATCGATCGTGCGCGCGAGTCCATCCATGAGGCCGACCAGGCCGCCCGTCGCCACGACCTTCGGCTCACCCTCCATCTCGTCGCGCATCCGGGCCACCAGGCCATCCACCAGGCCCGCGTAGCCGTACACAATTCCCGACTGGATGTTGGTCACGGTGTTGCGACCGATGGCGCTGGCCGGTCGGGTGAGATCGACACGGAAGAGTCGGGCGGCCCGGGCGGTCAGCGCCTCGGCGGCGGTCACGATCCCCGGCGCGATGGCGCCGCCGATGAACTCGCCCTGTATCGACACGCACTCGAAGGTCGTCGCGGTCCCGAAGTCGATGATGATGAGCGGCGGCCCGTACAGCTCGACGGCTCCCACGACCTTAACGACGCGGTCCGGCCCAACCTCGCGCGGGTAGTCGACCCTCATGGCGAGCTCGACGTTGACCCCGGGGTCCACCACGAAGGGCGAGACCCCGAAGTAGCGCCTGGCCATCTCCTCCATGGTCCGCTGGACGGCGGGCACCGTCGACGAGAGGGCGACGTCGGTGACCTGTGTCGGCTCGAGCCCGTGGCTGCGCAGCATGGTGTGGGTGAAGACGCCATACTCGTCCGGCGTCTGCTCGCGACGGGTCGTCAGCCGCCACGACGCGACGAGCTGACGGTCGTCGTACACCCCCAGCTTCACGTTGGTGTTGCCGACGTCGACGGCCAGCAGCATCAGGGCGCGCCCGCCCCCATCCTTTCCGAATGCTCCCCGGCGGGCGCGAACAACAGCGCGATGCGCCCGTCGTCGCGCTGGACCGCGAGCTCTCCGCGCGGCCCGAGATCGACGGCCGTGCCTTCTCCGTCGGCCAGCGCGACGCGGCCGCCGAGGAGGCCTCGCCGGCGCCAGGCGGCGCGGACGGGCGTGAAGCCCTCACTGAGCCACACGCTGTACCAGGTGTCCAGACGGGCGAGGAGCGCCGGCAGGAGCGTCTCGCGCGCGACGGGCGCGCCCAGGCCGGCGAGCGATCGGGTGCGACCGGCGAGGTTGGGCGGCCAGTCCGTCTCCTGCTGGGAGACATTCACACCGATGCCGAGGATCACCAGGGACGGGGTGCTGGCCACTCCCTCCGCGAGGATGCCTGCCACCTTCCGGCCGTCGACGAGCACGTCGTTTGGCCACTTGAGCTCCACGGACACCTGGGCCCCGGCCTCCAGACCCTCGGCGACCGCACAACCGGCAACGAGCGGGATCTCGGGCCAGCGGGACACCGGGAGGGGAGGGCGCAGGACCACCGAGAACAGGAGGGCGGTCCCGGCGGGAGCTGTCCAGTGGCGCCCGCGCTGGCCCCGCCCGGCCGTCTGATAGTCCGCGAGGACCAGGGCGCCCTCCGGCGCTCCCCCGTCGGCCCATGTGCGGGCCACGGCCTGGGTCGACTCGACCGAACGGTACGCGCGGAGCGGCCCGGCCAGACGACCACTTGGCAGGCCAGCGGCGAACGCGCGCGTCAGCGCGGCATCAGCACGCGGCTCAGCGCGCGGCCAGGGCATCGAGCCGTTCCAGGCCTTCACGGAGCTTCGCCCGGAGCGCCCGTTGTTCCACCCCTCGCGCCTCCTCTCGAGCGACGACCTCCGCCGGTGCCCGCTGGCGGAAGTCCTCGCGCGCGAGCTTGCTCTCGGTGCGGCTCAACTCCTCCTCGAGGCGTCGCAGCTCGCGGGAGAGCCGGGCCCGCTCGGCTTCGACGTCCACCACGCCCTCCATGGGGACATAGACCTCGCAGCCGTCGGCGATCGCGAGGAGGGAGTGGGGTGGACGCGTCGCCGCGGGATCGACGCGGATCTCGGCCCGCGCCAGCGCGGCCGCGGGTGCCGCCGCCTCCAGGAGGCTCGCGGCCACGGGGCCGGGCGGCGGCCGGACGATGGCTGTCAGCGTCCGCGCGGGGGGGATCTGGAGCTCGCTCCGCAGGTTCCGCACAGCGCTCACCACCGCCATGACCGGCGCCATCCCAGCCTCCGCCGCCGGGTCGAGGTCGCGGTGGCGCACCCGCGGGAATCGGGCGATCATGATGCTGGCCGGCGCCCCCCTGCCCTTCGGGAGCCGCTGCCAGATCTCCTCGGTGATAAAGGGCATGAAGGGATGAAGCAGGCGGAGCGTCGTCTCCAGGACCTCGACGAGCGTCGCCTGCGCTCGCGCCCGGGCGGCGGGGTCGTCCCCTCGGTAGAGCGTCAGCTTGGACCACTCGAGGTACCAGTCGCAGAACTCGTGCCAGAGGAACTGGTACACGATTCCCGCCGCATCGTTGAAGCGATAGGCGGCGAGCGACTTGCGGACCAGGTCGACGGTCCGGGCGAGGCGGCTGCGGATCCAACGCTCCGCCATAGGGGCGGGAGCCTTCCGCGCGAGCGCCGGCCGGTAGCCCTCGAGGTTCGACAGGACGAAGCGTGCGGCGTTCCAGAGCTTGTTGGCGAAGTTGCGGTAGCCCTCGATGCGCTCGCTGGACAGGCGGATGTCCCGGCCCTGGGCGGCGAGGGCCGCTAGCGCGAACCGAAGCGCGTCCGTTCCGTAGCGCTCCATCACTTCGAGGGGGTCGACGACGTTGCCCTTCGACTTCGACATCTTCTGGCCCTCGGCGTCCCGCACGAGGGCGTGGATGTACGCGTCCCGGAACGGCACCTCCCCGGTGAAGTGGAGGCCCATCATCATCATGCGAGCAACCCAGAAGAACAGGATGTCGAAGCCCGTAACCAGGCACGAGGTCGGGTAGAACGTCCTGAGCTCAGGCGTCTCCCGGGGCCACCCGAGCGTCGAGAACGGCCACAGCTGGGATGAAAACCACGTGTCGAGCACGTCCTCTTCCCGGCGGAGCGGACCGTGGCAGCTCGGGCATTCGGTCAGGTCCTCGCGCGACACGTGGATCGATCCCTCCGCGTCGCAGTACCAGACCGGGAGCCGGTGTCCCCACCAGAGCTGACGGGAGATGCACCAGTCACGGATGTTGTCGAGCCACCAGTAGTAGGTCTTCAGCCACGTCCGCGGCACGATCCGCGTGCGCCCGTCGCGGACGGCCTTGACGGCGCGTTCGGCCAGCGGCCTCATGCGGACGTACCACTGCTTGGAGACCAGGGGCTCGACCACCGTCTTGCAGCGGTAGCACGTGCCGACCCGGTGCTGGTAGGGCTCGACCTTCTCGATGAGCCCGAGGGTCGTCATGTCCTCGACGATGCGTCGCCGAGCCTCGAAGCGGTCGAGTCCCGCGTACTTCCCGGCTCGCTCGTTCATCTTCCCGTCGAACCCGATGACCTGACGGACCTCGAGGCCGTGCCGCCGCCCGATCTCGAAATCGGTCGGATCGTGGCCGGGCGTGACCTTAATGACGCCCGTACCGAACTTCGGATCGACCGCGGCGTCGGCGACGACCTTCATCCGGATTGTCCCCTCCACCGACGGGATCTCGAGCTCTTTCCCCACGTACTGGGCGTAACGCCGGTCCTTCGGATTGACGGCCAGGGCCGTGTCGCCGAGCTTCGTCTCCGGGCGTACGGTGGCCAGGACAAGCGGACCGTACCTGATGTAGTAGAGCTCGGCGGCCCGATCCTCGTACTCCACCTCGAGGTCGGAGAGGACCGTCTGGCAGCGCAGGCACCAGTTGACGATGTACTCGCCCTGGTAGATCAGACCCTCTTCCCAGAGCCGCACGAACACTTCCCGGACGGCAGCCGAGAGACCGGGATCCATGGTGAAGCGCTCGCGCTCCCAGTCGCAGGAGGCGCCCAGTCGCTTCAGCTGTCGAATGATGATGCCGCCCGACTCCTCCTTCCACTTCCACACGCGCTGGACGAACGCGTCCCGCCCGAGCGCCTGGCGGGTCGTCCCCTCGGCCGCCAGCTGGCGTTCCACGACCACCTGCGTGGCGATGCCGGCGTGGTCCATCCCCGGCTGCCAGAGGACGTTGAACCCCTCCATGCGCTTCCAGCGCACCAGGATGTCCTGGAGCGTGTTGTTCAGCGCGTGGCCGATATGGAGGGAGCCGGTAACGTTCGGTGGCGGAATGACGATGCAGTACGGCTTCGCCTTCGAGAAGGGATCCGCCCGGAAGTAGCCACGCTCCTCCCAGACGCCGTACCACGTGTCCTCGGCCTGATGGGGGTCGTAGCGGTCCGGAAGGGGCGCCGGCGGGCGCGTGGGGGGCTTGGAATCGTCCGGCACGGTGATCATTTTAGCATCCGCTCCTGTCGTTTACACCCCGCGTGGGCTCCCGTAGAATGACCGCGAAGGCACGGGGCGTGAGAATCCTAGACCGCTACGTGTGGAAGGAGCTCGTCACCCCGTTCTGCCTGGGACTGCTCATCTTCACGTTCCTCCTGCTGGTCGACCGAATTTTCGACCTCACCGATCTGATCATCAACAAGGGCGTGCCCGTCCACCTGGTCGCCATGATGCTCGTCTACATCTCCCCCGCCATTCTGGTCTTGACCATCCCCATCGGCTTCCTGCTCGCGATCCTGGTCGCGTTCGGCCGCCTTTCCGCCGACATGGAAGTCGTCGCGCTGAAAGCGTGCGGGGTGAGCCCGCTCCGTCTTCTCTGGCCGGTGATGATTTTCGGGCTGGGCGTGACGGCAGTGACCGCGTACCTGATGATCGACGCCGTCCCCAAGAGCAACTATGCCTTCAAGTCGCTCGTGTTCGAGATCATCCGGACGCAGGCGACCGTGGGACTGAAGGAGCGCGTGTTCAACGACACCTTCGGGAGCTTCGTCATCTATGTCGACGAGATCGCGGCCGACCAGGTGGCGCTCCGGAACGTGTTCGTGTCGGACGAACGGAAGCCCGAGGAGCAGCGGTTCATCACGGCGCGCGAGGGAAGGCTGCTGTCGGACGAGGTGAACCGCCGGGTCACCTTGCGCCTCCTGGACGGCTCGATCCACGAGACCAACCCCAACGCGCTCCAGAAGTACCGGGAGGTGCGCTTCCGGCTTTACGACATCACGCTCGTGCTGGAGAACCCGCTGCTCAAGCAGGGGGGCACGCCGAAGGGTGACCGCGAGATGAGCCTGGCCGAGCTGCAGCAGGCGAGGCAGAACGCGATCAGTTACAAGGGCAACCCGAACCCCTACTTGGTGGAGATCCACAAGAAGTTCGCGATCCCCGCGGCGTGCGTCGTCTTCAGCGTCCTCGGCGTGCCCTTGGGCATCCGTGCCCACCGCGGTGGCCGGTGGGGCGCCTTCGTCGCGCTCCTGCCCATCGTGCTCTTCTACTACGTCGGCCTGACGATCGGCGAGAACATCGGCGACAGCGGACGGATCCCGCCCTGGCTCGCGATGTGGGCACCGAACCTCATCGTGGGTGCCCTAGCCCTCTACCTCCTGCGGGCGACTCTCAAGGAGCGGCCGGTCCCGCTGGTCGCGTTGATCCAGCGGACGTTCTGGGCCACCGTCGCGGCGAGCCAGGGCGCCTGGCGGCGCGCGCCTTCGGAGGCGGTGCCCCGTCGCCGCGGCGCCAGGGCGTCGGCCACTCGGGCGCGCGCGCGGGCTCGAGTGGCTCCGCGAAGCAACGCGCTGAACATCGTCGATCGGTACCTGAGCGTGGAGTTCTTGACGCTGTTCTGCTACGGCATCGCCCTCGCCAGCGTCGTGGTGATCGTCGGCGACCTGATGACCACGCTGGAGCGGTACATCCGCCTGAAGCCCGGCCTGCATTTGATCGTCATGCACTTCGTATACCGGACGCCGCCCTTCGTCTACCAGGGGCTGCACATCGTCATGCTGATGTCCACGATCCTGCTGTTCGTGGGTCTCTCGCGCAGCAACGAGCTCACAGCGCTGAAGGCGGGCGGCGTGAGCCTCTACCGCGTGAGCCTGCCGATCTTCGGGCTCGCGGCTGCGGTGACGCTGGCCTCCCTGGGGTTCCAGGAGGTCGTCATGCCATGGATGAACCGGCGCGCCGTCGAGATCGACGAGGCGAAGATCAAACGGCGGACCATGCCCGAGCTCCGGAAGCGCACCGAGATCTGGTATCGCGGACGCGAGGATGGAGCAGCCGAGAGCCGCATCTACCACATCGGCCTCCTGGACCCCGGCAGCCAGCGGATGAACAACGTGACGGTCCTCTCGCTCGGGTCCGACTTCACCATGCGGTGGCGCTGGGATGCCCGGGACATGAGCTGGCTGGGTGCGGAGGACGCCTGGCGTCTCGGCAACGGGGTCCGTCGGGAGTTCCGGTCGGGCCAGCCCGACCGGGCGGAGGCGTTCCAGCAGCAGACGGTCAAGCTACCGGAGCGGTATCAGGACTTCGCCCAGGTGCCGCGGGCGCCCGATGTGATGAGCTATCGGGAGCTGGCGGAGTACATCGACCGACTCCGCGACGCCGGGCACAAGGTCGGAAAGTACCTCGTCGACCTCCACTCGAAGATCGCCTTCCCCTTCGCGCACCCGATCATGGCGCTCGTCGGCATCCCCTTCGCGCTCCAGTCCCCGCGCGGCGGAAGGGTCATCGGGATCGCACTGTGCCTGGCGCTCGGGCTGGGGTACTTCATCGTCCACTCGGCGGCGGTGGCCCTCGCCCGGACCGAGATCCTGCCGCCCCTCATCGCCGCCTGGTCAGCGAACGCGCTGTTCGCCACCCTCGGGCTCTACCTCTATCTACGCGCGCGAACCTGAGCGTTCGAGGCGCCGGGCCGTACTGCGCCTGGCATCCCCGGATGCGGTCTCGCTCACCGCCGTCAGCGTGGGGCTCGTTCGCGGAGGGCCTTGAGGCTCTCCTCCAGCCGACGCTGGGCCTCACCGTAGGCGCTCCAGTCTCCCCGCTTCAGCGCGTCCTGGGCGCGGGTCCACGCCTCCCAGGCGCGACCGACCAGGCTCGTGACGCCTTCGCCGGCCGCGTCAGCGGGTCCGGACCGGACCGCGCGCACCGCTGGGGACTCCGGTCGGCGCCCGAAGATCGCCTGGAGCGCGGCGTTGAACGTCTCGTCCATCGCAATCTGGTTGCCGTACGCGACGATGACCCGCTTCAGCTCGGGGATCGATCCCTTCTCGGCGGCCAGGTACAGGGGCTGGACGTAGAGCAGCGACTCCTCCACGGGGATCGCCAGAAGGCTGCCACGGATCACCGTCGAGCCCCGCTGGCTCCACAGGGTGAGCTGCTGGGAGATCACGGCGTCCTGGTCGATCCGGGCGGCGATCTGCCGGGGTCCGAAAACCAGGCGCTGCTTGGGAAAGAGGAACGCCACCAGGCGTCCGTAGGCCGGGCCATCCGAGCGGGCGGCGAGCCAGGCGATCATGTTGTCGCGGCGGAGCGGCGTGAAGGGCATTAGCAGGACGAATTCCTCGCGCGGCTCGCCGGGGATGCGCATGATCGTGTAGTAAGGGTCGAGCTCGCGCTCACGGCCGGCGTCGGCCATGCGTGGCACCGACCAGAGGTCCTCCCTGTTGTAGAACACCCGCGGGTCCTGCATGTGGTAGGTCGCGTACATGCGCGCCTGCACGGCGAAGAAGCCTGCGGGGTAGCGAATGTGCGCCCGCAGGTCGGCCGGCATCGCGTCAATCGGCTCGAGCAGACCCGGGAACGCGGCGGCGTAGGCGCGCACCAGCGGGTCCTGCGCGTCGGAGACGTAGAAGCGCACGGTCCCGTCGTAGGCGTCGACGACCACCTTGACCGCGTTCCTGACGTAGTTGCCGAGGCCGGGGACGCGCTCAGCGTACGGGAATCGGTCGGTGAAGGTGTAACCGTCGAGCAGCCAGGCCAAGCGGCCGTCGGCGCGGATCACGAAGTAAGGGTCGGAGTCGAAGCGGAAGAAGGGGGCGATCCGGCGCACCCGCTCGCCGATCTGGCGGTGGAACAGCACCCGGCTCTCGGAGGTGATCTCGGGGCTCAGGAGGATGCGATAGGAGCCGAACCGGATGGAGAGGAGGAGCCGTCGCCAGAACGAGCCGACCTGGACGCCCCCCAGCCCCTGGTAGGTTGTGTAGACGTTCTCGTCGCCGGACGGGTAGTCGATCTCCTGCGACTTCGTCCGGACGAACACGTATTCGTTGGATACCTCGCCATAATAGATCTCTGGTCGCGTGATGCGCAGGGATTGCTTCGTCGGGACCGGCGGGATGTCCTTGACGTAGAGCTCCGGCAGCCCCTCTGCGGTGATGCGGTTCACCGGTCCCACGACCGCGCCGTAGCCGTGGGTGTACTGGAGGTGCTCGTTGATCCATTGCCCGTCGGCGTCTCGGCCCTGGGCGTCACGCGCCAGATTCTGGTTCGAGAGCTCACGCGCCGACAGCATGACTTGCTGGTACTCTCCGTCCACGGTGTACCGGTCGTTGTCGACGTCGACGAACCGGTAGTAGAGCCGGATTTCCTGCAGTTGCGCGAACGTGGCCAGCAGCGGCGCGTGGTCCCAGAGGCGGACATTCTTGAGCGTCGGAGCGTTACGGGCCAGGTCGGCGGCGGTCAGGGTTTCGTTGGCCGGAAAGTCCCGCTCCTCGATGCGGTCGAGCGCGAATGCCTGCCGCGTGAGTCGGATGTGGTGAGCAATGTACGGGCTCTCCGCCACAAGGGCGTTCGGGGCGACGCGCAGGCGCTGTATCAGCGTCGGGAACGCCCAGACGCCCCCGATCCATCCGACTGCCAGGACGACGAGTCCGGCCAGGACCGGGCGGGTGCTCCGCCGGAAGACGTGGACAAGGGCCGTGGCTCCGCAGAGCACCGTGAGGACGGCGAGCCACTTGAGGGCCGGGAGCGTCGCGTGCACATCCGTATACATCGCACCGAAGACGGCGCCGCGCTGCGAGTACAGCAGGTCGTAGCGATCGAGCCAAAGGTCGGCCGCCTTGGTGAAGAGGAGCAGGGCCAGCAGTCCGAGGAGGTGCGCGCGAGCCCGCGCGGTGATTACGGGGCCGCGCGCCGTCAGGACGAGGACTCGGCCCAGGAAGTAGACGAGCGCCGTCGCGGCCAGGGCAAGCAGCAGCACCCCGAGGAGCCAGGTCAGCCCACGCTGCCACAGTGGCAGTTGGAAGACATAGAAGGCGACGTCCTTCGCGAAGAGCGGGTCCGTGACGCCGAACGGCTGAGCGTTACGGTAGAGCAGGACCGTTTGCCACTCCGCGCTCGCGGACAGCCCGACCAGGAAGGAGAGCACGGCGGTCACCGGCTTGAGCAGCCGCTGGAGGAGTGGCTCCAGCACCACGCGACTGGGCAGGCCGAGGGGCTCCTCGAGCTCCCAGAACACGTCCGGAGGGCGCGCGCGGACGGCTGCACGCAGGTTCATGGTAAGAAACAGGAAGCTCAGGAGCCCGACACCAATCAGGATTCCGCCTCGGGTCGCCGCGATCCGCAGGAAGACGGGCAGGTAGCCGACTTCCTCGAACCAGAGCCAGTCGGTGTAGAACGGCACGGCCTCGAGCGCCAGGATCGCCGCCAGCCCGAACAGCACGAGCAGCATCACGCGCCTGGTCACCGCCCCTCCTCCTCGACCTCGTATTCCAGCCGTCGCCGCGCCATCCAGCGCACCGCGAAGAGGTCGGCGAGCCCCGCCCACAGGCGCCCCCAGTTCCCGTACTTCGAGACTCCCGCCCGCCGGGGGCGGTGGGACACGGGTACCTCCGTCACCCGCATGCCTTCCATCTGGAGCAGCGCGGGGAGGAACCGGTGCATACCGCGATAGAGATGCAGGCCCTGCACCGCCTGGCGCCGGAACGCCTTGAGGGTACAGCCCGTGTCGTGGACCCCGTCGCGGGTGAACCGGTCCCGCACCCTGTTGGCAACGCGGGAGGCGATCCGCTTGGTCCAGGGATCGTGCCGGTCGACGCGCCAGCCGCAAACGGCATCCTGGCCCGGGAGGGCGGCGAGAAGCGTCGGGATGTCGCGCGGGTCGTTCTGGAGGTCAGCATCCATCGTGACGACGATCGCTCCGCGAGCGGCCTGGAAGCCCGCGTGAAGGGCTGCCGTCTGTCCCGCATTGCGGCGGAAGCGGAGGACCCGGACCCGCGGATCCGCGACCGCCAGCTGGCGGAGCATCTCGCCCGTACCGTCGGTCGAGCCGTCGTCCACGAACACGACCTCGAAGGACTCACCGTGCACCTCGAGGACGCCGACCAGCTCACGGTAGCAGGGCTCGACGTTGGCCCGTTCGTTGTAGGCGGGGATGACCACGGTGAGTGCGGGCGATGCCCGGGACGGTCCCTCCGCCATGCGAGGTTTCCTCAGGCCGCCTAGTATCGGGTCTGCGCGCTCGGCAGCGGCGCACCGCGGAACCCGTACGCGCGGTGGAGACTGAACGCGCGGATGACCCGCGCCCCTCGTCTGATCTCCACCACGATTGGTGGGTCGACGCGGGCGAACGCGGCCGAGACGCGCTCGTCGAGCGGATGGGTGCCCTCCTCCACGTACACCGCGTCCCAGCCAAGGCGGGAGTCAGGACCCTCCCAGAAGTCGTACTGGTTCAGCCGCCGGCCCAAGTTGAAATTATAGGCGGGGGGGCGCCCGGGCGTGTAGAAGGCGAGCTCGCTCGCGACCTGGTAGCGGTTGGAGACTAGGAAGGTCTTCCGCGGATCGGGCATCCGGTCGATCGTCGTCCCGACCGCGCGGCCCAGTTCCGCCCAGCCACGGAGCCGCGTCGTAGGGTCGAGCTGGCGGGGCAGGTCGAGGCGGTCGATGACGTGGCCGAGCGCGCTCGCCCCCAGGGCCACGGCGGCCGCGACAGTCAGGAGTCGGGTCTGGGCTCGCCGCGTCACCGCCGCGGGACCGGTCTGGCGCTCGAGGAGCAGTCCAGCCGTCGCGAGCGCGAGGGGGGGGTAGGCGGCGGCCGGCCAGTTCGCCTGGACCTTGCCCTGCAGCGCGAGGACGAGATACGAGCCCAGCACGGGCGCCGCGAAGGCGAGCAGGAACCGGTAGGGCTCACGACGCCGAACGAAGCCCTCGCGCACACCGACCCAGAGACCCCACCCAAGGAGTGCGGCGACGAGCGGCGTCAGTACCAAGAGCTGGGAGCCCAGGAACTCCACGAGGTGCTCCAGCGTCAGGTCCCCACCCCGCCCCTGGCTGGCCACGTGTCGGGCCGAGACCCAGCCCGTCCGGGCGTTCCAGACCAGCACCGGCGCGAGCGCGACCAGCGCGGTCAAGACAGCCAGGACCGATCCCCACGAACGGAGCGCAGGCCGTCGCTCCGGCGTGAGCCAGAGGTAGAGCAGGGAGCCGGGCAGGGCGAAGAGCATCGTGTACTTCGCGAGGGTCCCCACTCCGACCGCGAGTCCCAGGAGAAGCCACGCTCCGGCTCCCCCGCTGGTCAGGGCCCGATGGGCGGCCCACAGCCCGAGGGTCCAGGCGACGATGAACGGCGCGTCGATCGTCATGAGGAGGCTGCCGGCCCACACGAGGGGCGTGAGCTGGAGGCCGACCACCGCGAGAGCTCCCGGCTCCGGCCGTCCGAAGAGCTCTCGGCCGAGCCGGTAGAGCGCCCATGCCCCGAGGACGCTCAGGGCGACGGCGCCCAGTCTGATCCCGAACGCGGACGCTCCGAACACGGCCGTGAGCCCGGCAATGAGGTACGCGACGATGGGACCCTTCGAGTAGTACGAGAGGTCGAGCCGGCGAGACCATTCCCAGTAGTGCGCCTCGTCGGGTGAGAGATCGAGCCCGCCCCACGCAAGGAAGGCGAGCCGGAGTCCCGTCAGGACGGCCAGGACGGCGGCGACCAGGAGCCCGGCCCAGCGGCCCGACGGCACGCGGGTGGGCTCGCTCACCCGCGAACGTGCACGGCGTTCGAGAAGATCCATGGCCGGTACGCCGCGCCACCGATGGGGAACAGGTCGACATGCAGGTCGACCTCGACACGGTACACGCCGGGCCCGGGGAGCGGGAGGCTCAGGAGCGCGTCGCCCGGCGCCTCGTGGATGACGGTGCCGTCACGCAGTAGCCGCACGAGCGAGTCGCCGACGGGCGGCACCCGGACGAGGGCGGTCTGCCCGGGACGGAAGGGCACCGTTGCGCCCATCAGCGCGCGCATCTCACCGAGACGGACCTCGAACCGGAACCCGTCAGCCGGCGCGAAGCCGTCGAAGGCATTGTAGAACCGACCGGCTCGTAGAGCGCGGTAGACACGGAGACGATCCGCCGCGTCACGGCGGAGTGGCTCGGGGGCGACGAAATGGAGCCGACCCAGGCGGAACGCCGTCTCGTGCGAGGGGAAGACCACGTCGGTCTCCTCCGTCAGCGCGATGCCACCGTGCGCGTCGAGCGCGAGGACGCCCAGCGTCGGGCGCTCCTGGCTCAAACGGTCCCAGCGAGCGAGGACGGCCCGTGGCCAGTGGATCCATGACAGGACGGCCATGACCGGGTTCGCCGGGTAGGCGGCCAGACCCACGACCTTCCGGCCGAAGTGGACCGTCATCAGCTGGTCGAAGACATCGACGACCTCGAGCCCGTCGATCTCCGGCAGGGCGTGGCGCCACCCTAGTCGGGGGTGGTCGGGGTGCGCGAGGAGCACGATCGCGCCGGCCTCCCGGTATCGGCGGATCAGGTCGTCGAGCTGGAACCCGCGCGCACGTGTCGGGAGATCCGGCCGCGGGTCCAGGACCAGGAGGTAGCCGGAGCCCGTCGTGATCTCGGCTCCGACGAGGACCAGAACGCCACCGTGCCATCCCTCCTTGCCCTCGACGAGAGGCGCGAGGGTGTTGTGGTCGGTGAGGAAGACCACGCGAACACCCGCGCGGGCCGCTGCGGCCGCCACCTCCTCGACGCTGCCCCGGCCGTCGTGAGAGTAGCTCGAGTGTACGTGGAGGGCCCCCGTGTACTCGGACAGGTCGGAGGCTGGCGGCCACCCCCGGTCCGCCACCAAGGGCTCCAGCGAGGCGACAGCGCGATAGCCGGCGCCGAGCCCCAGAACTAGGAGGACCGCGAGCACCCCCCAGAGGCGCCGGCGCCGTCGCGGGGGCCGCTCAGCCGGCGCCGGCATCCGGCGCGGCGGGCGACGCCCGGCTCAGGTCCCGTGGGTCCAGGACGCCAGGTACTCCTGCTGCCGCGGGGTGAGTTCGTCGATTCGTACACCCATGGACGCCAGCTTGAGCCGGGCGATGTCCCGGTCGATCTGGACCGGGACACGGTACACCTTCCGCTCGAGGCGTCCTCCATCCTGGACGAGGTGCTCCACCGAGAGGGCCTGGTTCGCGAACGACATGTCCATGACGGCGGCCGGGTGGCCCTCGGCGGCGGCCAGGTTGATGAGGCGCCCCTCGCCAAGCACGTAGAGGCGGCGGCCGTCCTTCTGCGTGAACTCGTCGACGAGCGGACGCACGGTGCGACGGCTCGCGCTTCCCCGCTCGAGCGCCTCCAGGTCGATCTCGACGTCGAAGTGGCCGGAGTTGGCGAGAATGGCGCCGTCCTTCAGGCGGGCGAAGTGCTCCTGAGGCTGCGTCGCGGCGAACCGCTCGCGGACCTGGCGCAGCACGGGCATCGCGAGCTCGGTCCAGTCGATGCGAAGCTGACCCGCTGTGGCCAGGCTGAGATCCTTGACGTCGTGGGGCGGACTCGTCATCGGCTCGAGCCCTCCCCTAGATCCCCGCGTCCTGGCGGAGGTCCTTCACGCGATGCGTGCGCTCCCAGGTGAACTCGGGCTCGCTCCGTCCGAAGTGTCCGAAGGCGGCGGTCTTCCGGTAGATCGGACGCCGCAGGTCGAGATACTTGATGATGCCGGCGGGAGTGAGATCGAACTGGCGCTGGATCAGCTGCTCGAGACGGGCCTTGGGGAGCTTGCCGGTCCCGAACGTCTCGACCATGACCGACACGGGGTCGACGACGCCGATGGCGTAGGCCACCTGAACCATGCACCGCTCGGCGAGCCCGGCCGCCACGATGTTCTTGGCGACGTGGCGGGCCATGTAGGCCGCCGACCGGTCGACCTTCGTCGGGTCCTTGCCCGAGAAGGCGCCTCCCCCGTGCGGACAGGAGCCCCCGTAGGTGTCGACGATGATCTTGCGGCCCGTGAGGCCGGTGTCCCCCATCGGCCCGCCGATCTCGAAGAGGCCGGTCGGATTGATGTGACACGTCAGGTGTTGGCGATCCACCATGTGCGGCGGCAGGATCGGCAGGACGACGTGCTCGATGATCTCCTCGCGCAGGCGCTCGTACGGGACGCTCGGGGCGTGCTGGGCCGACACCACGACGGTCTCCACGCGCACCGGCTTGCCGTCGACGTACCGGACGCTCACCTGCGACTTGCCGTCCGGTCGGAGGTACGGGAGCGTCCCTTCCCGGCGGACCTGGGAAAGGCGGCGGACCAGGCCGTGGGCCAGCGAGATCGGCGCGGGCATGAGCTCCGGCGTCTCACTGCACGCGTACCCGAACATGAGGCCCTGGTCGCCCGCTCCGAGCTTGTCGGAGCCCTGGTCGACCCCCTGGGCGATGTTCGGCGACTGCTTGTGGACGGAGACGATCACACCACACGTGTCGCAGTCGAAGCCGTACTTGGCGCGCGTGTACCCCACGTCCCTGACGGTCTGGCGCGCGACGTCCGCGATGTCGATGTGACTGGTGGTCGTGATCTCACCCGCGACGACGATGAGACCGGTGGTGAGCAGAGACTCGCATGCCACACGGCCCCGCGGATCCTTGTCCAGGATGGCGTCCAGGACGGCGTCGGATATCTGGTCCGCGATCTTGTCGGGGTGGCCCTCGGTGACCGACTCCGAGGTGAATAGGTACTCGTCCTGCGCCATCTGGCCCTCCTGGCTGGCCTGTCGTGCGGTCGGGCGCGCCGAGAGCGAGCCCACAACCCGGCCACTCTAACATGGGCGGGAGCACCTCTCAAGGCGCGGACCCTTTCGGCAATTCGGGGACGACGGGACGGCGCCCGGCCGGCTCGCGCTCCCGCTCGGCCGGAGACGCACGTCACCGCGTGGGTCGGTGTCGCCGAACGCTCAGGGCCGGCTGGTTCCCTCCCGCCCGTACAGGTCTTGCAAGCGCACGACGTCGTCGAGCTCGGGCGTGGAGACCTCGAGAACGTCGGCGTCCTCGAGGGCCTCAATCGTGTGGATCTCGCCGGGACGATTGCGCCAGGCGTGCCCTTCCCCGATCTCGGTGGCCGTGAGGCGGTCTTCGCTCGGGCCCTTGGTCAAGAGCAGCCGACCGCGCAGCAGGTAGCTGGCCTCGTCCTTCTCGCGGTGGTACTGAAGCGACAAGCGATGCCCGCGCCGGACGTGCAGGATCTTCCCGACGTACCGGTCCGTCCACGCATACCAGATCTCGTAGCCCCAGGGCTTGTCGATCCGTACCGGCACCCGATCGGGCGAGACGTCCATTCGCTCGCGTTTCCGGCGAGTGTCAGCCTGCGCGGTCCACGTCGCGGTGCGTCAGGTTGACGGAGATGCCCTGCGCCTCGACGAACCCGCGAAGCTCCTCGACGAGCGCGACCGAGCGGTGCCGGCCACCCGTACATCCGATCGCCACCGTGAGATAGGCTTTGCCCTCTTTCTGGTAGCGGGGCAGCAGGTATGCGAGGAGGTCGCGCAACCGCGTGATCAGCTCGCGCCCCTCGGGGTGCTCGGTCACGAACTCACGAACGGCGGCGGCCCGCCCGTCCTGGGTCTTAAGGCCCTCGACGAAGAAGGGATTGGGCAGGAACCGGCAGTCGAAGACGAGGTCGGCCTCGTAGGGCACGCCGAACTTGTAACCGAACGAGAGCAGATTGACGCTGAGCCCCGGCGACGCCGCTTCGCCGTACAGATCTACCAGGCGCTGGCGGAGCTCGTGGACCGTGATCTGGGAGGTGTCGATCACCCGGTCGGCCAGCTCGCGCAGGTTCGCCAGGAGCTTCCGCTCCTCCCGGATGCCGTCCAGCAGTGATCCGGACGAAACCGGGTGGCGACGCCGTGTCTCGTGGTAACGCCGTACGAGGGCCTCCTCCGAGGACTCGAGGAAGAGCACCTCGGTGAGGTACCCGGCACCGCGCAGCTCGCCCAGCACCTCGACGACCGAGTGCAGGTACTCGCGCTCCCGGATGTCGACGCCGAGCGCGATGCGGGCGATGCGCCGCGTGGAGTGTGCGCAGAGCTCGGCGAACGTCGGGATCAGGGTGGTCGGCAGGTTGTCGACGCAGTAGTACCCCATGTCCTCGAAGCACTTGATGGTCCAGCTCTTTCCGGCGCCGGACAGGCCGGTGATGATGATGAGACGCAGTCGCTCGCCCGACTCTGGCTCGGGATGGACTAGCCTAGCCGGCGGGCTCGACAAGCTCCACCGCTCCGTCGGGGCGCCGCCGCAGTACGTTGACGGTCCGCGTGCGCGCATTCCTGAAGACGAGAAGACCGTCATCCTGCAGACGCAGCTGGTCGACCGCCTCTTCGAGCGACATCGGCTTGGCGTTGGTCCGCCGTACCATCACCGGCGGCGTCTCGTCGATGGGCTCCGCTGGGGGACCGGTCCCGAGCAACAGCGTCGGCCGGATTCGCGACGGACGGGGCTTCTTGGCGGTCACGCGCTCCTTCTTGCGCCGGATCTGCGCGGTCAGCGTGGCGAGCGCCTGGTCGAGGGCCGTGTGGAAGTCGGCCGCCACGCCTTCCACGTGGAACGTCGCGCGCTTGGCCCGGAGCGTCACCTCCGCGAGGTGGCGGTAGCGCTCCGTGGCCAGGACAACGCGGGCCTCGATGAGCTTGGGAAAGAGACGCTGCACCTTGGCGATCTTCGCCTCGATCCGCCTCTGCAGCTCGCGGGGCACGCTCACGCCGCCCCGCCCCGCCAGATGGAGGACCATGCGCGATCAGGCGCGCTTGCGCACGGCGAGCCGGCGCTGGTGCGAGGGCAGGATGCCGAGCTCCTCGCGGTACTTCGCGACCGTCCGGCGCGCGATCGTGAGGCCATCCTGCCGGAGTGCGCGCGTGATGTCCTGGTCGGACAAGGGTTTCGCGAGCTCCTCCTTCGCCACCAGGTCCTCGATCATCTTCTTGACGCTGACCGAGGAGACCTCGTCGCCCTGGGTCTTGGCGATCCCACTGTGGAAGAAGAACTTGAGCGGCAAGACGCCCTGCGGCGTCTCGACGAACTTGCTCGTGGTCACGCGGCTCACCGTCGACTCGTGCATGCGGATATCCTCGGCCACGTCACGGAGGGACAGCGGCCGGAGGTGTGGGAGCCCCTTGTCCAGGAACGCGCGCTGGAACTGGACGATGGAGTGCGTGACTTTGTAGAGGGTCTTCTGTCGCTGCTGGATACTCTTGATCAGCCAGACGGCCGACCGCAGGCGATCCTCGACGTAGCGCCGTGCCTCGTCCCCCTGCCCGATGACGCTCCGGTAGTACGAATTGATCCGGAGCCTCGGCATGCCGTCCTCGTTGAGGATGATGGCGTAGTCGTCCCCGACCTTCTTCACCAGTACGTCCGGCACGACGTACCGGGTCTCCACCGCCGCGAAGCGACGCCCGGGCTTCGGCTCCAGCGTCGCGATCTCGTGCACGGCCTCGATCACGCGCTCCTGGTCCACCTTGAGCGTACGGGCGATCTCCGGATACTTGCAGCGCTGGAGCGCCTCGAAGTGCTGGTCGAGGATATCGATGGCGAGCGGGTTCGCCGGCGGAGTGCGCGCCGCGTCGCGGAGCTGGATCAGGAGGCACTCTCGAAGGTCTCGCGCCGCCACGCCGATCGGGTCGAACCCCTGCACCAGGGCGAGCGCCTTCTCGATGACAGGGAGCGAGAGGCTCCGCTTCTCGGCGATCTCTTCGATCGTCGCCCGCAGGTAGCCGTCGTCGTCGAGGTTGCCGATGATCTCCTCGGCGGCGGCGCGTACGTCCGGCTCGACGACCGTCAGCCGAAGCTGCTCGTCCAGGTGGTCCGCCAGCGAGGTCGGGGTCCCGACGAAGTTCTCGAACCGCGTATCCTCGTGTTCCTCCTGCTGGACGAGGCTGCGTTCCTCGGGGGGCCCGAAGATCACCTCCGAGATGTCGAACGGCAGGTCGGGAGCCGCCTCGCCCGCCTCGGGCGTCGCGGTCTCGGGCGGGGTCTCGGCGCGCGGGCTCTCGACCGCGGTCTCCCCCTGGCCCTCCCCATCGCCCTCAGGGCCGGGCGCGTCGTCGGGAGGAGCCTCCTCCAGGAGCGGGTTCTCCTGCAGTTCCTTTTGCAAGAGCTCCTGGAGCTCCACCGTGGAGAGTTGTAGGAGGTGGATCGCCTGCTGCAGCATCGGCGTCATGACGAGGCGCTGCGTCTGACGGAGGGTCAGCCGGGCTTCCATGGCCATGGGGCCGCCTATCCGGCGGCCACGATGGCGCGGGTGCCGACGCCATCGGCGCCGGCACGCACGATCATCGGGAGGCTAGAGCGAGAACTTTTCACCGAGATAGATCTCCCGTGCCTTCTCGTTGGTCGCCAGCTCGTGGGCCTTTCCGGACACGAGGATCTGGCCGCCGTAGAGGATGTAGGAACGGTCGGTGATCGAGAGCGTCTCACGGACGTTGTGATCGGTGATCAGGACGCCGATCCCCTTCTCCTTCAGGCGAGCCACGATGCTCTGGATCTCGGCGATCGCGATCGGATCGATGCCAGTGAACGGCTCGTCCAGCAGGATGTAGTTGGGGGCCGTGATGAGGCACCGCGTGATCTCGAGGCGGCGCCGCTCGCCGCCCGACAGCGTGAGAGCTCGCTGTTTGGCCAGGTGCTCCAGGCTGAGCTCCCGGAGCAGGCTGTGCAGTCGCTCCTCGCGCTCCCGGGGCTTGAGGTCGATCGTCTCGAGGATCGCCAGGAGGTTCTCCTCGACGGTGAGCTTCCGGAAGACGGAGGATTCCTGGGGCAGGTAGCCGATGCCTTGGCGGCACCGCCGGTACATCGGCAGGTCGGTGATGTCCCGGCCGTCCAGGAGGATGCGCCCCCGGTCGGGTGTGAGCAACCCGACGACCATGTAGAAGGTCGTAGTCTTGCCCGCGCCGTTCGGTCCCAGGAGACCGACAACCTCTCCCCGATCGATGCTGACGTTCACGTCATTCACGACCTTCCGGTGTCGAAACGTCTTCACGAGGCCGTGCGCCTCGAGCCCCATCCAGCCTGTGCCCTGTCTATCCGCAGGCGCCCGGGCCCTTGTCGCCCTTCTTGGCGACGGGCGTCGAGGCTCCCGCCTTCTCCTCGTCCCGCTTCGGGTAGAACACCGACTTCACGCGACCCTGTGGACCCGCCTTCACCGTGCTCCGGTCATCGGCCAGGAAGAGCTCGATCTCCTCGCCCGTGACGACGTTGTCCTCCTGCCACACCTTGGCGTCGCCAATGAGCAGGAGCTTCTGGTCGTCGTCGTAGTACTCCGCGCGGCGCGCGGTGCCGGTGCGGCAGTCCTCGGTGACGATCTTGACGTTCCCCGTCGAGACGATCCGGAGGACCCGCTCACCTTTGTCGTCGAGGTAGACCTCCATCCGGTCCGCGGTCTGGACGGAGTTGTCCTGCTTGGCGACTACGTTCCCGTCAAAGACGACGAGCCCCTCCTTCTTGAAGGCCTCCATCCGGTCCGCGTCGATGACGATCGGGGCGTTCGACCGCGGACCGCCCGGCTTGGCGGCGGCCGGCTTCGGGGACGCGGCCGGGGGGCCGCTTCCACTCCGGGGTGCGGGGGCCGGGGCGGCCTTGGTCTTGGTCTGGGCGGCCAGCGGCCCTGCGACCGCGCCCAGCACCAGGAGGCCGGTCAGGACGAGTGCGGCGCTCCTCATGACTTGCTCCTCGGAAAGAGGGAGAGATTCGACTTCGTGCGGTCCGTGATCACGACCCGGACCTTCTGGTGGACGGCCGCCGTCTCCTCCCGCATGTTCACGGCGAGCCCCAGCCCGGTGATCGTCGTGCCCTTCTGGCTGATGTTCACGGGGTCGTCCGTCGAGAGAGCCCGGAGCTCGTTGTTCCAGGTCAGGGTAGGCGTCCGCATCTCGAGGTCGTCGCTCGACCGGATCACCACGTCCCCGGTCAGGGTGACGTCCCGCCGGTTGTTGTCCAGCGTCCCCTCGTCACTGGTGACGGTCCAGTCTCCGTCGCGGGAGAACACCTGGATCACGACCTTCCGCATCACGGTGATGCCCTTCTGGTCGTAGACCTCCGCCTGGTCGGCGTTGAGCGTCCACCGGAGGTTCCCGTCCAGGGTCTCGTTGATCCGGACATCCTTGATCTGGTATTCGGCCTGCTGCGGGGGCTGCTGGACCGACGCCGGCGCACGGCGGCCCACGACCCTCCAGGCAACGACCCCCGACAGGCCGGCCAGGACGGCCAGGAAGCACACCAGAAAGAGCGTCGACAGGCGGCGCATTCGATGACCGTCAGTGTGTCGGATACCCCAGCACGGCAGCCACCCTAGCACGAATCGTGCCGGGAGTAAACGTGTAGGACTGGTCGTGGGTTCGAGGTCGCCAGCTGCTCAGCTCGGCCGCTATCCCCTGCGCTGAGAATCACCTCCAAGGCCTTTGTGCGACGCCCCGATACCCTCGCGCCGCCGCGTCACCCATCCGACACGACAGGGGCGCGGATCCCGGCCGCTCGTCCATCCGGGCCAGAAGGGGCCGAGCTCGCCGAAGCCGTCTCGTGACCCGGCGGCACTCTCGGGCCTGCGCCGCCGTCGCGCCGGTGTCCATGGGAGGTGGCGCGACCTCAGGCGGGTGTCAGGCGATTTTGGCCCGGAGGAGGTCGTGGAGGTGGAGGATTCCGTCAGGACGGCCATGGTCGTCCACGATGAAGAGCTGCGTGATGCTGTGGCGCTCCATCAGCTCGAGCGCCGTCACCGCCAGCTCAGCCCGCCCCACGGTCTTCGGGCCGCGCGTCATGAGGGCGGCGGCCGTTGGCGGGAGCCGGCCGGCCCCGCGCTCCACGGCGCGCCGCAGGTCCCCGTCCGTCACGATGCCGGCCAGGCGCCCCGCGGAGTCCACCACCCCGGTGCAGCCGAGCCGCTTCGCGCTCATCGCCCGGATCACGGCGTCGAGGGGTGCTGATTCCGGGACGACGGGCACTTCGTCGCCCCGGTGCATCAACTCGGCCACGCGGACCAGGCTGCGGCCGATGGCGCCCCCCGGATGGAGTCGCGCCATGTCCTCGGGCCCGAGTCCACGCCGCGTGAGGACCGCGATGGCGAGGGCGTCCCCGAGCGCGAGCGCGGCGGCGGCCGACGAGGTCGGCGTGAGGTTCATCGGGCACGCCTCCTCCCGGACGGAGACGTCCAGGACCAGGTCGGCGTGCTGCGCCAGCCGGGACGCTGGCCGTCCCGTCAGCAGGACGAGCGATACAGCCAGGCGCTTAATAGCGGGAACGATAGTGAGGAGCTCCTCCGTCTCCCCGCTGTGGGAGAGGGCCACCACCAGGTCGCCCCGGACCAGCATCCCGAGGTCCCCGTGAATGCCCTCGGCGGGGCTGAGGAACAAGGCGGGCGTGCCCGTGGCCGCCAGCGTGGCGGCGAGTTTCTTGCCGACCAGCCCCGACTTGCCCATGCCGGTCACGACCACGCGCCCGCGGCATGCCTCGATGAGGAGGACCGCCCGCTCGAAGCGGTGGTCCAGTCGCTCGACCAGCGCGCGCACGGCGTCGGCTTCCGTCTCGAGGACCCGCCGGGCGACCTTCAGGATGTCGCCGAGTGCGAAGGAGTCGGTCATGAGAGGGCGCCCAGGGCGCCCCCGATCGCGCGAAGCTCCTGGAGGAGTGGCGGAAGCCGGGAGAGCGCGAGCATCGTGGGCCCGTCAGACGGGGCACGGTCGGGATCCTCGTGAACCTCCATGAAGAGCGCGTCGACGCCGAAGGCGACGGCGGCCCGCGCCAGAGGCTCCACGTACTGGCGCTCGCCCCCGGACCGGGTCCCTTCGCCGCCCGGCAGCTGGACGGAATGGGTCGCGTCGAAGACGACCGGCACCCCGAAGTCCCGCATGACGCGGAGACCGCGGAAGTCGACGACCAGGTTGTTGTACCCGAAGGTCGCCCCGCGCTCGGTCAGGAGCACGTCCTCGCACCCCTCGCCCCTGAGCTTCTCGACGATGTTCTTCATGTCCCAGGGCGCCAGGAACTGGCCCTTCTTGACATTCACGGGCCGGCCGCTCCGGGCGCAGGCCAGCACCAGGTCGGTCTGGCGGCAGAGGAACGCGGGGACCTGGATCAGATCCAGGACCTCGGCCGCCGCCGGGACCTCTTCGGGCCGGTGGACGTCCGACAGCACGGGACAGCCGAGCGTCTCGCGCACGCGGCGGAGGATCCGTAGTCCTTCGCGGAGCCCGGGACCCCGGTAGGACCGGGCAGACGAGCGGTTCGCCTTGTCGTAGGACGACTTGTAGACGAAGGGCACCCCGGCCGCCGCTGCGATTCGCACGAGGGTCTCGGCCGTCCGAAGGGCGTGGGCCTCGTCCTCGATCGCGCAAGGGCCGGCGAGGAGCGCGAGCGGGAGCCCGCCGCCGATCCGCACCGGGCCGACCGGGACGATGCGCGTCGCGACGCCGGTGCCGCTCGGGAGCCGGTCAGCGGCCGACGAAGTAGTAGTCGAGACCGATCTTCCGGGTCCCATAGAGCTTGTTGCGCGTGGCCTCCTGGCAGACCTCGGCGTTCTTCGCGCGGAGCTCGGCGCAGACGCGCTGCGCCGCCGGCTCGTCCAGCTCGGCGAGCTTCTCGACGACTCCCTGGATGCAGAGCCACTGCGCAGCCGCCGGGCCCCGCTCGCACACCTCGTGGATCCGCGCCGGCGCTTGGGCGACGGGACCGACGCTGGCGTGCCCGATCCCATGGAAGCACGCGGGCTGAACGCGGCTGGGGAGCCCCAGGCACTCCGCCGCCACCGCCTCCATCCCTTGCCCGCGAGAGGCGGCCCGGGCGAGCATGAAGAAGATCTTGTACCGGTAGCAGGCGGCGGCGAAGCGCTTCGCCTCATCGCAGGGGTAGTGGTCCACGCGCGCCGAGATCTGCTTCTGGAAGGTCATGAACACCTGCATGTAGGCGCCGGACGCGCAGTAGTACTGGTAGGCGCGCTCGCCCACGGCCTCGCAGAGGGCCAGGGCCCGCGGGACGTCGTAGTCCGACACGTACGCGGCGCCGTGGCCGACGCCGTGGACGCAGTCCCCCTTCTTGTGGATCTGGCGGAACGCGTCTCCGTCGCACAGGGTCGCGATCCGGTCGCGGAGATCGCCGGGCAGTTCGGTGAAGGCCTCCATCAGAACGCCGTGCATGCACCCCGAGACACACCGGGTCTGGCAGGCCCGGAGAGCTCCGGGCATGTCCCGCGAGGTTGCATAGGCCACCTTCCCCAGCTCGTGGGCGTGATCGTGGCAGCTTGGAAACCCGCCCTCCAGCGCGTCGAGGAGCCCGGGGACGCCGAGCCGCGGGATCCAGGCTTCGAGTACCTTGCGCCGGGCGTCTCCGGCTACCGCCCGGTAATCGGCGAGGAACCGCTGTCGGAGCGCTGGATCGGACTGCGGGCCGGCCACCGGGCCGGCGGCGCGCTCCTCGAACACCGACGGCGGGGTCGGGGGCGCGGCCGGCGACGGCGTTTCCACGCCCACCACCAGGATGAGCGTGGCGAGGAGGCCGGCGGCCTGCTTCACCGGCTACCGCGTCGGAGGGCGGCGCCGACGAAGCCGGCGAAGAGGGGGTGCGGCGCCCAGGGGCGCGACCGGAACTCGGGATGGAACTGTCCGGCGACGAACCAGGGGTGGTCGGGGAGCTCGACGATTTCCACGAGCTGCTTTTCTGGCCACACGCCGGAGACGCGGAAGCCGTTCTTCTCGAGGAGCTTGCGGTACTCGTTCGAGACCTCGTAGCGGTGCCGGTGGCGCTCTTCGATGTGCGTCGCGCCGTACTCCCGGGCGGCCAGCGAGTCTTCGGCGAGCGCGATGGGGTAGAGCCCGAGGCGCATGGTGCCGCCCTTGTCCGCGATCGTCCGCTGCTCGGGCAGGATGTCGATGACCGGGTGCGGCGTGCCGGCGTCGAACTCGGCGGAGTTGGCGTCGGCGAGCCCGGCCACGTGCCGCGCGAACTCGATCACCGCGCACTGGAGGCCCAGGCAGATCCCGAGGAAAGGCACGCCGCGCTCCCGCGCGTACTGAGTGGCCTCGACCTTGCCCGGGATACCCCGGTCGCCGAAGCCGCCCGGGATCAGGATGCCGTCGACACCCTTGAGGTGCTTGTCGGGTCCGTCCTGGACGAGCTGCTCCGCATCGACCCACCGCGTTTCGACGCGAGCGTCGTGCGCGATCCCGCCGTGGGTCAGCGCCTCGGCCAGGCTCTTGTAGGAGTCCCGGAGCTCGACGTACTTCCCGACGACCGCGATCCGAGCCGTCCGGGCCGGCTGCTTGATCTTCCGGACGATTTCCTCCCACGTGGACAGGTCGATCGGCCCGGCGGGCAGCCCCAGCAGCTTCACGATGATGTCGTCGAGCCCCTCCTGATGGAAGACGAGGGGCACCTCGTAGATCGTCTCGACGTCCTTGGCGGTGATGACCGCCTCCTCGTCGACGTCGCAGAAGAGCGCGATCTTCGACTTGATCGCCGGCGGGAGGAAGCGGTCAGTCCGGCAGAGGACGATGTCCGGCTGGATCCCGATCGCCCGCAGCTCCTTCACCGAGTGCTGGGTGGCCTTGGTCTTGAGCTCGCCCGAGGCTTTGATGAACGGCACGAGAGTGAGATGGATGTAGAGCACGTTCTCGCGCCCGACGTCCTTCTTCAGCTGGCGGACCGCCTCGAGGAACGGGAGGCCCTCGATGTCGCCCACCGTGCCGCCGATCTCGACGATCTGGACGTCGACGTCCTGGCTCACCCGCCGGATCGATGCCTTGATCTCGTCGGTGATGTGGGGAATCACCTGGACGGTGTGGCCGAGGTAGTCGCCGCGGCGCTCGCGCGAGATCACCGCGTGGTACACCTTGCCCGTCGTCACGTTGTGGTCCCTTGTCAGCCGCGCGCGGGTGAAACGTTCGTAGTGGCCGAGGTCCAGGTCGGTCTCCCCCCCGTCGTCCGTGACGAAGACCTCTCCGTGCTGGTAGGGACTCATGGTCCCCGCGTCCACGTTGATGTAGGGGTCCATCTTCTGGAGGGTGACCCGGAAACCGCGGGCCTCCAGGAGACAGCCGATGGAGGCGGCCGCCAGCCCCTTGCCAAGGGACGACACGACCCCGCCGGTGACGAACAGGTACTTGGTCGGCACGATCAGCCTCCTCTCTTACCCGGTCGGGTGAGCGATGCGTCCGCGCGCGCGGCCCCGGGCCACGACGCCCGTGAGCCAGCGTAGCGCACCTGTGCGGCTTCGGACCTGTCCCGCGGCCTGGGCTGCCCGGAGCGCCCTCAGGATCTCGCCAACGGCGGGCCCGGGTGGGACGCCCAGCGCCCCCACGTCCTCGCCCGTGGCCAGGGGCCGGAGGCGGCGCCCGCTCCGCAGATAGCGGTCGAGCCGCCGGTGGGGGGCCCCCACGGCGAGGGTCCGTGCCCAGGCCAGCGTCACCTCCGACGCGCCCAGCAGCATGCGGTACGCCGCTACTCCCCCACCCGTGCGGGCGAGGCGAGCGACGAGCCCCGAGGCGTCCCGGCGGGCCTGCCGGATCGTTTCGCGTCTGGCCGGTGCGAGGGCCAAGCGGTCCATCCACATCTCGACCGCCCTGCCCCCCTCGGCGAGCGCGAGCAGAGCGAGGGCGATCGGGGTTTCGGGGCCGAGCCCGTCGAGCGCCCGGGGCGCGAGCGCGGCGCCGAGGAGGCGTGGAGCCTTCCGGCCCACCCTGGCCTCACCGACGATGAGGCGCCATGCACCGAGCCGGCCGGCCTCGCGGAGGGCGGCAACCGGCCGGCGCTCCGCCAGCATGAGCTCCATTTCGGCGCGCAGGCGGTCACCGGACAGGGCCCGATAGACGTCCAGCTGAGCGGCGTGGGCGGCCAGCCGCCGGCTCGTCTGGTCGACCTTGCACCCCAATCGGCCGGCGAGCCGTGCCGCGCGAAGGATGCGCGTCGGGTCCTCCACGAAGGACAGTGGGTGCAGGACCCGGATCCGCCGGGCGCGGAGATCGGCGAGGCCGCCGGTGGTGTCGACCAGCTGGCCCCAGGCCGCGCGGTCGAGCCGGATCGCGAGCGCGTTCAGGGAGAAGTCCCGGCGCGCAAGGTCTTCCGCGAGCGCCGCGGGCTCCACGGTAGGCAGGGCGCCCGGCACGCGGTAGGACTCGCAGCGTGCAGTCGCGAGGTCGATCCGGCGGGCGTCCGGAAGGACGACCGTGGCCGTGAGGAAGGCGGTATGCTCCACCGCCTGCCCGCCCAGGCTCCGGGCGAGCCCGTGTGCCACCGCGGCAGCGTTGCCCTCGACCACGAGGTCGAGATCCGTGCGCTCGTCAACGCGACCGAACAGGAGATCCCGGACGAGGCCGCCGACGGCGGCGACGGGGAAGCCGAGCGCGTCACCGTGTCGTCCCGCGGCTCCGAGGATCTCCCCCACCCGCCCCGGGAGCTGGTCGAGCTCCGGGACGACCGAGCGGGGCAGCCCTGCCGGTGCATCCGGCTCGCGCAGAACGACGCCCTCGGGCCCTTCGGATCCTCCGACCAGGACGAAGGGTCGGTCCGGACCCAGGCGACGCCGGACGGCGACCTCGGAGGTCCCCGCGGCCACGAGCGGCGCGTCCCAGAGCACGGCGGAAACGGGCGCCTGGCGAAGACCGAGGGCGAGGGCGCGGGCGAGCGTCTCCCGCGACGCCGCGGCCCATGTCGCGCCGACGCGGGCGGCGACCACACGCGCCCGCCGGCGTTCCGCCAGACGCGCGGCCAACGACACCGTGAGGCGGGGCGGAACGACGACGAGAGCCCGGTGCATCAGCCCCGCGGCGCGGGGGTCGACCTGGGGGTAGCTCGTCCGGCGGATGGCCACGGCGGCGCTCCCGCTCATCCCGCTCGCCGTCTTCGCTGGCGCCCGCCGGGTCTCACGCCTAGGCTCGAGGGTGGAACCGGCGGTAGAGCCGGCGCACGGCGTCCGTGGGAAGGTGCGTGTAGATCTCGGTCGTGCCGATGTCGGCGTGCCCCAGGAGAGCCTGGACCGACCGGAGGTCGGCGCCCCCCTCCAGGAGGTGGCTCGCGAACGAGTGACGGAGCGCGTGGGGGAACCCGCCGCGAAGTCCCACGCGTCGCGCGTGAGCCCGGACGATCCGCCAGAGCCCCTGCCGACCCAGGACCCGCCCCCGCGCGTTCACGAAGAGCACCCCGGGGTCGGCGCCGCGGACGAGGTGGGGGCGCCCACGCTCCAGGTACGTGGCCAGCGCGCGGCGGGCGGCGTCCCCGATCGGCACGAGCCGCTGCCGGTCGCGCTTGCCGCGGCACACCAGGAGCTGGGCGGGGAGGTCGACGTCCGCGGGCCGGAGCCCCACGAGCTCGGAGGCGCGAAGCCCCGAGCCGTACAGGAGCTCCAGCATCGCGCGGTCCCGCCAGGCGCGAGGGCTGTCGTCTCCGGGGGATTCCACCAGGGCGGTGACGTCGGGCTTGGAGAGCGCCCTGGGCAGCCGTCGCGGGAGCCGCGGCGTGTCGAGCAGCGCCGCGGGGTCGTCCCGGAGGAGTCCGGCGCCCCGACCGAACCGGTACAGTCCCCGCATCGCCGCCAGCCCGCGGGCGAGCGTGTGCGGGCCCCGGCCGCCCCGGCGGAGCGTCTCGAGATGGGCGACCAGGTCGTCGAGCCGCGCGGTCTCGAGCGTTCGCCGTCGCGTCCGGAGAAAGCCGACGAGCCGCGCGAGGTCGCGCCGGTAGGCCGCGATCGTGAGGGGGGAGCACCCGTCCTCGACGCGAAGGCGCTCGAGGAAGTCGTCCACCAGAGACGCCGCCGGGCTCGCCGCGCCCTCCTTCATGCGCGCTCGTGCGAGTCGAGGAGGATCGTCACGGGACCGTCGTTTGCGAGGCGCACGACCATGCGCGCGCCGAACCGACCCTCCACCACCGGCACGCCTCCCATCCGGAGCCGCTCGACCACCTCCTTCACGAGCGGGGCGGCCACCTCGGGTGTGGCGGCTCCGAGGAAGTCGGGGCGGCGGCCCCGGCGCGTGTTGGCGAGCAGTGTGAACTGGGAGACGACGAGGCAGCCCCCGCCGGTGTCGAGGAGCGAGTGATGGAACTTCCCGCGCGCGTCCTCGAAGATGCGGAGGTGGAGGATCTTGTCGGCGAGGTAGCTGACGTCCTCGGGCCCGTCACCCGTCGCAACGCCGAGCAGGGTGACGAGGCCCCGGTCGATGCTGCCGATCACCTGGCGATCCGCCTCGACCGACGCTCCGGTCACGCGCTGCAGCAGGGCCCGCATGTGGTCCGGTCTCGAACGAGTATATCAACGCATCTCCTTGTGGCGCAAGGAACTCCTCGACCGGCGACGCGCGATCGCGTTCCACGCGAGCCGCACTTCCTCGGCGCCGAGCGCCGCGTGGCAGCCGACGTAGGCGGCCGTGGACCCGACGATCACCGCCGCGAGCCACACCGCCTCGGCGAACCGGCCGGGCGGCGGCGGCCAGACATAGCACACCGCGCCGAGGAGCAGGGCCAGCCCGGCGGACACGCCCGTGGTGCGGAGCCAGCCCCGGCGGGCGCCGGGGATCGGTCGCCCTGGCAGTCGTCGGCGGAGGAGGATCGTCAGGGCGATCGCGTTGACCGTGGAGGCCACGGCGATGGCCAGGGCGAGTCCGACGTGACCGAGCGGCCGTGCCAGGATGGCGGCCATCGCGCAGTTCAGCACCATGACGCCGACCGCCACCTTGACGGGGGTCCGCGTGTCGCCGAGCGCGAAGAAGGCCTGAGCCGAGATCTTCGCCGTCGTCGAGCCGACGATCCCCAGCGCGTACATGGCCACGGCGGCGGCGGTGCCGGCGGTTTCCGCCGGGCCGAAGCGCCCGCGCTCGTAGAGGGCACGCACGATCGGCTCGGACAGGACGAACAGGCCCACCGCGGCCGGCACGCTGACGAACGTGGCCAGACGCAGCGAGAACGACAGCGTCTCGCGGAGTCCCTGCTTGTCCCGCCGCGCAGCCTGCTCCGAGAGGGTGGGAAGCACCGCGGTCGCGATGGCGACGCCGAACACGCCGAGGGGAAACTCGACCAGCCGGTCGGCGTAGTAGAGATAGGAGACGCTCCCCTTCGCCAGGAACGACGCGATGATCGTGTTGACGACCGTGCCGATGTGGGTCGCCGACTGTCCCACCACCACTGGCGCCATTAGCAACAGGATCCGCCGGACCGCGGGGTGGCTGAAGGCGAATCGCGGTGGCGCGAGCAGGCCACGAGTGACCAGCCAGGGAACCTGGATCAGGAACTGGGCGGCTCCGCCGAGGAGCACACCCAGTGCGAGCCCGATGACGGGCTCCGGCAGCCGCGGCGCGAGGACGACCGCGCCGAGGATGATCCCGACGTTCAGCGCCACCGGTGAGAGCGCCGGCAGAAGGAAGTGGCGGTGGGCGTTCAGGACGCCCATGACCAGGGCCGCCAGTCCCACGAAGAACAGATACGGGAACATGAGGCGCGCCATGCGAACGGTCAGGTCGCCCACCGCCGGGCTGGCGAAGAAGCCGGGCGCCATGATCCGAACGATCCAGGGCGCCGCCAGGACGCCGAGGGCGGTCAAGGTGCCGAGAAGCAGCAGCATGGCGCCGCTTACGGCGCGCAGCATCCGGAGCGTGTCGGCCCGGGATCGCCTCGTCACGTACTCTGTGAACACGGGGATGAAGGCCGACGAGAGTGCGCCCTCCGCGACGAGGCGACGCAGGAGATTCGGCAAACGGAACGCGACGAAGAAGGCGTCCGTAGTGACGCCCGCACCGAAGGCCCGGGCGATGAGAAGGTCGCGGAGAAAGCCGAGGACGCGGCTGGCGAGGGTGGCGGCGCTCACCACCGCCGCCGCGCGCGCCACGGCGCGCCGGGCTCCGGTCACGGGCGGTGGCGGCGGGACCTCGACGGTGTCGGTCCCGACCGGAACGTCCGCGCTCACCGACCGTCTACCTTGCTCGCTGGGCTGATCGGACGGCCTGATCCGGTGGCCTTGACGGGACTGGCCGGCGGCGGTCCCGTGCTGGCCTGTGGGCTCAGCGTGGCCGCCAACATCGTGGTCGCGAACCTTGACAGCCCTGGCGGGGCACGGTACGCTCCGGACTCGCGCCGTCGCCCGGTCGGTGCCAGTGCGATCGTGGCGGCTCGCGCCAGTCTCGAGTGGAGGAGGTGATCCGGTGGCCAACATCAAGTCCGCCATGAAGCGCATCCGACAGAACGAGAAGCGCCGCGTGCGCAACGCGGCAGTGCGCTCGACGGTCAGGACGTCGGTCAAGGGCGCGCGGACCGCGATCGAGAGCGGCCAAGCCGATCAGGCCCGACAGACCCTGCTGCGCACTGTTCAGATCCTCGACAAGGCGGTCACGAAGGGCGTCATTCATAAGAACACGGCGGCCCGCAAGAAGTCCCGCCTGACGCGCCAACTCAACGCCCTCGCGAGCCGCTAGCCCGCCAGTTCGGCGACCAGGCACGTCAGGAGCGCGCGGGGGCTCCCCGTCCCCGTCTTGAGCGCCTGCTCCACTTCGAAGCATCGTTCGGTGGCACGCGACAGGCCCCGGATCCCAACGGCTCGGGCCCGCGCGGCGAGGCGCTCGACGGCCCAGTCCGGGCGGCGTCGGGGTAGGGCGCGCGCGGCCTCGCGGGCGTCGGCGCCGGCGGTCGCGGCCGGGAGCACGCGCCAGAGGTCGCGGAGATACCCAACGACCCACGCGAGGAGAATGAGCGACTCGTCGCCCGACGCCAGGAGTTGTGATGCCAAGCGCAGGGCATCGGGTCTGCGCGCCTCCTCGAGGGCCTGCGTCAGCTCCCAGTACTGGCGGGCCCGCGTCTCGCCCGCCAGAGCCCGCACGATCTCCTCGGACACCCGGCGGTCACCAGCGGTGTAGAGGGAGGCCTTCTCGAGCTCCGCGGCCAGCCGCGCCAGGTCCTCTCCCACCAGGTCGACCAGTGTCTGTGCGGCCTCCGGAGCGAGGTCGAGCCCGACCGTGCGCGCCCGCTCGCGCACCCAGCCGACCACCGCGCGCCCGGCTGGCGCACGGATCTCCACCTGATCGACGTCGGGCAGGATGCGGAGACCCGCGGTCCGCCGGTCCGCGCCCGCGGCGACCAGCAGCACCGTCGTACCCTCGGCCGGCCACCCCGCGGGGGCTTGGCGAGCCTCGGCCACGGCGTCGCGCAGGCGGTCGGCCGCCCTGGCTGCGAGGTCCGCCACCCCGCGCACGAGGACGAGACGCCGGCCGGGAAAGAGCGAGAGCGACGCGCCCGCGGTGACGAGCGCGTCGGGCGTGAGCTGGTCGGCGTGAAGGACCTCCCGGTTCCAGCCGGCGGCCTGATGGTCGGGCAGGAGAGCTCGGGTCAGGCGCTCCACCACGTCGTCGACGAGGAGCACCTCCGGTCCGTGTAGGAGGAGGAGCGGGGGGACACGCCCGGCCGCGGCGTCGCGGAGAAGGGCGGTGACCTCCAGCTCAGAACCCTTCGAAGGCGAAGCTGACGATGGCGCGCGCCACGTCCACCGCCGCCCGCTGGACGGCCTGCTCCTCGCGGGCCAGGGTCTGCGTCACCTGGCCGGCGACCTGGAAGTCAGCCCGCTCCTCGATCCGGTCCTGTTTCCAGAGGACCTTGTTCTGCTTGAGATCCGTGAATGTCAGTGCGAGGCCGATGGTCAGGCGGTACGAGGTGACGTTGGCGCTACGGTCGAACGACAGGGACGCCAGCCGGTACTCGACGATGCTTCCCTCCAGGGTGGCGTCCGCCTCCTGGGCGTTGGCGGCGATCCGGACCCGGCCACTCTGGACGACCGCCTGGGTCAGGGCCTGGGTGATGAAATCCTCGATCCCGGGCTCAGCCGTCTTGTTCACGAGGACCGGCACGTGGATCGACTTGATGCCGGGAGGCATGCTCGTGCGGAGCGAGTACCCGCAGCCCCCGAGGGCCAGGAGGGCTGCGAGCGGCGCGAGGAGGACGGCCCGGGCGCCCCGCCGCCTCACGCTGGGCTCCCCGTGCCGCGCGTGACGATGTTGACGAGCCGGCCCGGCACCACGACTACCCGCGCGACCTCACGCGATCGGAGCCAGGGTCGCACCTTCTCGTCGGCGAGCGCTTCGTTCCGGAGCCGGTCTTCCGCGATCTCCGGCGGAACGACCAGCCGCGTGCGGACGCGGCCGTCGACCTGGACGACGACCTGGACGGCTTCCCGCTCGAGGGCTTCCGGGTCGGCGGTGGGCCAGGACGCCCGGAACACGCTGTCCCGATGACCGAGCTGCTGCCACAGTTCCTCCGCGAGGTGAGGCGCGAACGGCGCCAGCAGGCGGACGAGCGTCTCCACGGCCTCGGCGAGGAGGCTGGCGCGCTCCTCCGCCGCCGCCCGGTCCAGCGACTCCGTCGCGTAGGCATGCGCCGCATTGACGAGCTCGTGGAGGGCGCTGATGGCGGTGTTAAAGTGAAACTCCTCGATGTCCGTCGCGACGCGCTGGATCGTCTCGTGGACCGTGCGGCGGAAGGCGCGTCCCGGCGCCGAGAGGTCGCCGGGCCGGAGCTCCGCCCGCATGAGCGCGGCCCGATTCGCCTGGAAGAATCGCCACACGCGATTGAGGAAGCGGAAGGCCCCCTCCACTCCCTGGTCGCTCCACTCCAGGTCCTTCTCCGGCGGGGCCATGAAGAGCTCGAAGACGCGGCCGGTATCGGCGCCGTACGTGAGGATGAAGTCGTCGGGGCTCACGACGTTGCCCTTGGACTTCGACATCTTGGCGCCGTCCTTGACGACCATGCCCTGTGTGAACAGCTTCTGGAACGGCTCGTCGAGCTTGAAGTAGCCGAGATCGCGGAGGACCTTCGTGTAGAAGCGGGCGTAGAGGAGGTGGAGGATGGCATGCTCGATGCCGCCCGTGTACTGGTCGACCGGCATCCAGTAGTGCACCGCGTCGGGCTCGGCGAGCCCGCCGGCGTGCCGAGGTGAGCAGAATCGGAAGAAATACCAAGACGAGTCCACGAAGGTGTCCATCGTGTCCGTCTCGCGCCGGGCGGGCCCGCCGCAACGGGGGCACGTCGTGTTCACGAACCCGGGCACGTCGGCGATGGGCGAACCACCCTTCCCCGTGATCTGGACGTCCTCCGGGAGCACGACGGGAAGGCGCTCCGGCCGCTCGGCGACGGTCCCGCACGTCGGGCAGTACACGATCGGGATCGGCGCTCCCCAGTACCGCTGGCGGCTGATGCCCCAGTCGCGGAGCCGGTAGTTGATCTTGGCAACCCCGAGGCCTTGGGCGACGAGCCAGTCGATGGACTTCCGCTTCGCTTCGGCGACGGTGAGGCCGTCGAGGAAGCCCGAGTTGATCTTCACGCCGTCACCGGTGTAGGCCTCGCCCGGCCAGCCGGGCGGGCGCTGGACGGTCTCGATGATGGGAAGGCCATGCAGCTTGGCGAAGTCCCAGTCCCGCTGGTCCTCCCCGGGGACCGCCATGATGGCCCCGGTGCCGTAGCCCATGAGGACGTAGTCGGCCAGGAACAGCGGGACCTCGGCGCCGCTGAACGGGTTGATCACCTTCGCCTGTAACCGGAGCCCGCGCTTCGGCCGGTCGGTCGCCAGCCGCTCGATCTCGGTTTCGCGCGCGACCTCGGCCCGGAAGGCCGCGACCGCGGCCCGCTCCGCGGGGTCGGTAACGAGCTGGTCGACGAGCGGATGCTCGGGCGCGAGGACGGCGTAGGTCATGCCGAAGGACGTATCCGGCCGGGTTGTGAAGACGCGGATCGCGAGGCCGGGCCGGCCGGCCACGGGGAGGTCGAACTCGGCCCCTTCGCTCTTGCCGATCCAGTTGCGCTGCATCGTGAGGACGCGCTCCGGCCAGCCGGTGAGACGGTCACACCACTCGAGGAGCTCCTCCGCGTACGCCGTGATCTTGAAGTACCAGCCTTCGATCTCCTTCGTGACCACCTCGGAGTCGCAGCGCCAGCAGCGGCCGGCCTCGACCTGCTCATTGGCAAGCACCGTCTGGCAGCTCGGACACCAGTTGACGCGCGCGCTCTTCTTGTACGCAAGCCCGCGCTCGAACATCTTGACGAAGATGAGCTGCTCCCACCGGTAGTACTCGGGATCGCACGTCGCAACCTCGCGATCCCAGTCGTAGGAGATCCCGAGCGCCTTCATCTGAGCCTTCATCGTGGCGATGTTCTCGTATGTCCACACCGCCGGGTGGACGCCGTTGTCGATCGCCGCGTTCTCGGCGGGGAGTCCGAACGCGTCCCACCCCATCGGGTGGAGGACGTTGTACCCGCGCATGCGCTTGTACCGGGTGATCGCGTCGCCGATGGCGTAGTTCCGCACGTGCCCCATGTGGATCCGCCCGGAGGGATACGGGAACATCTCCAGGCAGTAGTACTTCGGGCGGCCCGGCTCCTCCCGCACCCGGAAGAGGCCGGTCTCGTCCCAGACGCGCTGCCATTTCGTCTCGATCTCGCGGAACGGGTAGTGGTCGGGACGGTCCTGGGTCACGGGTCGTTCGAGCCTCCCCTGATCAATTGTCATGCATATTTAGCAGATATCCCCCTCCGATGCAAGGCTGGATCCGGCTGGCGGGGAAGCCGTGGCGGCCGGCGCTTCCCCCTCCCCCGACTCGCGGTGGAAGAAGTCGTGGATGCGCTGCGCCAGCTTCGGGGTGACCTTGGGCACCGCCGCGAGCTCCGCGACGGAGGCGGTGCGCACCCGTCGTGCCGAGCCCAGAGACTTCAGGAGGTTCGTCCGGATGGAGGGGCCGATCCCCGGGATCTGGTCGAGGACGGAGACCAGGGTGCGCTTCTGGCGGAGCTTCTTGTGGTAGGTGATTGCAAAGCGGTGCGCCTCGTCCCGGATCCGCTGGAGGGTCTGGAGCGCCGGTGACGCGAGGTCGAGGACGAGCGGGTGGAGGCTGCCGGGGTGGTAGACCTCCTCCTCGCGCTTTGCCAACGCGACGATGGGCAGGTAGTCGAGGCCAAGCTCCTCCAGGACGCGCGAGCCGGCGTTCAGCTGACCGCGGCCGCCGTCGAGCAGGATGAGGTCGGGCAGGGTGCCTCCGTCCTCGAGAGCCTTCCCGTACCGCCGCCGTAGGACCTCGGCCATCATCGCGAAGTCGTCGGCCCCGGGGACCGTCCGGATCTTGAAGCGCTTGTAGTCGTCTTTCTTCATCCCGCCGGCCTCCCACACGACCATGGAGCCGACCGCCTCTTGCCCCTGGATGTTGGAGATGTCGAAACCCTCGATGCGGTGCGGGGCATCCGGGAGCCCGAGCTCCCGTCGGAGCTCCTCGGCAACAACCTGGCGGCGGCTCGACCGGGCCAGCAGGTGGGTCTGGAGGGCGAGCGCCGCGTTCTCCTCCGCCATGGCCACCAGCTCGCGTTTGCGCCCGCGCTGGGGGATGAGCAGCTCGACGCGGCCCTCACGCAACCGGGCCAGCCACTCCCCGAGGAGGGCCTCCTCTGGGACCTCGGTCGAGAGCAGGATCTCGCGAGGCGGCACGACGCTCTTCGAGTAGAACTGACGGAGCAGCGCCGACAGGAGCTCGCCGTCGGTGGCGCTGCCCAGCTTGTCCAGGAAGAACGCCTCCCGGCCGAGCAGGCGCCCTCGACGTACGAAGAAGAGCTGGACGCACGCCTCGGACCCCTGCCGCGCCAGGCCCAGGATGTCCTGGTCCTCCGGCTCGACCGAGATGATCTTCTGCCGCTCGCGGACCGTGTTCAGCGCCTGGATTTGGTCGCGGAGGATGCCCGCCCGCTCGTACTTCTCCTGCGTCGCCGCCTCCTCCATCTCCGCGGTCAGGCGCCGGGCCAGGTCCTCGTCCCGGCCCTCGAGGAAGGCCTCGACGTCCCGCACCGTGCGGGCGTATCCCTCGCGGGTCTCCCACCCGGTGCACGGGGCGTTGCACCGGTGGATGTAGTACTGGAGGCACGGCCGCTCGGCCGTGCCGTCAATCTTGATGCTGCAGGTCCGAAGCGGGAAGAGTGCCCGTACCAGGCGCAGTGTCTCGCGAAGCGCGGTCGCCGGGTAAAAGGGGCCGTAGTACGTCGCGCCGTCCTTCTGGACGCGCCGGGCCACCAGGAGTCGCGGGAATTCCTCGTTCGTCGTCAGTTTCAGAAACGGATAGTGCTTGTCATCGCGCAGGATGATGTTGTACCGGGGTCGGTGACGCTTGACGAGGTTCGACTCGAGGATCAGGGCCTCGAGCTCGTTGGCGGTGACGATGTAGTCCAGGTCGGCGATGTGGTCGACCAGCGCGTCCGTCTTCGCGTCTCGGGCGCGTGAAGCCTGGAAGTAGGAGCGGACCCGGGAGCGGATGGACGCCGCCTTCCCCACGTAGACCACCTGACCCTTGGCGTCCTTGTAGAGGTAGACGCCGGGCCGGTCCGGGAGGCGCTCGAGCTTCTCCGTCAGGTCCATGGTTCGCTTCCTCGACCCCAGTCATCATGATCTTACGCGCTTCGCGGCGGCGACGGGGCGGAGGGGAGCGGACTCGGCGATCGCCGGTCCCGGAGCGCCGGGGAGGAGCCCGACCTCAGTCCCGGACGGACAGGTCGCGCTTTCGTAGGGCGCGGAGGCGGTCGCGGAGCTCGGCCGCACGCTCGAAGTCGAGACGCTTCGCGGCCTCCTTCATCTCGCCCTCGAGCCGCTTGACCGCTTCGGCCCGAGCCTCCGCCGACTCGAAGCCCTCGTCAGGCGCCTCCGCCTCGACGGTGTAGTAGTCGCGCTCTTCCACCGATCGCAGGACGTCGCGGATCGAGCGGTGGATGGACTCGGGGGTGATGCCGTGCTCGACGTTGTAGGCGGCCTGGAGCGAGCGCCGCCGATCGGTTTCGCCGAGGGCGGTCCGCATCGAGTCGGTGATCCGGTCCGCGTACATGATCACCTCGCCCCGGATGTTCCGGGCGGCGCGGCCGGACGTCTGGACGAGCGAGGTCGCCGAGCGGAGATACCCTTCCTTGTCGGCGTCGAGTATCGCGACCAGGGACACCTCCGGGATGTCCAGACCCTCCCGGAGCAGGTTGATACCGATCAGCGCGTCGAACTTGCCGAGCCGCAGGTCCCGGATCACCTCGACGCGCTCGAGGGTGTCGATGTCGGAGTGCAGGTACCGTACGCGGAGCCCCATCTGGAGGTAGTACTGGGTGAGGTCTTCGGCCATCCGCTTGGTCAGCGTGGTGACCAGGACCCGCTCGCCGCGCTCGGCCCGAAGGCGAATCTCCTCCATGAGGTCGTCGACCTGCTCGGCGGCGGGGCGGACCGTAGTGGCGGGATCCGTGAGCCCTGTCGGCCGGATGATCTGCTCGGCCACGGCGCCGTCGGCCTTCTCGAGCTCGTACGCCGCGGGGGTGGCCGAGACGTAGAGCACCTGACCGACCGCCGCCGTGAACTCGTCGAAGGTGAGCGGTCGGTTGTCGAAGGCCGACGGCAGCCGAAACCCGTACTCAACGAGCGCTTCTTTCCGGGACCGATCGCCGTGGTGCATCCCCCGGAGCTGGGGAACCCCGACATGGCTCTCGTCGATGACCACCAGGGCGTCCTTCGGCAGGTAGTCGATCAGCGTCGCCGGGGTCTCCCCTGCCCGGCGGCCCGCGAGGTGGCGGGAGTAGTTCTCGATCCCATGGCAGTATCCGATCTCCCGAAGCATCTCCAGGTCGAACAGCGTCCGTTGCTCGAGACGCTGGGCTTCGAGCAGGCGATTGTGCGACCGGAAGTACGTCAGCCGCTCGGCCAGCTCTGCCTTGATCGACTCCATGGCCCGTTCGAGCTCCTCGGCGGGCGTGACGTAGTGGCTCGCCGGGTAGACGGCGGCGCGGTCGACGGCCTCCAGGACCTGGCCTTTCAGGGGATCGATGCGGTGGATGCCCTCGATCGTATCTCCGAACAGCTCGATGCGGAGCGCCACGCTTTCGGCCGAAGCCGGGAAGATCTCGACTACGTCGCCGCGGACCCGGAATGTCCCCCGGCGGAAGTCGTAGTCATTGCGCTCGTACTGGAGCGCGACGAGCTGCCGCAGGATGTCGTCGCGCTCTCGCTCCTCTCCCCCGGCCACCTCGAGGTGCATCCCGTGGTACGTCTCGGGCGAGCCGAGGCCGTAGATGCACGAGACCGACGCGATGATGACCACGTCGCGCCGCTCGAAGAGGGACTTGGTCGTCGAGTGGCGCATCCGGTCGATCTCGTCGTTAATGAGCGCGTCCTTCTCGATGTAGGTGTCCGACTGTGGGATGTAGGCCTCCGGCTGGTAATAGTCGTAGTACGAGACGAAGTACTCGACCGCGTTCTCCGGGAAGAAGGCCTTGAACTCGCCGTACAGCTGGGCGGCCAGCGTCTTGTTCGGCGAGATGACCAGGGTCGGGCGTTGGAGCCGCTCGATGACGGACGCGACCGTGAATGTCTTGCCGGAACCGGTTACGCCCAGGAGGGTCGCGTGGGCCCGCCCAGCGGCCAGCCAGTCGACCAGCCGTCCGATGGCGGCCGGCTGATCGCCCTTGGGGGCGTAGTCGGAGACGAGCCGGAACGGGGGCATGTAGGTCCTACCAGTGTACGCGCGAGACGGCGGAGGCGCTCAGGCGCCCGAGGGGAGGGCGGCCGGGACTGCGTGGAGATACTTCCGCCAGGCGTCGAGGAAGAACGACGCATGTGGGTGGCGCAGGAGATGTACCGAGAAGAGGAACTGCGGGTGGGCCGGTGTCCGGACCAGCATCATGCCCGCCTCGTCGGCGGTGCGATTCCCCTTGTAGAGGTTGCAGCGGAGACACGCCGCAACCACGTTGGTCCAGGTTGTCCCGCCCCCCCGGGACCGCGGCACCACGTGGTCCACCGTGAGCCGGTCTCCCCGGCGCCCGCAGTACTGGCAGGTGTAGTGGTCACGCCGGAGGATGTTCTTCTTGTTGAAGGCGACGCGTTCCACGAAGGGCTTGCGGATGTACATCATGAGCCGGATCACCGACGGCAGCGGGAAGCTGTGCGAGGGCGAGCGTACCACCCGGGGTGAGGGCTCGACGGTCTCGGCTTTGCCACTGAGGAGGAGGGTGATCGCGCGGCGGGCGTTGGTGAAGTGGAGCGGCTCGAAGCTCCCGTTGAGCACTAGTACGGCGACTTCATCCATATACCATCGCATGATACGGAGAGGGCGTCGCATCTGTCAACCGCGGAGCCCGCGCGGATCCGGCCGTGTTCCCCCGGGACCCCACGGCGCGTCAGCGCCGGGCGAGGTGCGTGAGGAAGAAGCGGAGGTTGGCCGGGCGCTCGGCGAGGCGTCGCAGGAAGTAGCGGTACCAGTCCTCCCCGAACGGGACGAGCACGCGGACCCGGACCCCCAGATCGAGGAGTGTCCGGTGGAGATCCGGGCGGATTCCGTGGAGCATCTGGAACTCGTAACGGTCTGGAGCCAGCCCGAATTCACGCGCCCGGTCGGCGATGACCCGGATGAGGCGCTCGTCGTGCGTGGCGAAGCCGGCATACGTCCGGGCGGACTGCGCCTCCTTCGAAAACACCATCCCGGCGAGGCGGGCGTAATTGCGGTCCACGTCCGCCTTCCGGGAGAACGCGCGGTCCGAGGGCTCACGGTACGCGCCCTTGCAGAGACGCAGGCGGAGCCCACCCGGCACGAGCCCCCGCAGGTCGGCCTCCGTGCGGCGGAGGTAGGCCTGCAGCACGCAGGCCACGTTTCGCCATCGCCGGCGGAGGCGCCGGTAGAGCGCCAACGTCCGCTCCGTGTAGGCTGACCCCTCCATGTCGATCCAGACCCAGGTCTCGCCGGCTCGCTCGAGGACGCGCTCGACGTTCTCGAGCGCGACATCCTCGCCGAGGTCGAGGCCAAGGTGTGTGAGCTTCAGCGACGGCGTCACGCGCAGCCGACGGTGTCGCGCCTCCTCGATCAGGTTGCCGTAGACGTTGGCCGCCGCGGCGGCGGCGTTCGCCGTGGTGACGTTCTCACCGAGATACGTGACGGCCGTCTGGAGGCCGTGGGCTTCCAGGCCTGCGACGACGTCGAGAGCCTGGCCCGTCGTCTCTCCGGCGACGAAGCGCCGGACGACCCGGCGTGACACCGGCAGCCGCTCGAGACCTCGGCCGATCGCAGGCCTGGTGGACAGGCGCAGGAGAGCTTCACGGAGCACGATGGCGACCTCGGGATCGGCAGAGAGCCGGGCTCGACGCCTGTGTCGAATGCGTCCGACCGGAGTCTAGCAAAGCGTCGAAGACGCGGTCAAGGTAACGAGGCGCGACAGGCAGGCGCGTCGGTCCGAAGAACAGTCAGTCTGACATCGCGCCGGGTTGCCAGCGCCGGAAGAGCCACACCGCCAGGCCCGCGAGGAGGAGCCAGATACCGATCACGAGCCCCGCCCCGGCTCGGCTGACCGGCTTCTCGGTCATGGCCTGCGCGCGCGTGCGGCACTCGTCCAAGACGTGCCCGGGTACGAGCCGACGGACGAGAAGCACGCCGATCGGAATCAGAATCAGATCGTCGAGATAGCCGAGGACTGGGATGACGTCAGGGATCAGGTCGAGCGGACTCAGGGCGTAAGCGACGACGGCCGCGCCGAGCACCTTCGCATACCACGGAACGCGCGGATCTCGGCACACGAGGTACAGGGCAAGCACTTCCCGCCGAAGCTGTCGCGCCCGCTCACGCCATGGAGCCATGCGGCCAATGGCCCCGAAAGTCGTTCCGAACGGAGCGGCTCCCCGTGTCTGGCGATGGCTCCGGGGCACCCATGGCGTCTGCGGGGCCGCGGCGGGCCGATCTCACGACCGGTCCGGCGGCGCGGCTGGAGGGCGCCACCCGACGGCGTCGAGGAGAATGCCCTCGCGGAGCCCGGTATCCGAGACCACCGCGGCGGGGAGGCCGAGGCCGGCGAGGGCCGCGGCGAGAACGACCGCGCCCGGCACGATGACGTCGGCGCGGCCGCGCTCGAGCCCCGTGGTTCGGGCGCGCTCGACGAGCGGGAGTGCGGCGAGCCAGGTCGTGAGCCGCTCGATGGCGAGCGCGCTGAGGTGGTGTCCTTGCACGCGCGCCGGGTCGTACGCCCGGAGGCCGAGGTCGAGCGCGGCCAGCGTCGTGGGAGTCCCCGCGGTCGCGACGAGCGTCGCGGGACGGTACGGCCGGATCCGCGGCCAGACCTCGTCACGGAGACGGGCATCCACGTGTGCCCGACACGCGACGAGCTCGGCCGGCTCCACGGGATCGTGCACGAAGAAGCGCTCGACCAGCTGGACGACCCCGAGCGTGAGGCTGACCGCCGTCAGTGTCCGCGCGTCCGCGGCGATCAGCACCTCGGTGCTCCCGCCGCCGACGTCGAGGAGCGCGAAGGTTCCTGTGACGGTGGCCAGACCCCAGGCGGTGCCGAGAAGCGTGAGGCCGGCCTCCTCCTCGCCGCTCACGACGCGAGGGAGGATGCCGGCTTCCGCCCGAAGGCGGGCGAGGAACTCGCTGCCGTCGTGCGCCTGGCGTACGGCGGCGGTGGCGACCAGGAGGATCTCGGCGGCCCCCAGGACCCGGGCCCGGTCTCGGTATGTGCGGACCGCGGCCAGCGTGCGCTCCGCGGCGGCCGGGGCGAGCGTGCCGCGCCTCGCCAGGCCCTCACCGAGCCGCGTGACAGTCTGGTCGGCCCACCGCGGGACGAGCCCGGTCGCCGGATCGGTCTCGGCGACGAGGACGCGAACCGTGTTCGTGCCGAGGTCGATCGCGGCGAGGAGTTGCCTCACCTTGGTCGAGCCGAGGCGCGCTCGATCAGCGTGGCGACGGTGGCCCAGAGCTTGTCGAGACCGACGGGCTTCTCCAGGATCGCGTCGATGCCTTGGCCCTCGAGCGTCTGCTGGTCGATCCGCCCGGGCCAGCCGGTGACGAGGATCACCGGGATGCCGGGACGCGTTCGCTTCACGGTACGGGCGATCTCGAGACCGGAACCACCGGGCAGTACGAGATCCGTCACGACGAGGTCCACGGGCTCCCGGCCGAGGACCGCGACGGCGTCGCCTACGTCACCCGTCGCGTGCACCATGTAGCCGGCGCGCGTGAGGCCCTCGACGAGCGCTTCGCGCACCGCTTTCTCGTCGTCGACCACGAGGATCCGGCGCTGACGCGGCGAGGCGGACTCGCGCCGGACCGGGGTGGTCCGGGGTCCGGCGGCCGTCGGCAGGCGGAGACGGATCGTCGTCCCCTCGCCTGGTGTGCTCTCGATGTCGAGCTCGCCGCGATAGCGGGAGGCCATGGCGCGGACTACCGCCAATCCGACCCCGAGGCGTCCTGGCCCCTTGGTCGTGAAGAACGGCTCGTCCGCCCGAGCCCGCGTCGACTCGTCCATGCCCCGTCCCCGATCCGAGACCGTCAACTCGACGCGCGTCGCGCCATTCCAGCGGAGCCAGACGGTGACCGAGCCTGCACGGTCCCCGGCTTCGCGGGCGTTCTGGAGGAGGTGGTGCAGGGCCTGCCGGAATTCGTCGGGGTCCACGCGAATCGGGGGCACCGGCTCGAGATCGAGCGTGACTTGGGGCACTCCACCCTCGCTGGCCCAGAGTCGTTCCGTTGCCCGTACCGAGTCCCGCACCGCGGCGGCGATGTCGAGGGGGGGCGCGGAGGGCGCGCCGGGGCCGGGAGCGAAGCCGAGGACTCGCCGCACCCCTTCCGCCACCCGCCAGGCGGCCTCTTCCGCGTGGGCGAGGTCGCGGGCCGCCGCGGCGTCCGTGACCCGGTCCCGCACCGCCGCCAGCCGGCCGAGGACGACGGCCAGAAGATTCGCCATGTCGCCGAGTGGTGCGGGGGCGGCGTCAGAGGCGGCGGCCGGTGGCGCCGGCGGATCGGTGAGGGCGCGGAGCGACTCGGCATGCACGCGCGCGTTCCGGAGCGCGAGGGCGGCGGCGCGCTCGAACGGCTCGGGCAAGGCTGTAGCGCTGGCTTTCGAGCTGCCGACCCCGAGAAGGGCGACCAGTCCGCCTTCGACCGACAGCGGCAGCACGGCTCGGGGTGTGGTGCCGAGACAGCCGGCGAGCCCGGGGTCGCCCGGGTCGTCCGGGGAGCCGATCCACGCCCGGCGCGTCGCCGCGACGGTCTTGAATGTGAGGGCCGGGTCGGGCGCCGAGGCGTCATCCGGGAGGCCCGCCCCACCCGCCAGGATGAAGCCGTCGCCATCTGGCAGGAAGACCGCGGCCACGTCGGCCCCGAGGCGGGTCGCCGCCTCCGTGGCTACCGCGCGCGCGGTTCTTCCCGGATCGAGGCTCACGAAGAGGGCTGACGGAGTCGCCTCGTCCTCCGGTCTGGCCGACGGCACGTGGAAGGCGTCGGCGAGCCGATCAGCCACGGTGACGAGCGTGCCGACCGCCTCGGGCTCGAACGGGACTGGTCGCCGCCGGCCCACCAGGAGCGCGCCTGCGGGCAGGCCGGTGCGGTCGAGGACGGGAATCGCCAGGGCGGCCCCGAGTCCGTGGCGGTCGAGCAGGGTATCGGGGCCGCCGAGGCCGGGCCCGCCCTGCACCACCTCGCCGGAGTGGATCGCGCGACCCACGATCCCTTCGTCCGCGCGCGCCTCGACCGGGAGGCGAAAGCCACGCTCGGCGAGTACCGTCAGCGTATTCTCACTCGTGAGCCGGAGGATTGCCGCGCAATCGACGCGGGCGTGCGTGAATGCCCGGTCGATCGCGAGGAGGCAGGCCTCGGGCTGGCTGGTGCGTCGGCCGATGGCGAGCAGGCTCTCCAGGCCAGCGAGCCGGGAGCGAGTCGCCTCGTCGAGCAGAGCGCCGGGCGGCGCTGTCGCCGCCGCGACCCCGACGACGTCTGCGAGCGCGTCGAGGCGGCGAGTGATGCCGACGAGGGCCCTCCGGATCTCGCCGAGCGACCCCTCGTCGCCGCTCACGGTCGGGAGTATAGGAACCGGCCGGGGTGCGGTCAACGGGCCATTCGCGCCCGCCGGGGGGCTCGT
>Ga0114129_10000119_pt1 | contig 79679 bp, 84 predicted proteins | sample RhiMetdeltSRZDD1_FD_80071 | JGI IMG/M metagenome (GOLD analysis project Ga0114129, IMG submission 80071) | Populus rhizosphere microbial communities from Tennessee, USA - Rhizosphere MetaG P. deltoides SRZDD1 (version 2) (version 2) | ecosystem: Host-associated > Plants > Roots > Rhizosphere >... | reverse complement strand
GCCCGGGTGCGATCGCCGGCTGCTTCGTTCATGAGCGTCACGCGCGCGACTCCGATCTCGTGCGACTCGCCGGCTGGTGGGGCCACGACAAGTCGAGCCGCTTCCAGATGCCGCACGATTTCCGTCCGCTGCCGGGCGCCGAGGGCTGGCAGATTTCCAATCTGCCGATTCTCGCCGCGGCGCCGCTGCTGGCATCGCTGCCGTTGTTTGATGCCGCCGGGCTGCCGGCACTGCGCGCCAAGTCGCTGCGGCTGACCGGATACCTGGAGTCGCTACTGCGCGCGCAGGTCGCCGATGCCGTGACGATCCTCACGCCATCGGACCCGGAAGCGCGAGGCTGTCAGCTCTCGCTGCGTCTACGGCGGTCGCCTGCGGAAGCGCACAAGGTGTTCGATGCGCTCGCCGCTGCCGGATTCACGGGCGACTGGCGCGAGCCCGACGTGATTCGCGTGGCGCCGGTGCCGCTCTACAACACGTTCGTCGAGGTCTGGGAGTTCGCGGCGACGCTCGGACGGTTGCTGCGGTGAACGCCGTGACTCAGGAACGGCGCGAACCGATGACGATCGTTGGCGGCGGCCTTGCGGGCACGCTGCTCGCAACGCTGCTTGCGCGTCGGGGTCATCCGGTGCGCATCTTCGAGCGGCTGCCGGACATGCGGCATTCCGAGATTCCCGCGGGACGCTCGATCAATCTCGCACTTGCAGCGCGCGGCATCCGTGCGCTGGAGCTGGCGGGTGTCATGGATCGCGTGCGTCCGCTGCTCATTCCAATGCCGGGACGGATGCTGCACGCCATCGACGGCGCGCTGACCTTCGCGCCCTACGGACAGGGCGAGCACGAGGTGATCTATTCCGTCTCGCGTCCCGACCTCAACCGCATTCTCATCGACGCCGCCGAGCGCGCTGGCGTCGACATTCGCTTTCGCACTGCTGCGGTCGGCGCCGACATCCGTCATCAGAGCCTGGTGTTGCGCGACGAAGCCTCTGGCCGTCTCGAAGAATGTCCGTTGAAGCGCGTGATCGCGGCAGACGGCGCGGGCTCGGTGGTTCGACGGGCGCTGGTGAGCGACCTGGAAGTGCTCGCCTCCGAAGAGCTGCTCAAGCACGGCTACAAGGAATTGCGCCTGCCGGCCGGCGCCGGCGGCACTCATCGCATCGAGAAGCATGCGCTGCATGTCTGGCCACGCGGCGGCTTCATGCTCATCGCGCTGCCGAATCTCGACGGCAGCTTCACGGTCACGCTGTTCCTGCCGCATCAAGGCGAAGAAAGCTTCGCGTCGCTCACCGAGCCGCCGCGCATCGCGCAATTCTTCCGCCGCTACTTCCCGGACGTCTGCGCGCTGTTGCCGGCGCTGACCGACGAATTCCTGCTGCATCCGACCGGCATCATGGGCACGGTGCGCTGCGAACGATGGTCGGTCGATGATCGCCTGCTGCTGATCGGCGACGCCGCGCATGCGATCACGCCGTTCCATGGCCAGGGCATGAACTGCGCATTCGAAGATTGTCGCGAGTTGCTCGCGATGCTCGACACGACTGCCGATTGGACCGCCGTGTTCCGCCGGTTCGAGCAGGAACGCCGGCCGCACACGAACGCGATCGCCGACATGGCCATCGAGAACTATCTCGAGATGCGCGACACGGTGCGAGATCCGCAATTCCATCTGCAGCGTGCGCTGTCGCTGGAGCTCGAGCGGCGCTTTCCGCAACGCTTCGTGCCGCGCTACTCGATGGTGATGTTCCACGACGAGATCCCGTACGTCGTCGCGATGGAGCGCGGTCGCATCCAGAACAAGATCCTGGCGCAGCTCACCCGCAACGTGAGCACTCTCGGCGCCGTCGATTTTCAGGCGGCACAGCGCATGATCGAGGAGCGGCTGGCGCCGATTGCGCCGGCATTCAACAAATAAGAGCTGTGCTGTCCGTGCCGCGCTGGACTGTGCCTTGGCGCAGTCCGCCCTCTCACTAGAATGGCGTCACTTGTACCGGAGAGGCGCCATGCGCGAGCTCGCATTTCGAATCGTCAACGTGTTCACCCAGAATCGCGGGCCGCTCACGGGCAACCCGCTGTGCGTGTTCGAGAGCGCCGCGGCGCTCGATACCGCGACCATGCAGGCGCTCGCGCGTCAGTTCAATCTCTCGGAGACGACCTTCGTACTCCCCTCCTCGCGTGCCACGGCGCACGTCCGGATTTTCACGCCGAGCTATGAGATGCCGTTCGCGGGCCATCCCACGCTGGGCACTGCTCATGTGTGCCGCGCTCTCGGGCTCGGTGGCAATGATCTCAAGCTCGAAATGCAGGCTGGCATCATTCCGGTGCGCGCCGACGGCGACCGCTGGACCCTGCAGGCCAATGCACCGACCTGGCGCGAATGCGAAGCGTCGCGCGGCACGCTCGCGAAGATGCTGGGGCTGGCGGAAACCGACATCGGCGCCGAGGCGCTCTGGGTCAAGGCCGGCAAGGAACAGCTCGTGATACCGCTGGCCAGCGAGCGCGCTGTGCGCAGTATTCGACCGGATGCCGCCACATTCGCCGGCGTGTTGAGCGAAGACGGCCACAGCATGGCGTACGTCTTCGCCGAGCTGCCGCAGTCGGGACGGCTGCTGTCGCGCTTCTTCTTCCCCAGCGGCGGCGCGGTGCTCGAAGATCCCGCTACTGGCTCGGCCACTGCGAACCTCGGCGGCTGGATGATTGCGACCGGGCGCAAGCTGCCGTGTCGTTTCGAGATCTCGCAAGGCGAGTACACGGCGCGCCCGTCGACGTTGCTGCTCGATGTCGATGGCGACGGCCGGATCTTCGTCAGCGGCGACGTCGTCGAGTTGGCGCGCGGTACGCTACGCCTGTAGCAAGCCGTAGTGCGGAACTATCCGCGAGGTCCGCACATCTATTTTGCATGCGCGCCCGTTCCAGCTACCTCGAAATGCCCTGGTCGCTAGTCCTGTATCGCTACGTGTGGCCGTTCTGGTTGTTCAAGGACGCCACGCGGGGCGATCGCTACGCGCGGGCCGCGGCCTATCGACACAACCGCGACATGCGGATTCACCTGCCGGGCTACCTGGTGCGATGGCTGCTGGTGAGCGCAGTAACGTTCGCGGCTGCGAGCGCCTTCGGCGCGGTGCCGGCAGCGCACGCAGGCGAAGTGAACGTATTCGCTGTGCTCGCCGCGGGCTGGGGCATCGTCTTCGCGTGTTGCCTCTGCGTGCTCTTCGTCACGAGCTATATCTATCTCTACCTCAGTCGGCACGAGCACTGATGCGTAGAATGCGGCCATGAAAGCCGCGCTCTTCGCTCTGCTCCTGTCGTACGGCCTCGCCGCACACGCCGACGACGAACACTACGAATTTCGCTCGGCCCACGATCCCGACGGCATCGGCAAGTTCTATCTCGGCCGCGAGATCGCGCACGTCATGGGGCCGGGCGGCATTCTCTGGCTCGAGCGCAGCGAGCGCGAAACCGAAGAGCGTCCGCAGCTCGTGATCGACGCGCTCGAGATCAAGCCGGGCCAGACGATCGCCGATCTCGGCGCGGGCTCCGGCTACTACAGCTTTCGCATCGCGCCGCTGGTCGGCCCGACCGGCAAGGTGCTCGCGATCGACATCGAGCCGGCGATGCTCGAAGTCATTGCACAGCGCGCCGGTCGCGAGCGCGTGACCAACATCGCGACGGTTCGCAGCTCGGCGCGCGATCCGAACCTTGCACCCCAGAGCGTCGACCTGCTGTTCATGGTCGACGTGTATCACGAGCTCGAATATCCCTACGAGATGCTGACGAAGGTGCGCGCGGCGCTGAAGCCGGGTGGCCGGGTCGCGTTGATCGAGTATCGCGCCGAGGATCCGGAAGTGGCGATCAAGCCGGTGCACAAGATGTCCGAGCAGCAGGTGCGACGCGAAATGCAGGCCGCAGGCTTCCGGCACGTGAAGACCGTGCGGACACTGCCGCTGCAACACCTGATCCTGTTCGTGAGCCGCTAGCGGCTCGTCACTTCCGACATCAGCGCGAACACGTTGTTCTCGCTGTCCCTGGCGAAAGTCATCCACAGATCGTGCGTCGGCAGCTTGGCGATGATGTGCGGCTCATCCTCGAAGCGCACGCCCTTCTGCTGCAGCTCGCGGTGCACGGCCGCGATGTCGTCGACCTTGTAGTAGAGGATCGAAGGCGGATGCCGGAACTGCGCGTCCTCGGGAATATCGAGCATGATCCGCACGCCGCCGCAGTCGAAGAAGCTCAGCTTCGGCCCCGCGTCGAACAGGTGGCGCATGCCGAGCACGTCGCGATAGAAGTTGACGGCGCGCGGCAAATCGCGGACGGTGATGGCGATCTGACCGATCCGGTTCAAGGCGACCATGGCGATCCTCCGCGTGCTCGATTGTCGATTCGGAAATTCGTTAGCTATGCTAATTACTTTGTCGCCATGAGTAAAGACGAGCTCGCGCAGCAACTGCACTCGGTGGCGATCCACCTGCTGCGGCGACTGCGGCGCACCGACGATCAGATGGGGCTTTCGGGGCCGCGTGCTTCGGCGCTGTCAGTGCTCGTGTTCGGCGGTCCGACGTCGCTCGCGCAACTCGCGAAAGCCGAGCAGGTGAAGCCGCCGACGATGGCTCGCCTCGTCGATGCCCTCGAGGCAGCGGGCCTCGCACGACGCGAAGCCGACAAGACCGATCTGCGTGCCGTCCGGATCCGCGCGACGCCGAAAGGCCGCAGGCTGCTGCTCGAAGGGCGCGCCCGCCGCCTGCGCCAGCTCACCCAAATGCTCGAAGGCGCGAGTAGCGCCGAACAGGCAGCCCTGGCGGCTGCAGTGAACACCCTGCAGCGCCTCCTGCAGCCGCCCACCCCCGGTAAGGACTGAATTCCTGCCCGAATTCGGGCAGGATTGTTGGGGACATGACCCCCAACGAGGCAGACTTCGCGCCCATGCCGGATCAGACCGAACTCGGCGAGCTGGTGGCGTACCTCGTCCGCTCGAGTCGACTGAGCCCTGCCGAAGCCGCGCGAGTCGTCTACGAAGTGCTCGCGTTTCTCGACGAAACCGTCGACGACTTCATCCGTCGGCGCCACCTGGCGCTGCAGGCACAGGGCCGGTCGAACAGCGAGATCTTTGCGCAGATCGCCAGCGAGCTCGGGCAGCGCCGCTTTCGTGCGCCCGCTTACACCGAGCGGCAGATCCGGCGAGTCATCTATGGCTGACTGCGCGGAGACTTGAGGCATGTGCGGAATCGTCGGTTATGTCGGCAGGCGCGATGCGGCCCCGATCCTCATGGAAGGGCTGCATCGGCTCGAGTATCGCGGCTATGACTCGGCGGGCATCGCCTGCGCCCGCAACAACAAGCTGAGCATTCACAAGGCCAAGGGCAAGGTTCGCGAGTTGGAGCGCCAGCTTCCCGCACAGCTCAAGGGCACGCCCGGTATCGCGCACACGCGCTGGGCGACGCACGGCGAGCCGAGCGATCGCAACGCGCATCCGCACAGCGACGGCTCCGGCCGCTTCGCGATCGTTCACAACGGCATCATCGAGAACGCCGCGCAGCTCCGCGCCAAGCTGCAGGCCGGCGGCGTCGTGTTCCAATCCGAAACGGACTCCGAAGTGCTCGCGCACCTGATCGCAGCGATGCCCGCCGACAAGCTCGAAGACTCGGTGCGCGCAGCCCTGCGGCTCGTCACCGGCACGTATGGCCTCGCCGTGCTGGACGCGCAGCGGCCCGAGTCGATCGTCGTGGCGCGCAATGGCAGTCCCGTCGTGCTCGGCATTGGCGATCGCGAGATGTTCGTCGCGTCGGATCCCGCAGCGCTGGTGCGCCACACGCAAAGCGTCGTGCATCTCGACGACGGCGAGATCGCAGTCGTGCGCGCCGACGGCTTCGAAACCTCGACGCTCGACGGTGGACCGACGGCGAAGACGGCGTCGACCATCGCGTGGACGGACGAGTCGTTCGACAAGAGCGGCTACCCGCACTACATGCGCAAGGAGATCGCCGAGCAACCGGAAGCGATCCGGCGCACGCTGAGCGGACGCCTCGACGCACGCTTCCACACGACGCATCTCGGCGGCGTGGAGATGGCTGCGCGCGAGTTGCTGGAGATCCGTCGCGTCAAGATTCTCGGCTGCGGCTCCGCCTACATCGCCGGTTGCGCCGGCGCGCATCTCATCGAGCAGCTCGCGCGCATTCCCGCGCACGCAGAGCCCGCCTCGGAGTTTCGCTACCGCAATCCCGTCGTCGAACAGGACACGCTGTACATCGCCGTGAGCCAGTCCGGCGAGACCTTCGACACGCTCGCCGCCGTCCAGGAAGTGAAGCGCAAAGGCGGACGCGTGCTCGGCATCGTCAACGTCGTCGGCAGCACGGTCGCGCGCGAATGCGCCCGCGGCATCTACCTGCACGCCGGGCCGGAGATCGCGGTCGTCGCGACGAAGACGTTCACGTCGACGCTCGTCGCGTTCGCACTGCTCGCGATTCATCTCGGCCGCATTCGGGACCTCTCGACTGCGCACGGCGCGCGGCTGCTCAAGGCACTCGAAGCATTGCCCGCGCAGGTCGAGAGCATCCTCGCGCAGGAGCAGCACATCGCAGGGATCGCAGCCGAGATCGCGAAGTACGAGGACGCTTACTTCGTCGGTCGTGCGGCGGGCTTCCCGGTGGCCATGGAGGGGGCTTTGAAACTAAAGGAAATCAGCTATTTGCACGCAGAAGCTTACCCTGCTTCCGAGTTGAAACACGGCCCGCTCGCGCTCATCAGCCCGCAGACGCCGACGGTGGTCGTGATACCCCGCGACGACCTCGTCGCGAAGAACGTTTCGACGATCGAGGAAATCCGTGCCCGCAGCGGACCGGTCTACGTCGTCACGCAATCCGGTGACGCGCTGCCGGTCGCGACGCAAGGGACCATCGTAGTGCCGAAGTCTGAGCCGGAGCTCGACGCGTTGCTGATGAACATTCCGTTGCAGCTGCTTGCCTATCACGTCGCGCTGGCGAAGGATCGCAACATCGATCAGCCACGCAATCTCGCCAAATCAGTGACGGTCGAGTAGTCAGTAATGGCAGATCTAACTGAAGTGCTTGCCGTCCTTCTGCTTCGCCTCGGGCGGCCCATGGATGCGATGACAATCCACGCAGCTCTTCTCCGATCCACCTTGCATCACGGCGCGCGTCTTCAAATACACGTGTGAGTCGCTGACGTCGACCTGCGCTTTCGTGTCGCGCTGCAGGTCGACCTGGAAATCCTTGAACAGATCGTCGCCCGCGACATAGGCATACGGATACGGCCGGCCGCTCGTCTTCGAGCGGCCGCCGCGCAAGTGGCATGAGCCGCAGATCGAAATGACCTCCTTATCGGCGTTCGGCCGCGTGCGCGACAGCAGCGCCGTCCCCTTCCGCGTCGCGTGATCCTCGGGCACGTTGCCGTGGCACGAATAGCAATCGAGAGCGATGCTGGAGAACTCGCCGCTCTGCGGATTCACTGCGGTCGTATGACAACCTGCACACTGCTTTTCGAAAACGTCGGGCTGCCACGAGGTGTTACCCAGCGTGCGCAGCGCGAACTTGCCGTAGCCGTTCTGTTGCAGCGGACGGAAGTGCTCCTTGCCGATCACGTGCGTCGCATCCGCGGGAAATGGGCTCACCTCGGGCGGCTCTCCCACGGGACGCACCGTCCAGGCATGCGAGTTGACCAGCCAGGTCGAGCCGATCTCGTTGCGGTGGCAGAACAGGCAGGAATCGCCGGTGGGATAGTCGGCTATCGATTGCGCGAGCGCGCCAGCATCGCCCTGCTCCGCCGCTGCGGCGGTCAGGCTCGCCAGCAGCAGCGCAGCGACGCCGAGAATTTTCAATGGCAGACCTTGTTGCGACCCGTGCGCTTCGCCTGATACAGCATCTCGTCGGCGCACCGATACAGGTCGGCGATATCCATCCCGTCGCCGAGACAGCCCACGCCGATCGAGATCGTCACGTTGATGCGCTTATCTTCGGCGACGAACGCATGCGCTTCCACCAGCGCGCGCAGCTCTTCACCAATCTTTGCGGCGTTCGCCAGCGCGGTCTCCGGCAGGATCGCGCAGAACTCCTCGCCGCCGTAGCGACCGAGGCGGTCATTCGGCCGCAGCCGCTTCTGCAGCATCGTTGCCAGCCCGCGCAGCACCGAGTCGCCGGCCAGGTGGCCGTAGGTGTCGTTGATGTGCTTGAAGTGATCGATGTCGAGCATCAGCACCGAGAGGTCGCGGCTGTGGCGCCGCGCGCGCGGAATCTCCTCGTGCAACGTCGCATCGAGCTGCTTGCGGTTGCAGAGGTTGGTGAGTCCGTCGGTGACTGTCATGCGGAACAGGATCTCGTGGTACTGCACCTCGATGTCCGAGCCCGACAGGTACTTGAAGATCGTATCGCCGATGCGCAACCGGTCGCCGCGCTCGAGCGGCCGCTCGCGCACGGGCTGCGCTTCGTCGTTCACATAGGTGCCGTTCGTGGACGCCAGGTCGACTACGAACACGCGCTCGTCGCGCCGCTCCAGGCGGCTGTGCCGGCGGGACACGCAGTCGCTCGGCAGCACGATGTCGTTGTCGCGGCCGCGGCCGATCGTCGTGACTTCGTTGGCGAGCGTGTGCAGGCGCCCCAGCTCGCCCTGGGTCGGCGCGTGGATGACGACGAGGCAACCCTGGCCGGATTGGCCGAGCTTGAGCTGCTCCAGCCCGGTCACCCGGGTCTTGACGTCGTAGTCCGAGTCCACGGCGCGCAGCGTACTGCCTGCACCACATGGTGGTCTATAGAACCGTTGGCCCCGGAGAGACTCTCGCCAAGACGCCAAGAACGCCAAGGTCCGGAGTCGGAAAAATTCAGAATTCTTCTTGGCGATCTTGGCGTCTTGGCGAGAGAAATTCTTCTCAGAAGTTAAAGCCCGGCTTGTCGGGCAGCAGCCCCCTGACCTCTTCTGCCCTCAGCTCGCGCCACTGCCCCGGCTGCAAATTCCCGAGCTGCAGGTTGATGATCCGGACACGCTGGAGCCGCAGCACCTTGTAGCCGAAGAACGAGCACATGCGCCGGATCTGGCGATTCAACCCCTGCGTCAGGATGATCCTGAACGTCGCGGCGCCGACGCGCTTCACTTTGCAGGGCTTGGTGACCGTGCCGAGGATGCGCACGCCGCTCGCCATGCCGTTGAGGAAGATCTCGGTCACGGGCCGGTCGACCGTGACCACGTACTCTTTCTCGTGCTCGTTCTCGCTGCGCAGGATCTCGTTGACGATATCGCCGTTGTTCGTCAGCAGCAGCAGGCCCTCCGAATCCTTGTCGAGCCGGCCGATGGGGAAGATGCGCTGCGGGTACTTCACGACCTCGAGCAGGTTGCCGGCGATGTGCGGCTCGACGGTCGAAGTGATCCCGACCGGCTTGTTGAGCGCGATGTAGACATGGCGCTCCTGCCCCGCCACGGGCTTGCCGTCGACGCAGACGACGTCGCCTGCGGCGACCTGCGTGCCGAGCGTCGCAACCACGCCGTTGATCGTGACGCGTCCGGCCTCGATGCGCGCATCGGCCTCGCGGCGCGAGCACAGGCCGGTCTCGCTAATGTACTTGTTCAGTCGCAAACGCTACGCCGACGGAATGAACTCATCGTCGCCCTGATGCTCCCGCTCGAACTTCAGGAAAGTGTAATACCCGCAGACCTTGCCGTACGGATAGCGCCGGCAGACGTTCGGCCGCGCCTCGTAGACGGTGCAGCGGCGCTCGTCGCGGTCGAAGAAGCGGCACACCGACTTGTAGATGTGATCCTGGTGGTGCCGCAGGACCTGCTCGTCCGCCTCCGCCGTGCGGTAGTGGTACGTGAAGCGCTCCTTAGCCTCAGCCTCGGTCAGACCGAAGTGGCGGGCCAGCCGCTGGATGTCGAAGTCGCTGACGGCGATGTGGGAGTGGCTGCAGCAATACCCGGGGCACTGAGTACAGTTGTAACGCGTCATGGCCCGATTCTCTGCAAGGTGACGAAGCTGAAGGCGTACTGATGACGCTCATCCGCGGCATGGTGTTCCACGGCTGCTTCTCGCCACTGTGCAGGATCGAGCTCGGGAAAGAACACGTCGCCGGCGACGCGGGCATGGACACGCGTGAGGTGAATCGTGTCCGTGCGCGGCAGAACCTGGCGGAAGATCTGCGCGCCGCCGATGACGACGACTTCCGGCACGCTGCCGGCCGCGGCCAGCGCCTCGTCGAGGGAATGCGCCACGCGGACGCCATCGATTGCCAGCCCGCCCTGGCGCGAAATCACGATGTTGGGGCGCCCGGGGAGCGGCCGGCCAATGGATTCGAATGTGCGGCGGCCCATGACGACCGGCTTACCCAGGCTCAATGCCTTGAAGCGCTTCAGGTCGTCGGGAAGGTGCCAAGGCAGGCGGTTGCCGCTGCCGATCGCACCGTTCTCGGCCACGGCGACGATGATGGAGATCATTTCCTCTTGCGCACCTTGTCGAGGGGCTCGACGTCGAGCATGGTGCCCCGGCACTTACTCGCCCCGCAACGGCACGAATACAGCGCCAGCTCGACCGGATCGTCGGTGCTCTCCCAGGTGAGCTGGTAGTCGTAGCCCAGCTCCTCACCCGGCTTGATGCGACGGATCGCCTCGATGAACACGCGCCCGTCCTCGATCACCGTTTCGCAGTTCGGATCGCAGCTATGGTTGATGAAGCGCGCCTCGTTGCCGTTGACGCCGGCGTCGATGACCGTGCGCTGGCTGGCGATGAACAGGAACGTGTGCCCGTCGTCATCGCCCTTGCGCTCGTAGCGCCGGTCGGCCTCGGCGTGCGTGATGCGCTCGCCCAGGTACTCGATGATGCGCGTGCCCTTCCTGATCGACCGTGTGGCATACACCCCGCGGCCGTGAATATCGGAGTTGCGGGTCTCCACCGGCGGCGGCTCGAAATGCTCCGCCTCTTTCCGCGCGGACGAGCGCCCGTTGCCGCGCTCTTGCTTGCGACTTCGCTTCTTGGCCATGGAAGGTCTAAACGGCGATCGGCGCCTTGATGCTGGGATGCGCCTGGTAGTTCAGGAGCTGAAAGTCCTCGAACTCGTACTCGAAGATCGACGGCGGCTTGCGCTTGATCGCCAGCCGCGGCAGCGGCAGCGGCGTGCGCTGCAACTGCTCATCGGCCTGCTCGAGGTGGTTGAGGTACAGGTGGCAATCGCCGCCGGTCCAGATGAAGTCGCCGGCCGCGAGGTCGCACTGCTGCGCGAACATGTGCGTCAGCAGAGCGTAGGAAGCGATGTTGAACGGCACGCCGAGGAACACGTCGGCGCTGCGCTGGTAGAGCTGGCACGACAACTTGCCGTCGCCGACCCAGAACTGGAACAGGGCGTGGCACGGCGTGAGCGCCATCTGCTCGAGCTCGCCGACGTTCCAGGCATTGACGACGATGCGGCGCGAATCCGGGTTGCGGCGGATCAGGTCGATCGTGCGGCTGATCTGATCGATCGGCCGGCCGTCCGGGCCCGGCCAGGCGCGCCACTGCTTGCCGTAGACCGGGCCGAGCTCACCCTGATCGTCGGCCCACTCGTCCCAGATCGACACGCCGTGATCGTGCAGATACTGCACATTGGTGTCGCCCTTCAGGAACCACAGCAGCTCGTACACGATCGACTTCAGGTGCAGCTTCTTGGTCGTGAGCAGCGGGAAGCCTTGCGCCAGGTCGAAGCGCATCTGGTGGCCGAACACCGACTTCGTGCCGGTGCCGGTGCGGTCCGGTTTCTCAGTGCCGCGCTCGCGGATGTGACGCAGGAGATCGAGATACTGCTGCATGTCACGTCGTCTGCAGTTGCAGATTGCCGCTCGGCTGGTTGCGACGGTAGGCGATGGCCAGCAGCACGAGGCCGGCGATGATCATGGGCGTGGACAGGATCTGGCCCATCGTCACCCAGTCGAGCAGCAGGTAGCCGCGGTTCTCGTCCGGCACGCGCACGAATTCCACGATGAAACGGAATACGCCATAGCAAATCAGAAACAGCCCGGAGGGCGCAAGCCGCGGCCGCGGCTTCGCCGTGAACACCCACAGGATCACGAACAGCAGCAGGCCTTCGAGCAGGCCTTCGTAGAGCTGCGAGGCGTGGACGTGCAACACGCACGGATCGATCGAGAAGCGCTCGCACAGCCGGCGTGCCTCGGCCGCCTGCATCGGATGCAGCACAGCGGGATCGACGGTGAAGCCCCACGGCGCGTCGGTGGGCTTACCCCATAACTCGCCATTGATGAAGTTGCCGATGCGGCCGGCGAGGATGCCCGGCCCCGGCAGCGGAGCCATGAAATCGAGGACGTCGGCGATACTGCGCCGGCGGCGCGCAGCAAAAATTGCAACCGCGATCATCGCGCCGAGCAGGCCGCCGTGAAACGACATGCCGCCTTCCCAGATGCGCAGGATCATCAAGGGATCCGCCAGCACCTCTTTCGTGCTGTAGAACAGGATCCAGCCGAGCCTGCCGCCAAGGATCACGCCGACCGCGGCGAAGAAGATGACGTCGTCGACATCGGCGGCGGTCCAGCTCGAACCGGCCTGCGACGCGCGGCGGCGGCCGAGCCACCATGCGACTGCGAAGCCGATGACGTACATGAGTCCGTACCAGCGGATCGCAAGCGGACCGACGGGGCCGAACGGGCCGATGGAGACGAGGATCGGATCGATCGAGGGATAGGCAATCATTGTTGCAAGTCAGTATAGCCTTCAGTCGCGCACGACACGGCAGAAGTACGCCTTGAGGTAACGCGTCTCCGGGATCGCCGGGTGGATCGGATGGTCCGGCGCCTGGCCGCCGACCTCGACCACCTGCGCGAAGCGATCGAGATGGCGGGCAGCGCGTTGGATGGCGGCGAGCAGCTGTTGCGGTTCCAGGTGATAAGAGCACGAACACGACACCAGGATGCCGTCGCGCTCCAGGAGCTGGATCGCGAGCTGATTGAGGCGGCGATAGGCAGCCTCGCCCTTCGGGATGTCTTTCTTGCGCTTGATGAACGCCGGCGGATCGATCACGACGACATCGAAGCGGCGCCGCTCGGCGTGCAGCTGCTCCATCACATCGAATGCGTCGCCGCGAATCGTCGCAGGCTTGAGGCCATTCGCAGCGGCAGCGGCCTGCAGCCCTTCCAGGGCCGTTGCCGACGAATCGACGCAAGTCACTTCGGTCGCGCCGGCTCGCAGCGCACCGAGGCCCCACGCGCCGAGGTAACTGAACACGTCGAGCACGCGCGAGCCGCCGACATATTTGCGCAATGCCAGCCGGTTCGCCGCCTGGTCGAAGAACCAGCCGGTCTTCTGCCCGGCGCCGAGCGGAATGCGAAACGTCACGCCGCCCTCCTCCACGTCGACGAACTCCGGCAGGTCGCCAAAGGCCGGCTCGACGTACGAGGGCAAGCCTTCCAGCTCGCGCACACCTGCATCGTTCTTCCATAGCATTGCTGTCGGCGCGATCGCCTTGCGAACGGCTGCTTCGACATCGGCGCGCATCGCTTCCATGCCCGCCGTCGCGATCTGCCCGACGATGACGTCGCCGAACCGATCCAGCACCAACCCCGGCAGCGCGTCGGATTCGCCGTAGACGAGCCGATAGAACGGCCGGTCGAAGAGCGAGCGGCGCAGCGACTGCGCGACTTGCAGGCGATGCACGATGAGCGACTTGCTGGGCGGATACTCCGGGTCGCGGCCGAGGATGCGCGCGCAGATCAGCGAGTGCGGATTGACGTAGGCGTAGCCGAGGAACTTGTCGCGATCCGAAACGACGCGGCACAGGGCGCCCGGCTCGAAGCCCGGCAGCGGCGTGCGTGCCGTGTCGACCTCGTTGGAAAACACCCACAGATGGCCCGCGGACAGCCGGCGGTCTTCGCCGCGCTTCAGGCGAAGCTCGGGCAACGGACTCTCTGCTGGCGACGGGTGGCTCATAATGGGCGGCGCATTCTAGCCGAGCATCGTCATGACCACGCACTCCGCCAGCTCTAAACGCAATCGCCTCGCGGGCGAGACCAGCCCCTACCTGCTGCAGCACGCGGACAATCCCGTCGACTGGTATCCCTGGGGCGAAGCAGCGCTGGAACGGGCACGTCGCGAGAACAAGCCGATCCTGCTGTCGATCGGCTACTCCGCGTGCCACTGGTGCCACGTGATGGCGCACGAGTCGTTCGAGGATCCCGCCAGCGCGGCCGTGATGAACGAGCTGTTCGTGAACATCAAGGTCGATCGCGAAGAGCGGCCCGATCTCGACAAGATCTACCAGCTCGCGCAGCAGATGCTGACGCAGCGCTCCGGCGGCTGGCCGCTGACGATGTTTCTCGCGCCGGGCTCGCAGCGGCCGTTCTTCGGCGGCACTTATTTCCCGAAGGAGCCGCGCTACGGGATGCCGGCGTTCACCGACCTGCTGCGCCGGGTGAGCGAGTTCTACCGCACGCATCGCGACGACATCGCGAAACAAAGCGAGGCTCTGCAGCAGGCGTTCGCCGAGATGTCGCCGCCCGCGGCAACCGCGGATACGCCGCTCACGCTGGCACCGCTCGCGACAGCGCGCGAGCGGCTCGCCGAAGAGTTCGACGCGCAGTTCGGCGGCTTCGGAGCGGCGCCGAAGTTTCCGCATCCGACGAACATCGATTTCCTGCTGCGCCAATGGCGAGCCACAGCGGCCAGCGATGCCCCCGACCTGCATTCGCTGTACATGGCGACCCTGACGCTGCAACGCATGGCCGAAGGCGGCATCTACGATCACGTCGGCGGCGGCTTCGCGCGCTACTCCGTCGACCAGTTCTGGATGATCCCGCACTTCGAGAAGATGCTGTACGACAACGGACAGCTCTTGCGCATCTACGCGAACGCGGCGCTCGCGACCGGCGAAGAGTTGTTCCGTCGCGTCGCCGCGGAAACCGCCGACTGGATCATGCGCGACATGCAGGCGCCGTCCGGCGGTTATTGGTCGACCCTCGATGCGGACTCCGAAGGCCACGAAGGCAAGTTCTATGTCTGGGACGTTGCCGAAGTGCGTGCGCTGCTGCCTGCGCCCGTCTACGAAGTCGTCGCGCGCCGCTTCGGGCTCGATCGCGAACCGAACTTCGAAGGTCGATGGCATCTGCACGCCTACGTTTCCGAGGAGGAAGTCGCGACTGAGCTCGGCATCGAGCCTGCCGAGGCCCAACGGCGCCTGGCCGAAGCTCGACAACTGCTGCTCGCCAAGCGCAACGCTCGCATCTGGCCGGGACGTGACGAGAAGATCCTCACGTCGTGGAACGGCCTGGCGATCGCGGGCATGGCCGTGGCCTCGCGTGTGCTCGACCGGCCCGACCTGGCAGAGTCGGCGACGCGCGCCGTCGATTTCACTCGCGAGCACCTGTTTCGCGACGGTCGTTTGCTCGCAGTTCACAAGGACGGCCAGTCGCGGTTCGCAGCGTACCTGGACGACTATGCCTTCCTGCTGGAGGCACTGCTCGAGCTCCTGCAGACGCGCTGGCGCAGCTCCGACCTGCAGCTTGCAACTGCGCTGGCCGATGCCCTGCTCGAGCATTTCAGCGACGACGAGCACGGCGGCTTCTATTTCACGGCGGACGACCACGAACAGCTCATGCATCGCTCGAAGTCGTTCGGCGACGAAGCAGTGCCGGCGGGCAATGGAGTTGCCGCGCAGGCGCTGACGCGGCTCGGGTTGCTACTGGGTGAAACGCGATATCTGGACGCGGCTGCCCGAACGCTGCGTTCGGCGTGGACCCCGGTGCAGCACTATCCGCACGCCCATGCCTCGATGCTGGTGGCCCTCGCGGAGCACCTCGACCCTCCCGAACAGGTGATCATCCGCGGAGCGCGCGATGAAACTGCTCGCTGGCGCGACGCGCTGACGAAGAAGTACTCGCCGATGCGACAGGTGTTCGCGGTCGAAGCGGATGCGCCGGGGCTGCCGGAGGCGCTTGCGGCGAAGAAGGCGGCGGATGCGACCGTCGCGTATGTGTGTCGAGGGATGACGTGCTCGGAGCCGATCAGGGCGTTGGCGGCGCTGATGAAGTTGTCGGGCTGAAGCCTGCTGCGCAGGGATGCGCGAATGCCGTGGGCGCAGGATGCGCTGGAGCGGCCGACCTACAGGGCGATAGCCGACGTTTACTTGTCGTCCCGTTGTTTCTTGCGGGCCTGCTTCATGTGGCGCGAGCGCTCGATGCCGGCGAGCTGCTTGACCTTCGCGGCCTCGATCGCTGCCGCCAGCGCCTGCTCGCCCCAATGCCGTAGCTGTGCCGGGTCGTCGACGATCTCGGGCGGCACCTGGTGATGATCGGTGGTCAGGTCGAACGCGTTCGGATACGGCTTGAACTGCGGCATGCCGCGTTCCTGGTACACCTGCAGGTTGCTGGTGTCGGTGTGCAGATACAGCTTGTCTTCCATGACGATGCCGAGCAGTCGCTCGTCGACGAAGATGCCGATGCCGCCGAAAATCGACTTGGTCGAGAGGCGCCCGAGAAACGCGAGCTGCTCTTCGACATAACTGGCGAGTTCCGACTTGACCCGCATGGCGAGCGACTCGCTTCTTCCTGAATTGGCTGCTTGGCGGAAATTCGAACGACCCGATTCGACCGGACTCGCATCCGGCGGTGCGGAGTTTACGTCAGTCGCGCGCGGATCGCATCGCGCAGCCGGCCATGCAGCTGCGGATCGAAGCGCGGCGCCTGCGTCCAGTCATAGGCCCACGGATTGTTAGTGCGCATTGCCTCCGGTTCGTCCGCATAGCGCGGATGGACGTGTGCGTGCAACGCCGGCTCCAGGTTGCCGAAGATCGCATAGTTGATCCGCAGCGCCCCGGTCGCTGCGAGCACGGCATCGCCAAGGCGGCCGAGGTCCGCGAGGAAACGGTCGCGGTCGGCGGCGCCCAGTGCGTTCAGATGCGGCACGACGGGATCCGGCAGCAGCAGGCTGTAGCCCGCCAGCACCTGGTGCTGTCCGAGCACTGCCCAACCGGAAGGCAGCCGCGCGATGACGGCCGGCTCGGTCCCGGCGCGACACGCCTCGACGCAACGATGGATGGCCGTATTCACCGCGTCACTTCCGGAATACGAAATACACAGCGCCGAGGATACACAGCGCCGCCCAGAGATAGTCGAGCTTCAGCGGCTCGCGGATGTAGAGCAGTACGAACGGCACGAACACGCTGAGCGTGATCACCTCCTGCAGGATCTTGAGCTGCGGCAGCGTCATGACGGTATAGCCGACGCGGTTGCCCGGGACCTGCAGCAGGTACTCGAACAGCGCGATGCCCCAGCTCGCCAGCGCTGCCACGATCCACGGCTTCTGGCTCAGCTCCTTGAGATGCGCGTACCACGCGAACGTCATGAAGACGTTCGACAGGGTCAGCAGGACGACGGTACGCACGATCGGATTCATTCAGGCACCTCGATTCGCTTCAGGCGCGCCGGCGCCTCATCCCGCTCCAGCCGCAGCACGAAGTCGAAGGCATCGACCTGCGTGCAGAGCTCGAAATCCCGTTGTGGCGCCCAGTCGCACGCCGGGTCGAAGAACTTCTGCGCGCTGGCGGCGCCGCGCAACCTTTCCGGCACATCGGCCACGTTCGGCTGCTCGCCAGCGAGCCGCCGCTGCAGGATCTCTGCACACAGGTCGTCTTCGGCACAACGCTCGGTGGCTTCGTGACCCATGCGCACCAGCGTCACGATGCCAGGCTGCCGCGAGCGAATGTAGCGCACGATGGCTGCGGCGTTCACGAGCGCGCCGGTGATGACCTCGTCGGCGCGTTCGGCGGCAGTGAGGCCCTGGGTGCCGGAATGGGTCGTGTGGATGAGCGTGCGGCCGTGAAGGTCGAGCCGCTCCAGCTCGGTGGGCGAGTTGCCGGAGTCGAATCCGGGCAGCGGGCGTGCATGCCGCTCGCCGATCAGCAGCCAGTCGGGATGCAGGCGCTTGAGCTCGCGGGCCGCCGCGACGTCAGCGATTGGAAAGATCGTGCGCACGCCGCCAGCGAAGGCATACGCAGCGACGGAGAAGGCGCGGAAGACGTCGATGACTACGGTGAGGCCGCGGGCGCCCTGCGCGCCCGCCACGTAGTCAGTGATGTGGAACTCAGCCGGCTGCCACCCGCTTGGCACGCTGCAGTCTCACCACGCGCTTGGCATCCACGGGTTGCTCGTTCATGACGACGACCTTGGCGCGCTTGAAGAAGTTGAAGTCCGTGGCGCTGGCCCAGGTGTAGGCACCCATCATGCGGCCCACGACCAGGTCGCCGACTTCCAGCTCCGGCAGCGCGATGTTGTCGTCGATGACGTCGATGGAGTCGCACGTCGGGCCGGCGAGCACGCTCTCGAACAGCTCCGCGCCGTCGCGCAAGGCGGCGACCGGATACTTGGCGTGATCGAAGAGCTGGCCGCTGTACGAGCCATAGAGGCCGTCGTCCAGGTAATACCACCAGCGACCGTCGCGCTTGGCCTTGCCCATGACCGTGCTGACGGCGATCGCCGCCGGCGCCGCGATGAACCGGCCCGGCTCGGCAATGACACGCACGTGCTTCGGCAGCTTCGCCAGCGCGGCGCGGATCGGCGCGCAGAACTCGCCTATCGGCATCACCGCATCGGTGTAAGGCACCGGGAAGCCGCCGCCGATGTCGAGCACGTCCAGCGAAGGCAGGCCGGCCAGCAGCGCCTCGGCAACGAGGTTCGTACAGGCGTGGATCGCCTCGATGTACTTGGAGGGATCGGTCGCCTGCGAGCCGACATGGAACGACAGGCCGCGCACGCGCACGCCGAGGCGACGTGCCTGCTCGATCAGGCCGAGCACTGCGCCCGGCTCGCAGCCGAACTTCTTGGACAGGTCGCAGACGGCGGTCGGGCTGCGGAAGCAGACCCGGATCAGCAGCTCGGCACGCTTGCGGTAGCGCACGAACTTGCGGATCTCGTCCGGGTTGTCGACGACGAAGGTCGTGACGCCGAAGCGCAGCGCGTCGCGAATGTCGCTGTCGCGCTTGATCGGGTGCGTGTGGATGCAGCGCTCCGGGGCGATGCCCTGCGCCTTGACCAGCTCGACCTCGCCGGTCGTCGCCAGGTCGAAGAAGGCGCCCTCGTCCCGCAGCGTCGCAACGACCGACGCGTGCGGCAGCGGCTTGAGCGCGTAGTGCAGGTCGACGCCCGGCAGAGCTGCGCGCAGGGCGCGGTACTGGCGGCGGACCTGTTCGCAATCGACGACCAGCAGCGGCGAGCCGAAACGGGCTGCGAGCCGGCGGATCTCAGTTTCCGTCAGCGTCGTCGAGTCGAAGGAGTAAGCGGGAGATACGGCTAGGGACTGCTTGGCTGCGCGTGGCAACACCGTTCGGGCACCTCATGAAGCAAAAAGCTGCGAACTCACTTAACCAACCAACGAGAGTTTCGAACGTCCGAACCTCTCAAAAGTTCTGGTCGAGCGGCACCTGCAGCTCTGCGCATCGGGGTGCTCTCTTACACAGTCGCGCGCAATGTAACAAAAACGCGCAGCGATGCAAGAAGCAGCGCACGCTTTGACTGCTCGCGTGCGCGACCTCGATCACATTTCGCGCGCGCGCGTCTGCTAAATTTCACGGATGACAGCCGTTCCGTCATCACCCGACGCACGCCGCGAGCTCGAAACGCTGCTTCGCAGCCGCGTGCCACTAGTCGTCATCGAAACGCGCGACGAGCCGCGAGCGCTGGAGCTGCTCTCCTCGCTGGCACCGCGCCTCGCCGCCGCCCACACGCCGGTCTTCCAGTGGACCGTCACCGACGGTCTGCGACGCCTGGACGTAGATCTGGGCGGCGCGCAGCAACACAACGCCGAGCCGGCCGCGGTGCTCAAGTCGGTGCGCGCGTCGCACGTCGGCGGCATCTACGTCCTGCTCGACTTCCATCCGTTCCTCGTCGACCCGGTGCACGTGCGCCTACTGAAGGACATCTGCCAGGATTACGACCGTACGCCGCGCACTGTCGTGCTGATCAGCCACGAGATCGCCCTGCCGCGCGAGCTCGAGCACCTGGCCGCACGCTTCCGCCTGGCGTTCCCGGACCGCACCGAGCGCCGGGCGATCGTCGAGCGGGTCGCTGGCGACTGGGCGCGCACCAACCGCGGCAAGGTCCGCACCGACCGCAAGTCGCTCGACCTGCTGATCGAGAACCTCGCCGGCCTCTCGGTCGGCGACACCGAGCGCCTGGCGCGCAATGCGATCTTCGACGACGGCGCGCTGCTGCCGAGCGACCTGCCGGCGGTCATGAAGGCCAAGTACGAACTGCTCAATCGCGGCGGCGTGCTCAGCTTCGAGTACGACACGGCGCAGTTCGCCGATCTCGGCGGCATGGCGCGCCTGAAGGACTGGCTGAAGCTGCGCAAGCCGGCGTTCGACGGCTCCGCGCCGCAGCTCGAGTCGCCGAAAGGCGTGCTGCTGCTCGGCGTGCAGGGCTGCGGCAAGAGCGTCGCGGCACGCGCCGCGGCCGGCATCTACGGCGTGCCGCTGCTGCGGCTGGACTTCGGCGCCGTCCACAACAAGTACATCGGCGAGTCGGAGCGCAACCTGCGCGAGACGCTGGGCACCGCGGAGGTGATGGCGCCGTGCGTGCTGTGGATCGACGAGATCGAGAAAGGCGTAGCGACCGGCGACGGCGACAGCGGCACGTCGCGCCGCCTGCTCGGCGCCTTCCTGACATGGCTCGCGGAGCGCAAGTCGAAGGTGTTCGTGGTCGCCACGGCCAACGACATCTCGGCGCTGCCGCCGGAGCTGATCCGCAAAGGGCGCTTCGACGAGATCTTCTTCGTCGACTTTCCGAACACGGCGGCCCGCACAGAGATCCTGGCCATCCACACCCGCAAGCGCCAGCTCCAGCTCAGCGACGCCGAGGCGACGCAGCTCGCAGGGCTGTGCGACGGCTTTTCGGGAGCCGAGATCGAGCAGGCGATCGTGTCAGCCGTCTACGCGGCTCACGCGGCGGGGCGCACGGTCGGTGCGTCGGACATCCTGCGGGAGATCAACGCCACGCGGCCGCTGTCGGTGGTGATGGCTGAGAAGGTCGGCGAGCTGCGGGAGTGGGCAGCGGAACGGACCGTGCCGGCGAACTAGACAAATCAGCTCGGTCCGCCCTCTTCGCCGTAGTCTGCGACCCACGCGGCGATGTCCTGATCGTAGGTCACGATGTTCTCTGCGGTGGCCGCACGCTTCACGCGGTCGCGGACGGCGTCCCACTTCTCGCCCGGCGGAACTTCCTCGACCAGGATGATCTTCGCCGCCGCCTTGTCCAGCGTGCGCAGGTTCGCGTAGAGCTGGCGCGCATACGCGTCCGGCCGGATGCCGGCATTGATCCACGTCATGTACGGGTTCGCCCGGCCCGGCGGTCGTTGTGCCAGCACGGCCACCTTCTCGTGGTTGTCGGTGAACTCGTTCATCACCTGTTCGAGCCGGCGGCTCGGCACGACGTTCACGGCCGTCACCGGTGAGTAGTGGCGCGTCGTAGTCCCCGGCACGCGCGGCGCGTTCGGGTTCGGACCGGACTGGATCGTAGGGACCACCGCCCGGAGCTGCGACATCGTGATGCTGCCCGGACGCAGCACGCGCGGACCATCGCCGATGCACGAGACGATCGTCGACTCGAGCCCGACCTTGCAGTCGCCGCCGTCCAGCACGAACTTGATCTCGTCGCCGAACTCCTCGCGCACATGCTCGGCGCGCGTCGGGCTCAGGTGTCCGTAGCGATTGGCGCTCGGCGCGGCGATGCCGCCGCCGAAGGCGTTGAGGAGCTGCTGCGCGACCGGATGATTGGGCACACGGATCGCCACCGTGTCCTGGCCGCCCGTGATGACGTCGTTGACGGCCGGCGCGCGCTTCGCGACCAGCGTCAGCGGGCCGGGCCAGAACGCATCGGCGAGCTTCTTCGCTTCCGGCGGCATCTCGCGCACCCAGCGCTGCAGGTAGCGCGGATGATCGATGTGCACGATCACCGGGTGCGTCGACGGGCGGTTCTTGGCGCGGAAGATCTTGCGGACGGCGTCGGGGTTGTTGGCGTTGGCACCGAGGCCGTAGACGGTTTCCGTCGGGAACGCGACCAGCTCGCCGGCGCGCAGCGCTTCGACAGCTTCCTGGATCTCCTGCTGCAGTACTCGTCCGATGACCATAAGGGAGAATGATAACAAGGCCCGGCGGCCCGCCGGGTCGTCGCGTTCTAGCTACAACCTAGGTTACTGGAGCGCGGCCCGCTTCCAGCCTTGGTCCGTCCTGCGCAGCTCGTACGTCGGCCAGAAGCGCTGGTCGAGCTTCAGCGTGATCACTTCGACCGAGCCGTTCCAGCTCACGGTGCGCAGGCGCAGCGATGAGCGGTCCTCGCGGCCCGCGACAGCCTTCACGAAAGCGTCCAGGTCCGAGATCGGCTGGCCGTCGACTTCGACGATGCGGCGGCCGGCCCACAGCTGATAGCGCGTCGCCGGCGAGCCGTACGAGAAGTAAGCGACGAAGACACCCTCCGGGGCGATGCCGCGCTGGGCCGAGAGCGCGCGATGCGGCTTCTGCAGCACTGCGCCCGCCCACACGACGATGCGGTCGAGGTCGCGGCCGCCGAGCACGACGGTCGGCACCTCCATGACCTGCTCCTTGCCGGCACGCAGGACCGTCAGGCGCACCGACGATTTCTGCACGGCGCGCTCGACTTCGCGGAAGCGATTCACGACGACGCCGTCGACATCGAGGATCAGGTCGCCGGACTTCAGCAGCTTCGTGGCGGGCGAGCCGCCGACCAGACGCTGCACGCCGAGCACCTGGCGGCGCTCGGGGCTGTGCTGCTCCAGGCGCTGCACCCATTCGTCGGTCAGGCCGAGCTTGCGGGCGCTTGCCAGCGGCACCGGCTGCAACTCGACTTCCAGAGAGTGCAGCGCGCGCCCGTCACGCACCAGCGGCAGCAATTCGACCAGCAGATCCGCCGGAATGCCGCGGTTCTCCTGCACGGTGTCGCGCCCCGACTCATAGGCGAAGCTGGCCCAGCTCGCGACCACCTCGCCGCTCTTGTTCACCAGCACGCCGTCGAAGTCGCTCGGGCCGTTGATCAGCGCGACCGTCTCCAGGTTGGCGTCGCGGAACTGCAGCGTGCGCGACAGCGGGAAGGCGACTGGATCGATCGATGCCACGGTCGCCGGCCGCGATTGCACCTTGCCATCCGGGCGCACGCCCACTGCCCACACCTGCTCGCCCGGCCGCAAGTCGGCGGACCGTAGGGTCACGGCGTGGGCAGGCGTGGTGCCGATCAGCGCGGGGTCGTACGAAACGACCGCGAGGTTGTGCAGCGGATGTACGTATTCGACGCGGCCCGGAATCTCGATCGTCCCCGAGAACGTCAGGCGCACGTCGCCCAGCGGCGTCGGCACCGTGTTGCGATCGACGAGCACGAGCCCGCGCTCCGCGTCGATGATCACGCCAGTGCCGTAGTAGCTGCGCTCAGTGATGCCCGACACGGAATAAGGCATGTCGAAATTGACCAGCACCAGCGACGGCGCGAGCTTGTTGACGATCGGATCGGGCGTCTTCGCGTACGTCGTGGTCGCGGGCTTGAGCGGCTGGTCGCCGTCGCTGTCCGCCCAGCTCTTGCACGGCCACGTGCCGTTCGCGTCGTCGCGCTTGCACTCACGCGCCGGGAACCAGCGGCGATCCATGCGCATCACGCGCACCTGCGCCGTATTCGGATCGTCGAGCGTGAAGAAACGCACCGGCGCGCGCTGACCGTCGTGCAGCTCGCCGACGACTTGCTCGAAGTCGGCGAGCGAGGCGATGTCCTTGCCACCGACTTCCGTGATGACAGCCGCGCGCGGCACCGCCGCGGCGCCGAGGATGTAACCGGGATTCGCGACATACACGCCGCGGATCGGCACGTTGATGTGCCGGGCCTGCTGCCACGACAGGTTGTGCACCACGCCGTCGCCGAACTCCAGGAACTGGTCCGGCGTGATCGAATACAGATCCTGGACCGCGAGCTCTCGCTGCAGTGCCTCGCCGCCGCGCTCGATTTCGAGCTTGACCGTCTTGCCGACGCTGTCGTCGAGCACTCTCGACAGCAGATCGAAGTCCGCCGTCAGCTCGCCGTTGATGCGCACCAGGATGTCGCCGGGCTCCAGCGGCCCTTCCGCCGGCGCTCCCCGCTGCACTTCCGTCACGATCAGCATGCCGGTCTTGGTGGGGAACTTGCGCCGCACCGCCGCTTCGGTCTCGGCACGCAGCCCGAGGCGATGCACTTCGTCGAAAGGCGTGTAGTTGAACACTGTCTGCAACGTGCCGCGCGCGACCGGCTTGCCGTCCTGGATCAACTGCAATGCGCGGGCGACGCGATCGAGCGGCAGATAGAAGCTCGACTGTGCGGCCGAGCTGCCGCCGGCGTTGAGTGCCAGCACGCGGCCGTCGATATCGATGACCGGCGATCCGGACGAACCGCCGGACGTGCCGGAAGCCGCCTGGTAGTAGAACGTGTTGAAGTCGTTGTACTTGCCGATGCCGTAGTTCGGCGCTTCGCGGTCGAGACGCGCGAGCGTGCCCGCGAGGATCGAGAGCTGTTCGCCGGCGTCGTTGCCGATGACACGGATTTCGCGCCCGACGAGCGCCCCTTGCGGAAAGAGCTTCAGCTCCGTCGGCTTGATGAAGCGCAGCTTCGACGGATCGTAGCGATAGAAGCCGAAGTCGTGCACCGGGTCGCGATACACCGGGTACAGCGTGACTTCTTCGCGATTGAGGAACACGGCCTGCGCCGTGACCGGTCCCGGCGTGACGACATGCCGGTTGGTGAGGATCAGCCCGCGCTTGGCGTCGACGACGAAGCCGGTCGCCTGGCTCGACATGTTCCATTCGGTGTCGAAGGCGCGCGCCAGATCGACCTGGATCGTGACGACGCCGGTAGCGACGCGCTCCAGCGTCTTGGTCCAGCGCGAGTCCTCGGCCTCGGAAACCGGCACGACGTTGGTAGTGGCCGGCCCCTCGCGCACGTCCGTGACGGGGCCGGACGGCATGCTTTGACCGGTTGGCGGAGCTTCAGCGGCAGCCCAGGTCAGGCTGCAGAGCGGTGCGAGGAGAAGAAGGAAAAGTGCGGATCTTTGCATGCAGGAAAACCGTCAGCGGCGCTCAACCGAGCAACAGGAAGCCCCAGATCACCGCGAGCACGGCGAAGGATAACAGCACGGCGGTGGAGCCCACGTCCTTGGCGAGACCGGAGAGCTCATGACGTTCCAGACCGATGCGGTCGACAACAGTTTCAATTCCCGTGTTCAGCAGTTCGACGATCAGCACCAGCAGCACCGAGGCGACCAGCAGCGCCTTCTCGACGGGGGTCTTGCCGAGCCACGCACCCAGCGGGATCAGCACGACCGCGAGGGCGACTTCCTGACGGAACGCGGCCTCGGCGCGGAACGCGCCCTTGAAGCCCTGCCACGAATTGACGAACGCGAGCAGCAGCCGGCGCACACCGGCGAGCTTGGGGCGGTCTTGCATGACGGATCGGGCGTCGCTACCCACGTTGATATGTCAGGTCGAGCTGCTTTGCGGCACGGACGTCGTCCAGCCGGCGGACCGGCAGAGTATACGGGGCGCCCTTGACCTTCGCGGGATCCTGCTCGGCCTCCCGCTGAATCGCAACCATCGCCTCGATGAAGCCGTCGAGCTCCTCCTTCGCCTCCGTCTCGGTCGGCTCGATCAGCAGGCACTCGGGCACCAGCAGCGGAAAGTAAGTGGTCGGCGCATGGAAGCCGTGATCGAGCAGGCGCTTGGCGAAGTCCATCGCGTTGACGCCGAGCTGCTTCGCCTGGCGCTTGAGCGTGATGATGAACTCGTGGCTGGCACGGCGGCCCGGATAAGCCGCATCGAAGCCGGCTTGCTGCAGACGCGCGAGCATGTAGTTGGCGTTGAGCGCGGCGTATTCGGCGACGCGCTGCATGCCGGCGCGTCCGAGCATGCGCATGTAGACATACGCGCGCAGCAATACGCCGGCGTTGCCCATGAATGCGGACAAGCGACCGATCGTCTGCGGCACATCGCGCGCATCGAGCCAGCGATAGCGATCACCTTCGCGCCCCACGATCGGAACCGGCAGGAACGGCAGCAGGCGCTCGCCGACACCGACGGCACCGGAGCCCGGCCCGCCGCCGCCGTGTGGCGTCGAGAACGTCTTGTGCAGGTTCATGTGGATGACGTCGAACCCCATGGTGCCCGGTCGCACCTTGCCGAGGATCGCGTTGAGATTCGCACCGTCGTAGTACAGCAGGCCGCCGGCCTCGTGTACGAGCTTGGCGATCTCCTGGATACGACGCTCGAACACGCCAAGCGTCGAAGGATTGGTCAGCATGATGCCGGCGGTGCGCGGACCGAGCGCTTGTTTCAACGCCTCTACGTCCGTGTCGCCGTTCGGCAGCGATGGGATCTCGACGACAGTGCAGCCGCACATCGTCGCGGTCGCCGGATTCGTGCCGTGCGCGGCGTCGGGAACGATGATCTCGGTACGATCGTGATCGCCGCGCGCTTTGTGATAAGCGCGGATCATCGCGACGCCCGCGAACTCGCCCTGCGCCCCCGCCATCGGCGTCAGCGAGACGCCCTTCATGCCTGTGACCTCCTTGAGCATCTCCTGCAGCTCGAACATGCAGGCGAGGAAGCCCTGGCTCACCGACTCCGGCGCGAGCGGATGCCGGTCGAGGAACTCCGGCAGCATTGCGAACGCGTTGCAGGCGCGCGGGTTGTATTTCATCGTGCACGAGCCGAGCGGATAGAAGTGCGTGTCGATGGAGAAGTTGAGCTGCGACAGCCGCGTGAAGTGACGCACCGCCTGCAGCTCCGACACCTCCGGCAGCTCCGCGCGGCGCTTGCGACGGAACTTCTCCGGCACGTCCGCTGCCGCGGCGTGCGGGTACTGCCCGGTGGCGCTGCGGCCGGTGCGGGAATGCGTGAAGATCAACGGTTCTTGCATGAAAGGCTCCGGAGTCGGGCTGAAGCCCGACCTACATTACTTCGCTCAGCGCCGCGGCGTACTGCGCGACGTCTTCATCCGTGCGCGTCTCGGTCGCACACACCAGCAGCGCATTGCCGAGATCGGGATACTGTCGCGACAAGTCGTAGCCGCCGACGATGCCGCGCTTCGCGAGCGCTTCGAGCACGTCGCTCACCTTGCGATCGAGCTGCAGCACCGCTTCGTGGAAGCGCGGACCGGCGAACGCCAGCTTCACGCCCTTGATGCGCGTCAGCGCTGCGACCAGTGCGCTCGTCTGCGTCTGGGACGCAGCGGCCACTTTCTCCAGGCCCGCAGAGCCGAGCAGCGACATGTAGATCGTCGCCGCCGTGACCAGCAGCCCCTGGTTCGTGCAGATGTTGGAAGTCGCCTTGCTACGGCGGATGTGCTGCTCGCGGGCCTGCAGCGTCAGCGTGAAGCCCGGCTTGCCGTCGAGGTCTACGGTGCGGCCGATGATCCGGCCCGGCATCTGACGCACATGCTCCATGCGCGTCGTCATGAACCCGAAGTACGGACCGCCCGAAGACAGCGGCACACCGAAGGGTTGGCCATCGCCGACGACGATATCAGCGCCCTTGTTCGTCGCTTGGGTTCCCCACTCGCCCGGCGGCTTCAGCAGCGCGAGCGACAGCGGATTCACGACAGCGATCAGCAGCGCGTTGTTGGCTGCCGCCCAATCGGCGATCGCATCGACGTCTTCCAGCAAGCCGAAGAAGTTCGGCTGCTGCACGACGACGGCAGTGATGTCCTGGCCGCGAAATGCATCGAGCGCGGTCGTGCCGAACGTTCCGCTCGTCGCTTCGTACGGCAGCACGTCGAACTTGAGGTTCTGCCCCTCGGTGATCGCACGCGCCACGTCGACGTACGTGGGATTGAGCGATGCCGGCACCAGGATGCGCGCCGACTTCGACTTGCGATGGGCGCGCACCGCCATGAGGCACGCTTCGGCCAGCGCCGATGCGCCGTCGTACAACGACGCATTCGAAACCTGCATTCCTGTCAGGCTCGCCATCATCGTCTGGTATTCGTACAAGAGCTGCAGCGTGCCCTGGCTCGCTTCCGCCTGGTACGGCGTATATGCGCTATAGAACTCGCCACGCGTCACGATCGCCCAGACCGCAGCCGGGATGTGGTGCTCGTACGCGCCGGCGCCGATGAAGTTGAGCGGCCGGCCGTCGCGACCAGCTCGCTGCTGCATCAGTCGGCCGGTCTCCATCTCGGTCAGCGCTTCGGGAATGCCGGCGAGCGACTTGATGCGCAAGGCGGCGGGAATCTCTTCGAACAGTGCATCGATGCTCGGCGCGCCGATGGCGGCCAGCATCTCGCGAACGTCGTTGTCGGTGTGCGGAATGAACGGCATGTCAGTGCCCCGCCTCCTCGACGACCTTCTCGTAGGACTTCGCATCGAGCAGGCTGCCCAGCTCGCCGCTGTTGCTCGGCTTCACCTTGAACAGCCAGCCCTGACCGTACGGATCGCTGTTCACCAGCTCCGGCGTCGCGCTCAGCGCATCGTTGTTGGCGATGACTTCGCCCGAGACCGGGCTGTAGACGTCGGACGCCGCCTTCACGGACTCGACGACTGCGGCAGCGCCGCCCTTGGTCAATGCACGGCCGACTTCCGGCACTTCCACGAACACCAGGTCGCCGAGGGCGCCCTGCGCATGATCGGAGATGCCGACGGTCACGGTGCCGTCGCTTTCGACGCGGGCCCACTCGTGGGAGTCGAGGTACTTGAGATTGCTTGGGATGGAGGACATGGCTGTCACCTGTGCCTTTTCTTGAATGCCTAGATCAGCGCTTTGCCATTGCGCACGAACGGATACTTCACCACGCGCGCGGCCAGCAGCTTGCCGCGGATGTCGACCTGCACCTGCTCGCCGGTCGCCGCCGGGACGCGCGCGAAGCCGATCGAGCGCTCCAGCGTCGGAGAGAACGTGCCGCTGGTCATCTCGCCTTCGCCGGCGCCGGGCACGACGACTTTCTGGTGACTGCGCAGCACGCCGCGATCCTCGAGCACGAGGCCGACCAGCTTGCGGGACACGCCGGCGCGGCGCTGCGCTTCGAGTGCGGCGCGGCCGATGAAATCGCGATCGGCCGGATCGAATGCGACGGTCCACGCGATGCCGGATTCGAGCGGCGTCAGGTTCTCGTCCATGTCGTTGCCGTAGAGGTTCATTCCCGCTTCCAGGCGCAAGGTGTCGCGTGCACCGAGTCCGCATTGCTGGACGCCGGCGTCGCGCAGCGCCGCCCAGAACGCCGCGATGTCCTTCGCGGGCAGGATGACTTCCCAGCCGTCCTCGCCGGTGTAGCCGGTCGTAGCGACAAAATGATGCTCGAGCTGGCGGGAGAAAAACGGTTTCATGCCGAGCACTGCGTCGGCGCTCTCGCCGATGACCTTCGCAGCCTTGGCACGCGCGTTCGGTCCCTGCACGGCGACCATCGCCAGGTCGGTGCGCGGCTGAATGTCGACTCTGAACGGCGGCGCCCAGCGCTTCAGCCACGCGGTGTCCTTGTCGCGTGTGCCGGCATTCACGACGACGCGGAAGTGCTCTTCGTCGCCGAAGTACGTGATCAGATCGTCGACCACGCCGCCGCGCTCGTTGAGCATGCAGCTGTAGAGCGCCTTGCCGGGATCCTTCAGCTTCGCGACATCGTTGGCGAGCAGGTAGCGCAGGTAGTCGCGCGCACGCGCGCCGCTGACATCGGCAATGAGCATGTGCGAGACATCGAACATGCCGGCGTCGCGTCGCACCGCGTGGTGCTCTTCGATCTGCGAGCCGTAGTGGACCGGCATGTCCCAGCCGCCGAAGTCCACCATGCGGGCACCCGCCGCAACGTGCGTTTCGTACAAAGGCGTCTTGAAGCCCATCGATGCTCCAGCAAAACAATTGACGGCAGCGATCCGCTTGCGCGGGCTGCCCTCTGTCCTGCTACCTGAGAGATCCGGCGCGCGGCGCGGGCCGCTACCTCTCCCCTTCGGTGAGTCGGTGCCAAAGATAGTTATGCACCGACTACTCTCCAGAGCCCCTCGAGGATGTTGAATCCGTGGACATGCCGTTCTTTTGCCTGAGCGTTTCCGGGCGGTTGCGCCTTCGGCGGTCGAAAGGAGGCCCTTTCGACTCTCTCCGGCCATGCCTTGCGATGGGTGCGGTATGGTAGCAGAGAGCGCTATAGAATTTGCGCCATGTCCACGCTCCCCCGCCGCCGCTCCCTCCCCGTCCACATCGGTACCGTCGTCGTCGGCGGCGGCGCACCCATTGCCGTGCAGTCGATGACGAATACCGACACGGCCGACATCGAGTCGACCGTGCGCCAGGTCCAGGATCTCGCGCGCGCCGGCTCCGAGCTGGTGCGGATCACCGTCAATACCGATGAAGCCGCGGCTGCAGTGCCGCACATCGCCGAGCGACTCGCGCGCGCCGGCGTGTTCGTGCCGCTGGTCGGCGACTTCCACTTCAACGGGCACCGCTTGCTGAAGGCGCACCCGGCGTGCGCGCAGGCGCTGGCGAAATATCGCATCAACCCCGGCAACGTCGGTCGCGGCAGCAAGCGCGATCCGCAGTTCGCCGAGATGATCGAAGTCGCCTGTCGCAACGCCAAGCCGGTGCGCATCGGAGTGAACTGGGGCAGCCTCGACCAGGATCTGCTGACGCGCATGATGGACGAGAACTCGCAGCGCCCGCAGCCGCTCGATGCGAACGAAGTGATGCGCGAGGCGCTGGTCGTCTCCGCGCTGGATTCGGCAGAGCGTGCAGTGGAGCTGGGACTCGGCCGCGACCGCATCGTCATCTCGTGCAAGGTCAGCGGCGTGCAGGACCTGATCGCCGTCTACCGCAATCTCGCGGCGCGCTGCGACTACGCATTGCATCTCGGCCTGACCGAGGCCGGCATGGGGTCCAAAGGCATCGTCGCCTCGACCGCGGGCATGGCCGTCCTCCTGCAGGAAGGCATCGGCGACACGATCCGCGTCTCGCTGACGCCCGAGCCCAACGGCGATCGCACGCAGGAAGTGATCGTCGCGCAGGAAATCCTGCAGACACTCGGCCTGCGCTCCTTCGTGCCCATGGTGATCGCGTGCCCTGGCTGCGGCCGCACGACTTCCACCTACTTCCAGGAGCTGGCGCAGAAGATCCAGACGCACGTCCGCCACCAGATGCCGCAATGGCGCAAGCAGTACGCCGGCGTCGAAGAGATGACCGTCGCGGTGATGGGCTGCGTCGTGAACGGCCCCGGCGAGAGCAAGCACGCGAACATCGGCATCAGCCTGCCAGGCACCGGCGAGCGGCCGGTCGCGCCGGTCTATATCGACGGCGAGAAAGGACCGACGCTCAAGGGCGAGCGCATCGCCGAGGAGTTTCAGTCGCTGCTCGAGGATTATGTCGCGAAGACGTACGCACGCAAGGAATCGGCATGAGCGAGCTCGCGAGCAAGAAATGCGTGCCGTGCGAAGGCGGCGTGCCGGCGCTGTCGCGCGCGGAGGCGCAGGCCCTGATGAAGCAACTCGGGCCGGAATGGAAGCTGGCCGAGGACGGCAAGAGCATCGGCAGCGAGTGGAAGTTCCGTAACTTCCTGCACACGATGAGCTTCATGAACGCGGTCGCGCACATCGCGAACGCGGAAGATCATCATCCGGACGTCGAGCTGGGCTACGGCTACTGCCGCATCCGCTACAACACGCACGCGATCGGCGGGCTGTCGGAGAACGATTTCATCTGCGCCGCGAAGATCGACGCGCTGCCGAGAACCTAGAGCCGATAGAGGACCGCCAGCGATAGCGCGTTGACCTCTGCCTGGAGCCCGACGTCGTCGCCGATATCGAACCAGTGTTCGAACTCCAGCCGCGCCGACCAGTGGGCTTTCCAGTCGTACTGCACGCCGGCGCCCAGAGTCGGTGCCTCTGAGTCGAAGCTGAACGAGCTGGGAGCGCCGTTGCTCCGCTGGTTCAGCTCACTGTCTGCGAGCAGCACTCCCGCTCGCATGTACACCTTCCAGCTTTCGGACAGCGGCAGAGTGCCGATTGCGGTGATCGCGGGGCCGGTGGTCTGGAGCTCTCGTTGAACCAGCGACGAGCCGCCGGGGTGAGGCGAGCCCTCCCGGCGCGTGGGGCCCTCGAGCGTGCCGAGGTTCAAATAACCGACCTCGACCGCAAAATAGCGGTTGATCCGATAGCCGCCGCTCACGGCCCACACCGAAGCCTCGTCATCTGGAATGAGATCGCTCAGGCCCTGCGGCTCATCGCCCTCGTACTTCGCCAGACCGCCCGAGGCGCCGAAATAGAACCCCTGGTCGTCTGCGTTGGCTGCGCCCGCCCACAGAACCAGCAGCGCACACGCGCTGACACACATTCTTGAACTCATCATCCTTCCTTCTACGACCCGCCGTGGATTAATTTCGCGCGTCTACAGCCGATACAGAACCGAGAGCGACACTCCGTCCACGTCCGTTTCGTCCGCGACGTCGTCGCCGCCGATATCGAACGAGCGTTGAAACTCCAGCCGCGCCGACCAGTGCTCCTTCCAGTCGAACTGAGCGCCGGCGCCCAGCGTCGTGGAGTCCGAGTCGAAGCTCCTCGTGCTCGAATTGCCATTGAACGCTGTCGTCAGCTCGCTGTCTGCGAAGAACATCCCAGCTCGCACATACAGCTCCCAGCTGTCGGATACCGGGAGGATGCCGAACGCCGTCAGCGCCGGGCCGGAAGTCTCGAGCTCCCGATGAAATGCCAGCGTGCCGCCGCCGAGAACCGCGGGCAGGCCGATGTTCTGGCTCGCTTCGAGCGTGCCGAGGTTCACATAACTCGCTTCGACAGCGAGGTAGCGATTGATGCGGTAGCCGGCGCTCACGCTCCACGCCGTACCCTCGTCATCGTCACCTGGTAGCCACAGCACCGGCCGCGCATTGATCGCGCTGGCGACTGCGAAGGACGGCACAGGCGTGAGGAAGACAGGCGCGCCCGGATCGGGCCTGAAAACGAAAATCGGATTCAGCACTGCGGTGACCGGCGGCAGGAACCCGATGGTCGCCACCGGAACCGGCAGATCGAAGTCGTAGTGCGCTTGGCCGCCCGACGCGCCGAAATAGAAGCCTTTATCGGCGGCGTGAGCCGCGCCCGCGGACAAGACCAGCAGCGCGCACGCGCTGACACGCATTCCCATACCCATCGCCCCTCCCCTCCGACGACCCGCCGTGGCTCAACCGTTCGTGCCGACCGGATGCCTGAATTCTTGTTTGGCGAATTCTATCCGTTGCGCGGCCGGCGCACCGAAGTCGGCGCGTTCTTCGCAAATCTTGAGACGACGCAGCAGGCCCTGGCGATTCGCGATCTGAATGGCCAGTCCCGGCCGCGCGTTCAGCTCCAGCACCAGCGGCCCGAGATCGCGATCGAGCACGACGTCGACGCCGATGTAGCCGAGCCCGGTGATCTCGTAGCAGCGCGCGGCGATGCCGAGGATCGTGTCCCAGTCCGGGATGTGCAGGCCGGCGATTGCATATGTCGTATCGGGGTGGTGCGTGACCACCTCGGTGCCGATCACGCCGTCGAGCGTGATGCCGGTCGCTATGTCGACGCCTGCGCCGACCGCGCCCTGGTGCAGATTCGCCTTGCCGCGCGAGCCGCGCGTCGGCAGCCGCACCATCGCCATGATCGGCACGCCGCGGAACACGATCACGCGAATGTCCGGCACGCCCTGGTAGCTGACGCGCTCGAACAGCGGCGAGAAGCGCACCATGTATTCGACGATCACGACGTCCTGCACGCCGCCGAGACTGAACTGACCGTTGATGGCATTCGACAGGTGATGCGACAGGAACTCCTCGTCGAGGATGTCGCCGCCGATCGTGCGGTAACGATTGCCGCTGCGCCCGGCGATGACGACGATGCCGTCGCCGGCGCTACCGTGCGCCGGCTTGAGCGCGAACTCGTTGTGACTGCGGACGATGTCGGGCAGCGTGCGGATGTCGTGTTGAGTTTCGATGACGCCATACAGCGCCGGCACCGCGATGCCCGCTTGCAGCGCGAGGCGCTTGGTCTTGAGCTTGTCGTCCACCAGCGGATACAGCCGGCGCGGATTGAAGCGCGAGATGTAGTCGCCGTTGCGCTTGTTGAGCCCGAGCACGCCTTCGCCGGCGAGCGCGCCGTAGGTGCCGATCATCAGGTGGCACTCCCCGATGGGCTGCTCGACGTGCTCCCCGAGGGCTTGAGCGCTTTGAAGCGCCGCAATTCGAGCAGACGGTAACCGGTGTAGCGGCCGGCGAGCAGGGACGCGGCGATGACGAGCAGGAGCAGCTCGGGAAACACGAAGATCAGGTGCGACAGCGCGCCGATGCCCATCACGATGTACGCCGCCGCCGCGACGACGAGGCTGCCCACACCCTCCTGGATCGCCTCCGACGCCCCGCGCTCTTCCCAGACGATCGACATGCGTTCGATCGTCATCGAGATGATGACCATCGGGAACAGCGCGATCGACAGGCCTGGCTGGATGCCGAGCCGGTGGCTGAGCACGCTGATGCCCGCCATCAGCAACACCACCACCGTTAGCACCACCGTGAGGCGCGGCACGAGCAGCAACCGCAGCCTCTCCAGGTAGAAGCGGATCAGCAGGCCCAGCGAGACGATCACGACGAACAGCACGAGGCCCCACACCAGCAGCGTCTCGCGGAACGCGAGTGCGACCAGCACCGGCATGAACGTGCCGAAGGTCTTCACGCCGACGAAGTTGCGCAGGAACAGGATGACCAGCGCGCCGATCGGGATCATCAACAGCACGCTGTAGACCGCCTGCGTGGCGATCGGCAGCGAGAACAGCGAGAACTCCATCGACCGCGAGCCGCGCTGCTCGGCGCGCCGTTCCGCGACCAGCATCGAATCGAGCAGGTTCTGTTGCACGGCCAGCGTCACGTCGGCCGCCGAGCCGCCCTCGATCTCGGCGATGCGCTGGTCGCCGCGCCACCAGATGAAGAAATCGTTCGGCAGACCCTGCTCGAGCGTCCGCGGATTGAAGTACAGCCACTGCACGCCGTCGTGCACTTCCAGGAGCTGCTCCTCCTGCACCGGGCCAGGCTCACTACGCAGCAGGATGCCGTGCGCGATACGCGCCGGGATCTGCGCCCCGGCCAGGAGAACTGTCGCGAGCCTCGCGCGGTCGGCCGCAGTGCTGCCGCGTTTGAGGAACACGCTGACGTAGGGATCGTTCTGCGCGAGGCTCAGGTGGCGGAGCAGCTCGCTCGTGAAGCTGGCAACGTCGGCGGATTGGCGGCGGACCTCCGCGATCAGCCCTTCCATCGCGATCCGCGACGGCTCGTCGAGCTGCGGCTGCGCCGGGAACGGCGGCGTCGTGTCCTCTGCTATGCGCGTCGCATCCCGATAGACGAGCGCCCGGTAGTAGAGCGTCTGCGGGCCGCTCGCCTGGCGCAGCGTCCACTGCGCTTCGCGACCCGCCGGCGCGTTACGCGTCGCCAGGCCGAAGCCGCGCGACACGAAGTTCTCGTCCAGCAGCGCGAAGCCGGGCGTCAGGCTCGGAATGCGCAACGTCGCTTTCACTGCCGCCGGGCCGGGTTCGAAGCGCACCGCCGCCTCGATGTTCCAGATCTGCGTCTGTTCCTGCGGACGCAATGGGAAGCCCAGCACGTGCACCTTGTAGGCGAACAGTCCGAGGCCGAGCAGCGTCAGCACTGCGGACAGCACGTAGATGTGGCGGTTACTCAAGCGCGCACGCAGCGTTCGAAAAGGGCGCCAAGCCTACACCAGCAGCCGCGAGTCTTGTGCGTCGACCTCCACCAGCAGGTCGACTGGCGCGGCCGCGAACCTGACCGCTGCGGCAACCGTCGACCGGCCGCCGGTCGCGTCGAGTTCCCAGCGGGCATGCTCGACCAGGAACGCCAGCTCCAGCGCCCGGCCGATGGTCATCGCGACACGCCGGGCGTTCGACTGAACCTGAACCGCGTCGCCGCGCTCGCGTACCCAGCGCACGACGTGCTCGATCGCTGCCATCGACTTCGCTCCCGCCGCTGCCAGCCGCTCGTCCGGCACGCCCTGCACGCATTCTCCGATGCGCGCCTGGACGGCCGGCAGCGCTGCGGTCAGGTCGCCGCGAAGGAGCGCGTCCAGCGCGAGGACGTTCGTCGTCCCTTCCCAGATCGGCAAGACCTGCGCGTCGCGCAGCAGTGTCGGCAGGCCGGTGTCCTCGACGTAGCCGGCACCCCCGAACGCTTCGATGCACTCGCTCACGACCGCAACGGCCTGCTTGGCCGTGAGGAGCTTGGCGATCGGCGTCAGCAGTCGCATCAGCGCGCGCTGTTGCTCGCTGAGTTCCCCTGCCTCCTGTCGGCCCATCAACTCGACGAGCTCGAACGCAAGCAGGAACGCGCCACGCGTCTCGGCTTCGAGCCCTGCCAGTGTGTCCAAATGCAGCGGCAGCTCGTTGAGCATCGAACCGAATGCGCGCCGCTGCCCGGAATACGAACGCGCCAGGGCGAGCGCGCGACGCATGAATGCGACCGAGGTCACGCTGTTCCACGCGCGTGTCACGACGAGCATCGGCTCGATGTTGCGAGTTCCGTTACGCGTGTCACCCACCAGCTCAGCTCTCGCACCGTCGAGCAGTAGCTCGGCAGTCGGAACCTTACGCGTGCCCAGCTTGTCCTTCAGGCGCTCGACGCGCAGGCCGTTCAGGCGACCCGCCTCGTCGTGCGTCTCGACGTAGAACATTGCGAGTCCGCTCCCTCCGGCGCCGTTGCCCTCCGGACGCCCGAGCGTGAGCGCCATCTGCGACGTGATGGCTGACGTGAACCACTTCTTGCCGTACAGCCGCCACTGACCCTGCTCGTCGCGCTCGGCGCACGTGAGCGATGCGCCCACGTCGGAGCCGCCCGTCGATTCGGTCATCCATTGCCCGCTCGTCCAGGCTTGCGAGGGATCGCGGCTGGTCAGGCGCGGCACGGCGCGGTCGATCAGCCGCTTGTTGTTCGCGGCAAGAAGCGTGCGCGCTGCGCCGTCAGTCATCGCCAGCGGGCACGTGTAGACGTCGGACGAGGGATGAAACAGATACACGGCCGCGAACTGATGGATGCGCGAATAGCGGCCGTGCGCGCGCTCATAGGGAATCGCGATGAGACCGGCCTGGGCTGCGATCTGCGCCGCGCGTCGCCACAGCGGCGTGACCTCGATGCGATCGATGCGGTTGCCCCAAGGGTCCCACTGCACAAGCGTCGGCTCATTCTCGCGATCGGCGAGCTGCAACGCATAGAGCTCGCCACCTGCAATGTCGCCGAGCTGCTTGAGCTCCGGCGCAACAGCCCGCAACGTCGCATGGGGCAGTTTGCGCTCCAGGTAGTCGAGCAGAAAGCGATCGTCGAGATACTGGTTGCCGAGCGCCGGCGCAGACTGGACGAATGTTGCGCTCATGACCTTGCGACCCTCGGCAGCTCGCCGGCGGTTCCCATCGCCCGGCCCATGAAGAATCGCTTGGCGAGGGCGCTGCGATCCACGGCGCCGAGACCCGTGCGACGGATCCACCCCGCCGTGCCATTCGAAGTGCTGAACAGGCGATTCAGTCCGTCGACCAGCCCGAGCGCGATCAGATTCTCGCTCTTGCGCCAGCGCTCATAACGTCGCAACACGCGCAGCTCTGCGAGGGCGTCGACAGTACCGCCGTCCTCGATCTCCTGCGCAAGCACCTGCACGAGCGCGGCGCAGTCGAGGAAGCCCAGGTTGACACCCTGGCCAGCGAGCGGATGAATCGCGTGAGCGGCATCGCCGACGAGCGCGAACCGGTCCTTGCAATACTGGCGCGCATGCGTGAGTCGCAACGGAAAGTGCACGCGCGGCGCTGCAACTTCGACCTTGCCGAGGACGCTGTCGAGCGCTTGCTCGACCTCTCGCGCCGCTTCTTCCGGAGGACAAGTCGCGAGATGCTCAGCGTGCGCGGGACGCGTCGTCCAGACGATGGAGCTGCGACCGTCGGCGAGCGGCAGGAAGGCGATCGGGCCGTCGGCCAGGAATCGCTGCCAGGCAGTGCGCGCATGCGGGCGCTCGGTGCGCACGTGCGTCACGAACGCGCGCTGATCGTAGTTCCATCCTGCTGTTTCGATGCCGGCGAGCTTCCGGCTGAGCGAAGCCGCGCCGTCGGAGCCGACCACGAGCGCCGCGCTCAGTGTCCTGCCGTCGCCGAGCGAGACCACTGCGCGATCACGTTCGAGCGTCATGTCCGCCAGCTCGGCGCGCAGCAACGTAATCCGCTGCCGAAACGGCGGAGAGTCATACAGCGCCCACAGCAGCTGGCGGTTCTCGACGATGTGACCGAGGTTCGGCTCGCTCGTCGCGCTCGCGCTGAAATGAATCGCGCCGGCGCCGCCGGGCTTGCCATCCGCATCCCAGACGATCATCTCCTCGTACGGTGACAGCAACTGCGACGGCACGAGCGACCAGGCGCCGACGGAACCGAGGATCCGCTGCGAGGCGCGCGACACAGCGGAAACACGCAGATCCGCGTCGCCCTGCGGAGCTGACGTCGGTGGATGCGCTTCGAGCACTGCGATGCGCAGCTCGCCGAGGTGAGGATCGGCCGCGGCCAGCGCTGCCGCACATGCACCGACCATGCCGCCGCCGACGATGACGATGTGGAAATCGTGACGCATCAGAGCAGGCTCGCGCCGCGCGCCAGCTTCGGAATGCGCCCGGCCGCGCCCAGCGAGAGCTGCGACAGCGCGCCCTTCGCGGCGGGCATGAGATCGAACGCCAGCATGCCGACGTCGCGCAGCGCTTTGACCGGACCGAACGGCTGCGTGAACACGCGGACCAGGCCATCGGTGAAGCGCACGATGTTGCCGCGGTCGTCGGCGCGCCATTCGCGATAGCGTTCGAGCCACAGACCATCGCCAGGATCGAAGGCGTCGCGCTGCTGAGCGCGCCCGTCGGCTAACACCTCTGCGAGGCTGGCCGCGTCGCGCAGGCCGAGATTAAAGCCCTGACCCGCGATCGGATGCAGCGTCTGCGCGGCGTTGCCGACGATTGCCAGCCGCTCGGCGATGTGCTCGTCGGCCCGAGTCAGCGCGAGCGGATAGAGCTGGCGCGTCCCGATGCGCATGAACCGCCCGAGACGAAAACCGAAAGCGTCCTGCAGGCGCGCGAGGAACTCGGCGTCGTTGGCTTCCGCCACCGCTTGCGCGACATCGGGCGTGAACGTCCAGATCAATCCCAGGCGACCTTCCGACATCGGCAACAGCGCCAGCGGGCCAGAGGGAGTGAAGCGCTCATACGCGACGTGGTCGTGAAAGCGCTGCGCGAGAACATTCGTCACGAGCGCCGTCTGATCGTAGTTCCAGGTTTGCGCACCGATGCCCGCTGCTTCGCGCAGCACCGACTGGGCACCATCGGCCGCAATCGCGAGCTTGCACTCGACGGCGACGCTGCCCTTCGGACCGAGATCGCAGTCGATCCGCTGCCGTCCATCGACCAGGCGCATCCCGCGCACCTTGGCCGGTGCCAGGATCCGCACGGAGCTTCCCTCCAGTCGACGCCACAGGGCCGCACCGATCGCGCGATTGACGACGACGAAGCCGAGCGCGCTCAGGCCCTGCTCTGCTGCATCGAGTCGCGCGAAACCGAACCGTCCGCGATCGGAAATATGGATGCGGCGGATGGCGGTTGCTTCGCGCTCGAGCAGCGGCCACACGCGCAGCGCTTCGAAGATGCGCCGGCTGCCGTTCGACAGCGCCGTGGTCCGGTCGTCGAAGCTTGGCTGGCCGAACGTGCCGAACGGATGCGCCTCGATCAGGACGATGTCGAGGTCGAGCTCGGCCAGCGCCAACGCGAGCGTCGCGCCGACGAGTCCGCCGCCGCACACCGCGACGTCACACTGCTGCGCGCCCGCTTCCATTCATCCACTTCTCGATGGCATCCGGCTCTTTCGGCAACCCGGAAGTCAGCACTTCGTTGCCGGTGCCGGTGACCGCAACGTCGTCCTCGATGCGCACGCCGATGTTCCACCAGCGCTTCGCCACACCCTTCGACCCTGCCGGAATGTAGATGCCGGGCTCGACGGTCAACGCCATGCCCGGCTCCAGTACGCGCCACTGCTCGCCGATCTTGTAATCGCCGACGTCGTGCACGTCCATGCCGAGCCAGTGGCCGGTGCGATGCATGAAGAAGCGCCGATAGGCACCCTCCTTGATCAGCCCCGGCACTTTGCCCTTGAGGAGCCCGAGCTTCACCAGGCCCTGCGTGATCGCGCGCACCGCGGCGTCGTGCGGATCGTTCCAATGATTGCCCGGCCGCGACTTGGCGATCGCAGCGTACTGCGCGTCCAGCACCACTTCGTAGATGGCGCGCTGCTCGGGCGTGAAGCGGCCGTTGACCGGGAACGTGCGCGTGATGTCCGAGGCATACAGCTCGAACTCGCACCCGGCGTCGATCAACAACAGGTCGCCGTCCTGCAGCGTCTCGGAGTTCTCGTGGTAGTGCAGGATGCAGGCGTTCGCCCCGCTGCCCACGATCGGGTGATACGAGATGTCCGCGTTGTGGCGGCGGAACTCGTGCAGCAGCTCCGCCATCACTTCGTATTCGGTGCGACCGGGGCGCGCGAAGCGCATCGCCCGCTTGTGCGCGTTGACGGCGATCCGCGCCGACTGCCGCATCGTGTCGACCTCCGGGCGCGACTTGAACAACCGCATGTCGTGCAGGAGGTGATCGAGCGCGACGAACTCCTGCGGCGGCTGACCGCCGGTGCGCGATTGCGACTGCGACTTCAGGCCGTTGACCCAGCCGATCACGCGCTGGTCGAACTCCTGGTGCATGCCCATCGTGTAGTAGACGCGCGCGCAGTTCTCCATCAGGCCGGGCAGGATGTCGTCGATGTCGCTGACCGGGAATGCGTCGTCGGCGCCGTATTCGCGCGTCGCGCCCTCGGGCCCGGCACGCCGTCCGTCCCAGGTCTCGCGTGTCGGATCGCGTTCGCGGACGAACAACACGTACTCCGCCTGCGGTCGACCGGGGATCAGCACGGCGACGGCTTCCGGTTCGGCGAAGCCGGTGAGGTAGTAGAAATCGCTGTCGGGACGATAGTGGTAGTGGACGTCGCCGTTGCGCGATTTCTCGGGCACGGCCGGCAGGATCGCGATGCCGCCCTTGCCCACCATCTTCATCAACTGGCGGCGGCGGCGACGGAACTCGTCTTTGCGCATGCGGGGCGTCAATTGAGACGGGAAGGATCGGGCGGACTCGCGTCGCCGGCCACCCGCAGCTCGATCAGCTCGTCATGGATGAGCTGCACACCGGCGCGCACGTATTCGATGATCTCCGCGTACGCCTGCTCCTCTTCCTCGGCGTCGGCGCCGGTCTCGACCGACGCCTGGCTGATGTGCGTGAGATCGCGCAACACTTCTTCGACCTCGCCGCTGAGCTGGTCGCGCGCCACGGCACCCCCGGTGCCGAAGCCGTAGAGGAACCCCTGGCACCATTGCGACAACGCCATTGCCCGCTCCACGAGCACTGCGTCGTCATCGGGCAACAGGAGGTGGAACTCCATCTCATCGCCGCGCAGGGCGCGCACAGTGTCGGCGAACAACAGACGCAATGGGGCGCGGTCATCGCCGGGATCGTCGCCTGCGTCGGGCACGACCTCATCGAGCCAGCTCTCGACGGCGTACTGCTGCGTGGTGCACAGGGCCCCGCACAGGCAGCCGTGACTTTCCGACGCCGCCACCGACGACTGCAGCGACTGCAGTACGCGCGCAACCTCAGGAAAAGTGACCTGAAACATTCGCCGTTATGTTAGCACCGGGCGGGTGCGCGTTGTTTGACCGCATGGGGGTGCCGCCGCATAATCCGCGCACATGAGCGAAGCGAAGGCCAAGATCAGCGTCGAGCAGGAACTGAAGCAGTTGGAGCGTCGGCTCGACGAGCTGCTCGGCACGATCTCGCAGCTTCACGAAGAGAATCGCGCCCTGCGCCAGCGGCAGGACTCGATGATGGCCGAGCGTGCCACGCTGCTGCAGAAGAACGAGCAGGTGCGTGCGCGCGTCGAAGCGATGATCGGCCGGCTGAAGGCGATGGAGCACAGCGCATGACGGAGCGCAGCGCTCGGGTCAGCGTGCGGATCCTCGAGAAGGAATACCAGGTCGCCTGCCTCCCCGAAGAACGCTCCGAGCTGCTCGATTCCGCCGAATACCTCAACGTGAAGATGCGCGAGATCCGCGACGGCGGCAACATCGTCGGCCTGGATCGCATCGCGGTGATGGCCGCGCTGAACCTCGCGCACGAATTGCTGAAGCTGCGGGGTCGCGGCGATGCCGTCGACAGCGACGTCAGCCAGAAGATCCGGGCGCTGCGCGAGCGCGTCGAGAGCGCGCTGAGCCGGGGCCAGCAGCTCGAGTTGTGAACTTTTTCTCGCGGCCGTTCGTTGCAGGAACGAGCGTTGCGAAGTCAGAATGTGATATGGCGCCGCCTGCGGTGTTCGACATGTGTCGGGTTACCTCTCGACCCTAACGTAAACACCCCAGGGATTCGGTCTCGCGGCAGCGGTGTGCAAGTCCGTCTCGAACGGAAAGCCTTAGCTGCTTCGGCTGCGTCCCACTTATTGCTCCGTGTCGAGAGCAATGGCTCATGACGGCACATGCGGGTGGCGCCGCCCCTTCCTCCGACCGATCACGCCTACGCGCTGATATGCGTGCCGAGATGCGCGCCAAGCGTCGTGCCTTGCCGTCGCACGCGCGAGCGAGTGCGTCGCGACAATTCGCACGCATCCTGCGACGCGCGAACCTGTTGCGCCCCGGTCGGCGCATCGCCGTCTACGTCGCCCACGATAGCGAAGCGGACCCGTCGGCAATCGTGCGCGTGGCGCGACGCAACCGTTGCGAGCTGTACCTTCCAGCGATCGCCGACTATCGCCGCCGCCGCATGGAGTTCCACCGCTACGCGATCGATACCCGCCTGCGACCGAATCGCTATGGCATCGCCGAGCCGGCGCGCAGCGCCGCGTCGCGGATCGCCGCCCGGCACCTCGACCTGGTTCTGGTACCGTTGGTCGCCGTCGATGCGCACGGCACTCGCATGGGAACCGGCGCCGGCTTCTACGACCGCTGCCTGCAGCACCTGCGCGCCGGACGCCGCTGGCGCCGACCGAAGCTAATCGGGCTCTGTTACGAGTTGCAGCGCGTCGCACAGCTCGATGCGCGAGCCTGGGACGTGCCGCTCGATGCGCTGCTCACCGAGAAAGATCTCTACCTCCTGAAGGGCCCGCTATGAACTACTGGCTGATGAAATCGGAACCCGACACGTTCGGCATCGACCACCTTGCCAGGAAGGCCAAACAAACCGCCGGTTGGGATGGGGTGCGCAACTTCCAGGCGCGGAATTACATGCGCGAGATGCAGGTCGGCGACCTCGCCTTCTTCTATCACTCGAGCACCGACGTGCCGGGCGTCGCCGGCATCGTCAAGGTGGTGCGCGCGGCGTATCCGGACCGCACGGCGTTCGATCCGAAGGACGATCACTACGATGCCGACAGCGATCCTGACAAGCCGCGCTGGTACCAGGTCGACGTGCAGCTCGTCAGCAAGTTCGACCGGGTGATCGCGCTGGAGGAACTGCGCTCGCACGCGAGCGGCAAGCTCAAGGACATGGTCGTATTGAAGCGCGGCAACCGACTGTCGATCACGCCGGTGACGAAGTCGGAATGGCAGTTCATCGAGTCGCTGGCGGGCAAGTGAGAGCGCATTGACATGCGCGACGACGACGCTGCGACGACTCGCAGGTGCGTGATGTGCGTCGCTCTCCGCATGACTAAATTGCACGCACCCCTTGCTTGCTATTTTTAATTTATGTATATACTGCGCCCGGACTAACTCGACATGGAGATCCACGACTATGGCAACCAAGAAGAAATCGTCCAAGAAGAAAGGCGGCAAGAAAAAGGCCTCTAAGAAGAAGTAGAACTTCTTCTGGACGATTGTGATGAAGACTGTGCCCGCGAAAGCGGGCACAGTCGTTTCCGGAGCCTGCAAAACAAGCACTTTCTTCAATCACGCGGCACGAGGGGGATCACATGAGCGCTGAGTCGAAGAAGCGAGCGGCAGCCGAGGCAGCACTGATCCACGTGCCCGACAACGAAGTCCTCGGCGTCGGCACCGGCTCCACCGTGAACTTCTTCATCGATGCGCTGGCTGCGCGCAAAGTGCCGATCAAGGGTGCAGTGTCGAGCTCGGAGAGCTCCACCGCACGCCTGAAGCAGCATGGCATCGAAGTCCTGGATCTGAACGCCGTCGGCGACTTCGACGTCTACGTCGACGGCGCCGATGAGGCCGATCCGCGACTGCATCTGATCAAGGGCGGCGGCGCCGCACTCACCCGCGAGAAGATCATCGCGGCGGCAGCACGGCGCTTCGTGTGCATCGTCGACGATTCCAAGCTCGTGCCGGTCCTCGGCCGCTTCCCGCTACCCATCGAAGTCATCCCGATGGCGCGCTCGTACGTCGCCCGCGAGCTCGTGCGGCTCGGCGGCCACCCCGTGTATCGCGAGGGGGTCGTGACCGACAACGGCAACCAGATCCTCGACGTCCACGGCCTGAAGATCGTCGACCCGGTCGGTCTCGAAGAGAGGATCAATCAGATCGTCGGCGTGGTGACGGTCGGCTTGTTCGCGCGGCGTCCGGCCGACGTGCTGATCGTGGCGCGCGACAGCGGAGTCGAGACGATCAAGCGTTGACGATCTCGCGCACCAACCCCGGCCCTCGATAGATCAGACCCGTATAGACCTGCACGAGGTCGGCGCCGGCGTCGAACGCGTCCCGGGCATGGAGGGCCGAGTCGATTCCGCCTGCCGCGACGATCGGCACCCCCGCACCGAGCGCCGTCCGCAGCAACTGCACCGCCTGCAGGGCAAGCGGACGCAACGGAGCGCCGCTGAGTCCACCCGCGTGCGAGCGCCAGCGCTGCGCGATCCCACTGCGATTCAAAGTCGTGTTGGTCGCGATGATTCCGTCGATGCCGGTCTCGTGCGCGAGTCGTGCGCTGCGCACCAGGTCGGCGGGTGCAAGATCCGGCGATACCTTCACCAGCAGTGGCACACGCCGCGTCGTGGCACCCTGCAACTGGCGGCGCGCTTCGACCAGCGCACTCGCGATCGGCTCGAGCTGGTCGGCCTCCTCCAACTGTCGCAGCCCTGCGGTATTCGGCGACGACACGTTGATGGCGACATAGTCGGCGTGCGGCGCGACGACGCGGAAGCATTCGAGGTAATCGTCGATAGCTGCGTCGAGCGGAGTCGCGGCGTTCTTGCCGATGTTCACGCCGCAGACGCCGGTGAAACGACGCCGCGCGAGACGCGCGGCGACAGCAACTGCACCCTCGTTCGGAAACCCCATGCGATTGATCAGCGCGCCCGACTCGCGCACGCGAAACAGCCGCGGCCGCGGCTGACCCGACTGCGGTCGCGGCGTTACGGTGCCCACTTCGACGAAGCCGAATCCCAGTGCGCCGAGCGCGTCGATGTAACGACCGTTCTTGTCGAAGCCCGCGGCGAGTCCGACGCGGTTTGGGAACTGCAGGCCCATCAGCGTGACAGCCGAAAGTGGATTCGGCGCTTGAGCCCGAATGAGGCCGAGGGCATGAGCGCGTTGCAGAGCGGCTAGAGCGAGTGCGTGAGCGTTCTCGGTCGGGAGCGAGAAGAACAGTGGACGCAGCAGCGGATAGATGCGCATCACGGCGCATGATGCCCGAAAACGAAAATGGCCCGCTTTCGCGGGCCCGCATTGTTTTTGGCTGGGGGACTAGGATTCGAACCTAGGTTGACGGAGTCAGAGTCCGTAGTCCTACCGCTAGACGATCCCCCAAGAGTTGGGTGAAGCGATCAGCGCTTCGAGAACTGCGTCCCGCGACGGGCCTTGCGGAAGCCGACCTTCTTGCGCTCGACTTCACGCGCGTCGCGCGTCACGTAGCCGGCGTCGCGCAGCGGCTTGCGCAGCGTCTCGTCGTACTCGATCAGGGCGCGGGTCAGGCCGTGGCGGATCGCGCCGGCCTGGCCGGTGATGCCACCGCCCTTCACCGTGACCTCGACGTCGAAGTTCTTGTCGAGGCTGACCGCTTCCAGCGGCTGGCGCACGATCATGCGCGCCGTCTTGCGGCCGAAGAACTCGTCGAGCGTGCGCTGGTTGACGCGGATGTTGCCGCTGCCCTTGCGCAGGAAGACGCGGGCGGTGGCGGTTTTGCGGCGGCCGGTGCCGTAGTTGGTCGAAGTCGGCATGGTTGCGTTGACTCTCAGATCTCGAGGGCCTTGGGCTGCTGCGCGGTGTGCGGATGCTCGGCGCCCGCGAACACGTGCAGCTTCTTGAACATCTTGCGGCCGAGCGGGTTCTTCGGAAGCATGCCCTTGACCGCGAACTCGATGGCACGCTCGGGGTGCTTGTCGAGCAGCTTCTCCAGACTCGTGGTCTTCAGGTTGCCCAGGTAGCCGGTGTGGTGGTGATAGAGCTTGTCCGTCAACTTCCGACCGGTGACGCGGATCTTGCCCGCGTTGATGACCACGATGTGGTCGCCGGTATCCACGTGCGGCGTGTAGGCGGCCTTGTGCTTGCCGCGCAGGCGCATGGCGAGTTGCGAAGCCAGCCGTCCGAGCGTCTTGTCGGTCGCGTCGACTACGTACCAATCACGACGTACCGTAGCCGCGTTCGCGAAGACGGTTCTCATTGAATTCTCCGGGAAAAACCGTGGGTCCAGGGCGAAAAGGCCGGCAAGTCTAAAGGACGACCCCCGGGTTTGCAAACCAGGCCAACCCGCATCAGGGGGACCCCTCTGAGGACATATATAAATGTGCTCCTATACTGTCCCCATGACCCCCGCCCCGGCCCCCCGCCACTACACCTCGACCGACCGCCTGATCGGGTCGATCGACCAGGCCTTGCGGACGCTGCTCGGCGGCAATTCTGCCACCCGGCCCTACCCGGCCGAGGGGATTACCGAGACGGTCGAACAGCCGGCCGAGCGGCGCCGGGCCGCCGCCTTGATGCGGGTGAATCATTCGGGTGAGGTCGCGGCGCAAGCGCTCTACCAGGGGCAAGCGGCCGTGGCCGCCAGCTCATCGACGCAGTCGGCATTGACCGAGGCGGCTCGCGAGGAAACCGACCATCTCGCGTGGTGCGCGACTCGCATTCACGAGCTCGGTGGCCGCACGAGCCTGCTCAATCCGCTGTGGTACGCAGGCTCGTTCGCGATCGGCGCCCTCGCCGGTCTCGCGGGCGACCGCACCAGCCTCGGGTTCGTCGCGGAGACGGAGCGGCAAGTCGTCGAGCATCTCGAAGGACATCTGCATCGCTTGCCGCTGACGGACGCTCGCACACGAGCGATCGTTCAACAAATGAGCGCAGACGAAGCGCGTCACGGTCACAATGCGCTCACTGCGGGCGGCGCCGAGTTGCCTGCAGTTGCACGCGCGATGATGAAGGCCACCGCGCGAATCATGACTCGCGCGGCGTACTGGGTGTAGCTGCGGCGCGACCGCGGCGCTTGCGGTAAGGGTCCTTCCTGTATTAAAAGGCGCGCAAGACATAAGGTCCATGCCGCCGACGAGTCGGTCAGCAACACAAGCACAAACAACGGGGTGAGTATGGAAGAGGGCGCAAGGCCACTGAGCGATATTCCGGCGATCAACCGGTTCCTGAGCTACTGCCGGATTCGCACCGTGCCCTCCAAGACGGTCGTCATCCACGCCGGCGACCTGCCCGACGTCCTGTACTACATCGTCAGCGGCTCGGTCGAGGTCATGATCGAGGACGAGGAAGGCAACGAGATGGTGCTCGCCTACCTCAACAAGGGTCAGTTCTTCGGCGAGATGGGCCTGTTCTACGAGCAGCCGACGCGCAGCGCCTGGGTGCGTACGCGCCAGCAGTGCGAGCTCGCGGAAATGACCTATCCCCGCTTCCGCCAGCTCGCGGCCGAAAGCCCCGGGCTGGTGTTCGAGCTGGCGACGCAGCTCGCCACGCGCCTGGATCGCACCAACCGCAAGCTCGGCGACCTCGCATTCGTCGACGTCACCGGCCGTGTCGCGCACGCGATCATGGACCTGTGCAGCGAGCCGGACGCGATGACGCACCCGGAAGGCATGCAGATCAAGGTGAGCCGGCAGGAGCTGTCGCGCCTGGTCGGCTGCTCGCGCGAGATGGCGGGCCGCGTGCTGAAGGTGCTCGAGGATCAGGGCCTGCTGCGTGCCACGGGCAAGACGATCGTCGTGTTCGGCGCGCGTCCGAAGATGAAGACCAAGCCGCCGCTGGCCGCTGCCGCGGGCCGGGCGGGCGCCTTGCAGAATCGCCGGGCGGACGACGAAGACGACGACGATCTCGACGACGACGAAGACTAAGAAATCGCAAGGCTAAAGCCTTGCCCACGGATCCCGTGGGTCAGGCTTCAGCCTGACTCTTTCCCCTTCTTGATTCCTTCCCTCATCGCCGCGATCGTCGCGGCGTAATCCTTGGAGCCGAAGATCGCCGAGCCCGCCACGAACGTGTCGGCGCCGGCACGGGCGATCGCCTCGATGTTGTCAGCTTTCACGCCGCCGTCGATCTCCAGGCGGATCTCGCGGCCGCTGGCGTGGATGCGCTCGCGAGCCTGGCGCAATTTGTCGAGCGCCGTCGGAATGAACTTCTGTCCGCCGAAGCCCGGGTTCACCGACATGATCAACACCATGTCGACCTTGTGGATCGTGTAGTCGAGCCAGCTCAGCGGCGTCGCCGGGTTGAACACGAGGCCGGGGCGACAGCCGTGCTCGCGGATCAGCTCGATCGTGCGATCGACGTGCTCGCTCGCCTCCGGGTGAAACGTGATCCAGGTGGCGCCTGCCTGCGCGAAGTCCGGCACGATGCGGTCGACCGGCTTCACCATCAGGTGCACGTCGATCGGCGCGGTCACACCATGCTTGCGCAGCGCTTCGCACACCAGCGGGCCGATCGTCAGGTTCGGCACGTAGTGATTGTCCATCACGTCGAAGTGGATCAGGTCGGCGCCGGCGGCCAGCACCGAGTCCACTTCCTCGCCGAGGCGCGCGAAGTCTGCGGAGAGTATCGAAGGAGCGATCCAGGGTTTCATGCCCACCTCATTTCATGCCGCGCGCCTCGCGCAGCAACTCGTACGCCGCGCGGATCTGACGCGTCTTCTCTTCGGCGACTTTCATCATCGACTCCGGCAGGCCCTTCGCGACGAGCTTGTCGGGATGATTCTGGTTCATGAGCCGGCGATACGCCTTCGTGACCTCGGCATCCGACGCAGTGCGCGCCACGCCCAGGACCTCGTACGCCTGCGCAACGCGATCGACGGCGGGACGAGCCGCCTCCGGACGATACGATGCCTGCTGCATGCGCAGCAGCGCTTCCATCTGCACCACTTCGTAAGCCGAAACACCGAGCGCCGCGCAGACGCGCGCCAGCACTTCGCGACTCGCATTGTTCAGACTGCCGCCCCACAACGCCGTCTGGAGCTGGATCTGCGCGAACATGCGGCACAAATCAGGACGGTTGCGACACACCCGCCGCAACTCGCGCAGCAGCGGCTCCAGCGGAAAGTCGCGGCTCTTGCCCTGCGTGAACAACTGGATCGCGAGCTGCACTTCGCGCTCGCCGAGGCGGAACTCGCCCATCATCGCGCGCGCCGCACGGATCTCGTCCTCGGACACCCGGCCGTCGGCCTTGGCGAGATGGCCCATCGTCAGGAACGTCGCACGGAAGAACGCTTCCTGCACTTGCGCCGGGCTCACCGACGCAGCGTCGCTCGTGTCGTCGCCTTGCGTGCCTTCCGCCTGCACGTCGAACAGGTGACCGATGAACGTACCGAACAACGCGCCGACCGGCCCCGCGGCGAACACGCCGATCAGCGCACCCAATGCTTTGCCCTGCCACACCATCTGGGCTATGTTAGCAGCGATGCTCGAATCGCACGTTCCCAGTCTCGAACGCATCCATCAAGGCAAGGTGCGCGACATCTACGCGGTCGACGAGCAGCACATGCTGATCGTCACGACGGATCGCCTGAGCGCCTTCGACGTGGTGATGCCCGATCCGATTCCCGGCAAGGGCCGCGTGCTCACCCAGATCTCGAATTTCTGGTTCGCGCGTACGCGTCACATCGTGCCGAATCACCTCGCCGACTATCCGCTTGCCCGCGCCGTACCGGACGCAGCGGAACGCGCGCCGCTCGAAGAGCGCAGCGTCGTCGTCAGACGCCTGAAGGCGCTGCCCATCGAAGCAGTCGTGCGCGGCTACCTGATCGGCTCGGGATGGAAGGATTACCAGCAGACCGGCGCAGTGTGCGGGATCGCCCTGCCCGCGGGTCTGCGCCAGGCTGACCGCCTGCCGGAGCCGATCTTCACGCCGGCAACCAAGGCCGAGATGGGCTCTCACGACGAGAACATCCCCTACGAGCGCGTCGTCGCGCTGATCGGCCGCGGCCTCGCCGAGCAGGTGCGAGCAACGGCGCTCGCGCTGTACGCCTTCGCCGTCGAGCACGCACTCGCGCGCGGCATCATCATCGCGGACACGAAATTCGAGTTCGGCGTGGACGAAGCCGGACGCCTGACGCTGATCGACGAAGCGTTGACGCCCGATTCCTCGCGTTTCTGGCCGGCAGACACCTACCGGCCCGGCACGAGCCCGCCGAGCTTCGACAAGCAGTACGTGCGCGACTACCTGGAAACGCTGGACTGGCCCAAGCGCCCGCCCGGGCCGAAACTGCCACCCGACGTCATCGCCCGGACCAGCGAGAACTACGCCGAAGCCCTGCGCCGCCTCACGAGCTGAGCGGCTCGCTCATGCCACGCACGATCGCGCTGATCTACCTTGCCTTCGGCGCCGTGTGGATCTTCTTCACCGACCGGCTGCTGGTCTGGCTGCATCTCGACGAGCGCTTGATCCTGCACCTGCAGACAGCGAAAGGCTGGTTGTTCGTGCTCGGCTCCGCGATCCTGCTGTACATAGTGCTTCGCCGCTACGAACGCCGCGGCGGCGATGCGCTCGCGGCGCTCATCAAGTCGCGCAACGAAGTGCGGTCGGCGAACGCCGATCTCGAGCGCCGTGTCGCCGAGCGCACGCGCCAGCTCGAATCTGCGAATCGCGAGCTCGAAGCGTTTGCGTACGCCGTGTCGCACGACCTGCGCGCCCCGCTGCGTAGCATGTCGGGCTTCAGCCAGATCCTGCAGGAGAACGCGCCGCCCGGTCTCGACGAGAAATCGCGTCACTACCTGCAGCGCATCCACGATGCCAGTCAGCGGATGTCGAGCCTGATCGACGATCTGCTCAACCTCTCGCGCATCGGCCGTAGCGAGCTGACGGCTCGACCCATCAGCCTGAGCCAGGTCGCAGGCGAAGCCGCTGCCGCGATCCGCGAGCGTCATCCGACACGCGACGTGCGGCTCGAAATCGCGGAGGGGATGGAAGTGAATGCGGACTCGCGGCTGCTGCGCATCGCGCTGGAGAACCTGCTGAGCAACGCGTGGAAGTACACCTCGCGTGCCGCGCAGGCGGCCGTCTCCGTCGGCGTGCAAGCTGGCGAGCACGGCCCGGTGTACTTCGTGCGCGACAATGGCGTCGGCTTCGACATGAAGTACGCAGACAAGCTGTTCGTGCCGTTTCAGCGCCTGCATCCGGAAGCGGAATTTCCGGGCAGCGGCATCGGCCTCGTCACCGTTCAACGCATCATCGCGCGTCACGGCGGACGCGTCTGGGCAGAGGCGAAGCCCGACGAGGGTGCGACGTTCTACTTCACGCTGTGACGAAGAGTCGGGCTGAAGCCCGACCTACAGCGCTCTGCTCTGCCACGCTTGCATGACCTTTTGCATCGCCCGCACTCCGTCGGTCAGCGCGGCAGGACCCGGCTGCAGGATGATCGATGACTTGATCTCGTGGAGCTGACGCTGCGCGACGGCCGGCACGCCGTCCCAGCCCGGCCGCGCGGCCACTGACTCCGGCCGAAACTTCTTGCCGCACCACGAGCCGAGGATGATGTCCGGCGCGCGTCGCACGACCTCGAGCGGATCCGCGATGATGCGATCCTTGCCGAGCGCATGCTGGGCATTGTCCGCGAAACAATCTTCGCCGCCGGCGATGCCGATCAGCTCCGACACCCAGCGGATGCCGGAGATCATCGGCTCGTCCCACTCCTCGAAATACACGCGTGGACGCCGCTCGAAACGAGCCGCCGCCGCGCGCACTTCGTCGAGACCCCGCTCGAGGCGTGTCGCCAGTGCATCTGCTTTGGCCTCACAGCCGATCATGCCGCCGAGCACACGGATCATCTGCAGGATGCTGGCGACGTCGCGCTGATTGAACACGCAGACGTTCAGGCCCATCCGCACGAGCTGTGCGGCGATGTCCGCCTGCAGGTCGGAGAATCCCAGCACCAGGTCCGGACGCAGGTCGCGAATGCGATCGACCTTGGCGCTGAGGAACGCCGAGACTTTCGGCTTCTCGCGCCGCGCACGCGGCGGCCGCACCGTGAAGCCCGAGATGCCGACGATGCGCCAGTCCTCTTCGAGCAGGTACAGCGTCTCCGTTGTCTCCTCCGTGAGGCAGACGATGCGGCTCGGATAGCGGTCGGTCGTACTCATTCCCGTATCTTGCCCCGGCATCGCTCGCGTGTCAGGCTCGCCGCGCATGATCCCGACGCTGCTCGGTAACCTGGAACGCTGGCTGTTCGAGCCGCCGGAATCCATCTACGGGCGGCCGCTGTGGAAGCTGACGCGCGTCCTGCGCTATCCCTACGCACTGCTCCGCGACATCTTCCGCGGCGACCTGACGCTGCGTGCAATGAGCCTCGTTTACACGACGCTGCTCTCGGTCGTGCCGCTGATCGCCGTGTCGTTCTCGGTATTGAAGGGACTTGGCTTTCACAGGCAGCTCGAGCCGGTGCTGTACACGTTCCTCGAGCCGCTTGGCGACGACCGTGCCACCACCTTGACGGAGCAGATCACGGACTTCGTGGACAACGTGCGCGGCGACGTGCTCGGCGGCCTCGGCGTCATCTTCCTGCTTTACACGACGCTCACGATGATCCAGAAGGTCGAGGAGTCGTTCAACTTCGTGTGGCGCGTGGAACAGCCGCGCAGCCTCGTGCGGCGTGTCAGCGAGTACCTGAGCGTCATGGTCGTCGGCCCCGCGGTGATCGTCGCAGCGCTCGGCCTGATCGCGACGTTCACGCACACCAGCGGCATGCAATGGCTCGCGCAATACGAGCCGTTCGGCACGCTGCTGGTGGTGGTCGGACGTCTGACGCCCTACGTGCTCGTGACGGCCGTATTCACGTTCCTGTACGCGTTCATGCCGAATACCAAGGTGCTGTTCCGCGCGGCGCTGATCGGTGGATTGTTCGCCGGCGTGGTGTGGGCGGCGACCGGCATGATCTTCACGTCGTTCGTCGTGCAGTCCACGCGCACGATCGTGATCTACGCCAGCTTCGCGATCGTGATCGTCGCGCTCTTCTGGTTGCACGTCTCGTGGTTGATCCTGCTGCTCGGCGCGCAACTGAGCTTCTACGTGCAGAATCCGCAGTACCTGCGGCCCGGCCGCGGCGAGATCACGCTCAATGCCAGCCTGCGTGAGCGCGTGGCGCTGTCGATCATGTACCTGGTCGTGAGCGACTACTGCACAGCCACCCATCGCTGGAACACCAACCGCCTCGCCGAGCATCTGGACCTGCCGGGTGCGGGACTCAGCCCGATCGTCACGGCACTGGAGCGGGCCAAGCTGCTGCTGCTCGCCGACGATGAGACCTGGGTGCCGGCGCGAGATCCGGAGACGATAGCGTTGATCGAAGTGTTAGAGGCTGTCAGGCACGACAGCGCGGGACCGAAGCTCGGGCGGATTCGCGATGTAGCGCCGGCAGTGACTGCGGCGCGGGCGGCGGAAGAAGCGATGGCAAAGAGTTTGAAGGGAAAGTCGGTGAAGGATCTGCTGGAGAAAGAGTCGGAGTCGGGCTGAAGCCTGCTGCGCAGGGATGCGCGAATGCCGCGGGCGCAGGATGCGCTGGAGCGGCCGACCTGCAGTCGGCTACTCGCCGGCGATGGTCATTGCTTCCAGGAGGACGGAGCCGGTGCGGATGCCGCCGCGGGCGTCCACGTCGTTGCCGACGGCGACGACGTTGCGGTACATGTCCCGCAGACTTCCGGCGATCGTGATCTCGTGCACGGGGTACGCGATCGCGCCGTTCTCGACCCAGAAGCCGGCGGCGCCGCGCGAGTAGTCGCCGGTCACGCCGTTCACGCCCTGCCCCATCAGTTCCGTCACGACCAGCCCGCGCCCCATTCTGCGCACCAGGTCTTCGAAGCTGTCCGAGCCGCCTTTGACGATGAGGTTGTGCACGCCGCCGGCATTGCCCGTCGTTTTCAGTCCGAGCTTGCGCGCCGAATACGTGCTCAACACGTAACCGGTCAGCACACCGTGCTCGATGATTTCGCGATCGCGGGTTGCGACACCTTCGCTGTCGAACGATGCGCTGCTGAGTGCTTTGCGCAGATGCGGGCGCTCCGAGATCTGCAGCCATTGCGGAAAGATCTGCTCGCCTGCGGAGTCCAGCAGAAACGACGCGCGGCGGTACTGGCTGCCGCCGCGGATCGCGCCGAGGAAATGGCCGAACAGGCCGCGCGCCAGCTCAGGCACGAACAGGACCGGCGCAGTCACCGTCGATAGTTTTCGAGCATCGAGCCGACGTAAAGCGCGCGCTGCTGCCTGCTTGCCGATGCTCACGCCGTCTTCGAGATCGCGCCAGTCGCGAACGGTGCTGTACCAATAGTCGCGCTGCATCTCGTCGCCCGATTCGGCAACCACGACGCAGCTCAGGCTGTGCAGCGTCGTCGCAGTGCTGCCGAGGAAGCCGAGCGAGTTGCCGAACACTCGCAGGCCGCGATGAGTCGACAGCGACGCGCCCTCGGAATTGCCGATACGCGGATCTGCGTCGAGCGCTGCGGCCTCGCACGCGATCGCCTGGTCGCGCGCGGCGTCGGGATCGATCGACCACGGATGGAACAGATCGAGATCGGGAAAGTCGCGGGCGAGCGTGTCGGGCTCGGGCAGGCCGGCCGCCTCGTCCTCCGCGGTGAAGCCGGCGATGCTGTAGGCCTTCGCGACGGTGTCGCGGATCGCAGCGGCACTCAAGTCGCCGGTACTCGCGGAACCCTTGCGCTTGCCGCGGTACACGGTGACACCCATGCCGCGATCACGCTGATACTCCAGGGTCTCTACTTCGCGCAGCCGCGCGGTCACGGAGAGGCCGGTTTCGACGCTGACGCCAACCTCCGCGTCGCTGGCGCCGAGTCCGCGCGCCTCGGCAAGCGCGAGCGTGACGAAGTCTTGCAAGTCCTGCTGGGAGTAGCTGAGCTGGGAAGGGGCGACTGCGTTCGACATGACGCGGATTGTATAGGCTGTAGACTGTACGCTGTAGCCTATGGACGAAGAAGAACGCCCCAGTAAAAGCGAGCGCAAACGCCGCAGCGACGACCTACAGTCGCTAGGTGAAGCGCTCATCGACCTGCCCGACAGCGAGCTGGATGCGCTGCCGCTGCCGGAGCAATTGCGTGACGCGGTCCTGCTCGCGCGCAAGATCACCGCACACGGCGGCCTGTATCGTCAGAAGCAATACATCGGCAAGCTGATGCGCAAGATCGACGCCGAGCCGATCCGTGCGGCGCTGAATGCGAAACGCGAGCGCGAGCGTGTCGATGCATTGCGCTTCCGCCGCATCGAGCAATGGCGCGACCGCTTGCTGCAGGAAGATGGCGGCGCCATCGAGCGGCTCGCGGCCGAAGTGCCTGGCCTCGATGTCCGCGCTGTGACAGAACTCGTCGAGCGCGCCCGTGCAGAGCAGTCGACCGGCGACTCGCCCGGAGCCAGCCGCGCCTTGTTCCGCCTGCTGCGCGAGGCTCTCGGGAAGTAGGCCAGCCAGTAAGCTACAATCCGCGCCATGAAACCGCTGGTCGGCATCATCATGGGTTCGAAATCGGATTGGGACACGCTCCAGTCCGCGGCCGACACCCTGCAGCGACTCGGTGTCGCATTCGAGACGCGCGTCGTCTCGGCGCATCGCACGCCGGATCTGTTGTTCGAGTACGCCAGCACCGCGCGTGCACGCGGCCTCGAAGTCATCATCGCCGGTGCCGGCGGCGCGGCGCACCTGCCCGGCATGACGGCCGCGAAGACCTCGCTGCCGGTGCTCGGTGTGCCGGTGCAATCGAAGGCGCTCAACGGTCTCGATTCCTTGTTGTCAATCGTCCAGATGCCCGCCGGCATACCGGTCGGAACGCTCGCCATCGGCGTTGCAGGCGCGACCAACGCGGCGCTGCTTGCTGCCGCGATTCTCGCCAACAAGTACGACAACGTCCGCACCGCTCTGGACCAGTTCCGCAGCGAGCAGACGGCCGGCGTGCTCGCCCAACCGCTCCCCGCCCGCACACCGCAGACATGAGGATCGGCGTCATCGGCGCGGGCCAGCTCGGTCGCATGCTGGCGCTCTCGGGCTATCCTCTCGGCCTGCGCTTCGTGTTCCTCGACCAGAGCGCAGATGCGCCCGGCGCGCAGGTCGGAAGCATCGTCACCGGTGCTTTCGACGACGCAGCGAAGCTCGCGGAGCTGGCACGCGAAGTCGACGTGATCACGTTCGACGTCGAGAACGTGCCCGTCGACGCCGTGGCGGCGATCGCCGCGACCAAACCGTTTCTGCCGCCGGTCGCTGCGCTCGGCGCCTCGCAGGACCGCCTGCACGAAAAGACCCTGTTCCGGCAGCTCAAGATTCCGACGCCGCCGTTCGCTCCTGTCGATTCGCTCGCGGATCTCGAGGCTGCGATTGCGAAGATCGGCACGCCCGGAGTGCTCAAGACACGACGTCTGGGTTACGACGGCCGCGGCCAGTACCAGGTGCGCAAGCCTCAAGACGCGGCGGCCGCCTGGGAAGCGCTCGGCTCAGTGCCGTTGATTTACGAGCAGTTCGTGAACTTCACGCGCGAGGTGTCGATCATCGGCGTGCGCAGCACGCGCGGCGAAACGCGCTTCTACCCGCTCGCAGCCAACACGCACAGCGCCGGCATTCTGCGCTACTCGATCGCACCGTATCGCCACGCCTCGCTGCAGAAACAGGCGGAGACCTACCTGAAACGGCTGTTGCGCCACTTCAACTATGCGGGCGTGCTGACGATCGAATTCTTCGTTGCCGGCGGCCGACTCATCGCCAACGAAATGGCGCCGCGCGTCCACAATTCCGGCCATTGGACGATCGAAGGGGCGGAGACCAGCCAGTTCGAGAATCACGTGCGGGCCATCCTGGGGCTGCCCCTCGGCAACACCCGGGCTTTAGGCCATTGCGCCATGATTAACTTCATCGGCACGCTGCCGGCACTGGGGAACATTCTCCAGGTGTCGGGCGTACACTTTCACAGTTACGGCAAGGAGCCGCGGCCGAATCGTAAGCTCGGGCATTGCACGATCAATGCACCCTCTCCCGCCGCGCGCGACCGTGCACTGAAGCAGCTCTTAAGACTCAAGGTGGATTGATTGCGAGCGAGCCCTTCTTTTGAATCCGTCAGGCAATGTCCGTAAACTTGCCTCGCGCAACGGCCGCGTTGATTGCCGCTTTGACGTAATGCCCCCGCCGCTGCGCCCGCCCCTCCTTACCGCCAGGACTTAAGGGCTGATGTATCTCGAACTGTTCAAGCTGCACGAGCTGCCGTTCCGGCTGACGCCGGACCCCGCGTTCCTGTACCTGTCGAAGCACCATGCGCGCGCCAAGGCGTACATGGAGTCGACGATCTGGTTCACGGACGGCTTCGTCGTGATCACGGGCGAGATCGGCTCCGGCAAGACCACGCTGATCGAGACCTTCCTGAAGGAGCTCGAGAAGGACGTGGTGGTCGCGCAGATCAACCAGACGCAGGTCTCCGCGATCGAATTCCTGCAGAGCGTGCTGGTGCAGTTCGGCTTCCAGCCGTTCCGCATGAAGAAGGCGGAGCTGCTGTCGACGCTGAACGAGTTCCTGGTCGAGCAGTATGCGAACGGACGCCGCGTGCTGCTGATCGTCGACGAGGCGCAGAACCTGTCGAACAAGGTGCTGGAGGAGATCCGCCTGCTCTCCGGGGTCGAGACGACCAAGGAGAAGGTGTTGCGCATCATCCTCGCCGGGCAGCCCGAGCTCAACGACAAGCTGAACTCGCAGATGCTCATCCAGCTCGCGCAACGCATCCGCCTGCGCTTCCACCTCACTGCGCTGTCGAAGTCCGACACCTCGCTGTACATCCAGCACCGCCTGGAAGTCGCCGGCTCGCAGGGCCGGCAGATCTTCGACCAGGAGTGCTACCCGCTGGTGTTCCGCTATACCGGCGGCATCCCGCGCCTGGTCAACACGCTGTGCGACACCTCGATGATGGCCGCGTTCGCGCAGGATCGCGACGTCGTCAAGGTCGAAGACATGCGCGCGGCGATCGAGGAACTGCAGTGGGTCGAGTACGCCGAGCGCTCGCAGAAGCTGCAGACATTCGCTCCAGCCGGCTCAGCCGTCGCCGCTCCTCCTGCCGCGGACGCATCGGGCGAGCGGCGCGTCGTGCTCGGGCGCATCCTGGTCGGCTTCAACGGCCAGACGATCGCGGAGCGCGAGCTGACGCCGGGCCGCTTCATCATCGGCCGCACGCCCGACAACGATCTGCAGATCGACAGCAAGTACATCAGCCGTCATCACGCGCAGATCATCACGTCGGCGAGCACTTCGGTGCTGGAGGATCTGAACAGCACCAACGGCATTTACGTGCGTGCCAAGCGCGTGCGTCGCCGGATGCTCAACGACGGCGACGTCGTGCAGATCGGCCAGCACGAGATCATGTATTTCGACGAGCGATTGTCGCGTACGCGCGTGCTGTCGGGCGAAGGCGAGGACGATGCCGTGCCGCTGGTGCCGGGCGGCGCGCAGAAGCATGCGACGGCGGACACGGACGAAGATGAGGAAGAAGCGCCGGCCCCGATACCGATTCGCGCCGACAGGAAGTAGATTGCGCGACGGATTGTCGGGCTGAAGCCCGACCTGCAGGTCAGTCTTCCAACGACCGGCTGTTGTATTCGGACTGGCGCGTGCGGTAATCCCGCCGCCGCAGCCACAGCACCAATCCCGCCATGATGCTGAGCACGCCGATCAGCATGAACACGCTGGGCAGCGTGCTCATCTCGATGAACCAGGCCGCGCCCAGCAGGGCGACGCCGACCAGCATGTACAGGTACGGCAGGAATTCGTAGATCGGTCGGGCCAGCCACATAGCTCGAATCCTAGCAGACTTGTCGAGCCGGACTGGACCTCAGGCCGCCGTTCCACCCACGGTAATGCCGTCGATCCGCAGGGTCGGCTGCCCCACGCCCACCGGCACGTCCTGCCCTTCCTTGCCGCAAGTGCCGACGCCCTCGTCCAGCTTCAGATCGTTGCCGACCATCGACACGCGCCGGAGCACGTCCGGGCCGTTGCCGATCAGCGTCGCGCCGCGCACCGGCGCGGTCACCTTGCCGTTCTCGATCAGGTAGGCCTCGCTCGCCGAGAACACGAACTTGCCGGAAGTGATGTCGACCTGGCCGCCGCCGAAGTTCTTGCAGTACAGGCCCTTCTGCACCGAGCCAATGATTTCCTGCGGGTCGTGCTTGCCCGCGAGCATGTAAGTATTGGTCATGCGGGGCAGCGTCATGTGCGCGAACGACTCCCGCCGGCCGTTGCCGGTCGGTGCGACGCCCATCAGCCGCGCGTTGAGCTTGTCCTGCAGGTAGCCGCGCAGCACGCCGTTTTCGATCAGCGTGGTGCAACGGGTTGGCGTGCCTTCGTCGTCGACGTTGAGTGAGCCGCGACGCGAGCCGAGCGTGCCGTCGTCGACCACGGTGCACTCCGGTGCTGCGACCTGCTCACCGATGCGGCCGGAGAACGCAGAAGTCCCCTTGCGATTGAAGTCGCCTTCGAGGCCGTGCCCGATCGCCTCGTGCAGCAGGATGCCGGGCCAGCCTGGACCCAGCACCACTGTCATCGTTCCCGCGGGCGCGGGCGCCGCGTCCAGGTTGACGATCGCGCTGCGGACTGCTTCGTGCACCAGCTCGCGCCAGCGCTCGTTGTCCGTGAAGCGTGCGAAGCCATAACGACCGCCGCCGCCGGCGTAGCCCTGCTCACGTCGATCGCCGTCCTGCACGATCACCGACACGTTCATGCGCACCAGCGGCCGCACGTCCGCGGCGACGGTGCCGTCGCTGGCCATGACGAGCACGACTTCGTGTGCCGCGGACAGGCTGGCCATCACCTGCGTGACGCGCGGATCGATGCGACGAGCCTCGACGTCCACGCGTTCGAGCAGCTTCACTTTCTCGGCATCGCTCAGCCCTTCGAGCGGATCTTGCGGCAGATAGAGCTGATGACCCGTCGACGCACGCCACGCTTGCAGCGAGCCAGTCGCACCGCTGCGCGCGATCGCACGCGCCGCCTGGGTCGCTTCGGTCAGCGCCGGCAGCACGATCTCATCGGAATACGCGAATCCGGTTTTCTCGCCTGCCAGCGCACGCACGCCGACGCCCTGCTCGACGCTGTAGCTGCCGTCCTTGACGATACTGTCCTCGAGCGACCAGGACTCCTCGCGCACGAGCTGGAAGTACAGGTCGGCGTAGTCGACGCTGTGTCCCATTACGTTGCCGAGCACGTGCGCGATGCGATCTTCGTCCAGTCCTGACGGCGTCAGGATGGCATTGCGGGCGAGCTCGATCGGGTGAAAGGATGTCTGCGGCTGGGGCAGATCGATGTGCAGGGCGTTGGGAGTCGTGCTCACGAGATCAGGTCACTCGTCACTTGGAATTTGCGATGGGAGAGAGCCGGGAAACGGCCGCGCAGCTCATGTTGCAATGTGCGGTCGATCTCGGCGACTGCAAGGCCGGGCCCCGCCTCGGCGACGCGCGCGACGACGTGGCCCCAGGGATCCACGATCATCGAATCGCCGTAGGTTTCGCGGCCGTTGTCGTGCGTGCCGCTTTGGGCAGGCGCCAGCACGTAGCAGAGGTTCTCGACTGCGCGCGCACGCACCAGCAGTTCCCAGTGCGCGCGGCCCGTCGGCGCGGTGAATGCCGACGGCAGACTGAAGACTTCCGCGCCCTGCGCCTGCAGCACGCGGAACAGCTCCGGGAACCGCACGTCGTAGCAGACGGCCATGCCGAGGCGGCCGAGCGGTGTCGTCGTGACGACGGGCTCCGCGCCCGGCACGACGGTCGCGGACTCGCGATAACGCTCTTCGCGGCCGGGGATGTCGACGTCGAACAGGTGGATCTTGTCGTAGCGCGCGACGCTGCGGCCGCGCTCGTCGAACACCAGGCACGCGGCAGCGACGCGTCCCGGCTCGGCCTCATCGCGGATCGGAATCGTGCCGCCGACGATCCACATGCCCAGCTCGCGTGCGCAATGGCCGAGGAAGGCCTGGATCGGTCCCTCGCCTGCGATCTCCGCCACGGCGATCTTGTCCGCCTCCTTGCGGCCCATGATCGCAAAATTCTCCGGCAGCGCGGCCAGCACCGCACCTTGTGCATGCGCGCGTTCGAGCAGCCCGCGTGCGGTCGCGAGATTCGCTTCCACCTCGGGACTGGAGGTCATCTGGATGACAGCCGCTACCGACATCGTCGTTACTTTCCCGTACTCGAGCCCTGTTGCTCAGAGACTTTGATCGCCGAAGCGTCCACTCGTTCGACCGTGGGATTGTCCCAGGGTCCGGTGATCCGATAATAGCCGCGCGTCACGCCCTTGAGCGGCTCCTTGAAAATCTGCGAGAACAGCAGCAGTGCAGCACCCACAGCAGGGCCGCCCGCGAGCGCGCCAGCGACCGGCAGCGAGGCCCCGAGATTGCCTGTAACGACCGCAGTCTGATCGTAGTCGTGCGCCGCGAGCCCGGTGCGCCCGGCGATGCCGATCTCCGCAGCGGGGCCACGGAGCAGGAGATTGCTGGTAAACGCATTGCCGGCGCGCAGCTCGAAATCTCCCTGCACCTTGTCGAACGCGAGACCCTTGTCCGTGAGGTCCTTGAAGTCGAGCGCAAGCCGCCGCGGCAGTGCTGCAACACTGAAGAGACCGAGCACGCGTCCCGCACCCGGCTGTACTGCAAGGAGCTGCCCGGTCTCGGCGCTCACGCTGATGGAACCTGCCGCGCGATCGAGCATGTTGGCGTCGAAACCGCCGGACCAGGCGAGATCGCCGCGCAGCTCGCCATGCTTGGCCTCGATCACGTCGTTATAGCCCAGCGCGCGCAACGTCGCGGCGACATCGTCGCTCGTGATCGTCGCCTTGAGGGATGAGCGCGTCCCTTCGGACGTGGCCAGCCATTCGCCCTGCCCTTCGGCGTGCGCCGAAGCGCCGTGGATCGCGACGTTCTCGAAGCGAATGCCCTGCGGCACGCGCGTCGCCTGCATATCGAAAGTCCCGAGGGTGCGGGTGCCGAAGCGCAAGCTGCCGACGTGCACCTGCAGATTCGGAATATTGCGCGGATCGCTCGTGTCCGCTTCGTCACCCGTACCGTTCGACTCGGGCTTCTCCAGCGCCAGCCGCTCGAGCGTGGCGCGCAACACCTGCGAGCCGGTGAACTGCTCGGGAATCAGGATCTGTCCCGCTGCGTCGGGACCGTCGACGTCGACGCGCCAGCCGGCCGTCGTCGCCTGCAACACGCCGCGCACGTCGGACCATTGGTAGCCGAAGAGCTCGAACGTACCGACGCGCACATTGGCTGCCTGCAGGTAATCCGACAGCTTCTTGCCGCCGTCGCCGGCGGCGGCGGTGCCCTCGCCCTTCAGCGCCAGCCAATCGTCGAGCACGAATTTTTCGACGCTGCCTTCGATGCGCAGACCGCGATGATTCGGCAACGCCGGAGCATTGCCATCGGCACGAATGCCGCCGCGATCCAGCGCCCAGCCTGCGTCGGACCGCGCGACACGCACGATCGCGCGAACGTCGCCGAGCCAGCTCCGCGCGAGCACAGCATCGTCGCCGTCGGATTCCAGCGCGACCTGGAACGGTCGCTGTTCGCTTTCGCCCTTGCCCACCGGCACGGGCAATGCGATGCCAAGACCGCGCAGGTCGGATTCGATACGGACTCCCTGCTTGCGCTCGGCATTGCCGGTGTCGCTCTGGAATTCAGTCGCGAGACGCCACTGCGTCGAGCCGCTGACTTTGACCGCAGAGGGCAGGAATGGCTTGAGCTGTGCGGCCGCTGCAGTCCCCGTCGCCGTAAGCACCGATGCCGTGTTCCCGTCCGGGCGAATGACAACTTCCACGGGCCCGCCGAGCCACTGTGCATGCAGGTCCGCAGCCGCGACCAACGTGTTGCGGACGGTCAGACTTCCTTCCAGTCCACGCGCCGGCGCGCCGACGTCGCGCATCGCCACGGTCGCATCCGTGAAGCGCGTCTGCACTTCGATCTTGCGAGCGTCGAGACGCCGGATCGGCAGATCCAGGTCGAGCGCGGTGTCGATCTGGCCGTGACCGCTCAGGCGCGCGAACGGCTCGCCCAGCGCCGACGCGATCGGGCTGTCGTGCAAGACGGTCAGGCCGTCCTGCAGGTCGCCGCGCGCTGCGGCCTTGATGCGCAGGTGCGTTTCCTTGAGATCCGGAATATCCGCAGTCGCCTGCGTCACGTGCAAGCCGCCGACGTTCGCCGAGGTGGCGCGGATGTGCATGCCCTCGTTGCGGAACTCGAGGTCCGCGGTGACATTGCGAGCCGGCATCCAGCCGGGCTGATAGTCGAAGTGCGCATCCTCGACGTGGCCGCGCACCAGGAACAGCCCCTCGTCCTTGCGGAACGGGAAGTCGCGGATCGAGCCGCGGTACGTGAGATCGGCGGAGACGACGCGGCCGTCGACAAACGCACGGTCGAACCACTCCAACGTGCGCGCTCCGAGCCGGCCGGCAGGGATGTACTTGCGCGTCGAGCTCACCTTCAGGTCCTTGCCTTCGGCCGTGAGATCGAGCGTGGGCGAAGAGCCGTCGCCGGGGATCGCTGCGGTGAAGCGCGCCGTCGCGCTGCCATCGGGATTCGTCATGCGGATGTCGTTGGATTCGACGCTCCATGTCTGATCCGACTTGTGCCAGCGCACCGTGCCCGCTACGTCATCGGCCGCGAGCGGCTCGCGAAAGATGCGCGGCAACTCGAACTGGACGTTGCGCGACGCGATCTGCCACTCGCCCGCCTCGTGCGTCATCTGTACCGTGCCGCTCAGGCCCCTGGCGCCCGGCGTGCGTTGTACCGGCGCGAATGACAGATCCTCGACGCGAGTCTTCAGACCGTACTTCGGCGCACTGTCGGGCCCATCGCGTTCGTACTCGACCGAGAAGTCGCTGAGCGTGCCAGTGGCGTTGAGTGCACGCAGCCGCGCAGTCGCGTCGCTCTCCGGCAGATATGCAAGCAGCGGCCACAGCGCGTCCAGCACGACGCGATCGGTCTTGCCGCTGGCCTTCATGCGGCCGTCGGCCGTGTGCATCCACTCGGCCTCGATGCGAGCTGCCAGCCACGAGGCAGTCGGTCGCGCCATGTTCAAATTCGACACCGTGGCGCGCCAGGTGTCGCCGTCTTTGTCGGCGCGCAGTCCGAAAGCAAGGCGCGGATAGCTCAGCAGTGCCGCTGGCGCCACATGTCCGGCCGAGCCGGGATCGCTCTCGTGCGGAGCGGGCGGCGGCTCTGGGCCTGCAGCCGCATCGCTTTCGCCCGCGATCACGTTCAGTGGCTCCGCGATGGGCAACGCGGTCCCCCAGGCGGGCGGTGCCGCGGCAACCTGCTCGAGGTCGACATCCGCTGCGAGCGCGACGAGTGCTGCGCCTTTCAGCGTGCCGCGCAAGTCGACATTGCCGTGCCCTGTCTCAGGAGCCGGCCACTCGTCGGGCAACACATCGGCCCATCCCGCGAGGTCCAGCTCGCGACCATCGACGTTGAACGTCGACACCAGCGCATTCGCGTCCTGCAGCGGTCCTTTCACGATCGCGCTGAACCGGAGCTCGCGTCCGAGCGTGCGAGGCAGCGAAGCGTCGCCGCGCAGCTCCAGCGAGCCCGAGTCGCGTGTAACTTCGAAATTGACACCCGACAGCGACCACGGGCCGCGGCCAGTGATAGCGTCGCGGAAGCTGACGACGGCATCGCGCACGTGGAAGTGGCCCATCGGCAACTGCTCGAGTGCGAACGGCTGGTCGCGCTCCGGCAGCGCGCTCATGCCGAGCAACTGGATGCGGCCCTCCTTGGTGCGGATCAATCCGATCTCCGGCGATTCGAGCGCGAAGCGTCCCGCGGTGAGCCGCGCGTTGCGGATCGAGGTCCACAAATCGAACGCGACGCTGCCGCGCTTGGCCGTGGCGAGCACGTGCGCGCCGTCAGGCGTACGCACGACAGCCTGGTCGAACACGAGCTCCGGTCCGTACAGCCGCAGCCGCGCACTGAGCCTCTTGAACTCGACCCGGATCCCGCCGCGCTCGTTGATCCAGTTCTGCAGCTGGACGCGATACTCCGGCACGCGGCTGACGACGACCCCGAACGCGCCGAAGGTCAGGCCCAGCAGCAGGCAGGCGGATCCGGTCAGGATCAGCAGCCAGCGGGCGAGCTTGCGGACGTTCACGGCCATGACCTACATCAGCACCACGTCGTACTGGTCCTGGTTGTACAAAGCTTCGGTCTGCAATCGGATCGGTTTGCCGGTGTGCACCTCGAGCTCGGCGAGCGCCGCGGACTCCTCGTCCAGCAGCCGCTCGATCACATCCTGGTGCGCCAGCACCATCAGCTCCTGGAACTCGAACTGGCGCGCCTGGCGCAGGATCTCGCGGAAGATCTCGTAGCACACCGTCTCCGGCGTCTTGACGAAGCCACGGCCCTCGCACGTCGGGCACGCCATGCACAGCATGTGCTCCAGGCTCTCGCGAGTGCGCTTGCGCGTCATCTCGACCAGGCCGAGCGGCGACACCGACGAGATGTGATTCTTCGCATGGTCGCTGGCCAGCGATTTCTCCAGCGCCTGCAGCACCTGCTTGCGGTGCTCCTCCTCCTGCATGTCGATGAAATCGACGATGATGATGCCGCCGAGGTTGCGCAGCCGCAGCTGGCGCGCGATTGCGACCGCGGCTTCGAGGTTGGTGCGGAAGATCGTCTCCTCCAGCGTGCGGTGGCCCACGTACGCGCCGGTGTTGACGTCGATGGTCGTCATCGATTCGGTCTGGTCGAAGATCAGGTGGCCGCCGGACTTGAGCGACACCTTGCGGTCGAGCGACTTCTGGATCTCCTCCTCGATGCCGTACAGGTCGAAGATCGGCCGGTCGCCGTCGTAGAGCTGGATGCGCTCTGCCATGTCGGGCATGAACGTACGCGCGAATTCGAGCATGCGCTGGTGGGTCTCCGGATGGTCGACGCTCACCTTGTCCACACCGCTGGAGACTACGTCGCGCATGACGCGCACGGCTAGCGGCAGATCCTCGTACACGAGGTTGCCTGGCCGCGTGGTCGCGGCCTTCTCGCCCAGCACCGCCCAGAGCTTCTGCAGGAACATCATGTCGGCTCGCAACGCATCGGGCGTGGCGCCCTCAGCAGCAGTACGTACGATGTAGCCGCCGGTTTCATCGCTGCGCAGGAACAGGGTCGTTGCATCGCGGAGCCGCAGGCGCTCGGCCTCGTCCTCGATGCGCGCCGAAATGCCGACGCCGCGTCCTTTCGGCATATACACCAGGTAGCGCGACGGAATCGTGATGAAAGTGGTCAGCCGCGCGCCCTTGGTCCCGAGCGGATCCTTCAGCACCTGCACCAGGATTTCGCCGCCCTCGCTGACGAGCTGCTGGATGTCGGGAGTCCGGGCGTCGTCGACCGGCTCGTCGGGCTTGCCGTTCTCGCCGACGGCGGGATGAACGATGTCGGACGCGTGCAGGAACGCGGTGCGCTCCAGGCCGATGTCGACGAACGCCGCCTGCATGCCCGGCAGCACGCGCGAAACGCGGCCTTTGTAGATATTGCTGATCAGCCCGCGCCGATTGGCCCGTTCGAGGAAGATTTCCTGCAACACGCCGTTTTCGACCAGCGCCGCACGCACTTCTCGCGGGCTCACATTGACTAAAATTTCCGTCATGCGCGCGCTCCGATCGCGGCCAGCAATTCGCCGGTCTCGAACAGCGGCAGGCCCATGATCCCGGAGTAGCTCCCGGCGATGCGCTCGATGAAGAGCGCCGCGCGGCCTTGCACTGCGTACGCGCCAGCCTTGTCCGCGGGCTCGCCGGAGCGCCAGTAGCTGCGAATCTCCTCGTCGGCGAGCTTGCGGAAGGTCACTTCACTGACGTTCACGCGCGACTGACACCCGTCGGACACCTGCAGCGCAACGGCGGTGAACACTTGATGCGTGCGCGCCGACAACAGATTGAGTATCCGCAGGCAGTCTTGCTCGTCGCGCGGTTTTCCCAGGATTTCGTCGTCCAGGACGACTGCGGTGTCGGCACCGAGCACCGGCTGCCGCTCCGGCGGGGCAAGCTTCTGCCACAGGGTTTCGGCCTTGAGCACGGCCAGACGGCGGACGTATTCGTCGGGTGGCTCGCCGCTGCGCGCGGTTTCGTCGACGTCGACGGGCTGCACGCGATGCGGCACGCCGATCTGCTCGAGCAGTGCACTGCGCCGGGGGGAGGCGGACGCCAGATAGATCAACGGGTTGGACGAACTTCGCATCCGCGGAAGAATACAAGGTCACGAAGGGTTCGTGACATTGTTCGAGTCCCGAAATGAACTCGCAATGAACCTTAGGGGAACCGCTGGTGCCGGACGAACGTGTCCCGGTCCGCGTCGCTGAAAAACACCAGGTGGACGCGCCGGACCGAGTGGGCCTTGTCCAGTGCCTCGGCCATCGCCTTGGACGCCACCGCCGCGGCCTTGTCCTTGGGGTACCCGTACGCACCCGTCGCGATCGCGGGGAACGAAATCGACTGCAGACTTTCGGCGTCCGCCAGCTCGATCGCCTTCCGATAGCACGATGCGAGCAGCTTTGCGGCGGGCTCGTCCGCGCCCCAGATCGGACCCACCGTGTGCACGACGAAACGCGCGGGGAGGTTTCCGGCTGTCGTGAGCACGGCCTCGCCTACGGGCAGCCCGTCGGGATAGCGCGTGCGCCTGAGCTCGCTGCAAGCCGCTGGAATCGCGGGTCCGCCGCGCCGATGAATCTCGCCGTCGACGCCGCCGCCGCCCATCAGGGCTGCATTCGCTGCGTTGACGATCGCATCGACTGCGATGGCCGTGATATCGCCAGTCGCGACGATGACGCGGCCTCCCAGATAGGTCTGCTGTGTCATGCCGCTCACCTCTTCAGTCGACTTCGCGGCGGATCCAGCGCATCGCGTACTGTGGGTCGTCGAACATGCGCATCTTGATGCGCACGCCGACGGCCTCGCTGATGACGATCAGCACATGACCGGCTGCGGCCAGCGAACCAGGCTTGAGCACGGCCGCCCACCGCACCTCGCAGGGCACTGCGACCTGCAGGATGTAGTCGCGCAGCTTCTGGACTTCCGAGAAGTCCCATTCGCCGTTCGCCTCGCGGTAGTCGGCGATCGCATTCATCTCGGGCCGGTACTGGGGGTCCGCCTGGGCCCGGTTCAGCAGATTGATCAGTCCGTCACACGTCAACTCGCCCCATGCCTGCAATCGCAGCAGGTTTTCCTGCTGGTCGATCGAATACTTCGTCTGCATGTGCCCGGCCGTACCCCCGTAATACTGCGCCGCCCCACTCCCGCCGGGGACCCTATCACAAACGGGCGGCATTTCGTGACGCAGTACGCGGCGCCCGCCCGCCCCCGCCCCTACCTTGGGCGGGTTTGATTCATTCACGTGGCAGCGCATGCAGAACCTCGGCGACAAGAAGTCCAGCACCGGACGCAATCTCCAGCCAGCGGCCTTCCCGGTGATTCCGGGGTACCGCTTCCTGCAGACGATTGCCCGCTCGCCGAAGTCCGAGATCCACGTCGCGCACTCGCAGGAGCTCGGCCACAACGTCGCCATCAAGGTGCTGCGCACCGGACCGCTGTCCGAGTCGCCCGCCGGCGAAGAGGAGCGCTTCGAGCGCGAGCGCGACCTGCTGACGCGCCTCAAGCATCCCTCGATCGTCGACGTGTACGACTGGGGACACGCCGAGGACTTTCGCTACATCGTCACCGAGTACTTCCCGAGCGGCAGCCTCGAGCTGCGCATCCGCAATTTGATGACGGTGAAGGACAGCGTCGACATCTTCCTGCAGATCGCCGGCGCGCTGGTGGTCGTGCACAGCGCCGGGCTGTGCCACCGCGACCTGAAGCCGGCGAACGTGATGATGCGGCAGGACGGCCGCATCGTGCTGATCGACTTCGGCCTCGCGAAGCTCCAGGACACGGGCATCACCAACGCCGGCGAAGTGCGCGGCTCGCCGTACTACATCAGCCCCGAGCAGGCGGAAGGCGCGCCCGTCGATCCGCGCAGCGATCTGTACAGCCTCGGCGTGATGTTCTACGAGATGCTGACCGGCACGCGTCCGTTCCGCGGCAGCACGGTCATCTCGATCATCCAGGCTCACCGCAACGACCCGATTCCAGTGCTGCCGGCGGAGCTCAGCACGTTCCAGCGGCTGGTCGATGCGCTGCTCGCAAAAGATCCGCGCGACCGCTTTCCCAGTGCGGTGACCGCAATCGCCGAGCTTGCACGCATGAAGGTGTGATCAAGCGCGGTGATACGGATGTCGCTTGATGATGCTCACTGCCCTGTAGAGCGCCTCCGCCACCACCACTCTCGCCAACGCATGCGGCAACGTCAGCGCTGACAACGACCAGCGCAGGTCCGCACGCTCGTCGACTTGTGGAGCGAGGCCGTCCGGTCCACCGATGCAGAACGCAACGTCGCGCCCTTCCTGCGCGCGGCTCTCGAGAAACTTCGCGAGTTGCTCGCTCGACAGCGCACGTCCGCCGACCTGCAACGCTACGACGAAGCAGCCGGCTGGCAACGCCGACAGCATCCGTTCCCCTTCCCGTGCGATGGCCTGTTGCGGAGCAGCCGCGGAGCGCTGGCCGAGCGCGATTTCCTTCAGCTCCAGCCGATACTCGCCCGCGAGCCGACCGGCGTATTCCTCGAAGCCGCGATTGACCCAGTCAGGCAGCTTGGTGCCTGCAGCGACGAGCAGCAAACGCAAACCGGAAGCCTCTAGACGCTAGCGGCTTCGCGCCGCGCGGCGCTGATGTCCCACAGGCTTTCCAGGCGATAGAACTCGCGCACTCGCGGCAACATGATGTGGACGATGATGTCCTGCAGATCGACCAGCACCCACTCGCCGTCGCGCTCGCCCTCCACGCCCATCGGCCGGAAGCCGGCCTTCTTGGCGTGCTCGATGATGCGATCGGCGATCGACCTCACGTGCCGGTCGGAGTTGCCGCTGGCGATGATCATCGTGTCCGCAATGTCGGTGAGCTTGTGCACGTCCAGCACGCGCACGTTCACGGCTTTCATCTCGTCGAGCGCGCCCTCGACGACCTGCACGAGCGGTCGGATCCTGCTGACGTTCGCCGGCGGCGCTGCAGTCTTCTTCTTTGCCGCTGTTTTACGCGTACCTGCACGTCGTGAAGTCTTTGCGCGCTTGACAACCATGCTCACCTCTTGGATCGATAACATCCCGTTTGCTCGATGATCTCCCGCACGCCGTCCGGCATCAGGTAGCGCGGGTCGCGCCCTGCCGCGATCAGCTTGCGCACTTCGGTCGAAGAAATCTCCAGCTGCGTCACCGCGTGGATGTAGATGCACCCCGCGCGCCGCTCGTGCAGGTCGCCGCTGCGACCGGTGCCGCGATCGACGAGCAGCTCCCCCAGCGGTCCCATGCTCGGCGCCCGCCAGCCCGGCCGATGCGCGACCACCAGATGCGCGAGCTCCAGCAGCTCACGCCACTGGTGCCACTTCGGCAGGCCGAGGAACGCATCCATGCCGACGATCAGCGACAGCGAATGGTCGGGGAAATCGGCGCGCAGCGTGCGCATCGTATCCACCGAATACGACAGCCCTTCGCGCCGGATCTCGCGGTCGTCGACGACGAAGCCCGGTTGGCCGGCAATCGCCGCCTTGACCATCGCATAGCGCTCCGCCGGGCTCGCGACCGTGATATCGCGATGCGGCGGATTACCGGCCGGCATGAAGCGGATCTCGTTGAGCTTGAGCGCCTGCAACAGCTCGAACGCGGTGCGCAGGTGGCCGAAGTGAATCGGGTCGAACGTGCCGCCGAAAATTCCGATGCTCGTCATGCGACCGTTGCCACCTTCACGCCGGCGAGCCTCGCGACCAGCCGTTCCAGCTCGAGCCAGGCGTCGCCTTTCACGACGCCTTTGATCGTCTTGTCGACGCGCTCCGCATCGAGCACCAGATTGCGCAGCGTGTGCCCGTTCATGCGGCTGAGCGCCTGTCCCATCGCTGCCTGGCGCGGCCGCCACACGTAGAGCGCATTCATCGCAGACTCGGCGCTCTGGCCTTTGCGCATCAGGCTGCGCGCACGCGCGATCCACTGCAGGTCCTTGTTCACGGCCCACAGGATGAGCGTCGGCTCGACATCTTCGCCGCGCAGCCCTTCCAGAATCCGCAGCGCACGCGCGGTCTGTCCGCGCATCGCGGCCTCGCCCAACTGCAGCACGTCGAATCGTGCACTGTCGGCGACCGCATCGACGATGGTCTCGGCGGTGACTGCTCCCTGCGGCAACAGCAGCGCGAGCTTCTCGATCTCCTGGTGCGCGGCCAGCAGATTGCCTTCGACTCGCTCCGCCAGGAGCGAGGCCGCCGCAGCGTCTGCCTGCAGCTTGTGGCGCCCGAGACGTTCACGAATCCACGCCGGCAGGCGCGGCAAGTCGATCGGCCAGATCTGCACGAGCACGCCGCTCTTCTCGACCGCACTCACCCAGCGCGAGCCCTGCGTGCGGCCGTCGAGCTTGCCCGTGATGATCAACACCAGCGTGTCGGGTGATGGTTGCCCGGCGAGCTCGACGATTGCGTCGGCGCCCTGCTCGCCCGGCGCGGCATTGGCCATCCGGATCTCGACGATCTTGCGATCGGCGAACAGCGACATCGAGCGCGTGCCGGCGATCAGGCCCTGCCAGTCGAAGCCGCGCTCGACGACATGCAGCTCGCGCTCGACGAACCCTTGCTTGCGCGCGGTCGCGCGCACGGCATCCGCGGCTTCGTTGACGAGCAACGGCTCGTCTCCGGACACGAGGTAGATCGTCTGGAGCTGACGGGCCAGGTTGGCAGCGAGGTTGTCGCCGGAAATCTTCACATCAACCCGTGCAGGCGTCGCGGCCGCGATGCGGCGGAAGACTTCCGAAGAAAGGACGGTCGAACACTCGAAAGATAGGACAGGTGCCAGGTTGATCCAGATGAACGTTGGGCCGATTATGGCCCAAGCCGCCCGGCGAGGCCATAGACAGCCCATGCTGCGCCAGTTGCTGCATTCCGTTGCATCCGCACGCAGTTCCCGTGCGTTACGGGCATGCCTGACGGCCCTGTCGTGCTTCGGCGCCGGAGATCAGGTGAAAGCGCTGGACGACTCCTCGTACGATGCGGCCCGCGAATCGATGGTTCGCGAGCAGATCGCCGCGCGCGGCGTGCGCGATCCGCGCGTCATCGAAGCGATGCGCCAGGTGCCGCGCCATCTGTTCGTGCCGGCCGCGGACCGCGACCGTGCCTACGCCGATTCACCGGTCCCGATCGGCGAAGGCCAGACGATCTCGCAGCCCTACATCGTCGCCTTGATGACAGAGCTGGTTCGGCCGAAATCCGGCGACCGCGCGCTCGAAGTCGGCACCGGATCGGGCTACCAGGCGGCTGTGCTGTCGCGACTCGTTGCGCACGTTTACACGATCGAGCTCGAAGAGACGCTGGGGCGCCGCGCGACGACGGTGCTGCGCGAGCAGAAGTACGACAACGTCACCGTGCGCATCGGCGACGGCTATGCCGGCTGGCCGGAGCACGCTCCCTTCGACATCATCATGGTGACGGCGGCACCGGAGCAGGTTCCGCAACCGCTGATCGACCAGCTCAAGCCCGGCGGCCGGCTGGTCGTGCCGGTCGGGCCACGCTTCACGGTGCAGACGCTGCAACTCATCGAGAAGGACGCCTCTGGTACCGTCCGCACCCGGAACGTGTCCCCAGTGATGTTCGTCCCGTTGCGCCGGCCGTGATTAGGTGCCGGGAGAAGAAACAAGGGGAAACTCAGCAGTGCAGCATGGCGCTGCTGCTCTGGTAGGCTTAGATCTCATAGCAACACACGCGCGCGTTGTAATGCTGCACCGCTGAGTTTCCCCTTGTTTCTTCTCCCGGCACCTAATCACGCGGCACCTAATCACGCATGCGCTTCGATCTGACCGATCTCAAGCTGTTCCTGCACGTCGTGGAAGCCGGCAGCATCACCGCCGGCGCCGAGCGCATGCACCTGGCCGTGGCCGCCGCGAGCACGCGGATTCGCAACATGGAGATCGAGCTCGGCACGGCGCTGCTCAATCGCGATCGACAGGGCGTGCAGCCGACGCCCGCAGGACGCACTCTCGTGCATCACGCACGCCTGCTGCTGCAACAGGCCGAGCGCATGCGCGGCGAGCTGAGCGAATACGCCGATGGACTGAAGGGGCACATCCGCCTGATGTCCAACACCAACGCCCTCACCGAATTCCTGCCGGAGCCGCTCAGCCAGTTCCTCGCCTCGCATCCGCAGGTCAACATCGATCTCGAAGAGCGACTGAGCGATGAGATCGTCGCTGCGGTCGCCGACGGGCAGGCGGATATCGGCATCGTCGCGGGCACCGAAGACGTCACCGGCCTGGAAGTGTTCCCGTTCCGCGTCGATCGCTTCGTGCTGGTCACGGCGGCTCGTCATCCGCTCGCGGCCAAGGAACGCATCGGGTTCGCCGACGCGCTCGACTACGACTTCGTCGGGCTGGATCGCACCAGCTCGCTGCAGCGGTTCCTGTCGGAGAAGGCCGAGCGCACGGGACGGCGGCTGAAACTGCGCGTACAGCTGCGTAGCTTCGATGCGGTGTGCCGGCTCGTCGAATGCAATGTCGGCGTCGGCATCGTTCCGGAAACGACTGCCGTGCGCAGCATGAAGACGATGTCGCTGCGACGGATCGATCTCACCGACGACTGGGCGCTGCGTAATCTGACGATCTGCGTGCGACGCCTCGCGGACCTGCCGATTCATGCGCAGGAGCTGGTACGCAGCCTTGCTGGACCCCAAGAAACACAAAGGAACGCAACGCATGCTTAGGCAGATCTGCATCGCACTCATCGCGGCGAGCGTGCTCGGCACCGCGAGTGCTGCTGAAACCGTGATAGTGCGCAACGTGCATGGTGTCACGCCGATGCAACAGGGCGGCGTGCAAGAGTTCAGCGTCATCATCATCGAAGACGGCCGCGTCAAGCAGATCGGTGATTTCGCGGATATCGCCTTCAGGAAACCGGCGACCTTCATCGACGGCGAAGGCAAGTACCTCCTTCCAGGCCTCACCGACGCGCACGGTCACGTTCTCGGTCTCGGCGAGGTGAAGCTGCAGGTGGACCTGCGTGGCACGACGAGTATCGACGACGCCCTGGGACGCATCCGCAAGCACATCGCAGCGAACCCGAATGCACGCTGGGTCATCGGTCGCGGCTGGAACCAGGTGCTGTGGAAGGAGCGTCGCTTTCCGACGGCACGCGAGCTCGACGCGGTCGTGGGCGATCGACCTGCGGTCATGACGCGCGTCGACGGTCATGCCACGTGGGTGAACAGCGCTGCACTGAAGGTTGCAGGCATCACGGCGTCGACCAAGGATCCACAGGGCGGCCAGATCGTGCGCGATGCTTCCGGTCAGGCGACGGGCGTGCTCGTCGATACGGCGGAAGCGCTGATCGAGAAGAAGGTTCCGGAGGCCACCGACGCGGAGGTCAAACAGCAACTCCTCGCCGCGATGAACGAAGTCGCGTCGCTCGGCATGACCGGCGTGCACGATGCCGGCATCGATGCGCGCACGTACGGCCTGTATCGCGAGCTGGGCGCGGCCGGGCGCCTGCCTGTCCGCATCTACGCGATGCTGCGCGACAGTCCGGAAGACCGCCGCCTGATGCAGTCAGGGCCGCGGATGCCCGAATTCGACGATCGCCTGCAGATGCGTGCGGTCAAAGCGTGGGCCGACGGCGCACTCGGCAGTCGCGGCGCGGCGCTGATGCAGGATTACAGCGATCAAGCACACCATCGCGGCTTGATGATGTACACGCGCGAGCAGATGCAGGAGCTCGCGACGCTGACCGCTGCGAAGGGCTGGCAGTTGAACGTGCATGCGATCGGCGACGCGGGCAATCGCCTCGTGCTCGATACGTTCGAAACGCTGCTGACGAAGGAGCAACGTCATGCGCTGCGGCCGAGGATCGAGCATGCGCAGGTGATCGCGCTCGACGACATCAAACGATTCGCGCGGCTCGAAGTGATCGCGTCGATCCAACCGACGCACGCGACGTCTGACATGAACATGGCGGAGGATCGGCTCGGGCCGCAGCGGATCCAAGGTGCGTACGCGTGGCGCAAGCTCATCAATGCCGGAGTGCGGCTCGCCGGCGGCAGCGATTTTCCGGTCGAGCTGCCGAATCCCTTTTATGGCCTGTACGCAGCCGTCACGCGCCAGGATCGCGAAGGTCGGCCGCCGGGCGGTTGGTATCCGCAGGAGAAGCTGACGCGCGAGGAGGCGCTGCGCCTGTTCACGAGCGATGCGGCATACGCCGCGCACATGGAACACGCGACGGGCACGCTCGAGCCGGGCAAGTGGGCGGACTTCATCATCGTCGACCGGGATTACTTCAAGATACCGGAGAGCGAGATCGACGACATCAAGGTGCTGGCTACGTACGTCGCAGGGAGGAAGGCTCTGCAACCACCGCCGGTTGCCGGCTCGTCATCCACACGCCCACCAGCACCACCAAGCCGCCAATGATCGCCCGCAGCGACAGCGGCTCGCCGAGCATCACGCCCATGATCACACCGACGATCGGGATCAGGTTCGTATAGACACCCGCCTCGCTCGCGTCCATGTGCTTCAATGCGGCGCTGTACATCATGTATGCGAGGCCCGATGCGCCTGCGCCGAGATAAGCCATCCCGAGCCAGCCCTGCATGTTCACGCCAGGCATGCCGGCGGCAGCGATCTCGAACCCTGCCAGCGGCAGCAACATCAGCGCGCCGGCGCCAATGATGCCCGCCGTGACCTGGATTGCGTCGTACGTCGCCACCCGCTTCGCCATCGACGTGTACACGCCCCATAGCACCGCCGATGCAAACATCAGCACGTTGCCCAGCAAGCTGCCGCTGCCCGACTGCACGTCAGCGCCCGAGAAAACGATCAGGATACCGACCATCGACAGAACGATGCCGGACCAGCGCAGCGCCGACGCATGCTCTCGCAGCCACACGACCGCGACCAGCGCCGTCATCGCCGGAATGCAGCTCTGTACCAGCGCGCCTTGTGAGGCGGACGTGTACACGAGCGAATAGTTGAACACCGCGTAGTACAGCACCACGCCGATCAGCCCCATCGTGACCATCGTTCCCCACGGCAGCGAGGACCAGCGCGCATGACTGCCGCCGCGCGCCTGGCGGACCCACGCACACGCCAGCAGCACCAGGGCGCCGATCGCGACGCGCACGAACGCCAGAGTGAACGGCGGCACCTGATCGTTGATGCCCTTGGTGACGACGAAGGTGCTGCCCCAGATCACCATCGTGACCAGCAGCATGAGGATCGAAGCGAAGTGAGACTGCATCCAGGATTCCGGGCGTGTTTCCGAAGGGGCGCATTGTAAAGTACGATGCGCGCCGCTTTCTCAAGTTCGGAGCGTTGAAATGGCGAGCAAGCGCAAATCTCCCCGCCGCAGCGTACGCAAGTCGACGCCGAACAAGCAACGCGGCCGGGCGCGCCACGCGGTGCTCGCCAAGCGCAAGCGGCAGGCCAAGGCGGCCGCCGGGCGTCGCACGTTGTACCCGGCGATCCAGCCGTACAACAGCGGCATGCTGCGAGTGTCCGGCGTGCACGAGATCTACTACGAGGAGTGCGGCAATCCCAACGGCAAGCCCGCCCTCTTCGTGCACGGCGGCCCCGGCGCCGGCTGCGACAATCGCGCCCGCTGCTTTTTCGATCCCGACGCGTATCGCATCGTGCTCTTCGATCAGCGCGGCTGCGGGCGCAGCCGGCCGCACGCGAGCCTGGTCGACAACACGACCTGGCATCTGGTCGCGGATATGGAGCAGCTCCGCGCGCATCTCGGCATCGACCGCTGGCTGGTGTTCGGCGGCTCGTGGGGCTCGACGCTCGCCCTCGCCTACGCGCAGACGCATCCCCAGCGAGTCAGCGAGCTGGTCCTGCGCGGCATCTTCATGCTGTCGCAGTTCGAGCTGCGCTGGTTCTACCAGGGTGGCGCGAGCGCGATCTTCCCCGACCACTGGGAAAACTACATCGGCGCGATTCCGTCGGCCGAGCGTGGCGATCTCATCCAGGCGTTCTACAAGCGCCTCACCAGCGATGATCGCGCCACTCGCGTAGCGGCGGCGCGCGCCTGGTCGATCTGGGAAGCGGCGACCAGCTACCTGCACATCAACGAGGAGAACCTGCACAAGTGGGGCGAAGAAGAGTTCGCGATCGCGGTGGCCCGCATCGAGTGCCACTACTTCGTCAATCGCGGGTTCCTGGAGTCGGAGGATCAACTCCTGCGCAACGTCGCGAAGATCCGCAAGATCCCGGCGGTGATCGTGCAGGGCCGCTACGACGTGGTGTGCCCGATGCAGACCGCGTGGGCGTTGCATCGCGCGTGGCCGGAAGCGGAGCTGCACATCGTGCCGGACGCCGGGCATTCGGCATTCGAGCCCGGCAACACGCATGCGCTGATCACGGCGACCGACAAGTTCCGGTAGGTGTAGCAGGCTCCTGATCTTATTGCCGCGGCAGGACGAGCAACGCTCGATCGTTGACCCTTTGGTCATAGGCTCCGGGGGCCGGCCAGCGACGTTGTTCGTTCAGTTGCAGGATCAACGGATCGCTATTGATGGCCGAGATGAGCCTGGCGAAACTGTAGCCCCATCTCCCGGGACCTTCCATGTAAACCACGCAACCGAGGGCGTTGCAACGCACTTCCTTGCGCTCGACCACACCCCAGCCGGCGCCCGGCTGGCTCAGCTCGGTCACATGACGGTCGAGCTCCGATTCCATGCCGTAGGCCCAGGAGTCTGCCGAGGTCTTGGGAACATTCACGATCTGTTCCGCGAGCGCGCCGGCAGCGCTGCTTGCGCTTCTCGTCGCCGCCGGAACTCACGTTGCAGTAGTCCTGCGCAAAGAAGAGCTCGTTCACTTCCTCACTGAGCGCGCGCGCGGACGTTTTCGGAGTTGCGGAATGATCGGCATCGGTCGGCGAAGACGCATCCTGCCGCTCGACTTCTCTGCTCGGCATGGCTTCTCTGCTCGGCGCGGCGGCGCCTGCCGGTTGCCCGGACGCCTGCAGGGCCGTCGTGTGCGCATCGTGTTTCGCTGCTGGCGACTTCGACGCGCCTCGAGGCTCGCGGACTACAGCAGCAATGGCGATTGCCGCCACCCCCACCGCCGCAATCAACATCAGGGCCTTACGCATGGCGGCAGCGTAACTCTACCGGTCACCTCCTGGCACCGGGAGATCAATCGGCAGCCCGGAGCCCCCGATCTTTTATCGCTGTGAGTTTCGCGTCAGACCCGTAGCGACACCATTCGCGTCGATGATCCGATGCGCGACCAACCACCGGCGCGCATCGTCGGCATCGCGTTCGAACCACGCCCTGGCGGAGCCCAGCCGGAACGTGTAGCCCCATGCGTCCATGTCGCTGCACATCTGCTGCGAGCTCATGCCCGCGACTTCATCCGCGAGCAGGATCTGCAAGTAGCAGACTGCGTTCTCCTCGTCGTAGTCGCCGCCAGCATCGCGCTCGAGCTGCGTGCGACGCGCTTCGTCCATGCAGATGAAGTGGCAAGCCTCGTGCAACACCGAATGCAGCGGAGTGTCCGCCCGAAAGTAGATGCGATTGCCGATGAGACCGGCTTCGCTCTCGCCCCAGTACGAGCCGGGAATAGTGGAACCGGGCGCGACCGCGACCGGTTCGAGGTCATAGCGTGCGAGCAGCTCCGTGATGGCCGGTAGGTGCGACTCGACCTTCGTCACTGCACGCCTTTCGCACGCAAGGCATCTTGCACCCGCGCTTCCAACGCATCGGCACAGCGCTGCAGCTTGTCGAGCATCTGGGCATCGGCCGGAGCCTTCGTCGCGAGCTCCAGCTCGCGCGCCTGGTCGCTGACCGCCTCGAAGCCGAACATCGAGCCGCTGCCGTAGATCTTGTGCGCGAGCTGCTCGATGTCCTTCACGGCGGAGCTATTGCCAGCGCGCACCTTCGCGATCAGGTCGCGCAGACCGGCGAGCTCGCCCGCGGTGCGCGTGATGTAGCGGCTCGCGATATCGGCAATTTTCTGTTGCAGCTCGTCGCGCTCATCCATGATCGAGTCCCTCCCAGATCGCCTTGATCTGCTGACCGAATTGCATCGGATCGAACGGCTTGGCAATGACCGCGATGGCGCCCAGCTCCCGGAAGCGAGCCACTTCGGCGGGCATCGCCTTCGCAGTGACGAATACTACCGGGATGTTCGCGAGGCGCGGATCCGCACGCATACGCTGCAGCGTCGTCGGACCGTCTGTCCCCGGCATCATTACATCGAGCAGCACCAGGTC
>Ga0114129_10000118_pt1 | contig 79809 bp, 63 predicted proteins | sample RhiMetdeltSRZDD1_FD_80071 | JGI IMG/M metagenome (GOLD analysis project Ga0114129, IMG submission 80071) | Populus rhizosphere microbial communities from Tennessee, USA - Rhizosphere MetaG P. deltoides SRZDD1 (version 2) (version 2) | ecosystem: Host-associated > Plants > Roots > Rhizosphere >... | reverse complement strand
CCCCTCAGCATCGCGAACCCCTGAGATGAGCTGCCAGGCGAATTGCCAGGGCGACGATCGTGAGAGTCGGGTTCGCATGACCCGCCGTCGGAAAGACTCCGCTGCCGCCGATGAACAGGTTCGACACGCCGTGAACTTTGCAGTTCTCGTCGACCACGCCCTCGCGCGGAGTGCTGCTCATGCGTGTCGTGCCGAGATGATGTGACGCATCGGTGTATTGCAACTCGCCAAACCGCCCGGGGCCCTGATCGACGCGGCCCAGATTGTGGCGCCGCAGGTGATCGTCCAGCAGATTCTGCAACCGCATCAGCGAGTCGGTTTCCCGGGCGCCGACAACCCAGTCAAGCACAAGCCGCGGCATGTCAAAGCGATCGCGATCGGTGCCGAGACAGACGCGGCTCTGCGGATTGGGCGCTTGTTCGCAGTAATTGACGACCATCAGTTCCGTCAGACCGGGAGCGACGCGATCCTTGAGCTGCTTCGCGACCCGATAGACTGCATGGGGCAGGAGCTCGCGCGGAGCCAGCAGGTAGATCAATTCAGGCACCGTCGCGAGTTTCGCGCTGCGAAACGCGAAGCGCTTGCCGGCATAGCCCGTTCGCAACACGATCTTCGCCGAGTGCACGAACGACTGATAGGCGCCGGCGGCGAGATCCGACCAGGAGCGTTCGAGCGTGAGGTAGTTGTTCAGGAGTTGCTCGCGCTCCTGAACCTCCTCCTTCAATTGAAGGCCAATCTGGGCCATGCCCCCCGCGAGCGGAGCACCCACCAGACCCGAAAGTTTCGTCGGCGAGGCGAACCGCACGCGTCCGAAGACGGCGCGGGGATGATCCATGTAGTACCGACCGACCAGGTCGTACTGGTTTCCGACCCCATGCCGCTGGACCGAGCGTGACGCGAGCAGGAGTCTCGCGGTTTCCAACCCGCCGCAGGCCAGGATGAACCGTTTCGCCGCGACACGAAGCGGCCGGCCCGCGAGCGTCTTCACGAGGCAGCCGCGCACGCGGTCGCCCGCTTCATTGAGCTCAACGTCAACAACGTTTGCACGCAAGTACGTGGAGATATTGCGCGACCGCTGCAGCTGCTTCCGGTAGGCGCTGCCGAACCGGAGCGGCTTCCTCCCCCAGACGGCAACGCTTGGTTGCAGGTCGGCATTCTCGACGAGGCGGCCCTCGATCGGGTGCCGGACCGTCTTTGCCACGAGCGCGTCGACGTCCTCGTGCGGCGGGAGCCTCAGGAGACGCTCGGCGGCGGGATAGTACTGGCTCACTTCGCTGTAAGCGACCGGCCAGCCGCTGTGTGGCACCCAGTGACGCGCGCGGAAATCAAGCGGAGAGAGCCGCATGTTCCTCCCGGCCCACAGATTCGAGGTTCCCCCGAAGTACCTGGCCCGGGACATGAAGTCTTTCCTCACCGGGTGGCCGATCACGTCCACGTCGTATAGCGCCTGGGTCGCTTCGTCCGGGCCTAAGCCGCCGCTTTCGAGGACGCAGACAGTCTGATCGGTGCCGTCCAGTTGGAGCGCAATCGTCATCCCCGCTGCACCGGATCCGACGATGCAGATGTCGGCTTCTATCGGGGAGGCCGAATCGATGTCGTTTGTGTCGATGATTCTCACGCGCTAGGGCTCCGGCCCGTCTGACGCAGCGCGATCAACCCCCTCACGCGAGTTCGGCGGCGCGACGCCGTGGTGGGATGGTGGTTCCATGCAGGACGGGCTCAGCCGGTGCCCTGACGAGACCACGGGGTCTGACATTCTAGAGCTAGAGCGGCCGTAGTGCCCTGTCGCAAACACGCCCGGGCTCCGCGGCGGCACGCCCCCTCGTGCACGACTTGATATGGTGATAAAAGTCTTCTGGCCAGAAGATATCGCCTCACTATCCGGGTAGGCGGAAGCGTATCCTGGCGACCAGACCGGCATTGCGATTAGGCTTAACGTTGTCTCGAGGTCGGAACAACGCGTCTCCATTTGTGGCGACAGAATTGCTCGGACCTTCGGCAGCACCAGGACCCTCTCGCGGGTGCGACATCGAACAATGCTCCATCAGAACCAGACAAAAGAGAACCGATCGTCGCTCATCCTGGCCTTGCGGTCGGCGGTAACCCGATCGATGCAGACTCCGGGAGGCCAATCGACAGCGTACCCGTGGTCCCTGTCCGATGGTTTTTCCCATGCCTTCGAGTGGCGCAATGGACGGGCACTGTCGTGGCAGCTGCTTGCCGTTGCCGCTGTCTGGTCATTCGTGGTGGCCTTGCATTTCGGCACTGACGGTCTCTGGTACCAGGGAGATGCTCCACGACATGTCACGAACGGGCTCTTCTGGTTGGACTGGCTGACGGATCTTCCCGCGGATCCCAGGCCGTTCGCGCTGGGCTATTACGCACGCTACCCGGTCATTCATCCCACTGCTCACCCGCCCGGGTTCTATCTCCTGGAGGCGCTGAGTTTTGCCCTCTTCGGAGCGTCGCCGCACATCGCCAAGGGATTGGTGCTGATCCTTGCGCTCGTCGCGACACTCTATTTGCTGGCCTGGCTCAGATGCTGGATCGCACCGGAAACAGGCTGGGCGGCTCCGCTGCTGCTGCTGCAACCAGGCGTCGTGTTCTGGTCCCACACCGTGATGTTGAACATTCCGTCGGTCGCGATCGGAATGGCGGCTCTGTGGCACCTGCGCCGCTGGATTGACAGGCCGGCCTCCCGTCAGGTGTACCCCGCACTGATTCTGACCTTCGTCGGGATACTGACCTACTTAACGACCGCCGTGGTCGCGCCGATCTTTTTCGTGTGGGTCCTCACCGAACGCCGATGGGCAATTCTGAAGGATAGGCGGGCGTTGGTCCTCGCCCCGCTCCTGGCCGTCCTCCTGGTGCCATGGGCCGTCATCGTGTATCACTGGGCGCCAGCGCACGTGTCTTCCCTGTACCACACGAGCCAGCCGTTCTGGAATCCCCCTCGCTGGACCTACTACGCAGAATCGCTCCCGGAGCTGTTCACGCTGGTGCTGCTCGTTCTCGCGGCGTTGGGAATCGTGATCGGCCTCGTCAGCGCCACCGACCGGCCGGAAACGAAGAGAACTGCGATCTGGATCGTCGTCTCCTACCTGGCCTTCTCGACGATCGTGGCCAGAGAGCCACGTTACATCCTGCCGCTCGGTCCACCTGCGATCATTCTGACTGTGATAGGACTCTGGCGACTGAGTCGCTGGAGTGCCGCCCGCCGGTCGGCGAACCCGACGCCGGTCTTCCTCGCCGTCATCGGCCTCCTGACCGCGGGGCACCTCTGGAGCGCCTCGCTCGTGCGTGTTCCGCGGGTCGATGGGTTCAAGGACGTAGTCGCGTACTTCAAAGATGTCGCGCCGGAAGAAATGGTCTTTTACGACGGGGCCTATGACGGCGTGTTTTCGCTCTACATGCGGATCGGTGACCCGGACTTCAAGCGTGGCGTGATTCTCGGCGACAAGTTGCTCTATGCGAGCGCGATCTTTTCCAATTGGCACCTGCAGGAGTACGTCTCGTCATCCAAGGACGTGGTCGAACGGTTGCAGGCGGAGTGCGGCTGCCGCTGGCTGGCGATCGAACAGAACAGGAACTTGGATCAAGTCGCTGCCGCCCGCTATCTGCGGGAGGCCGTTCGCGGTCCCGAATTCGAATTCATCCGGACCTTTCAGATCGACGCCCCCATGGCCGTTGCGGTCGACGTTTACCGCTTCCGTCTCCCGGTGAAGCCACCCGAACACATCGAGCTCAGCTTTCCGAGTCTCGGCGACGGGAAGCGGTTCCGCGTGAAGCCGATTCATCGATAAGCCATGCGCGTGTCGATCATCGTTCCGGTCTATAACAGCGCAGTTGAGCTGCGCGAGTGCCTGTCGGCTTTGACCTCCGCCGGCCCGGACTCTGAAATCATCGTAGTTGACGACGCGTCAACCGATGAGAGCGCCGCGGTCGCGGCCGCAATGGGCGCTACGGTTCATCGGCTGCCGCGGAATTCGGGTCCGTCAGCCGCGCGCAACCAGGGCGCCCGTCACGCGCGAGGCGACATTCTGTTCTTCGTCGACGCCGATCTTGTCGTCATGCCCGGCGCCGTGGCGCGCGTGCTCGCCCTCTTCGACGCCGATCCGGGTCTGTCGGCGGTGTTCGGCTCGTACGACAGCCGGCCTCGCGTCAAAGGGATCGTCAGCGAGTACCGGAACCTGTTGCATCACTACGTGCACCAGAAGGGCAACGCGGAGGCGTCGACGTTTTGGGGGGCATGCGGCGCCATTCGACGCCGCGTGTTTGACGAGCTCGGGGGCTTCGACGAGAAACACTTTCCCCGATGCATCGAAGACATCGAACTCGGGTACCGCCTGCGCCGCGCGGGTCATCGGATCCGGCTGGACAAGGGACTCCAGGGCACGCATCTCAAGCGATGGACGCTGCCGTCGCTGATTCGAACGGATGTCCGGTGCCGCGCGTGCCCGTGGACGAAGCTCATTCTCGAGCGCGGGACTGCGCCCGACGACCTGAACCTCAAGATCGGCCAACGCGCGAGCGTGCTGCTGGTCGCACTCGGGTTGCTGGGGCTGGTGCTTGCGCCATTCCGGATCGAGCTGCTCGCCGCGTCGGCGGCCTTCTTCCTCATCGTGATCTTCGTGAACCGTGATCTGTACGGCTTGTTCTTGCGCTACGGCGGAATACGATTTGCCGCCGCGGCAGTGGCGTTGCATCTCCTCTACTACTTGTACGGCGGCCTCACCTACCTGTACGTCTGGTGCCAGTTCCACTTGAACAGACTCGCCGTACGCGCCGGACTTCTCTGATGCAGATGCTCGGCGTCCTCGCACGGCGGTGCGGCAAACCAGTTTCGGCGATGCAGCATCGATGAATGTCCTGTTTCTTTCGCCCTGGCTGCCCTGGCCGCCGTTCGGCGGAGCGCTGATCCGGATACTGGAAACGCTTCGCGTCGTCTCACGGCGGCATCGGGTAACGCTCCTCACGCTTCTCCGCGACCCCGAGCAGGCTCAGCACGTGAAGGAACTCGACCCGCTCTGCGACCTGGTAATCACGACCGTGCTGTCTGACGACACCCTGCCCGTCGTCGCGCGGCTGTCGGCCGGGCTGACGCATCGCAGGCCGCTGATTCAGAGCATGCATTACGACAGCACGCTGGCGGAGCACGTGTCGCGACTCACGTCGCAGAATCGGTACGACATCATTCACGTCGAGTTCTCGTTCATGGCGCCGTATCTGGACTCGGTGAGCCCGAGTAGCCAGGCCAAGACCGTCCTGGTGATGCACAATGTGGAATCACTGCGCTTCCGGCGTGAAATTCGATTCGCGAAAGGGGCCAGACGTCTCGCACTGTTGACCGATCATCTGTTGTTCAAGACATGGGAAGAGCGCGCCATGCGCCGGTTCGACGGGATCGTGGCGGTCTCGCCGCTGGAACAACGCTGGATTCAGGAGCAGGCCCCAGGCGCGGCCACCGAGCTGCTTCCCAACGGCGTCAACGTCGGACAGTTTGCACCAGTTGCGGGCGCCGGCCCCAGCCGTACCATTCTCTTCACTGGTCTGATGAACTACCCGCCGAACATCGACGCGGTCGTCTGGTTCTGCAACTCGGTCCTGCCGATCATCCATCGCACCCATCCAGATGTTCAGTTCAAGATCGTCGGGGACAAACCGCCCCGGTCGGTGCTGGCGCTGCGCGCGAGACCCGGCGTGACGGTCACAGGCCGGGTGCCGGACGTCAGGCCCTACATGACTGAGTGTCTGGGGCTGGTCGTCCCGGTTCGATCGGGTGCCGGCACGCGGTTGAAAATCCTTGAAGCCATGGCGATGCGGCGACCCGTCGTCTCCACCTCCGTCGGCGCGGAAGGACTCGATGTCGCGCCCGGGCGGAACATTCTTCTCGGCGATACCCCGGAAGCCCTTGCGGCGCACGTCATCAGCCTGATCGAGCATCCCGATCTGGCCGACCGCCTCGGCAGCGCCGGACGGAACCTGTTTCAAGCGAACTACGACTGGAGCGCCTGTCTCGCCGGACTGGAAGGCCTTTACCAGTCGCTGGCGCGATCGACACCATCGCGCCTCACGGCGCGATCGAAGGTGTCCTGATGGCTGGTGGGAAGCGGCTCTCGATCTGCTACGCCGCGCCCGGATCCAACCTCGTTGGCACCGCCGGGACGACGCGCAACGTGCTGAATCTCGCCGATGCGCTGAGCGACTGGGCCGACGTCACCGTCGCGTTTCGACGAATCGAGAACCCGTCGGCGTCGCAACGATATCGGGCGATGGCCATCGAGCCGGAGGCGCCCCGCGCTCGCGCCTTCAAAGATGACAATGCCGTTCGCGGTCTGCATCCCCTGGCGCACCTGACATATTGCCGGACGCTCTGGTCCTTCGCGGCGAGCCACGCCGCCGACTTCGACATCGTGCTCGAGAAGGGATGGCGGCTGTCAGGCTATCTGTGCGCAGCGTTTCGGCGTCACGGCGTGCCCGGGGTTCTGGTAGAGAACGACCTCCGTCTGTGGATGGAGCCTGTAACTGGACTCGGTTCGGCGGCCAAGTACAGCCTGCACGTGCTGGCCGAGTTCGTGTCGCGCGCCAGTTGCCGGCGCCTTCCGGGGATCATCGCGGAAACCGACGAATTGAAAGCGCTGCTGGTGGCGCAGCGTGGGATCCCGCCTGATCGCATCGACGTCGTCGGTCTCGGCGTCGATCACGACCTGTTTCGTCCCATGAACCAGTCCGAGATACGGGCGGCGCACGGGATCGCGCCCGACGCGGTGGTGCTCCTGTACGTCGGCGCCATGGATGAATACCACGACCTGGAACCCGTCATCGACGCGCTCGGCCGTGTCCGCCAACCCGCCATGGAGCTGCACGTCGTCGGCGAGGGCGAGTATCGTGCCCGCTGCCAGGCGAAGGCCACCGCGGCAGGAATTCGCGCGCGATTCTACGGTTTTGTTCCACATGCGCAGGTTCCGGCTCACATTGCCGCCGCTGATCTGTGTCTGGCGCCGTATCGGACCCGGGCGTTTCATGATGGGCGCGTCACGTTTTCGACCCTGAAAATCCCGGAATACATGGCGTGCGCGCGACCCGCTGTCAGCGTGCCCAGCGGCTCGATCACGCGGTTGATTGAACACGGAGTTTCAGGATTCGTTCTGCCGAATGATGGCCCCTCCTGGGTGGCGTTCTTGAATGCGCTTCCCGCACGCGATCGGCTGGCGTCGATGGGATGCGCAGCTGCGCGTGCGGTCGTGCCGATCTCGTGGAACACCACGGCCAGGCGTTACTTCGAGGTTTGCGAACAGCGCATCGGGACACCGCAGCCACGCGTAGAGGCCCGCCTGCCGCACGCAGATCCTCATGGGCGGTGAGTCGCCGTCCGACCGGACCGCCGAGCCGGCCGGTCGCTTCACGTCGCCGGCACGCGGCGTTCTGCTCGGCGTCGCGGGTCGGGCTGTCTACTTTGCGGCAGGCTACCTGGCGAGCATTGTCCTCGCACGCCGTCTCGGCCCCTCCGATTACGGCAGCTACGGCATCATCATGTCGGTGCTGCTCTGGATCGAGCAGATCGGCAAGTTCACCTTTGCACCGGCCGTGGCCAAACTGCTTCCCGAAAGACGCGCCGGGGCGGAGCGGCTCGAGCAGACCGCCTCATCCCTGAGTCTGCTCCTCTTTGCGACGTTCTTCGTGCTGTTGTGGCTGGCTGCGCCGCCGCTCGCCCGGATTTTCGACGTCGGGGAGACCGGCGTTCGCTGGTTTCGAATCGCCGCGCTGGATCTGCCGATCTTTGGATGGTACGCACTCGGCAGAAGCGTGCTCCTCGGCCGGCGCGACTTTCTGGGCGCAACCGTCGCCGACGCACTCTATTCGTCAATGAAGTTCCTGGGCGCAGTGATCTTCCTGATGATCTGGCTGTCGGTTGCCAGCGCACTGGTCGTCAATATCTTTGCCTCTGTCGTCGCATGGCTGTTTCTCGTCTCGCGTCGTCCCATCGCGTTCGGACGTCTTCGATCCGGTGAGGCCGGTCCGCTCGCGCGGCTCGCGCTGCCGATGGCGTTCTACATGATGATGCTGCAGACGCTGGGAAGCCTGGACCTGTGGCTCCTGAAAGCGTTGAGACTCGAGACCAGCGACCCCACCCTCGGCCTGTATGTCGTCGCGCGCAATGTGGCGCTGGTTCCGGCCGTCGTCTTCATGGTGGTGTCGGATGTACTCCTGCCATCGCTGTCGGGTGCCCTGGCTGCCGGCGACGCCGACCGCGCGCGCCGATATCTTCAGGGAGCCGTCCGGTTTCTCTGGCTGACCCTGCTGCCGGTCTGCGCGCTCTTCGCTCTCGGCGCCGACACGATCATGTCGGTCCTGTACTCGGGCCGCTTCGAGGAAGGCGGTCTGTACCTTCGACTCGTCATCTGGTACGCCCTCGCCTTGCCGTTTCTGGATCTCTTCGCCTCAGCGCTGACTGCCAGGGGGGAGCCGTTCCTCAGCGGACGCACGTTACTGTTGCTGCTGCCCGCCGCGTTGTTGGTGAACGTGCTTGTGATTCCGGCGTTCGGCGCAGTCGGCGCGGCAGTCGCCAGCGCTGCGATCGGCCTGGCGGGCGCTCTTCTTCTTGGTCTGCTGATTTATCGGCGGTTTGGATCGTTCCTCACGATTCGCACCATCGTCAGCTCCGCCGTCGCGCTGCTGCTGATGCTCGGACTGGCGAGCCGGCTGTCCTTTCCAGGGCCGCTGCTGGTCGTCAGCTATGCCGGATGCCTCGCGGCGTACCTGGGAGTCCTGGTGCTGCTCGGCGCGGTCACACGCCAGGAACTGACATCGCTCGCGTGGTGGCTGCCGCAGCGGCCGCAAATGACGAGAACTTGATCCAGGTTTCGCGCGTGGCGAAGCACATTGTCTGCGCAGCGGCGGACTTTTGTCCCTGGAGACCGGAGTGCCTTCATGAAACGACGACCTCCGGCCTTGCGTACAGGAATGTCGAAATGTGAGGCCGCTGGCACGTTGTATGCTGCCATTTTGACCTGGCGATCGAGGGGCTGGCCCGTCGCAGGTTGGGAGCGTGGATGCAGATCACGAGATTTCAGCACAGGACCAAGCTCGGAATCAGATATGTCCGGGAGTATCTCCTCGACGAGGTTTCAGAAGGCTACGGCCGGAGCTACCTGCCGTCCAAGCCGCTCGACGTGATCTGCGAGATCTCGTACGTCTGTAATCTCGAGTGTCCGACCTGCTTCCGATGGACGGCGAAACCGGATGAGCACGAACTGACCGCCGATCAATGGAAGACCGCTCTGACGCGGCTCAAGCAGTGGCTCGGCACCTTCAATCTCACGTTCACCGGCGGTGAGCCTTTTTTGCGCAAGGACATCCTCGAGATCTTCCGCTTCGCCGCCGACAACGGGATCGTCACCGGGGTCGTGTCGAACGGTTCGCTCATCGACAAAGAGCTCGCCCGAAAGATCGTCGCGTCGGGCCTGGATGGATTGACGCTGTCTCTCAACAGCATGGTGCCGGAGATTCACAACAAGACTCGCGGCACCAACGGCGCCTTCAACGAAGTGATGCGGGCGATCGACAACATGCGGGATCGGCAGGGCATGCGCCTCGTCCTCAGCACGACCATCGTCAAGGACAGCGTCGGCGGCCTCGTCGACGTCGTCGAGTTCGTCAAGGCGCGCGGCTTGTACGGCATCAACTTCCAGCCGATCATGCCGGCGTCCATCCTGCCGATCTACAACAAGGACGGCCAGACCCGGCACATGGCGATCGGCAGCCCGTTCAAGGCGTTGCTCGAGAAAGAAAAGAAAGACACCGTGCAGATCGACAGCGTCTTCGATCGGCTGCTCTCGATGAAGGCCAGCGGCTACCCCATCCTCAATTCCGAGGAACACCTGCGGGAGATGGCCAAGTACCTCAAGGATCCGACGACGCCGGAGATTCTGGAGAAGGTCTGCAAGGTCGGCATCAAGAATCTCAACATCGATCCGTTCGGCAACGTGCGCCTCTGCTCGATCATGGATGTGGTGGGCAACGTCCTGACCGACGCGCCCGAGGACATCTGGCGGTCAGTCAATGCTGGCGAGCAGCGCGAGCAAATCCGGACGTGCGACAAGACGTGCCGGCTGATGTTCTGCAACTACAAGAAGCTCGACTTCAAATACAAGGCCAAACGGGTCCTTCAGGGCCTGACCAGTTAGCATCCGGATGCCGGTGCCCATGACAGGGTCTGTCGTCAGGCCCGGCAGAACGTCACGCGCCAGGCATGCGGTGCGTGTCGCTCGGCTAAAATAACAGACGCTAAATGTGCGCGATCGCCGGGATGATCTGTCTCACGCCGGCGTGCGGCCGCGACGATCATCTCGACGTCGTGCGCACGATGAGCGACCAGCAGGTTCATCGCGGGCCGGATGATCACGGCGCCGACGTCTTCTCTGGGGCGGCGCTCGCCTCCAACCGGCTGAGCATCATCGATCTGTCGCGAGCCGGCCGCATGCCGATGTCCGACGAGGCCGGCCGCCACTGGATCGTCTACAACGGCGAGACCTACAACTTCCGGCCGCTGCGCGCCGAGCTCGCCGCCGCCGGCCACACCTTCCGGTCGAATACCGACACCGAAGTGGTCCTCCACGCTTTCCAGGAATGGGGGACGGCCTCGTTCGAGAAGTTGATCGGGATGTTCGCCTTCGCGATTTTCGACCAGGAGACGCAGACGACCACGCTGGTCCGGGATCGGTTCGGCAAGAAGCCGCTGTACTACACGATGCGAGACGGCCATCTGCTCTTCGCGTCGGAGGTCAAGGCGCTGCTGCGGGTGAACGCCGCGCCGGTGCTCAATTACCAGCGCCTGATCGAGTGGTCGCTCTACCGCAACACGGACTTCGGGTCGCGCGAGACGTTGCTCGACAACGTGTTCTCGCTGCCGCCGGGCCATTTTCTGAGGATTGTGCGCGGCAACGTCGAACCCGCGCACTGCTATTACTCGCCCGAATCACAAGTCGATGTCGATCACTACGAGCGGCTGGCCCGTCAACCGACGGCGGTCGTGACCGCGCAGGTCGAATCGCTGATCGTCTCAGCGGTCGGCGATCGCCTGGTGAGCGATGTGCCGCTGGGCACGCTGTGCAGCGGCGGCATCGATTCGAGCCTGGTCACGATGCTCTGCGCCCGCGCGCGGCCCAACGTCATGGCCTATCACGTCTCGGTGGCCGGCTATGACGATCTCGACGAGAGCGCGTACGCGAAGCAGGTCGCCGAGGCGGCGGGCATTCCGCTCCTCATCTACCCCCTGACGGCGGAGGCCTTCCGAGAGAATCTCGTCCGCGCCATCTATCACAGCGACTTCCCGCTGACGCACCCGAACTCCGTGGCCTTCCTGCTCCTCTGCGAGTTCGCGCGTCGACACGGCGCGATCATCCTGCTCTCGGGCGAGGGCGCGGACGAACTGTTCGGCGGATACATGCAGCGATACCGCCACTTTCGGCAGTTCCGCCGGGCGCAGCGGCTGCTGGCCACCTTCCCGAGAAAAGTCCGCAAAGCGCTGGCCTTCGCTGGCTATGCGTCCGAAGGCATTCCCGTCACGAGCTTTTCAGAGTACGAAGGGCTGCTGGCGCACACGACGGCATTCCTCGACAAGTTCGCCCGCGAAGATCTCCGGCTGCGCTGCGAGGAGGCGTATGCCTTCGTTCAGGCGCCCGCCGAGCGCGCGATTCTGGGCGCCATGCTCGCCGACTTGACCAATTTCCTCACGCCGCTGCTCCGCCGGCTCGATCGCATGAGCATGGCGGCGTCGGTGGAATGCCGGACTCCATTCCTCGATCACCACCTTGTCCGTGAAGTCGTCAATCTTCCGCTCAACTACCGGTTGCGCGGCCGCACGGACAAGTGGATTCTCAAGCAGATCGCCGCGCGCCATCTGCCGTCGGACGTCGTCTACCGGCCCAAGGTGGGCTTCCCGCTCCCCGTCAGGGAATACCTGGCGCCCCTGGCGCAGCAGGAATTCTTCATGAACGGATTTGCGCTCGACTATCTCGGATTGCATCAGCGCGGATTCGCGGATGCCGTTTCAAACTGGCAGCAGAACGTCGCCGGCTTCTTCAATCTTCTCGCGCTCGAGATTTGGGGTCGCCTGTTCATGCTAAACGAGCCGATAGACGAAGTCACTGAGCGCGTCCTCAGGCTGTCGGGCGGCAGTGTGGTGGGCCGGTAGCGGAGACAACCGCGATGCCGCAAGCGCGAAGAAATCCGGCTGAAGAGCCCCAGAGTCGGCGTGCGCGTGGCCGACGCGATGCTGATGGTTTCGGCGTCGGACGTGTCGGACGAGTACATCGCCATGGTGAATGCGGGTCCGGAGAGTCGGACGTGAGGCTGGCGACCGCCGAGCGGCAGAGGCACGAGGGATCGGTGTGAGATGGAAGATGTGATACCGGCCGACGATCCACGACGGCGCCCCGAATGCCTTTTCGAAGCTGGCAATGCGCTCGTTCTGCACGGCTCCGCCTGGAAGTCACTGTCACAGACCGTGACAACCTCCCGCCGCAGCCAAACGTTCTGAAGCTGATCGGCCGGCAGTCCGGTGAGCGCCATCAGGCGGGACCAATCGAATGAGAGCCCTACTACCACCAGCGCGATTCCCCCGAAGAGGGCAGGCTGGTTCAGGACATTCCGCCGGTCATCCTGGAACACAGGCTCATGAAACGGCATCAGGTTCATCAGGCTCGGACAGACGGTTGGTGCGACAGACCTCTGCGAACAGCGCCGCGCAGGGCCGCGGGACACGCTGCTGTGTGTCGTAGTCCACCGCGATCAGTCCGAAGCGGGGTTTGGTGCCCAGTGCCCACTCGAAGTTGTCAATGAGACTCCAATAGCAGTAGCCGAGCACCTTGACGCCGTCTTCGATTGCGCCGCAGAGGCTCGCCAAGTGTCGCACGATGAAATCGCAGCGCATCCCCTCGTCCCGTGTGGCAATACCATTTTCACTGACCAGGAGCGGAAGCCCAAAGCGGGCGTACCGCTGGAGCACCGCCTTCAGGCCGGCTGGGTGAACTTCCCAACCGATGTCGCTGAGCGGTCCGCGTTGATGGTGCGGTTCGTTGCACGTGCGGCCCAGCAGCGCCTGCAAGCCCCAGCCGGAACTTCGGACAATGGTGCGGCTGTAGTAGTTCAGGCCGATGAAGTCGAGCGCCCGGGTTCTCAGCCATGGGCGGCCGCCAATCATCGAAAAGAAGGCTCGGTTGAGCAGGAAATCGCGCAGCGACGCGGCCAGCCGGTCGCGCGCGCGCGTCGGGTCACACGGAACGATTACCGGAGCGCTATGCGCGAAGCCAACCATGGAGTCCGGACACTGGCGGCGAACTTCTCGGTACGCCAGCCGGTGTGCCCGGGCAAGATTGATCAATGCCAGAGACGCCCGGCCCCATGCGGACGGCAGACAGGGCGGCCACTCGCCTGTCACGTACCCCTGGACGACGTATACAGTCGGCTCGTTCATGGTGAGCCAGTACTTGACACCGTGTCCGAGCCTTCGTGTTGTATGCGCGACGTACCGCGCGAACAACCGCGGACTGTCCTGACGTACCCAGCCGCCGCGCTGCGAAAACCACGCCGGGTTCGTGAAGTGATGGAGCGTGACGATCGGCTCCAGGCCGCGCGATTTCAGCGCGTGAATCACCTGCGCATAGTGACTCAGGGCGTCGTCGCTCCACACGCCCTGGGCAGGTTCGATGCGGCTCCACTCCAGGGAAAAGCGATGCGCATTCTGGCCAAGCGAGCGCGCGAGATCGAAGTCAACCTCGAAAAGCTCGTACTGGTTGCACGCGCGGCCGGATCGATGTGGCACCCGGCCTGACTGTTCGTACTCCCACCAGTCATTGCCAAGATTGTTGCCTTCGACCTGATGGCTTGACGTGGACGTACCCCATAAGAACCCGGGCGGAAACTGGCGGATCCCTGTCACGAGAGTAGCGTGATCATTCCAGCATGCCCGCCGCTCCACGAGGCTGCCAACACGAGGCAGGTGGAAGACTAGTCATGATAGCGAATTACCACAGTTCTCCCGACTTGCATCGGTGCGCGTCCGTTTCTCGAACTTGCATCACTCGCTGACGCGTCTTAGCTGTCTCACGGAAGACTCAAGTCACCGGAATCCGAGACTGATCGCGTCATCATGAGAAATCGCCGTACGCTGCCGCGGCAGCGTACTTGCTTCCCCCATAGATGGCCCCCATTCAGGAAAAGAGCTCGCGCATGACACGACAGCTATCGTTTGGCGGCGGGGTTTTCGCGGCGGCCGTTCTTCTCGCCTCGAGTGCGAACGCGGTTCCTATCGCGACGGTCGGAGCGGTGGACACATTCATTCAGTCAGCGAACCTGGCGAACAGCGGCGACGACACTGAGACGGCGTGGCTTGCCTCGGTGCTCGGAGTGAACGTCGACTCGCTGGAATACGATCAGCTGGCGGGAAGTGGAGCGTCGGCATTCGAACAGGTGACCGGCGGACCGGCGGGCACCGATCTCTATGCAATCGACTTCCAGACATTCGCGGTTCAACCTGCATTCTTTCTGATCAAGACAGGCAATCTTGGCGTCACGACCGACGACCATTTTCTCTACAGCAACATTGCCGAGCTTCGGTACGGAGTCATCGATCTGAACGATTTCGGTGACGGCCTGACGATTCTTGCCGGCAAGATCAGTCACGTCGGTGTCGTCGGGGGCGCGAACCCGTTCCAGACGCCGACCGGGACTTCCTCCGAAACGCCGACTGCAACGGCGATGCCCGAGCCGACGACCTTGCTGCTCCTGGGCACAGGATTCGCTCTGGCGACCCATCAGGTCCGCCGCCGGAGCCGGCAGTCACGCCTGAGTCAGTAGAAGCGGCCGCTGGCTGCTACGGTGGGCAACCGTCGCCGGCCGCTCGCATGACGAGCCTGCCAGCCGAAGCCGCGAGGGCAGCGAGCGACTGGCGAAGGTTGGTGGGCGCTAGTGGATTCGAACCACTGACCCCCGCCGTGTGAAGGCGATGCTCTAGCCAGCTGAGCCAAGCGCCCAACCGAGTTGCCGATCTGAGATTAGCTCAAGTGCATTGGTAATTGGTAATCGGTAATGAGCAATTGAAGAGCATGATGCTCTCTGCCACATTACCCAATTACCGATTACCAATTACCAATTTCTCCGTCACCTTCTTCGCTTCCTCAATCAGCACCGAGAGCACGCGGATGTATTGCTCTTCGGCGGTCGAGAACAGCTTGAGATAGGCGTCCTGCGAGATCTTCTTCGAGTTCTTCTGGTTCGGCGCGGCGAAGTCGCCGTCGAAGATGCGCTTCTCGGTGCCGAGGCGCGCTGAGTCGTGCACCAGGCTCTTGCCGGGCTGCGCAATCAGTCCGTCGCAGAGCGCGTCTTCGATGAAGGTCTTGTCGCTCGAATGGATCGACGTATTCAAGTCGACATACGCGCCCATGAAGTCCTTGTAGTACAGCCGCGCGTCGATGTCGCCCGGCTTGGCGTACGCCGCGGACACGACGAGCAGCTGGACGTTCGGAATGTGCAGCGCCGCGAGGAAGCGGCCGGAGGTGTTCGGATCGCGCGCCGCAATCGCCTCGAGCTTCTTGGATTGCATGACCGCGACTAGCTCTTTGACTTTACTGGCCGACGCCGCAACCGCCGCCTGACCGGTTGTGGGTTGCGCGAACGCAACCGGTCCGATGGTGAGGCACGCGCCGACAGCTGACGCAAGGACAAATCTGCCCGGGGAGCCTGCCCGCATATGGCGCCTTTCTACCACCCTGCCGGATCGTGGTCAATCATCCCTTACCCGACGAACAACGCTTCCTCTTCATCTCGGCTGACCGCCGGATCCCGCGGACGTCGCAGGATCGACAGCGCCGCGCGGACCGCGGTGACGACGGCGGCGCCCTGGCGGACCGGTCCGACGAGCGCGCCCTGCAGGACGTTCAACGTCTGATCGAGCCGCTCGGTCGTCGCCGCGAGAGCCTGGTCGACGCGCTCGACCTGCGTCAGCGTCAACGACGCCACCCGTGAGGCATCGTCGGCAATCCGATGTACTTTTTCTGCCAACGGCCGGACTTCCTGCCGGATTTCCTTGGCGGTTTCCGCGACCTGACGAGCGGATTTCGCCAGCGCCAGCAGGACACCAACCTGCACCACCGTCATGACCGTCATCATGACGGACATCACGGCTAAGCACACCAGCTGCCAATCGATCACAGCTGCTCCCTTCGGGCCTGCTCGAACGCTTCACGCCCGCGATCGACTGCGGCGGAGACCGTCTCGCGTTGACGGTCCAGGAACTCCCGGCCCTGGCGCGCGAACTGCTCGGCCTTGTCCCGGCCCTCCCGCGCTTTCTCGGCGAGCTTCCGGCGGGTCTCCTCACCGGACGTCGGCGCATAGAGCAGCGCGACAGCCGCCCCGGCGATCGCGCCGAGCGCGAACGCGACCAGTACCGTGCCCGCAGAATTGTTGTTGTCCGACATGACACCCTCCCGTCAGAAGATGCTGACGCTGACCCGCAGGAATTTCTTTGGATCCTTTCGAATGTCCGCCAGCAGCGCCCGGAGCTCGCTGGCGGCCCGGTTCATGTTCTCATAAAGCTCTTTATCCCGCAGCAGCTGCCCCGCCGTGCCCTGCCCGGCGTTCAGATTGGCCACGACGTCGTCGACTCGCTTGGCCATGCTGTTCAACCGATCGTACAGCTCCTTGTCGGTGAGCAGCTTGCCCGCCGTCCCCTGGCCGCTCTTCAGATTGGAAGTGATTTGATCGAAGTTGGCTGAGGCGCTGGTCAGGGATTTCGCCAGCGCTTCGTCGTTCAGGAAACGGCCGAGCGAGCCCTGACCGCTGTTGATCCGGTCGGTGATGGTCTGCAGGTTCTCGAGCGATGTCTTGAGCGCCTGATAGGCCGCGGGATCCTTCGCCAGCGCGCCGAGCGTGCCCTTTCCCTGATTCAACCCCGTCGAGACGGCGGCGGCGGCCGCCACGAACTGCTGCAATTCGTTGTACACGGCGTCGTCGGTCAGCAACTTCCCCATCGTGCCGCGGCCGGCGCGCAGATCCGCGATCAGACCATCGACATTGTCGAGGCTGCTCGACACCTTGCCTTGGAGATCGCCGAGGCCGGTCCCGGTGCCAGCCTTGACGTACTCCCAGTCCTTCAGCGGCGTCCCGCGCGTCGATGCCTGGACCTCGATCATCGACTCGCCCAGCAGACTGAGCGATCCGATCGTGGCGACCGACTCGGTGGTAATCAGCGGCCTGACTTCCTTGTTGACCTCGAACGCGATGTCGAGCTCAGCCCCGGCGAATTCCACGGCCGTGACCTTCCCGACTTCCTTGCCGCTGAGCGAGACGACGGCGCCTTCCTTCAAGCCGGCGGCATCGCGAAACCGCGTCTTGAGCGGATACCGCTGCCACCAGAAGCCGGTCTCGCCGCCGAGCGCCAGGATAATGAGGACGAGAAGCACCATCGCCACGACCCCGATGATGCCGAGCTTCAGCTCGGACCAGGCGATGGAACGGGTTCGTGGCATGCGCGTCGGCTCCCGTTAAGAAAGGAATGACTTGATGTACGGATCATCCGATCCGCGCAGCTCGTCAGCCTGACCCTCGAAATGGATGTGGCCGTCTTTCAGCACGATGAATTCGATCTCTTCTGCCTTGGCCGGCGCAGCAGGCACGAAGTCGAGCTCGCCATCTTTGCGCACGGCTTCGTGTGTCGCGATGTAGAACGCATCGCGCAGCTGATGGGTGACGATGATCGAGCTCACTTCCTCCAGGTCGCGGAGCTTGATGATCTCGTCGTCGATCGTAAGCGCTGTAATGGGATCCAGACCGGTGGTCGGCTCGTCGTACAACAGAATCTCCGGCTTCGACGTGAGCGCGCGGGCGATCGCCACCCGCCGTCGTTGTCCGCCGGACAGCTCCGACGGCATCCGCTCACCGTACTCGCCGAGCCCGACGTATCCGAGCACCTCCGCCACCCGCCGATCGACGGTCTCAATCGGGAGGTCGGTCTCCTCATAGAGTCGGTACCCGACGTTTTCCCTCACGGTCAGCGAGTCGAACAACGCGCCTTCCTGAAACACCATTCCCAGCTTCGATCGGACCTGCATCAGGTCGCTCTCCTGCATCGAGTGGACCTCGTGGCCATTGACGATGATGCGGCCGCCATCCGGCTTCAGCAGTCCGAGAATCAATCGCAGGATCGTCGACTTCCCCGCGCCGCTGGCGCCGAGGATGATCTTCATGCGACCAGACAGGAGCGTGAAGCTGATTCCGTCGAGAATCACCTTGTCGTCGAATGCCAGCGAAACCTGATCGAACGACACGACAGGCGTGTCGGCGTCCTGCGGCCGTGTGGCGGCCCCTCGCGTTGAGCGTTGGGTCGGTGACGTGACTGCCATCTTCTCTTCAGTACATCAGCGTGATCAGGAGCTTCGTCAAGAAAAAGTCGACGGCCAGGACCGCGACCGATGCGGCAACCACGGCGTTCGTCGTGGCGCGGCCGACGCCCTGCGTGCCGCCCTTGGTGCGCAACCCGACGTGGCACCCGATGCTCACCAGGGCAAACCCCAGCACCACGGGCTTGATCAAGCCCATCCAGAGATCCTCCGGGTACAGGCCCTGCACGACGTTGTTCCAGTAGACGCTGTAGCCCACGCGAAGCTGGAAGTTCGAGATCAGGGCGCCGCCCGCGATCCCGAGGGCGTCGGAGAGGATCGTGAGGATCGGCACCATCACCGTTCCCGCGACGACGCGTGGGACGACGAGCTTCCGGATGGGATCAGTGCCGAGCGCGCGCAGCGCGGCAATCTGATCCGTGACCATCATCGAGCCCAGCTCGGCGGCAATACCCGAGCCGACGCGGCCCGTGACCATCAACGCGGTCAGCACCGGCCCCAGCTCGCGCACCATCGACGCCGCGACGAGGCGGCCGACGGCCGGACGCGCGCCGAATTGGTCGAGCGTCATCCCCGACTGCAACGCAAGCACCGCGCCCGTGAACGCGCCCGTGAGAAAGACGACTGTCAGCGACCCGATGCCGATCGCGTCGAGCTGCTCGATGATGTCGCGGCCGTAGATCGGTTTGGTGACCAGCCCCGATCCCACGCGGCCGATCAGCCGCAGGTATTCCTGGACCTCGAGGATCGCGCCTTTCAGCCACTCGGACAGCAGCCGAACCACGCTAGCGCCGCCCCGCGGGTGTCAGAACGAGGTCCGGGTTCCTAAGCCGGCGCAATCGATCGCGGATGGCCGCGGCGCGCTCGAACTCGAGGTTGCCCGCAGCCACGCGCATTTCGCGCTCGAGGCCCGCGATAAAGGCGTCGAGCTCAGCCTGGGTGCGGAACTGGTCGCGCTCATCGGCGGCTTTGGGAATCGTGACGTAGTCCCCTTCGTACACGCTCGACAGCACGTCGTTGATGTTCTTGACGATCGAGGCGGGCGTGATGCCGTGGGCCGCGTTGTACAACTCCTGCACCGCGCGGCGGCGCTCGGTCTCGTCGACCGCGCGCTTCATCGAATCGGTCTCGGCGTCGGCGTACAGAATCGCGCGGCCGTGGACGTTCCGCGCGGCACGGCCGATCGTCTGAATCAGCGCGCCCGACGACCGCAGGAATCCTTCCTTGTCGGCATCGAGAATCGCCACGAGCGAGACTTCGGGCAAATCGAGTCCCTCACGCAACAGATTGATGCCGACGAGCACGTCGAAGGCTCCGAGCCGGAGGTCACGCAGGATCTGGACGCGCTCCAAGGTGTCGATGTCGGAGTGCAAGTACCGGACCCGGACGCCGAGCTCCTGGTAGTACTGCGTCAGGTCCTCCGCCATCCGCTTGGTGAGCGTCGTCACGAGCACACGCTCCCCCGCCGCCGCGACCGCCCGAATCTCGCCCAGCAGATCGTCGATCTGGCCGCTGACCGGGCGGATGTTGATCACCGGATCGACCAACCCCGTCGGACGGATGATCTGCTCGACGATCACGCCGCCCGCCCGGCGAAGCTCGTACGGACCGGGTGTCGCGCTCACATATACGATCTGCTTCACCCGGGATTCCCATTCCTCGAAGTTCAGCGGACGGTTGTCGAGCGCCGACGGAAGCCGGAAGCCGTGCTCGACGAGCACCTCCTTGCGCGATCGGTCGCCGTGATACATCCCGCGAACCTGGGGAACCGTCTGATGGCTCTCGTCCACGATGATCAGGGCATCACCCGGAAGGTAGTCGAGCAGGGTCGGCGGCGGCTCGCCGGGCAGACGCCCGGACAAGTGGCGCGAGTAGTTCTCGATGCCGTGGCAGTAGCCGATCTCCTTGATCATCTCGAGATCGAACATCGTGCGCTGATGCAGCCGATGCGCCTCGAGGACTCGTCCTGCGCCTTCCAGCTCGGCGAGACGCCCGGTCAGCTCCTCCTTGATCGCCTGCATCGCGTACATCGTCCGGGCGCGCGGCGTGACGAAGTGAGACTTCGGGTAGATGGAGATGCGATCGTGCCTGCGGACCTCGCGGCCGGTCAGCGGATCGAAGGAGACGATCTCGTCGATTTCGTCGCCGAACAGCCCCACGCGCAGGCCCACGTCGTCGTACGACGGATAGATTTCGATGATGTCGCCGCGGACCCGAAAGCCGCCGCGCGCGAACTCGTGATCGTTGCGCTCGTACTGAATCTCGACCAGCCGTCGGAGGATCTGATCGCGATCCATCCGCTCGCCTTTTTCGAGCGACACGACGAGCCCGTAGTAGGAGTCCGGCGAGCCGAGGCCGTAGATGCAGGACACGCTGGCGACGATGAGCACGTCGCGGCGCTCGAACAGCGAGCGCGTGGCCGACAGCCGCAGCCGGTCGATCTCCTCGTTGACGATCGCTTCTTTTTCGATGTACGAGTCGGTCGCCGGCATGTAGGCTTCCGGCTGGTAGTAGTCGTAGTAGCTGACGAAGAACTCGACGGCGTTCCGCGGGAAGAAACGGCGGAACTCCTGGTACAGCTGCGCGGCCAGCGTCTTGTTGTGCACCATGACCAGGGCCGGCCGGTTCACGCGCGTGAGGACCTGCGCCATCGTGAACGTCTTGCCCGACCCGGTGACGCCGAGCAGCACCTGCGACGTGTCGCCGCGCCGCAGCCCCTCGACGAGCTGGTCGATCGCCTGCGGCTGATCGCCCCGCAGCTCAAAGTCCGTTTCCAGGTGAAAGCGATCGGACATGGCTTGGACGGATCACGGGACCCGAACAGTCCATGGTATCTGAAGCGGACGCCCGCCTCAAAAAGCGGCGCTATGGATGTTTGGGGGCCACCGGCGCCAGGTACCCGGATCGCGTGCGCACCTTGGCACCCTTCGAGTCCGTTCTGATGAGACGGACCTGCACTTCGCGGAATTTTCCGTCGGCCTTCAGATTGGCGGGCACGTACCCGATCGTGTATCGCGATCCGAGCTCGTCGAGAATCTTCGCGTAGAGCTCGTGCAGTTCCTGCGCGGAGCCCGGATAGAACGCCTGGCCACCGGTCTCCCGCGCGATCTGATCCAGACGCATTTGCTGGGGCAGGCGGAAGCTGGCCGACTGATTTTCGAGATAGCCAATCACGTAGACCATGACATTGCCGAGGCGCAGGAGATCCGTGAGCTGAGAGAACGTCATGCGGCTGGTGCTGTCGCCGCCGTCGGTGTAGAGCAGCAGCACGTGCTGGCCTGATTGTCCAAGCGCGCGTTCCAGATACGCGCCGAGGGCGTCATACAGCGAGGTCCAGCCTTCGGCCTTCCGCGCGCGGATCCGCTCGAACAGGTGCGCGTAGCTCTCCGGCTTGAAGAAACTGATCTTCACCGAGGTGTCGAATTCGACGAACGTGACGTCGGCCGCCTCCTCGAGGGCGCGGACGAATTGCACGACGGCGTCGCCGGCTTTCTTGATGTCGCGCTCCATGCTCGTGCTGCCGTCGAGCGCCAGACCGAGATGCAGCGGCAGCGCCTCGCCCGGCGCGCCTTCGACGAAGTAGGAAATCTGCTGCGGCTTGCCGTCCTCGAGGACCTCGAAATCCTGCTGCGTCAACCCCCGCACGAGCAGCCCGTTGCGGCCGGTCACCACCACGGGGAGGCGGACCACGTCGATCCCCGTCTTGAACTGCTGCCCGGCCGCAGCACCGCCGGTCAGGATCGCAGCCACCGCCACGAACAGCAGCCACGGCCGTGATGCGCGCATTTCCTCGTATGGTAAGGCAGCGCCGGGTTCCTGAAAAGTTGAGGCGACGCCGTCGTCCTCCAAACGAAACCCGAGGTCTTGGCTGCTAAAATGGGAGGTTGTGCGCGCGCTGGCCGTCTGTCAGGACGAGCTGGTTATCAGGACACTACATCGTGTCCTCGCGGGCGCCTTCGACATCGAGTTCCTGGTCGAGAGCCGTCCGCTGGCTCGCCGTCTCGTCGACGACGGCATCCCGACGACTGTCTCCGATCCCAAGCGCGTCGATTCCTACCTGCGTGCCGACCTCACCCCCAACACCTGCGTCATCATCGAGGACAACGCGCGGCGCGGCCTGAAGCGGATTCTCACGGCGATCCGCGACGCCGGCGGCAGCCTGCTCTACATCCTGCACGTGGCGGGCATGCCCAACCGCCGCGACCAAGAAGAACTGCGCGCCGTCGTGCCGGAGGTGAACCACCTGGATCTCGCCGAGCTGCTCTCGCTGTCGCTCACGACCGAGCTCGGCCGATCGCTGACCCGCGCGCGCGTGCAGCAATACCAGCGCTACTTCGCCGACGCCGACCGGGTCCTGATTCTGCTGCACAACGAGCCGGATCCCGACGCCCTGGCCGCGGGGCTCGCCCTGCGGAACGTGCTGCGCCGCACGCGGACGACGGCGATCATCGGGGCGCTGCAGGGGATCACCCGGCCGGAAAATCTGCGGATGGCGGATCTGCTCGACATCCAACTCGAGATCGTCAGGCCCGACGAGTTCAGCGGCTTCGAACGGATCGCGACCGTCGACGTCCAGCCGCACTATTTCGGCGGCCTCCTGCCGCGCGTCGATCTCGTGGTCGATCATCATCCCGAACAGCCGGGTTACGCCGCGGTCTTCAAGGACATCCGCGCGGACTACGGCTCGACGTGCACGATCTTCACCGAGCATCTGCGCGCCGTCGACGTGAGCATTTCGGAGCGGACGGCCACCGCGATGCTCTATGCGATCAAGTCCGACACGCTGTTCTTCGCGCGGCAGACGAATCGCGTCGACCTCGAGGCGTTCACGTTTCTCTATCCGCTCGCGGACCCCGCGCTCATCCGGAAAATGGAAGGCGCGGAGATCACCGTCGAGCGGCTCGAGCACGTCACGCGTGCGCTGGCGAACAGCCAGTTCCGCAATCAGGTGTTCTCGGCGTACGTCGGCGAAACCACGCGCGAAGACTTCATCCCCTACACGGCCGACTTCCTGCTGCAGATCGAAGACGTCAAGTGGACGATCGTGTCCGGCGTTGTCGGCGGCCAGCTCATCGTGAGCGTGCGGAACCTCGGCTACTCGCGCAACGCGGGCGAGTTCGTGAAGGCCACGTTCGGCGACATCGGCAGCGCCGGCGGACATCGCGCCATGGCCAAGGCGGTCGTGCCGCTCGAACGGTTCCAGACGAAATTCGGCGACCTGTCAGGCCAGGCGCTGGCCGCCCGCATCGGGGATCTCGCCGAAGCCTTTCTGAGCGAGCCGCAGGCCGAAAAGAAGATCCCGCACGAAAAAGCCTCGCCTTAGCCGAGCGCCTGATCCAGATCCGCGATGAGATCGTCGGGATGCTCGAGGCCCACGGAGAGCCTGACCATCCCGCGCGTCACGCCGGCCGCGGCGAGCTGCTCGTCGGTGAATCCGTACTGGGACGTGAGGACCGGCAGGCTGCAAAGACTCTCGGTTCCACCGAGACTCGCGGCGCGCTTGATCACCTGCACGCGATCGTAGAAGCGGCACGCCGATCGATATCCGGCCGAGAGGTCGAAGCACACCATTCCGCCAAATCCGCTCATCTGCCGTCGAGCGATCTCGTGATCCGGATGCGACGCCAGCCCGGGATAGAACACGCGCGCGACCCGGGTGTCGTCGTCGAGCCAGGCCGCGACTGCGGCGGCATTCGCGTTGTGACGCGCCATGCGAAGCGACAACGTCTTCAATCCGCGCGACAGCGCGTAGGCCGACGCGGGCTCCAGCACGCCTCCGAACAGCTTCCGCGCCGGGCCAAGCCGCTCGATGAGATCGCTCGACCCAATCAGCGCGCCCGCGGTGACGTCGCTGTGACCGTTCAAGTATTTCGTCGCCGAGTGCATGACTAGGTGGACACCCAGATCGATCGGGCGCTGATTGATCGGGCTCGCGAACGTGTTGTCCATGACGCAGGTGACCTTGCGCGCGCGACAGGCGTCAACGACCTTTCGGATGTCGACGCACCGCAGGGTCGGGTTGATCGGACTCTCGAACCACAACACTTTGGTCTTGGGACCGATCACGCATTCGGGGGCGGCGAGCTGTTCGAGCGAGGCGAAGCGGGCCGTGACGCCGAATCGTTCGAGGCAGTCGGCGATGAGATGCAGCGTGCCGCCATAAATCGCCGCGCTGCAGACGACCTCATCGCCCGACGACAGCAGACCGCAGAGAGCCGTCGTCGTCGCGGCCATGCCGGAGGACGTCACGAGCGCCGCCTGAGCGCCCTCGAGAATCGCCAGCTTCTCCTCGACCGCCAGGACGGTCGGGTTCGAATAGCGCGAGTAGATGAACTTGTCGGACCGGCCTTCCTGATACCGTTCGAGATCGGCCGCTGTGTCGAAGACGAACGTGCTCGTCGCGTAGATGGGCGTCGTGAGCGGCGTGGCGCCGGCGCGCGCGCCCTCACCTCGATGCAACACTTCGGTTTCGGGATGCCTGGTCATGCGCGGTCCCCCTGCCAGGCCGCTGGAAGCGGCCTGAACTTCGAACTCAGAACTTCGAACTTCGAACTAGAGTTCATCTAGCCGTTCACCGGCGGCGACGACCGGCTCGATGAACTGACGATACGCGTCTTCGTAGCCCTGCTGGATCAGCTCACGAGTGGTCCGGTGACGGCCCGACGCTTCATCGTACACGCCGCCGAAGTCGAAGGGGCCGATCGGATTGTGGCCGGGGCGAACGACGAACACGCCTGAAAACCGCGTCGAGGCGGCCGTCGCGCAGTCGTGCAGCACCGCAGTCTCGATCGATCGGACCAGCTCGCCAATCCGGGCCCGGACGTCGATCGGACGCCCCCGCATGCCGTGCGGTTGCGCTGGGGGCGACGCGGGGCACACGAGAATCACCTGCTCGACGCCGACAGCGGCGACCTCGTCCACGAGACGGAGTGCCAGCTCTGGCCGATCGCACAACCGGTGCACTTCGCCGCGCCAGTAGCTCTCCATCGGGAACGGTATCGGTTGCGGCGGGACCACGATCGGCGGCCGCAGCGCCCCGAGCAGGAAATCCACGACGAGCTCGCGCTGCGGACCAGTGAAGTCGACGACTTCGGCTTCGCGCGGACCCGCACCCGCCCGTTTCTCTTCGAACGCCGCCCGGGCCGGCGGCGGCAGCACGCTCCCCACGAGGTCGCGCCGCGCGTCCAGGTCGTGCACGCCGACGAGCACCTCGCGGAAGCCGGGCTGCCCGAAATTGTCGGTGAGCACGTCGACATATCGACGGCCAATCTCGGCCTGCGCGGGGCGTGGCTGGTTCGATGCGCCGCGGACGAGCTTCCATAACGCGTCGACCAGCGTCCCCGTGGGCTCGTCGGCGCTGAGCGGCGATCCAATCAACTGCCACCAGAATGCCCCGCGAATCCTCCGGCGAGCGGGTTCCTGTCGCAGAGCCCGGATCGCGGCTGTGACCAGGACGCCGACCACGACGAGCAAGGCGAGCACGACCGCCCGGGGCACCGCTGTCGGCAGGACCGGCGGATCGAAGAGCGCCTCCAGCGAGCGTCGATAGAGCTCCACGAACCACGCGGAGATCGTCGGAAAGCTCACGAGCGCCGCCACGACGCTCGTGGCGTATGCCAGTGCGGCGAGCAGCAACACGACTAGCGGCGACAGCAGAATCAGGACGGCGATGAGAAAGCCGATCGCCGCGACCCGCAGCGCCGGACGCCAGCCGTAGGCCTGGCGCAGCCGCGGGCTGGTCCAGGGACCGGAGGGATCCCAGAGTCCGGCCCCGCCGTCGATGGCGCCGCAGAGCGCGGTCATCGCGCCGGCGCCATGGCCGGCGAGCAGATCCACTTTGACGCCGGCCTCGGTCAGCGCGCGGAGGACGCCCGCCTGATAGGCGCCGGCCGTCCCGCTGCCGCATAGGATCACGCCCGTCCGGAGTCTCGGCGAGTACGAGGATTCGGACACGTTAGTCGGCGTCGTCGTGGATGGTCGTGAGCTTCACGATTTCGAAGCGCCGCACGCCGGCCGGCGTCGGCACCGTGACGGAGTCACCTTCCTCTTTGCCGACGAGCGCGCGGCCAATCGGCGACGCGACGGAGATCAGTCCGCGCTCCGGATTCGCGTCCTCCGGCATCACCAGCTCGTAGATGAGCTGCTTGCCGTTCTCGTCCATCGTCAACTTCGATCCGAATCCGGCGCGATCGCGGGGGACCTTGTCGAGATTCATGAGCTGAATCTCGGACACGCGCTGCCGCAGCATCGAGATGCGCGCTTCGACGAATCGCTGGCGCTCCTTGGCGGCGTGATACTCGGCGTTTTCGCGCAAATCACCGTGTTCACGGGCCCGCTTGATTTCCTTCGGCAGCTCCTGCGTGAGCTCGCGATCGAGCTGGCTGATCTCGTCTTCGAAACGCTTGATCAGGCGGGCTTTCATCGTTCGTCAGAATATCAGAGAGCTTTGCTAGTGCAGATTTCAGATTGACCGATCGCCGTGCTCTAAAATGGCGTCAAGGTGGCGCGGGCCCTTCGCATCACGAGTCGCCGGCATCCAATCGTCCAGCGATGCCGGCGGCTGGCGGCACGACGCCGCGACGACCCGGGCGTGCTGCTCGACGGCGAACATGTCGTCGCCGAGGCGATCGGTTCGGGTGTCCCGATCGAGGTGCTCCTGGCCGCGGACACCGGCGCGTCGGCGCTGGCAAGACGTGCTGAGGCGGCCGGCGCGACCATCTATCTCTGCCCGCCTGCCGTGCTGGAAGCTGCCAGCCCCGTGCACACGCCAAGCGGCGTCGTGGCGATCGCGTCCTGGGAACCGGCCGCCGCGGCAGCGTTGTTCGCGCGGACGCCGGCGCTCATCCTCGGTCTCGTCGACGTTCAGGATCCGGGCAACGCCGGCAGCACGATTCGAAGCGCCGACGCGCTGGGCGCTACGGGCGTGGCGACGCTCGATGGCACGGCCGACCCGGCCGGGTGGCGCGCGATGCGCGGCGCGATGGGCAGCACGTTCCATCTGCCGATCGCACGCGGGTCGTCGGCGGAGATCCTTCAGCACGCGCGGCGCGCCGGCGTCGCGGTCGCGGCAACAGTCGCCAGCGGCGGTCAGTCCGCCGACGCGGTCGACCTCCGCGCTCCCTGGCTCGTGCTCCTCGGCAACGAGGGCGGAGGTCTGACGAAGGACATCGTCAACCAGGCGGACATGAAGTTGTCGGTGCCGATGCGGTCCGGAGTGGAATCGCTCAATGTCGCCGTGACGGCGGCGCTCGTGCTTTACGAAGCGCGCCGGCAGCGCAACGGAGTCTCTGAAGCGCAATGACACGCTCGCTGTTTGGAGACGACGAGCAGACGCTGCCCGGGACGCCGCTGGCGGATCGGATACGCCCGCGCACGCTCGACGAGTTCGTCGGCCAGCGGCACCTGTTGGGCGAAGGCCGTCCGCTGGCGCGGGCGATCGCGCAGGGCACGCTGCATTCGCTGATGTTCTGGGGCCCGCCCGGCACCGGCAAAACGACGCTGGCGCGGCTGCTGGCGTCGGTCGCCGGGGCGGACTTCATCGCCTTCAGCGCCGTCACGTCGGGCATCAAGGAGATCAAGCAGGTGATCGCGACGGCCGAACGGATGCGCGCGCATCACGGCCGGCGCACGCTGCTCTTCGTCGACGAGATTCACCGGTTCAACAAAGCGCAGCAGGACGCCTTCCTGCCGCACGTCGAGGGCGGCACGGTGATCCTCGTCGGCGCGACGACCGAGAACCCGTCGTTCGAGGTGAATTCGGCGCTGCTCTCGCGCGTCAAGGTCTACGTCCTTCATCCGCTCGACGTCGAGGACGTAGTGACCATCCTTCGTCGCGCCTTGACTGATTCCGAGCGGGGACTCGGCACGCTCGGTGTCACAGGCGATGACGCGGCGCTCACGGCGATCGCCACATACGCCAACGGCGACGCGCGGGTCGCGCTGAATCTGCTCGAACAGGCCGCGACGACGGTCAGCCGGTCCCGGCCGGAATCGCCGGAGGGCGCCGGCCGCCAGGCCGCGCATCTCGACTCCGCGACGCTCGCCGACTTCATCGAGCGGCGCATCCTCCTGTACGACAAGGCGGGCGAGGAGCACTACAACCTGATCTCCGCACTGCACAAGTCAGTGCGGAACAGCGACGCCGACGCCGGAGTGTACTGGCTCGCGCGGATGCTCGAAGCCGGGGAAGATCCGCTGTACATCGCCCGGCGTCTGGTCCGGTTCGCCTCCGAGGACATCGGCAACGCCGATCCGCGCGCGCTCGAGGTCGCGCTCGCCGCCAAGGACGCCGTTCACTTTCTCGGCATGCCCGAGAGCAACACGGCGCTGGCGCAGGCCGTCGCGTACCTGGCCGCCGCGCCCAAGAGCAATGCGGTCTATCTCGCCTACACCCGCGCGGCCGAGGACGCGACGCGCGACATTGCGTCGCCCGTGCCGCTGCATCTTCGCAACGCGCCGACCGGGCTGATGAAGGGACTCGGGTACGGACGCGGCTACCGCTACGCGCATGACGAGTCGGAAGGCGTGGCTGAGATGTCCAGTCTGCCGGAGCATCTTCAGGATCGCCGCTACTACGAGCCGACCGATCGCGGCGTCGAGGGACGGATCAAAGAGGCGTTGGAGCGAGCTCGGAAAATCCGGGAGAAACGCACGAGCCCCAAAGAAAGCTCCTAGACACGCTCGAAATTGCGTTCGATCTCTCTCCGCGTGAGCCGCAGCACGACCGGGCGGCCGTGCGGGCAGACCGATGAGTGCGAGGTCCGCCGCAGCTCGTCGAGCAGGTATTGCATCTTCTCGCGCGTGAGCGCGTCGTTCGCCTTGACCGCCGCGTGACAGGCCATGGTCGCCGCGAGCCGGCCCAGCGCCTCGGCAACGTTCGCGCCCGGCGTCAGGCCGTCGAGATCGACGGCGACGGCGCGAAGCGCCGCCTCGGATCGCCGCCAGTCGAGGAGCGCCGGCACCGCGAGCACCTGAAGGCTCGACGAGCCGAAATCCGCGATCTCGAATCCGAACCGGCCCAGCGCGTCCGCATGCGAGAGCAGCGTCTGGTGTTCGCCGGCGCTGACGTCGAGCACGACGGGCGTGAGCATGCGCTGCGACTCGAGCGCCCGGCTCTTGAGTCGCTCCGAGATCTGCTCGAACAGAATGCGCTCGTGCGCCACGTGCTGGTCGACGATCGCCAGCCCTTCCTCGTCGACCGCGATGATGAACGTGTTGCGGAACTGTCCGAGCGGCGTCATCGGGCGAAGCAGCGTCGCCACCGCCTGCTGCCCCGGCGTCGATCCGACGCGCGGATCGGCCGCCCAGGACGCCGCTCCAGCGTGCTCCATCGCCGGACCTTGGCCGGCAAGGTCCGGCGAACCCGGGCTCGTCGCCGCGGCCGGCCACGCTCGCGATCCGAAGCCGAGCGGCAGCGCGCCCGATCCCGGCTGACCCGGCGCCGCAGCAAACGGCGCCAGGACCAGCTCCGGCGCGGACGTCTGACCGAGCGCGTCCACGATCGCGCGGCGCAGCACCTCGTGCACCAGCCCCTGATCGAGAAACCGTACTTCGGCCTTCGCCGGGTGCACGTTTACGTCGACCCGATCGGGCGCCAGCTCGATGAACAGATGCACTTCGGGGCTGCGTTCCTTGATCGTCGCGACGCTGTAGGCCTGCTGGATGGCGTGCGCGATCGTGCGGTCGCGCACCATGCGGCGGTTGACGAAGACATGCTGCGGACCGCGCGCCGGTCCATGCTCGGCCAGCGCGGCGACGAACCCGTGCACGGTGATGCCGGCCGCCTGCTTCGCGACCGCGACGAGATCCGGGCGCTGGGCGTAGATCTGGAAGAACCGCTCGCTCATCGATCGCGCCGGCGGCGCCTCGATGAGCCGCCGCTCGCCGCTCTTCAACACGAGCCCGACATCCGGATAGCCGAGGGCGAGCTGCGTCACCAGACGCGAGATCTGCGCGGCCTCGGCGGTATCGGCTTTCAGGAACTTGCGCCGCGCCGGCAGGTTGAAAAAGAGATCGGACACCTCGACCAGGGTGCCTTCAGGCGCTCCGACGTCCCGAATGCTCGGACGCCCGCCACCTTCGATCCGGATTTCGGTGCCGGCGGGGGCATCCCGCGTACGCGTCCGCAGCCGGAATCGCGACACCGAGGCGATTGACGGCAGCGCCTCGCCGCGGAACCCGAGCGTGCGAATCGCCGCGAGATCCGCCGCCTCGCGAATCTTGCTCGTGGCATGCCGCTCGAGGGCCAGCGCCGCGTCGGCGCGGTCCATGCCTTCCCCGTCGTCTTCGACGGCCATCAGCCGCTTGCCGCCGAACTCGATCGTGATGGCGATGCGGCGCGCACCGGCGTCGACCGCGTTTTCGACCAGCTCCTTGATGACGGACGCCGGGCGCTCGACGACCTCGCCGGCGGCAATCTGGTTGGCGAGATCGGCCGGCAGCCGATGGATGCGGCTCATATCCACTCCAGGCGACGGAACACCCACAACATCGCGCCGGAAATGGCGATCATGATTCCCAATACCCACCAGAACTGGCTCAGCTGCCCGCCCGGAAAATGCGGGAGATCGACGTTCATGCCGTACATGCCGGTCAGGACCGTCAGGGGCATGAAAATCGTCGCGATGACGGTCAGCACCTTCATGACCTGGTTCAGGCGGTTGGACGTATTCGCCAGGTGCGCTTCGAGCAGGCCGGTCACCCGATCCTGCAGGAACAGCGCCTCGTCGGTCAGCCGCACCAGATGGTCGTGAACATCGCGAAACTTGTAGCTCAGCGCCTCCGAGATTTCCGGGAACTCGCGGCGCGCCAGTCTGGCAACCGCGTCACGCTGGGGCAATGTAATCCGGCGCAGCGTCGCGACGTCCGCCTTGAGCGTGATGATGTCCTTCAGCGGGTTTCGCTGCGGCTGCTCGAAGACCGATCGCTCCAGGGCTTCGATGCGTTCCTCGAGGCGGTCCAGCTCCGGCGAATAGTGATCGACGAGCTGATCGACGATGCGATGGAGCAGATTGCCGGGCCCTTCGGCGAGGACGTGCGGATGGCGCGCGCAGACCTCCAATTCCGCGTCGATCGACCGTGACGGCTCCTGATGGACCGTCACCAGGTAATTGCGCCCGAGGAAAAAATCGATGTCGTGAGTGACGATCCCCTTCTGCCGCTTCTCCGCGGCGATCCCGTGGAGAATCAGGTACAGGAATCCGTCATAGGTTTCGATCTTCGGATGATGCACTGCGGCGAGCGCATCTTCGACCGCCAGCTCGTGAAAATGGAATGTCTCGAGCAGGAGACGGCGTTCGGGCTCTCCCGGCGTGAGCAGGTCCGCCCAGAACGTCTCTTTCGCGTCCGGCGCGAGCCATGCCGGATCGACCGCGTCGGCCGGCTGGGTCACGCCGTCGCGATAGACGAGAACGGTGATCATGAAAAGATCATGTCAAGGGCAGAGGGCCAAGGGCAGAGGCAAAGGGAAGGGCAAAGGGAAGAAGGAAGAGGTTAATCCTCTCCCCTTTCAGTTTTGACCTTTCCTTTGCCCTCTGCCCTCTGCCCTTTGCCCTTAATCCGTTTCTTTCTCCCTAAGCGCCGCCTGCGCCGCCGCCAGCCGCGCCACCGGAATCCGGAACGGCCCGCAGCTCACGTAGTCGAGTCCGACTTCGTCGAAAAACGCGATCGACGGCGGGTCGCCGCCGTGCTCGCCGCAGACGCCGATCTTCAGATCGGGCCGCGTCGCTCGCCCCTTGCGCGTCCCCATGTCGACGAGCTTCCCGACGCCTTCGATGTCGAGCGACACGAACGGATCCCGCTCGAGGATCTTGTGTTCGCGGTACGAATTCAGGAACTTGCCGAAGTCGTCGCGTGAGAATCCGTATGTCAGCTGCGTCAGATCGTTCGTGCCGAACGAGAAGAACTCCGCCTCTTGGGCGATCTCGTCGGCCATGATCGAGCCGCGCGGCACCTCGATCATCGTCCCGACGAGGTACTTCACCTTGACGCCGCGGTCTTTCATGACCTCGTCCGCGACGCGGCGGACGATTGCGTTCTGATTGCGCAGCTCGCGCACGTCGCCGACGAGCGGAATCATGATTTCCGGCACCGCTTTGCCGCCTTCTTTCGTCAGCTGGCAGGCCGCCTCGAGAATCGCGCGCGTCTGCATCTCCGTGATTTCCGGGTAGGTGATGCCGAGCCGGACGCCGCGATGCCCCAGCATGGGATTGAACTCATGGAGCTGCTCCACGCGCTTGAGGAGCGCGCGTTTTTCCTCGAGCTCGTGTCCGTTCCGGCCGGTGGCTTCCATCCGCGCGATGTCCACCATCAGCTCTTCGCGCTTGGGCAGGAACTCGTGCAGCGGCGGATCGATCGTCCGGATCGTGACCGGGAGGCCGCGCATCGCCTTGAAGACGCCGTAGAAGTCGCTGCGCTGGAGCGGCAGGAGATCGTTCAGCGCCGCCCGTCGATCGGCCTCGTTGTCGGCCAGGATCATCCGCTGGACGATCGCGATACGGCCCTCACCGAAGAACATGTGCTCGGTGCGGCACAGCCCGATGCCGTTGGCGCCGAAGCCGTAGGCGATTTCCGCCTGGTCCGGCTGGTCGGCATTCGCACGCACGCCAAGCCGCCGGAACGAGTCAGCCCACGTGAGCAGCTGATTGAAGCGACGGAAGATGTCCGACTTCTGCCCCTTCAGTTCGCCATGCGCGACCTGCAGGATTTCGCTCGCCTTCGTCGCGACCTGGCCAACCTTGACTTCACCGGTCAACCCGTCGAACGAGAGCCAGTCCCCTTCCTTGAGCGAGATCCCCTTGCCGATCTGGAGCGTCTTGCCGTGCTCGTTGACGTCGAGGGCGCCCGCGCCGACGACCGACGGCTTCCCCATCTGCCGTCCGACGACCGCGGCATGCGAGGTCATCCCGCCCGTCGCGGTCAGAATCCCTTGCGCGACGAACATCCCGTGAATGTCGTCGGGGACCGTCTCCTTCCGGACGAGCATCACCTTCTTGCCCTGCCGTGTCCATTCGACGGCGTCATCGGCCGTGAACACGACCTGGCCCGACGCGGCGCCCGGCGAGGCTGGCAGACCCTTGGTCGCAACCGGCATCGCCGCCCACGCTTTCGGATCGAAGATCGGCGCCAGCAACTGCGTCAGCGCTTCGGGATCGACCTGCAGCACCGCCTGTTTCGGCGAAATCAGCTTTTCCGCCACCAAATCCGTCGCGATCACGACGGCGGCATAGCCGGTGCGCTTACCGTTGCGCGTCTGGAGCATGAACAGGTGGCCGTCCTGAATGGTGAACTCGAAGTCCTGGACGTCCTTGTAGTGCCGCTCGAGGCGCGTAGTGATGTCCCGAAGCTGTTTGTAGGTCGCGGGCATCAACGTCTGCAGCTCCGCGATCGGCTTCGGCGTGCGAATGCCCGCGACGACGTCCTCGCCCTGCGCGTTGATCAGGAATTCGCCGTAGAACTCCTTCGCGCCGGTTGCGGGATTTCGCGTGAAGCCCACGCCGGTGCCCGAGCGATCGCCGGTGTTGCCGAACACCATCGCCTGCACGTTGACCGCCGTGCCGATGTGATCGGGAATGTCGTAAATGCGGCGGTACTCTTTCGCGCGCGGGTTCTGCCAGGATCGGAAGACCGCATCCCTCGCCAGGCCGAGCTGCTCGAGCGGATCCTGCGGAAAGCCCCGCTTCGCGTGCGTCTGGACCACGCGCTTGTACCGGGTGACCACCTCGCGCAGCGCCGCCTCGTCGAGATCCGGATCCTGCTTCACGCCGCGCTCGCGCTTGACCGCCTCGAGCTCGTGCTCGAACGCGTTCTTGCCGATCTCGAGCACGACATTGCCGAACATCTGGATGAAGCGCCGGTAGCTGTCGTAGGCGAACCGGCCGTTCGAGGTTTGCTTCTTGAGCCCCTCGACGGTCGTGTCGTTCAGCCCGAGATTCAGGATCGTGTCCATCATGCCGGGCATGGAGAACTTCGCGCCCGATCTGACGGAGACGAGCAACGGATTCGTGGCCGAGCCGAACGTCGCCCGCGTGGCGGCTTCGAGCTTCTTGAGATGAACGCGCATCTCCTGCTCGATCGCCGACGGCAGCTTGCCTTTGTGCTCGTAGTAGAGCGTGCACACCGTCGTCGCGATCGTGAAACCCGGCGGGACGGGGAGTTTGGCGTTGGTCATCTCGGCCAGGCCGGCGCCCTTGCCGCCGAGCAGATCGCGCATCGTGCGATTGCCTTCCGCCCGTCCGTTTCCGAAGAAGTAGAGGTGCTTGCTGGACTTCGATGTAGGCCGGCCCTTCCGGACCGGCGTCGTGCGACGTTTGTTGGCCATCAGTGATCAGGACTCCGCGACAATCTCAGATATGTCTCCGAGCTGGAGAATCAGGTGCTCGAGCCGCTTCATCAGTCCCAACCGCGCCGCCCGCAGCGGCGCGTCGTCGGTCATGACGAAGACTTCGTTGAAGAAACGGGCCACGGCCGGCTCGAACTGTGAAGCTTCGCCGTAGGCGTGTTTGAAATCGCGCGACTCCCGGATGGCGCGCTCGATCACCGGCTGGCGGCGCTCGAGCTCGTCGAGGAGCGCAAGCTCGGCCGGCTCACGGAGCGCCTTCCGGAGGTCGGCGGAAGGCGCGCGATCGTCGTGCTCGCGCGCGATGTTGCGGACGCGCTTGAACGCGGTCGCCAGGTGCTGGAACTGTTCGGACGCGGTGAACTCCGGCAACGCGCGCAGGTTGGCGAGCGACTCGACCACGGGCACGCCGCTGTCGTCGTTGCGCGCGGCGAGCACCGCGCGCACGTTTCGCCGGTCGCCGCCGCGGCTCTCGAGCACGAACTGGAGCCGCTCCTGCAGAAACGCCGCGAGATCCGGCCAGAATGCCTCGAAATCCGCTGACTGACCCGCGGCCGGCGAGGTCAGCGGCGCCTCGCCGTAGTTCGCATGGGCTTGCCGGATGAGGTTCGCGAGCGACTGCCGGATCGGCTGGCCGACAAGTGTTTCGCCGTCGAGCAGGATGCGCAGGATGCCGTGCGCCTGCCGCCGCAACCCGAACGGATCGCGCGATCCCGTGGGGCGTTCCCCGGTCATGAACAGGCCGACCAGCGTGTCGAGCTTGTCGGCGAGCGCGACGGCGGCCCAGGTCACGCGCGCGGCGCCGAGCACCTCGGGCGACGGCGGTGCATTCGCTTCGACCGCGACCGGCAGGTAGTGGTAGTAGATCGCTTTCCAGACGGTTTCGGGCTCGCCGGCCTCGCGCGCGTAGATCCCGCCCATCGTGCCCTGCAGCTCGGTGAACTCCCGCACCATCTGCGTGGCGAGATCCGCTTTCGCGAGCCGGCCCGCGCGCGCGGCCGCGTCGGCGTGCGCAGGCTGCCCGAGAACGTCGGCGGCAATCCACGTCGCCAGGCGCTCGATGCGCGACGCTTTCGCGCGATACGAACCGAGCTGCTTGTGAAAGAGCACGGTATCCAGCCGCTCGAGCCGCGCTTCGAGGCCGACCTGCCGATCCGCGTCCCAGAAGAACCGCGCGTCGCGCAGGCGGGCGCTGACGACGCGCTCGCAGTTGGTGGCGATGAGGCGATCGTTGGTGGTTTGCGTATTGGTGACGGCCAGGAACGCCGGCATCAGCGATCCGTTGGAGCTCACCACGGGAAAGAAATGCTGATGGTGAATCAGCGTGGTCCGAAGCACTTCTTCGGGCAGCGTCAGGAACTCCGCGCTGAACGCTCCGGAGACCACGGCCGGATACTCGACGAGATCGGGCACTTCCTCGAGCAGCGCTTCCGCCTGCGGATGCTGTTGGAGCAGCGCGCGGCCGCCGATGCGACGCGCCTGCGCTTCGAGCTCGCGCAGGATCCGATCGCGCCGCTCCAGCCGCGACAGGATCACGAAGTTCTCGGCGAGCTTCTTGCGGTACTCGTCGAACGTGCGGACTTTGATCGCGCGTCCGGCGCGGCCGCTCGTGGCCAGGAACCGGTGCCCGTACGTGACCGCACCCGATGTGACGTCCTGCACGCGGAGGCTCGACGCAACAGCGAGCCGGGAAATGGTAAAGGGCACAACGCGGCCACCGTACAGGAACAGCAGCCACCGGATCGGCCGGCCGAACAGAAACTCGCCCTTGTCGTCCTCGAGCTGCGCGTCCCAGTGCATCTGTTTCGGGAACGTCAGATCACGCAGCACCCTGGCGAGGACATCGGGCAGAACGTCAACGGTCGCCCGTCCGCGGGTCCGCCGCTGATACGACAGGTACTTTCCGCGCGGGGTGTCGACCTGCTGTAGCGCGTCGAAGTCGGCGCCCAGCTTGCGCGCGAATCCCAGACCCGCGTTGGTCGGATGGCCGTCGGCGTCGAACGCCGCGCTCACCGGCGGGCCCATGACCGTCTCGTCCTTGTCCTCCTGTCGATCGACGAGTTCGGACAGGCACGCCGTCAGGCGCCGGGGCGTCGAATGCGCCTCGACGGTGGCGCGCGGCGTCGCCAGTCCTTGCTCGGCCAGCCTGGCGGCCAGCCGCGACGCCAGCTGCGCGTTGAGCGACGGCAGCCACGACGCCGGCATCTCCTCGACGCCGATCTCGAGCAGCAGCTCACGATCCATGTCGCGCCGCCTGTTCTGCCGACGGCTGGAGCCAGCCGTTCGCGATCGCGACGGCCAACTGCCGCACGCGCAGGATGTAGGACGTCCGTTCCGTCACGCCGATGCTGCCGCTCGCATCGAGGAGATTGAACAGGTGCGAGCACTTCAGACAGTAGTCGAGCGCCGGCAAGACGAGCTTGGCTTCAATGAGCGTCTTGGCAAAGTCGTAGCAGCGGTTGAACAGATCGCGGTGAAACTCCGCGAACGCACCGGCAGGAAGGTCGAATCGTCCGAACGCATATTTCGACTGCTGCACTTCGTCCTCGTATCGCACGTCACGATAACTGACGCCCGCCGCCCACTGCAGATCGTAGACGTTCTCGACCCCCTGCAGCGTCATCGCAAAGCGCTCGAGGCCGTACGTCAATTCGACCGAGATCGGCGACAGATCGATGCCGCCGGACTGCTGAAAGTACGTGAACTGCGTGATCTCGAGCCCGTCATACAAGACCTGCCAGCCGATCCCCCACGCGCCGAGCGTCGGGGATTCCCAGTTGTCCTCTTCGAACCGGATGTCGTGCGCGCGGAGATCGATCCCGCAGGCCTCGAGGCTCTGCAGATACAAATCCTGCACATCGTCAGGCGCGGGCTTGAGAATGACCTGGAACTGATGGTGCTTGAAGAGGCGGTTCGGGTTCTCGCCGAACCGCCCGTCGGCCGGCCGGCGCGACGGCTGAACGTACGCGACGTTCCAGGGCTGCTGACCGAGCACACGCAGGAACGTCTCGGGATGCATTGTGCCGGCGCCAAGCTCGATGTCGAGCGGCTGCTGAATCAGGCATCCCTGTGCCGCCCAGTAGTCCGAGAGTTTCAAAATCAGATCTTGTAGCGTCATACGAGTTCCCGCACCACGCGCGCCGAGCGCAACTCCTTTTCGAGGTGCATCGCGATCAACCGGTCGTGGGCGATCTCGATCTCCTTCAACGCCGCCGCCGGACCGCCAGACGCCACGACATCGGCAGGCGCGCGGCTCGCGGCGGTCCGCAGGAACGTCATCGCGTCGCGCGAGAGACGGGGCCCGCCATGCCCGCAGTCGGCGCAGACATAGGCGCGATCGACGAGCGCCAGGACCGCGCCCTCGGCAAGCGTCCGGCGGCCGCACCGCGCGCAGAGGTCAAGCGACGGATAGACCCCTTCGAGCCGCAGCAGCCAGTACTCGAAATATCTGGCCAGGGCGTCGATGAAGCCGCCACCGCCAAGCGCCTCGCTCATCGCCGCGCCGAGCCGGTACAACCGCTCATTCGGCGCGCTATCTGGCGCCCACTCGTCGAGCAGCTCCGCGAAGTACCCGGCGTGCCCGAGGGCCCGGACGGCTTCTTCGCCGCTTGGGCGACCGATGGCGGAGAGCAGCGTGCGCCGCGGTTCGATCCGATCGACCCGCACGAGATCGCGATGCTCCCGCTCGACGTATGCCACCCGGCCGCAGGTCAGCGGTTCGAGGGCCGCGCCAAACCGTCGGCGTGAGGCGGAGGCGTTCTTGGCCACCCCGCGCTTCTTGCCGCGGTCCTCGGTCAGGAACACGACAATGCGGTCGGCCTCGTCGTATCGATAGGTCCGGAGAACCAGCGCGTTGACGGAATAAGCTCGCATGCTGTGGCAGGCCGCAAACGGGGCATTCGCGGCTGGCGCGTATCTTGCTAATGATATCCCTACTGCAAGAACCTCAGAAAGACCGTCGCCAGACCAAGAAATGAAAAGAACCCGAACACGTCGGTCAGCGTCGTGATGAACACGGAGGAGGCCAGGGCAGGATCGATCTTCAGCGCCCGAAGGCCCAGCGGAATCAGCGTGCCGGCGGTTGCCGCGATGAACATGTTGATGATCATCGCCAACGCCAGCACGCCGCCCAGCACCGGGCTTCCCTGCCAGATCCACGCGCCAATCGCGGCGACCAGGCCGAGGGCGAGTCCGTTGCCCAGGCCGACCAGACCTTCCTTAATCAACGCCTGACGGGCGTTGCTCCACGTGAGCTCGCCGAGGGCCAGACCGCGCACGATGACAGCGAGCGTTTGCGTCGCGGCATTCCCGCCCATGCCGGCCACGATCGGCATCAGCGCCGCGAGCGCGACCACCTTGTTGATCGTATTGGAGAACAATCCGACGACCGACGCGGCCATGAACGCGGTTACCAGATTCACTCCTAGCCAGGGCAGGCGCCGGCGGAGTGACTCCTGCGGCGGCGTCAGCACCCCGTCTTCCTTCGAGACGCCCGCCAGACGAAAAACGTCTTCCGTCGCCTCGTCCTTGATGACGTCGATGACGTCGTCTACGGTGATCACGCCGACGAGCTTGTTCTCCGCGTCGACGGCCGGAATCGCCAGGAGGTTGTACGACGCCACCATGCGCGCGACTTCTTCCTGGTCCGTATCTACGCGCGCGCTGTAGACGTCGGTCGTCATAATCCGCTTGAGCGGCGTGTCCGGCGGTACGAGCAGCAAACGCCGCAACGACACGACGCCGACCAGATGGCGGCGTTCGTCGACGACGTAGAGATAGAACACCATCTCGACGTCGCGCGCGTTCTGAAGCGCCGTGATCGACTCGCCCGCGGTCAGATCCTCTGCCAGGGCGAAGACGTTCGGGTTCATCAGGCGGCCGGCGGTGCGCTCCTCGTACTCGAGCAGCTCGCTCACGCCGCCGCCTGGCTTGGGTCGAATGAGTTCGAGGACGACCGCCGACAGCTCTTCCGGCAGGTGATCGATCAGCGCCGCCGCATCGTCGGAGGCAATTTCCTGCGTGAGGCGCGCGATTTCCTCCGCCGATCGCCGCGCGAGCAGCTCGGCGCCTTTCTCGGGGCCGAGCTCGCTCAACGCCTCCATCGCGAGCTTGCCGTTCTTGTCGACCAGCGTATTGAACGCAGCGTGGCGTTCCTTTTCCGGAAGCTCAGCGAAGATCTGCGCGAGATCCGCCGGATGCTGTTTCTGGAGCAGGTTGACCAGGTTGGGCGTAGCGCCCATCCGCAGCAATCGGCGCACCGACTCGAGGATGAGTTCGATTCTGCGCTGCGGCGGCATCCAGGAACCCTCAGCGGCCCATCTTGCGAGGGCCGGATCTCCTTATTCTACCTTGTGATATGAGCCGAATCGCGGCCTTTGGCGAGGCTCTCGCTTCAGCAGTACGGCACTATCGTTGGAGGTCGCTTCTACTAGGTTCCCCAAAAAGAAACACATGAAGCACATGAAGAAGCATGAAGGACATGAAGAAGAACGATGAGTTCTTCTTCATGTTCTTCACGTCCTTCATGTATTTCCTTGGGGCTCCCGACTTCAGGCCTGGTCCACTTAAGCAACTCCATGACGATGCCGGAGCGCGCCAAGTCCCGGCCTTCGCGCCTCCGGGTCTCCGCGCCTCCGAGTCTCCGCGCCATCACTTGATGGCGACCACCTGCACGTCCCCTTCGCGTCGGAGGACCGTGATGGCGACATCGTCGTGGTGCCGTTCCAGGCGGAGATCGATCGTGACGTCCTGCACGCGCAGGTTGAGCACACGCACCTCCTCCAGAAACTCCGGCAGCCGCCCACGCGAGAAGCGCACCGTGCGATCGAGGGCGCTGATGTGAAGACCGAGGGTGGATTGCAGGAGGAGAAACACGGACGCCGACGACCAGGCCTGAGGGTTGCAGGCGACCGGATACAGCGTGGGGCTTTCGCCCGGACGTCGTGGGAATCCGCAGAAGAGTTCCGGCAGCCGATGGAGATTCACGAAGATGCTGGCGTCGAAAAGTCCCGCGAGGACCCGCAAGGCCGGCTCCGACAGCCCATGACGGGCGAACCCGGCCGCCACGAGCGCGTTGTCATGCGGCCAGATCGACCCGTTGTGGTACGACATCGGGTTGTAGCGGGACTCGGTGTCGGCGACGGTGCGGATGCCCCATCCTGAAAAGCTCTCCGGCGCAGTCAGCGTTGTGGCGACAGTCTTCGCCCGATTCTGATCGACCAGGTCGGTCAGAAGCACGTGGCCGGCGTTGGAGGCGCGCACGATACAGCGGCGTTTCTCGCCGTCGAGCGCGAGCGCGTACGTGTTGATCTCGGGACACCAGAATTCGCGCTCGAAGCGCTCCCGCAGCGCCGCCGCCTTGGTCAGGAGCGGCGACACCTCCTGCTCCAATCCGAGCGCCTCCGCCAGACGCGCGGCACCCCGCCACGCGCCGTAGACGTACGCCTGAATCTCGCACATCGCGATCGGCCCCGTTGCCAGCCGACCGTCGTCGTGAAAGACCGAATCTTCCGAGTCCTTCCAACCTTGATGCACGAGCCCGGTCGGCGAACGGCGGAGATATTCGACGAACCCGTCGCCGTCGAGGTCGCCGTCGTGCTCGATCCAGCGCAGCGCGGCGACGATGTTGGGCCAGAGTGATTCGAGCAGCGCCTTGTCGCCGGTGCGCTCGAAATAGGCGTCGGCCAGCACCACGAAGAGCGGCGTCGCGTCGTGGCTTCCGTAGTACTGGCCGAACGGGATCTCGCCGAGCGCGGCCATTTCGCCCGTGCGTGTCTCGTGGAGAATCTTGCCCGGTTGCGCGTCCTTGAACGCGTTCGTCGACGTCGCCTGCGTGGCGGCCAGGTATTTCAGGACGCCGGCCGCCATCGCCGGGTTCATCCACAGGCACGACAACGCCGTGATGATCCCGTCCCGGCCGAACGGCGTGCTGAACCAGGGCACGCCGGCGTAGGGATACGGTCCCTGCGACGTATCGGTCGTCATCATCGAAAGATCGGCAAGACTTCGATCGAGCCACTCGTTGAACTGCTCGTTCGACGTGACGATCTCGCAGTTCTGCGATCGCCGCCGCGCGAGCGTTTCGGTCGCCGTGCCGAGCGCCGCGCCGAAGCTCACCTGTCTCGGCCGGCGGCTGTCGTGCTCGCACGCAAAAGTGACGAGGTAACTGGATTCAGCCCGCGGTGCCAGTTTGATGGTCACCGTGGCCTCGTCTTCCGCGAGCCTGTGCGGCGCCGGCTGCATGACGATGCGCGTTCGCCGGATGACGCCGTCGAGTCCGCGATAGCCCAGCACGACGGACGTCGCGTCGACTTCCGCCGGAAGACGCTCGCCACGCCGCGGGCGATGCGTGCCGCGGACTTCGAAGATGTCGGCGAAGTCCGCGGCGAATCCAAGCACGAACGGCGTCACGATTGGCGTGAGCCCGTAATTGCGGAACGTGAACCGCTGATACAGCACGCCGTCCCACACGACCATCACGCGCGACAGATGCAGCGTCCCGCGCGGAATGCTCACGCTGCCGTTTTCCGACATATCCAGGTTGGTGAGATCAACGGCAATGAGCGCGTTGTCCCGCTTGATCGCCGAACTGAGGAGCAGCGGCTGCTGCTGCCCGAACCGCAGCGACAACCGTGACAGGTACCGCGTGCCTTCGTGATAGAGCCCTTCTTCCGCGAGTCCAATCGGACGGATGTCACCGCTTCGATCGAACACGCCGAACGTGTCGCCTTCCTTGAGGACGAGATCCTGGTCGTCGGCGAGTGCCGCCGCGGCCAGGATGTAGTAGCGATCGGCTTCCCCGCTCACGCTGCCGCGCTCGGCCGGCATCTTGGACGCCATGGTCACGCCACCCGCGCGGCCGCGCCGGTCTCCGGCGGCTCGGCGTTCCGCGAAATCAGCGATTCATACACCGCGACGTAGTCGTGAGCCATCCGCGCCACCGTAAATCGATCGTCGAATACCTCCCGGCACCGCCGCCGATCGAGGTCGCCAACCCGTCGCGTCGCCTCGACGGCGTCCTCGATTTCATCGACGATGAATCCGGTGACTCCGTCGTCCAACACTTCGCCGACGGATCCGCCCGGCCAAGCGATCACCGGCGTGCCGCATGCCATGGCCTCGATCATGACGAGTCCGAACGGCTCCATCCAGTCGATCGGGAACAGCAGGGCGCGCGCGTTCCCGAGAAACTCCTGCTTCTCGGCTTCGCCGATCTCCCCGATGTACTCGACGAACGGCAGCTCGAAGAGCGGCGCAATTTCGGTGTCGAAGTACACGCGATCGGCCTCGTCGATCTTCGCGGCCACGCGCAGGGGCAGGCCGGCTCGCCGCGCAATTTCAACCGCGCGGTCCACCCGCTTCTCTGGAGACACACGGCCGAGAAAGGCCAGATAGCGACCTGGCGTGTCCCGCAGGCTCAACAGATCGGGCGGCAGTCCGTGGTACACGGTGGCCGCCCAATTGGCGTGCGGCAACGGCTCGCGCTGGGAGTCGGAGATGGAGACGAGCGGCATATCCCGGTACTCGTGGTACAGCGGCACCAGATCGACGATGTCGAGGCGGCCGTGCAACGTGGTCACGTTCGGGCGCCGGGCGCGCCGGCTCAACGGGAAATGCAGGTAATCGATGTGGAAGTGCATCACGTCGAAGTCGTCGGCGGCCCGGAACACGTGCTCGAGCATGAGCATGTGATGGGCCATGGCGTCGACCGACTTCGGATCGAGGCGCAGCGAACGCTCGCTCATGGGAACCAACCGGGCCGCCGTCACCGAATCGCCGCTGGCGAACAGCGTGACGTCGTGCCCCTGGCGCACGAGCTCTTCTGTCAGAAAGTGAACGACCCGTTCCGTGCCGCCGTAGAGCTGCGGCGGCACACTTTCATAGAGCGGTGAAATCTGGGCAATGCGCACGGACGACTCTCCTCGAAGACCTGGAACCGAGGGAGCCCGGCGGTACGAGTGGTGCTTCTGACTCTATTGTATCAATCCGCGGCGCAGGCCAAGCCCCAGCTCGTCGAGCATGCGCTCGTCGTCTCGCCATCGTTCACGGACTTTGACGTGCAGCTCGAGGTAGACGCGTCCATCGAGCATCGCCTCGAGATCGCGGCGCGCCTCGGTGCCGATCCGTTTGATCATGTCGCCGTTGCGCCCCACGACAATCGGCTTCTGGGAATCGTGATCCACGAGGATCGACGCGAAGATGCGCGTCGGCGAGCCTTCAGCCGGTTCCTCGAACCGATCGATGAGGACCGCGGTTGTGTACGGCAACTCCTCGCGCGTGTGCGCGAGCACCTTCTCGCGAATGAGCTCGGCGGCCAGACCCCGCTCGGTCTGATCGGTCAAGTAGTCTTCGGGATAGAGAGGCTCGCCTTCCGGAAGCGCGCGGACGATCTCATCCTCGAGCGTGTCCACGCCGTCGCCGGTAAGCGCTGAAATCGGGACGATCGCCCGGAACTCGAACGCCTTGGCGTGATACTCGATGAGCGGCAGCAGCTTCGGTTTGTGGACGACGTCCACTTTGTTGAGGGCAAGGATGACGGCTGCCGACGTCCGGCCCAGCAGCTCGACGACGAACCGGTCGCCCGAGCCCGGCCGCTCCGTTACATCCGCCACGAGCACCACGACGTCCACCTCGCGCAGCGTGTCGACCGCGGCGTTCACCATGCGCCGATTCATGCGATGAAGCGGCTTGTGAATGCCCGGCGTGTCGATGAAGACAATCTGGCCGAACGGACCGGTCTTGACGCCGAGGATCCGGTGCCGCGTGGTTTGAGGCTTGTCTGAAACGATCGCGACTTTCTGGCCGACGAACCGATTGAGCAGAGTGGACTTGCCCGCATTCGGACGCCCGAGGAGGGAGACGAACCCTGCCTTCACGTAGCGCCTTCAGCCGCCGGCGTCGGCAGCTTTCGCAGCCGGACCTTGTGAATCCGCCGCCTTTCGGCCTCGAGAATCTCCACGTCGAGTCCGTCGATCGCGAACCGTTCACCCACGGCCGGGACGCGGCCGACGCGCGTCAGCACGTACCCGCCCACGGTCTCGAAGCCGCCGTCGTCGATTTCCAGTCCGAGGCGATCGACCATCTCGCCGATCGCCACCTTCCCGCTGAACACGTAGCTGTCGTCTTTCTCGCGCACGACAGGCTCGGCTTCGAGGTCGTATTCGTCCCGAATCTCGCCGACCAGCTCCTCGACGACGTCCTCGACGGTCACGAGCCCGGCCGTACCCCCGTATTCGTCGACGACGATCGCCAACTGAAAACGGCCCGTCTGGAACTCGCGGAGCACGTCGGCGACCCGCTTGGTCTCGGGAACGAACGCCGCCGGCCGCATGATGTCCGAAACCAGACGCTTGCCCGACGGCGGATCGATCCTCTGAATCAGATCCTTCACCACGACGAGCCCGACGATGTTGTCGAGGTTGTCGGTGAACACGGGCAGCCGCGAGTACTCCTGCTCCTGCACCAGCCGGCGCAGATCATCGAGGGTGGCGCCTGCGGTGATCGCGACGATGTCCGGCCGCGGCGTCATCACCTCGCGGACGAGCGTCTCACCAAAATCGACGACCGACCGAAGCAGGCGGCTTTCATCTGCCCGCTGCGGGGCGTCGCTCTCTGCGGGCGACGTCTCGGGCGCCGGCTGCCCGTTGGTCGCCTCGCCGGTCTGCCTCACCGGCACGCCAAGAAAGCCGATGACGATGAAGGTCACGGGCGCAAGGACATTGGCGACGAGCGTGAAGGCCGGGAGCAACAGTTCCAGGATCCGCTCCGGTCCGCGCCGGACAATGAGCGCGGGCAGGATTTGGCCCACCCCGATTGCGAGCCCAAGGCCGATGCCGAAGAGCGTGAGCCCCGCAGTCCACCCGGTCCCCACCGACTGCGCGAGCAGGACGATGATCAGAATGACGAGCATTCCGCGGATCAATCGCGCCGGGACGAAAAACTTGAGGGGATCGTCGAGATAGGAGCCGAGGGCATCGCCCTCGCTCGCGCGCTCGGCTTCCAGGCGCTGCGGCAGACGCATGAGCAGTGCGAACGCCATCTCGACCAGCGCGAAGAACAGCAGCGCGAGGACCGAGACGAGCACGACGAAAACCAGGACGCCGTTCATTGCAGGCGCCGCCGGCGAAAGCGGCTGATCAGCCCGGGAGGCAGACCGGCCCGCCGCCGCAAGCGTTCTTCCAATCTCTGCATCTCTCCCCGGTCGGTCTCGTGATCGTAGCCCAAGAGGTGTAGGAGGCCGTGGAGGGCCAGAATCCTCAATTCTCGAGATAAGGCGTGTCCGTGCTGCCGCGCCTGACGCCTCGCGACACCTAGGGCGATCGCCAGATCGCCCAGAAACACGGGCGTTTGCGGCCGAGGCGGTCTGCTGACGGGAAACGACAGGACGTCGGTGACTTGGTCGATGCGTCGGTATTGCCGATTCAGACGCCGGATGGCTGCATCGCCGACTAGGGCGATGCTGACGACGCCGCGGGCCCGGGCGGGCGCCGCCCGCTCCAGCCACCGGCCCAGTCCGGGGTGGGCCGTCGCCCGTCCAAGCGCATCGGTGACGAACACGGTTAGTCGGCGACGGCGGGGCGGGCGACGGCGTGTCAATCTGAAATCTGCAATCTGGGAATCTGCAATCTTGTATCTGCAATCCGGGAATCGCGGATCTCAAATCTATCGGGAATCTCGAATCTATCGGGAATCGCGAATCTATCGGAAGTCTGCAATCTATCGGTGGATCTCAAATCCATCGGAGAACCTCAAATTCATCTGATATCCGATTCCATATGGATTCCAGTGTCCCGATAGATTCGAGATTCTCGATAGATTTCGGCGATTCCCCGATTGTCAGATTGTAGTTAACAGATTACAGGTTCCCAGATTGCACATTTCAGATGGACTCGCCACACCTCAGCTCTTGGTCTGATTCGAATACTTTTCGTACGCCTTGACGATGTGCTGGACGAGCGTGTGGCGGACGACGTCGCGTTCGTCGAAGTAGATCGTACCAATCCCGTCGATTCCGCCGACGACTTTGAGCGCCTCGACAAGGCCCGAGATCCGTCCCGGCGGCAGATCGATCTGCGTGATGTCGCCGGTGACGACGGCCTTCGATCCGAATCCGAGGCGCGTCAGAAACATCTTCATCTGCTCGGATGTCGTGTTCTGCGCCTCGTCGAGGATGACGAAGGAATCGTTCAATGTCCGCCCGCGCATGAACGCGATCGGGGCGACCTCGATGACGCCGCGCTCGAGCAAACGCTCGACACGCTCGGCGTCGAGCATGTCGTACAGCGCGTCGTACAACGGCCGCAGATAGGGGTTCACCTTCTCCTGGAGATCGCCGGGCAGAAATCCGAGCTTCTCGCCCGCCTCGACCGCCGGTCGGGCGAGGATGATCCGGGTAACGCGCTTCGAGAGGAGATACGCGACCGCCTGCGCCATCGCGAGGTACGTCTTGCCCGTGCCCGCGGGACCGACGCCGAAGACGATGTCGTACTGGTCGATGGCTTCGAGATACCGCCGCTGCGTGACGCTCTTGGGCGTCACGTGTCGCCGTCCCGCCGGACGCGCGGTCCCGCGCAGGAAGTACTCCTGCAGCTCTGCGTCCGGATTCTGGACCAGCAGCTGGGTCGCAACTTTCACATCGTCTTTTCCGAACCGGTAACCGTCGCGCAGCAGGCCGGCGAGCTGTTCGAGGATGCGCTCGGCGCGCGCGACGTCTTCGGCCGGGCCTTCGACGACGACGTCATGGCCGCTCGTCTTGAGCTTCACATTGAGGGCCGATTCGAGCGCTTTCAGGTTTTCGTCGAACGATCCAAACAGCGTTTCGATGCCCTGGTCGGGCATGGCAATCCGGCGGGCCGAAGAAGCACGCATCAGCAGTCTTCGAGGGTAGCACGGGTCGTCCAGAGCCTGGCAGCGCCGCGAACGCCGCTGGCGTCCCCATACCTGGCGGGCACGATGCGGGTATCCACCCGATCGGAGAACACCCATTCCCTCCATAACGGCGGAATCCGTTCGTACAGCCGTTCGATCCGCGACAACCCCCCGCCCACGACAACGACGTCCGGATCCGCGATGTTGATGACGGTGGCGAGCGATTTCGCGAGACGGCGTTCCCATGCGTCAAGCGTGTCAGCTGCGCGGCGCTCGCCGCGGAGCGCGCGCTCGACGACTTCCTCACCGCGCGCCGACGTTCCCGTGCGATTGCGATAGTCGAGCGACAGACCGGGACCGGACAAGAACGTCTCGATGCAACCGTGTTTGCCGCAATAGCACGGCGGTCCCGGGCGCTCCTGATCGTCCGGCCACGGCAACGGGTTGTGGCCCCATTCGCCGGCGATCGCATTGACACCGGTGACGACGTGGCCGTTCACCACGAGTCCCCCGCCGACGCCGGTCCCCAGAATCACCGCAAAGACAACGTCCGCGCCTGCGCCTGCGCCGTCGATCGCCTCGGACAGCGCGAGACAATTCGCGTCGTTGGCAAGCCGTATCGGACGTCCGAGCCGTCGCTCGAGATCTTCATGGAAGGGACGTCCGATCAACCAGGTGGAGTTGGCGTTTCGAACGAGGCCGGTCGCGCGCGAAAGCGCCCCCGGAATCCCGATGCCCACCGAGCACGACTGCCCTGCGGCACGCTCCCCGTCCCCAACGAGCGACGCCACGGCTTCGATCGTCGCGCCGTAATCCTCGCGCGGCGACGGCACGCGCGTTTCCCAAATCACCGCGCCATCCGCGGCCAGGACTACCGCCGCGATCTTCGTGCCGCCGAGATCGATGCCGAGGTTGGGCGGGCCCGGCGTCGTCATTTCTGCTTCAGTGACCCGAGCCCGACGTCAAGGATTCGAAAATCACACATGAAGGACATGAAGAAAATGAAGGACATGAAGAAAAATACTAGGCTCTTCTTCATGATCTTCATGCCCTTCATGTTCTTCATGTGTGCTTTTGGGAATCCTCGGTCTTGATGTGCAACTCCCTCAATTGTCGCGCATCGACCGTCGACGGCGCGCCGGCCATGAGGTCGACGGCCTGTGCGGTTTTCGGGAACGCGATGACTTCGCGGATCGACGGCTCACCGCAGAGCACGGCAACGATGCGGTCGAGGCCGAAGGCGATGCCGCCGTGGGGCGGGGTGCCGTATTGCAGCGCGTCGAGAAAGAATCCGAACCGGGCCTTCGCCTCGTCGTCCGAGATGCCGAGGAGCCTGAAGATTTGGCGCTGCACGTCGGCGCGGTGAATCCGGATGCTGCCGCCGGCAATTTCCGACCCGTTGAGCGCCAGGTCGTACGCGCGGGCACGTACGCGTCCCGGATCGGTCTCGAGCAGCGCGACGTCCTCGTGCCGCGGCGCGGTGAAGGGATGGTGCATCGGGTCCCAACGCTTCTCGTCCGGCTTCCATTCGAGCAACGGAAAGCCCGTCACCCACAGCGGTTGCAGATCGTCGGACCGCAGGAGATTCTCGCGCCTGGCGATCGCGAGCCGCAGTTGGCCGAGGGCGTCACTGACGGTTGCCGCCGGCCCGGCGGCAATCAGCAGCAGGTCGCCCGCCCTTCCGCCTGCGGCCTCGAAGGCCGCGCGTAGCGGCGCTTCACCGGCGGCCTTGAGCGCGGAGCTTTGCACGCCGCTGTCCGCCAGCCGCACCCAGACGAGGCCGCTCGCCCCGAACTGTCGCGCCTGCGCGGTGAGGTCGTCGAGATCCTTGCGCGAGTACTTCGCCCCGCCGGCGACGACAATCCCTCGAATGACGCCCCCTTGCGCCAGCGCGTCGCGAAACACCGTGAATGTCGATTCGGCGAAGTGCGCGCCGACGTCGGCGAGCGGCATCCCGGGCCTCAGGTCGGGCTTGTCCGAGCCATACGTCGCCATCGCCTCGTCGAACGTGATTCGTGGAAACGGCGTCGCCACCTCACGTCCGGCGGCGGCGAACATCTCCAGAATCGCACCCTCGACGATGCCGTAGACGAGCTCTTCGGTGGCGAACGACACCTCGACGTCGATTTGCGTGAACTCGGGCTGCCGATCGGCGCGGAGATCCTCGTCGCGGAAGCAGCGCACGATCTGCACGTACCGGTCGAGGCCGGCGATCATCAGGATCTGCTTGAAGATCTGCGGCGATTGCGGCAGCGCGAAGAATTCGCCCGGATGGACGCGGCTGGGCACGAGGTAGTCGCGCGCGCCTTCGGGGGTCGAGCGCGTGAGAATCGGCGTCTCGATTTCGAGGAATCCCTGCGAATCGAAGTAGCGGCGCGCGGCCATCGTCACGCGATGCCGGAGGACGAGGTTTTGCTGCAGGCCGCTCCGGCGCAGATCGAGGTAGCGGTACCGCAATCGCGTCTCTTCGGCGACCGGCGCGTCTTCGTTGATGGAAAACGGCGGCGTCCGCGCGTCGTTCAGAATCTGAATCGCCGAGGCCGCGACTTCAATCTCGCCGGTCGCCAGCTTGGGATTGAAGGCGTCGGGCGCCCGCGCGACGGCCTCGCCGGTCACGGCCACGACGAACTCCGACCGCAGCTTCGCGGCGACATCCGCGGCCGCGCTCCCGGTGCGCGTCACGATCTGCGTGAGCCCATGACGGTCGCGGAGATCGAAGAAGGCGACGCCCCCGAGATCCCGCACGCGATGCACCCAGCCGAGTAGCGTGACCTGCTGGCCGACGTGCGCCCGGCGAAGCTCGCCGCAGGTGTGGGTGCGATACGAAAACTCCGGGGTTGTGGTCATTGGTTTAGCAGCGTCCGGACCGCTTCTACGGCTCCGGCGCGCGGCACCGGCCGTTGCTCGCTCGTGCGCATGTCCCGTAGCGTGATTTCGCCGCGCGCCAGCTCGTCGCCGCCGACGATGAGCGCGACGCGGGCCTGGAGTCGATCGGCTCGTTTCATCTGCGCGCGAACGCCCCGCGCTTCGAACTCCATCTGCGCCGAAAGGCCCGCGCGACGCAGCTCGCGCAGCAGCCGCATGGCCTCCTCCCGCGCATCGTCGCCGATCGCGACCACGAATGCACGTGCCGGCGCCTGCTCAGCGGCGCCTTCCGGCAGGGCGAGCACCAGCCGCTCCAGCCCGGCGGCAAAGCCGATGCCTGGACGGTCCGGCCCGCCGAGATCCTTCACGAGCCCGTCGTAGCGGCCGCCGCCGAGCAGCGCGTTCTGCGCGCCCAGCGCCTCGCCCAGCACCTCGAACGTGGTCCGCGTGTAGTAGTCGAGACCGCGCACGAGACGATGCGAGATGCGCCAGGGAATGCCCCACGCGTCGAGCTGCGCCTTCACGCCCGTGAAATGCGTGGCGCACGGCTCGCACAGATAATCGATCGAGTGCGGCAACCGGTCGATGATCGGCTGGTCCGCTTCCACCTTGCAGTCGTAGATGCGGAGCGGATTCGTCTTGGCGCGCCGCTGACAGTCCTCGCAGAGTCTGGGCAGATCGTCGCCGAGCGCGTCGAGCAGCGCCTGTTGAAAGCGCGGACGGCAGACGGCGTCGCCGACGGAGTTGATGACCAGCTCGGCCCGGGCAATCCCGAGCGACGCGACCAGGCTCCAGGCGAGATCGATGACTTCGGCATCGATCGCCGGATCGGTAAGGCCAAACACCTCCACGTTCAACTGATGGAACTGCCGGTATCGCCCTTTCTGCGGCCGTTCGTGCCGGAACATCGGGCCGAGCGTAAAAAGCTTGACCACGGGCAGCTTGTGCTCGAGCCCGTGCTCGACGTAGGCCCGGACCATACTCGGCGTCGCCTCAGGGCGGAGCGCGATCCGTTCGCCGCCCTTGTCGGCAAACGCGTACATCTCTTTCTGCACGATGTCGGTCGTCGCGCCCGTGCCCTTGGCAAACAGCTCCTCGCGCTCGATGACAGGCGTCCGCACTTCGACGTAGCCATAGCGGTCGCACAGATCGCGCGCGACGCGCTCGACGTGCTGCCACTTCTCGACTTCGCCCGGCAGGATGTCGTGAGTGCCTCGGATGGATGGAATCACTCGTAGTCTTTCTTGTAGCGAACGTAGTTGGCCGCGTACTCGAGAATCGAGGCCACGTCGGCGTCAGACAGCGTCCGCCGAACCTTGCCAGGACTTCCCATCACGAGCGATCGCGGCGGGATCACGGCGCCTTCAGTGACGAGCGTGCCGGCGGCCACGATCGTGTCCTCGCCAATGACGGCGCCGTTGAGGATCGTCGCGCCCATGCCGACGAGCACCCGGTTGCCGATGGTGCAGCCGTGCACCACCGCCGCATGCCCGATCGTCACATCGTCGCCGATGCGAGTCGGGTGCGTCTCATGCATGACGTGGACGACGGTGCCGTCCTGCACGTTCGAGCGCTGGCCGATGCGAATGCTGTTGACGTCGCCGCGGACGACTGCGTTCATCCAGATGCTGCTGTCAGCCCCGATGTCGACGTCCCCGATGACCTGCGCGCTCGCATCCACGTACGCGGTCCGGTGCACGACGGGCAGACGGCCGCGATGCGGACGAAGCATCTCTCACTTCCTCACCGTCGGATACTCGATGCCGAGCTGCTCGAGCAGCGTCTTGTATTTCGTCGGATCGAAGTAGTACTTCCGCATCTGCTCGCGGTACTTCGCCATGATCTCGCGATTCAGCTCGATCGCCGGCTGGTCCTGCTCGCGGATCAGCGGCTCGTATTTCTGCGTCCGCGTCTGGACGGTCTTGAAGTAGTCCCACGCGGCCGTGATCACCTCCGGCTTCAGGAGGAGATCGACGAGCGTCATCGCCTGGACCTTGGCGCCGGCGGTCACGCCCTTGTGCGCGATCGGGGTCGCCATCGCCATTGCGTCCGCCCAGTTGTGGCCGGGGAGGCCCGGGATGTTCGACGGGTACGACAACGTGACCGTGGGGACGTTCCACGAGATGTCGCCAATGTCGTCCGAGCCGCCGCCGGTGTTGTTCTCGGGACTCACCGGACCCGTCAGCTGCCCGAGTCTCGTTGTCAACCCGGTCTCGTTCACGCCGAGCTCTTTCTGTACGGCGCGCGCAAACGTCTGATCGGCTTCGCTCCACTCCGGCATCCCGACTATCTGGATGTTCGCCCAGGTGACCTCGGCGACCGCGCGGTTGAAGTGACGAGGCCAGGCCGCGCCGAGAACCTTCGTCGGCAGGAGCGTGGTGTCGGTCATCATCGCCGCGCCTTGCGCGATCTTGTCGCCGATCGCCCAGAGCTCCTTGATGCCCGGATACGTCACCTGGCGGAAGTAGTACCAGACGGCCGCCGTCGGTGGGACGACGTTCGGCTGATCGCCGCCGTCCTTGATCACGTAGTGCGACCGCGACGACAGCGGCAGGTGTTCCCGGCGGTAGTTCCAACCGGCGTTCATGAGCTCAACCGCATCGAGCGCGCTGCGGCCACGCCAGGGCGCACCGGCGGCGTGCGCGCTTTCGCCCTTGAAGCTGTACAGCACGGAGACGAGGCCCGTGCCGCCGCCGTCGCCCCACGAGACCGAGAGGTTCCGGCCGACGTGCGTGAAGAGCGCGATGTCGACGTCTTTGAACAGCCCGGCCCGAATGTAGTACGCCTTGGTGCCGACCAGCTCTTCGGCGACGCCCGGCCAGATCCGGATGGTGCCGGGAATCTTCTCGCGCTCCATGATCGCCTTGAGCACGATCGCGGCCGTGATGTTCACGACCTGGCCGGAGTTGTGACCTTCGCCGTGCCCGGGCGCGCCCTCGATCAGTGGATCCTTGTACGCGACACCGGGCTTCTGCGAGGACTGCGGAATCCCGTCGATGTCCGATCCGAGCGCGATCACCGGCTTGCCGTTGCCCCACGTCGCCATGAACGCCGTCGGAATCCCGGCGACACCCTCTTCGACGCGGAATCCGTTCTTCTTGAGCAGATTGACGAGGTACTTCGACGTCTCGAATTCCTGGAAGCCCAGCTCTCCATAGCTGAAGATCTGGTCGACCATCTGCTGCGAAAACTCTTTCAGCTTGTCGACTTCCTTGACGGCCTCGTCTTTGAGCTGCGTGATGCGAGGCGTGTCCGGCGGCAGATTCAGCGGCGGCGGCGGCTCACCGCCGCCGCGGCCGCCGCGCCCCTGAGCGACGAGCGCCGCGCCTGCAAGAAGCGCGAATGCCACGGTGAATTTGAGCGATTTCATGAGGTCTCCGCACGGTTGCGGATTTGGAAACCAATCCGCGCTACGTCAGCGTCCGCCGAATCAGCCCAACATGATGCCATAATCGCGGGAATGCCCGTCCTCGACACGCTCGGCCGGCCGCTCGGCAGCCTGCGCATCTCGGTCACCGACCGCTGCAACCTGCGGTGTCACTACTGCATGCCCGAGGATGAGTACCTCTGGCTGCCGCGAGAGGACATGCTGACGTTCGAGGAGATCGGACGCGTCTCCGATCTCTTCGCCGAGACGGGCGTCGATCGGATTCGGCTCACCGGCGGCGAGCCGCTGCTCAGACGGAATCTGCCAGACCTGATCGCCGAGCTGGCGCGCCGGCCGTGGCTGCGCGATCTCAGCCTCACGACCAACGGCGTTCTGCTTGCCGACCATGCGGCCGATCTCAAACGCGCCGGGCTGCATCGCATCACGGTCAGCCTGGACACGCTTCGCGGCGACCGCTTTCGGCGCCTCGCACGGATCGACGCGCTGCCCGACGTCCTCGCTGGCATCGAGGCCGTGCGCACCGCCGGCTGGGCGGGTCTCAAGATCGACACCGTGCTCACGCGCGGGGACAACGACGATGAGATCGTCGACCTGCTGGAGTACGGCCGCGGCGTCGGCGCCGAGGTGCGCTTCATCGAGTACATGGACGTCGGCGGCGCCACCAATTGGCGCCCCGATGCGGTCGTCTCACGCCAGGAAATCGTGGAACGGCTGACCGCCCACTACGGGCCCGTCCGCGCGATCGACGAGTCGTCGTCGGCGCCGGCGGCCCGCTTCCGGCTGCCCGACGGCCTGACGTTCGGCATCATCTCGTCGACGACGCAGCCGTTCTGCCGGACGTGCGATCGCGCGCGTCTGACCGCCGACGGCGTGCTGCTCCTCTGCCTCTACGCGCAACATGGCACCGACCTCCGTCGGCCACTGCGCGCCGGCGCGTCACGCGACACGCTGCTGAATCTGATTCGCGCGGTGTGGGAGGGACGTGCCGATCGCGGTGCCGAAGAACGGATGGGCGTCCGGCAGCGCGGCGCCTACATTCCCGTCAGCGTCCTGAAGAAGGACGCGCACTTGGAGATGCACACGAGGGGTGGGTAGATAAGAACTCTGTCGGTTCCGAGGTTCCGGAGTTCCGAGGTTCCGGGGTTCAATTCGTGATCGCCTTCACCACGGCATCGACGAATGCATTCCCGCCGCGCAGCCAGCGGGTGACGATGACGAGATCGTTCTCCCAGTCGATGTAGATCGTGTTTGGCCCGTTCCCCTGAAACGAAACCCGATTCGGCCGGTCTACGTTGAAGTACCAATTCATGAACCCGTACCCTTTGTTCACGCCCGGCGTGCGAGCCATCGCGATCCACTTTTCCGTGACGAGCTGGCGGTCCTTCCACTTGCCGTTGGCGAGAAACAGGTAGCCGAATCGCGCCATGTCCCAGGCGTTGATGAACATGCCGCCGCCATGGTGACCGCCGCCCGGGATTGACGGCATTTTCTTGCCGTCGATCGTGACGTACGCGTTCTCGTACGGCTCCCAATGCCAGGTGTTGGACGCGCCGATCGGATCCATGATCTCGCGCTTCAGCACTTGCGGAAGCGGCTCTTTGAAAAGATACAGCGTGGCGAGCGCGAGCACGTTGACCCTCGTATCGTTGTATTTCCAGAACGTGCCAGGCTCGTGAATCTCCCGTTTTTCCCAGACCTTCGGATCTTTCTCGCCTTGGGGAACAGGGCGATCCGCCCAGTCAGGCTTGCCCCAGAGCGTCCCCGACCAATCGCTCGTCTGCCGGAGCAAGTGATCCCACGTGATCTTCGCGTTGTGCTCGCTCGTGAAGAGATCCACCCCCTTCGGCATGTACGGGCCGACTTTGTCGTTCAGGTCGTTAATCAGGCCGCGCTCGTACGCCTCGCCGACCACCGTCGAGAGAAAGGTCTTCGTCACGCTGAACGTCATGTCGGCACGATCGACGTCGCCCGAGGACGCCACCGCGTACCCCTTGTAGATCACCAACAGGTTCGCGCCCGCGCGCGGCTGCGTGGGGCCGATCAAATTGTTGTACGGCGTCTCGTTGCGAAACGTGTTCGGAATGTCGACGGCCAGGTCCTTGGTGTTCGGGTTCTCAGTGGCCAACGCGGCTTTGATGGCCGCATCGATCTTCACCGGATCCAGACCCATCGCGGCCGGATCGCGTTTCTCCCACGCCCCCGGTGCCGGAAAGTAGCGCGCCGCCGCCTGTTCCCGCGCGGCGACGAGCATGGAGAGCGCGACGACGATCGCACAACACGTCGCTGTGAGACGTCGATGGGTCATGTGTCCAGTCCTCCGTCCGATTTGGGCTTGACGCTTGAGGCTTTGAGCTTTCCGGCTTTCGAGCTTTCCGGCTCTCCAGCTTTCCCTGTCATCTCTGCCACGGCTTGTGCAGACGATACACCGGAACGGCCGTCGGCATCTGCCGTTCAATCGAAATCAGCTGCCGCCGCTCCAGCCGATCGGCCGCATCCTGAATCGCCCGCTTCGACAAGCCCGTCCGCTCGCTCAACGTGCGCAAACTGATGGGCTCGCTCTTCTTTTTTCCGCCGTCGGTGAGCCGCCAGATCAAGAGGTACAGCACGAACGCCGACGGTTGTCGATCGTGTCCGATGAGATCGCCCATCAGGACGTCGAACACGTACGGATCGACCGGCACGCCGGGCACCCGGTCACTATAGCATTCGCTGCCACAGCTGCGGGTGCGCATCTTGAACGACCTGCCGCTTTCCTCACATCATCGTCCCGTCGGCCGCGAGGAGGGCCGCAGGATGATCAAAGGGATCAAGTTCGCCAGTATTCCGGTGAAGGACCAGGACAAAGCCTTGAAGTTCTACACGACCGCGCTCGGCTTCGGCATCGTCACCGATCAACCGATGGGACCCGGTCAACAGCGCTGGCTCGAGCTCCGGATTCCCGGGGCCGAGACGCGGGTCGTGTTGTTCACCCCGGACGGCCACGAGGATCGCATCGGCACGTTCCAGGGAATCTCATTCTTCACTGACGATGTGCAAAGGACGTACGAGGAGATGAAGAAGCGGGGCGTGGAGTTCTCGGAAGGGCCCACGAAGCAGGAATGGGGCACCTACGCGATCTTCAAGGATGTCGACGGGAATCAGTTCGTGCTGGGAAGTAAATGATCGCGTGAGCCGGGTCTGTCCCCGCTCGCCGAAGGCGGGACTGACCCGCTTGCTCGTTCGATGCTGGTTGTTGATTGAGCGTGACAGCCGGGCCCGTCGCACTTCACGGCAGTATTGAGGCGACCGCAGCGCCAGCGGCGACAACGACGATCGAGAGCAGGATGGACCCGCCGAGCGATCGCCGGCGCACGAGCAGCAACCAGTACACCGCGGCGCTCACGGCACCAGCGATTGCCGACGCAGCTGCCAGTCCGGCAAACTGCCGCCATGGCAGCATCCCGTACCACGGCAGCGTCGCGCCGTGATTGATCAGGCGGCGCATGTACGCGGCGCCTCCGTATTGCAGCTGTCCGACGAGGCCGACGGTGAGCATCGCGACGGGAGCCAGCAGACCGGCGATGATCCCGAGCGCGGACAGTTGGGCGAACCGCGTACGACCGTGATCGAGTGCCCAGAACAGCGGCGGCAGACCAAAGACGATGGCGCACAGCAGCGTGACGGCCACTGCCGCGATCTCAGTCTCCATATAGTGCGGCCGTCCCCATCGCACCACCGCGCAGGCGAATGGGACGATGACGAGCAGCGGCAGGAGCCGTGCCGCAGTCGGCGCGATCGGTCCTGAGGTCACACCCGGCACCTCATTGGACGACATCGTCTGTTCCGACTCGATTATGGTTCGGACGCGATCAGTCCGCGCGCAGCGCAACGACGGGGTCGACCAGCGCGGCGCGGCGAGCGGGAATCCAGGCCGCGACGATTGCAGAGATCGCGAGCGTGCCGAGCGCAGCCGCCAGCGCCAACGGATCGTGGGGCGTCGTCTGGAACAGCAGCGATGCGATGACGCGTGTGGCGAAAAACGCGCCGCCGGCGCCCGCCACGAGACCGAGAGCCATGGGCCAAATCGCATCGTGCACCATCGCGCGCACGACGTCGGGTTTGTCGGCGCCGAACGCGATCCGGACCCCAATCTCACGCGTCCGGCGCGCCACGGCGTACGCCGTCATGCTGAAGATGCCGACCACGGTCAACAGCAGGCCCACGCCGGCAAGCAGCCCGAGCAAGACCATCCTACGGCGCGGCACGGTGACCGACTCGCTCACGAAGTCTGCGCCCGACCAGATCCGATCGACGAGCACGCGCGGACCGATGCCCTGCGCAACCTCGCGCAGCCGAACCGGAAGGCCGGGGGCCGCGCCGCGCGGCCGGACGAACACGACCAGGGGGCGCCTCTCGGTTGAATCCATGCCGGCATAGGGGAAGTACACGTTCGCGCGCACCGGGCTGCGGGCGCCGTCCTGCAGAAAGTCTCCGACGACGCCAACGACCTCCGGCTGTCGATCCTCCACCGGCAACAATCGTCCGACCGGTGAGACAGTGCCAAACACCTTTCTCGCCGTCATCTCATTGATGACCACCACCGATTTGCCCGCGGCCAGGTCGGCGTCGGTCAGGAAGCGACCTTGCTTCAGCGGCAGCCCGATCGCTTCGAAGAAGCCCGGCAGCACTTCGCGTTCGTCGATGCGGATCGGCGGCTGGTCCGCGACCTTGACGAATCCGGCACGCCGGCGTCCGCCGATCGGCAGCTGGTCGCTGGCGCCGGCGACCTCGACGTCGGGCAACTGCCGGATCGCCGCGACCAGTGCCGGGTAGTACTGCGCCGCCACGGCCGGGCTTGGATCGAGCGGAGCGACTTGCAGCGTCAGAAACGACTCCGGCTCGTATCCGAGATTCACGGAGACGAGCCGCGCAAAGCTGCGGATCATCAACCCGGCGCCCGCGAGCAGCACGACACCGAGCGCCACTTCCGCGGCGATGAGCCATTGGCCACTTCGCCGCGGGAGCGCCGCACCCGAGCGGCGATCCGCGCCCGAGAGCGCCGTGCTGACGGTCACCCCCGATAGACGCAGCGCCGGCACGAGGCCGAAGATGAGCGACGTCGAGCACGCGACGACGGCCGCAAATATCAGGACTTGGATATTCAGCGAGACGGAGACATTCGCCGGCAATGAAAGAGGGACGATGGCGACGAGCGCATCGAGCGTGACCCACGCGAGCAGTACGCCGGCGAGTCCTCCGGCCGCGGCCAGCACCACGCTTTCGGTCAGCAATTGCCTGACCAGCCTCGTCCGCCCGGCGCCGATCGACGCGCGAATCGCCAGCTCCCGCTGCCGCGTGGCGCCGCGCGCGAGCAAAAGCCCAGCCACGTTCACGCATGCGATGAGGAGGATAGCGGCGACCGCGCCCGACAGCGTCCCGACCATCGGACCGGTCCCGGCGACGGTCTCCTCATAAAGCGAGTCGAGCCGGACAGTCGCAGCGTTCTTCCCTTGCGCGGCATCGAACGCGCCGACGATCTGTGACAGGTTCTTCTCGGCCAGGTCGCGCGACAACCCCGGCTGCAGCCGCGCGATGACCGGCGCGCCGCTCCCTCGAATGGTCTCGGGCACGATCTCGCGGGGGTAGGGCTGCCACACTGACACCAATGGATGGAAGCCGGCAGGCAGAATGCCAACGATCGTCGCCGACTCGCCGGCCACACGAATTTGCCGGCCGAGCATCGTCTCGTCCGCTCCGAACCGCGCGCGCCAGTAGCTGTGACCGAGAAGCACGACGAGCGGTGTTCCAGGCCGTGTGTCTTCAGCCGTGAACGCGCGGCCGCGGAAGGGTCGCACGTCAAACACATCGAAGAATCCCTCCGACACCCGATGGACCGTCAACCGTTCGGCCTCGCCGGTGTCGACGATGAGGTTGTACTCGCCTCGATCGACGGCCACATGACGGAACACGCGCTGGTCCTCGCGCCAGGTCCGCACGTCGACGAGCGACGGCGCCAGCCTGAAGATGTCACCGCCGGTTTGTGGAACCTGCACGTCGACGCGCACGAGCTGCTCCGGCGCCGCGTACGGCAGCGGCCGGATCACCGCCGCATGAATCACGCTGAATAACGCGGTCGAGAGGCCGACGCCAATCGCGAGCGTCAGGACCGCCACCACCGAGAACGCCCGTTGCGCCGCGAACAGCCGGAGGCTGTACCGGAGGTCCTGAACGATCGTTTCCATGATGCCGCCTCCGCGCACGTCGTAGCCGCGATCCTGGATCACCGAGAGGTTGCCGAAGCGCCTGGCGGCCTGCCGCCGCGCGTCGACGGGAGACAGCCCCTGCCGTTCGAGATCCTCGGCCCGCATCGCGACGTGGATCTGCAGCTCTTCTCGGATTTCGCCCGCGATGGCGTCACGGCGCACGAGCGCGCGCAGTCTGGCGAGCGCGTGGCGGATCACCGGCTCAACTCCTCATGACCGCCTGGACGGCCAGGGTCAGCCGGAGCCAGCTTTCCCGCTCGGCCGCCAGCTGGGCACGGCCTCGACGCGTCAGCCGATAGAAGCGGGCGCGCCGGCCCGTGTCCGTGGCCGACCATTCGGACGACAGCCAGCCTCGCGATTCCATGCGATAGAGCGCCGGATAGAGGGAGCCCTCTTCGACCTGGAGCACCTGCTTCGACACGCGCTCGAGGCGGAGGGCAATCGCGTACCCGTGGAGCGGGCCGTCCTCGAGGACCTTGAGGACGAGCATGTCCAGGGTGCCGTGGAGCTGGTCGCTGTTGGTTTTCGACATCAACCTTAGATGCTCTAAGCCTAGACATTCTAATGGTCAACGCGAGGGGACTCAAGCCGGGCCGGACCGAGGCGCCCGGATCGCTCAACGCGATTCGGCCCGATGCCCTCGGACGATGGATCGGACTAAGATCCCCCGAACGCCGCATGTCGTCCCCCGAACGAGAGCTCGAGGCCCTTCGAGGCCTCGATCGGCTCTCGAGCCACCTGAATCGTGTGCGGAATCCGCAGCATGCGCTCCGGTATGTGGTGCGTGAAACCCGTGAGCTGCTCGGCGCCGAGTCGGGATGCGTCGCGGTCGCCCGCGACCGACAGCCCGGCGCACAGGTCCTGTTTGCGATGCCAAAGGGAACGGCGTGGGACCTGGAGCTGCTCGCAAAGTTCATCCGGGTCGAGCGGCCGCCGCGACCCGACGACGTAGCGATCGCGCCGATCAGGCGCCGCGGCGAGGCGTGGGCGGCGATGGCGTTCGTCCGCCCTGGTCAGCCGTACGACCGGCACGACAAGCGGCTCCTCGCGCGAGTGGCCGAAATCACTTCGGATGCGGTCCAGCAGATGGACCGCGAGCGCATGCTCGAAATCCGGGACCGGATCGACCGCAAGATCAGAGATCAGCTGCATCCGAAGGATCTCTTCTACCAGATCCTCGACGGCCTTCGGTCGCTCACGCAATACGACCACTCGTCGGCGCTCCTCATCCGGGACGCCTCCGGCGACGCGATGGAGATTGCCGCGGAGCAGATCGCGTGGACCAAGGCGAAGAGCCCGCGCATCGGCCACCGCCTGGCGCTCAGAGACGACGTGAGAAAGGCTCTCGACGCAGGGAGGGTGCTGGGCTTCGATCGGCGAGAGGCCGGCTGGCAGGAATGGGACCGCAAGCCGCTCGGGTTGCTCGCCGAGTGGCTCGACTTCGGTGACGGTGACGCGGAGATCGATCAGCGGGAAGGATCCATGCTCTGCGCGCCACTCGTCGGCCGGGGTGGGGTGTTCGGGGTGCTCAAGGTTGCGGCGCGGCGCGGCGGACGGCTCACGAGGTACGACGCCGAGCTGGTCGATCGATTCCGCTCGCAAGCGGCCCAGGCAATCGACATCCTGAATCGCACCGAGTCGCTCGAGGCACGGCTGCTGACGGCCGAACGGCGCCACGCGATGGCGGAGCTGGCGCGCGGCGTGTCCCACGACGTCAACAACGCACTTGGATCGATGCTGCCGCTCGTGCAACAGATGCTCGACGACGTGCGGCACGGCGCGGTCAATCCCGCCGTGATCGAAGGCGATCTCGAGCAGGTGCGGAAGTCGCTGCTCGTCTGCCGAAGGATCTTTGGCGGGATGCTGTCGTTTGCGCGCGGCGGTGTCAGACGCACGCGGACGGGCCACGTGCGGGCGGCGATCGAAACCACCCTGGCGATTCTCCGGGACGGCATCGAGCGCCGCGGCATCGGGCTGCGCATCGACATCCCGCCCGACGAGGACCTGCCAGCCGTGGACTGCGCGCAGTCCGATCTCGAGCAGGTGCTGCTCAATCTGCTGAGCAATGCCCGCGACGCCAGCCATTCCGGCGGGCTCGTCAGCGTGACGGCTCGGCCCGGCCCGTCAGGTGTGGAGATCGTCATCGCCGACACCGGCGACGGGATCGCGCCCGAGGACCTGACGCGCGTGCTCGAGCCGTTCTTCACGACGAAATCGGAGGGGAACGGCCTAGGACTGACGATCTGCCGTTCCATCGTGTGGGAGGCGGGAGGCACGATCCAAATCGACAGCCGGCCCGGCACAGGGACGAGCATTACGGTGGTGATCCCGAGCGCATCGCTGGCTCCGGCGCTGCAGACCACATGAGGCCGGCCCGGATTCTGGTGGTCGACGACGAGCCCGGCATGTTGCGGGCGATCGAGCGCGTCCTCGCGCCGATTCACCAGCTCTCGGTCACCGGATCGTCGCGCGACGCGCTGGCGCTCGCCGCCGCCGTGGATCCCCAGGTCGCCATTCTCGACATCCGCATGCCGGAGCTCGACGGCTTCGAGCTGATGGCGCAGCTGAAGTCGCGGCACCCGGGAATCGACGTCATCCTGATGACCGGCAGCGTGGACGACCAGGACGAAAAGCTGATCCGGGCCATCCGCGGCGCGGCGTTCTACTTCATCCAGAAGCCGTTCGACCGCGACGTGTTACGCACCTTGGTGGACCGGTGCATCGAGCTGCAGTTCCAGCGCGAGGAGAACCGGCGGCACGTGATGAGGCTCGAACGCGAAATGGCGGCGGCCCGGGCGTTTCAGCAGGGACTTCTGCCGCAGCCCGCCGCGGCACTCAACGGCATGCGCGTCGCCTGCCGGCAAATCCCGTCTTCGGAACTTGGCGGGGATCTCTACGACTACGCCTCCGACGCTTCCGGCCGGACGGCATTTCTCGTCGCCGACGTGGCCGGTCATGGCGCGTCCGCGGCGATGCTCACGGCGGTGGTGAAATCGGCGTTCCGCGCCTGCGAGCCGGAGGACTACGATCCGCTCGCGGTAACCGAGCGGGTGCGGGCCGGGATCGCCCCGTTCGGCTTCGAACGCTTCGTGACGCTGGTCGCCGTGCGCGTGTCGGCGGCGAACGGGCAGCTCACGTACGTGAACGCCGGGCATCCTGCCGGATTGTTGTGGAATCGCGGCGGCCGCCGCGATCGACTCGACAGCACCGGCCCGCTGCTGTCTCCGGCCCTGAGCGGCGCCCGCTGGAAAGCCGCGTCCCGCCCGGTCGCATCCGGCGATCACCTGCTGCTCTACACCGACGGCGTGCTCGACGCGCTCTACCGCGGCGAGCCATCCGAGCCGGGCCTCCTCACGGCGATCGAGAACCATGCCGCTGGCGGAGAGGCTCTGCTCGACGCGATTCTCGAAGAGATCAAGCGCCATGGCGGCGGTCACCTGCCGCCCGACGACATCACGCTGCTCACCGCGGCGGTGCTGTAAACGAATCGGCCAAAAAAAAGGGCCGAACCTGAAGGTCCGGCCCCGGATGAACCGAAATCGGCGGACTACTGAACGACGGGCTCTTCTTCCTTCTTCGTGCCCTTGAGCCCCTGGATCTGCAGGCCCGTGGCAATCTCAGGCTTCGGCTCCTTGAGCACTTCCTGCCGGTACAGCTCGGCCATCCGCTGGTGGTCCTGCTGCGCCTTGCGCGCCCGCAGCTTCTCTTCGCGCGCGGTCTTGGCGATCCCCTTCTCGTCGAGGTCCGTCTGCTTGCCCTTGTTCACCGCCTCCTGATCGAGCTTGAGGCTGTGCGCGGTGGTCTCGAGGCCGACCTTCTTGCCGCCGGCGAAGATCTCGTGCCGGCCGTGCTCGTCGTACCACTTGGTGAGCGTCGCCGTCATGTGCATCTTCTCGATGATGTTCCGCCAGCCGATCCCCGTGTTGTAGGCGCAGAAGCTGATCTCGCCCTCCTGCGTCGCGTACGGAATGATGCACCGCTCGGTCCGCCGGAAGTCGTAGTTGAAGAGATCCTGGAACCACATCCCCGCGATGAACAGGAAGTTCCAGCGGTCGCCCCGCCGCTTCTCGATGTCGGCGTCGGTCCGGTCGCCCGTGACCTTGCCGTAGTCCTTGCCGGTCGCGCCAAACGTCTTGTCGAACTTCTTCATGAGGTCGAGCATCTTGAAGTGCGTCGGCGATTTGAACGGATCGTAGTTTTTCACGAGCGCGAGCGCCATACCGACGACGGACAGGAACTTGCCCCGCGCTGCGTCGTTGATTTTCGCGATGTCCTTCGCGAGCGGCTCGAGAAGCATGAACTCGGTCACGGGCACGGCTTCCTTGGTTTCCTTGTCGATCATCACCGCCATGCCGACGCCGCAATTCGGATGACAGCCGCACGAGAGCTGGCCGAACTCCGCCTGCTGGCCGTGCGTCAGGTCCGCCCAGTCGCTGAACGTCCCCATGAACGAGATCGGGAACCAGTCGCGGACTGGCTCGCCGAGCCCTGTCTGCTTCTTCACGTCGTGGGCCAGGTGCGAGAGCGTGTAGCGCTGCGCGTGCCGGCGCTCGTCCGTGATCTCCTCGTCGCGGCCGGTGAAGGACACGGGCTGGAACGAGAGAAACGAGATCTTCTTGGGATTGTCGAGCGCGAACTGGATGATACGCCCCACCTGCTCGTTGTTCACGCCGTTCACGATCGTCGTCACCGGCACGATATCGACGCCGGCGCCCCAGAGGTTCTCGATTGCGCGGAGTTTGACGTCGAACAGGTTGCCAACGAGCCGGTGCGAGTTGGCGGCATTGCCGATGCCGTCGAACTGCAGATAGACGTAGCGCAGGCCTGCCTTAGCCGCGGCACGAGCGAAATCGGGGCTCTTCGCGAACTCGATGCCGTTGGTCGCAGCCTGGACCGAGTTGTAGCCCACCTCACGCGAGTAGCGCACCGCGTCGAGGAAATAGGGCGAGAGTGTCGGCTCGCCGCCCGAGAACTGGACGGACATCTGCCGCTTCGGCTTGATCGTGATGGCGTTGTCGAGCAGCGTCTTGATCTCGTCCCAGCCGAGCTCGTGGACGAACCCGACCTGGTTCGCGTCCATGAAACACGGGTCGCACATCATGTTGCAGCGGTTCGTGAGGTCGACCGTGAGCACCGAGCCGCGGCCGTACTTGATCGTCGAGGAGCCGTGATTGTGCAGCTTCTCGTCGTTGTGCGCCCGCATGTCCGAGCCCGGGAAGCTCTCTTCGAGGTGCTTGAAGAAGGCCGTGTCGATCGCCATGACGTCCTCGAAATGCCCGTGGACCGGGCAATCCTTGACCATCAGGATCTTGCCGTCGCGCTCGATGATCTGCGCCTTGATCTCGCCGATCTTCTCGGTGAGCAGGACGCGGTAGTCGCGTTTGCCGTCGAGAATCTCCTGGCGCGCCTCGCGGACGCAGATCGGGCAGAGCGAGTCGGTCTCGCGCGGCCACCCGAGCGGCGGCTTCACTTTCTGCCACGACTTGAGCAGCGGCTTGTCCGACCACTTCGGCACGAACCCCTCGTTCGGCCTGACGCTGTTGAGCGCATCGAAAACGACCCACGCGCCGCGTGCGGCGTAAGTCAGGCCCTTCTCGACGTACTTCACCGGCTTGTGCATAACCCTCCAAGTTGGAGGGCGGACTGATCTCTAAGTCCGCCACCCACGCGGATTTACAAACCAATCCGCGCTACGGAAGCAGGATACCGTCCGGTCTTGCGGGGGGTAACAGAATTGTCCCTAGCGGGCTGATTCAGCCCTTCAGTTGGCCGATGGGGCGGGTGAACGGGCAGGCAAAAACCGCCTCAACTCGTGATTCATCAAGCGGTTACAGGCAACCTGACGCGCGCGCGCCGCCGCTTCTGGATTGCAAAAACGACTCTCAATGCGAGCAGGACAGCCAGGAAGAACCCCCAGCGCAGCGGTTCACGAATATCGGACTTCTGAATCCAGACGAAATGCACGATCGCGGCGACCGCCGCGACGTACACGAGACGATGGAGCCGCTGCCAATTCTTGCGGAGACGACGCTGCCAGCCGGTTGTCGACGTGATCGCGAGCGACGACAGAATAACGAACGCGGTTGCGCCGGCGAAAATGAACCGGCGCTTCAACACGTCCTGCCAGATCCCGCTGAGGTCGCAGGTCTGGGTCGAGTAGCAGAGCTGGTCGACGACGAGATAGATCGAGACGTGCAGCGCCGCATACGTGAACGACCACACACCGAGCATGCGGCGCACGATCTGAAGCCGATTGACCCCGAGCAGCCGGCGCAGGGGCGTCACGGAAAGCGTAATCAGGAGAACGATGAGCGCGGTCTTGCCGGTCTCGTGCTCCAACGTCGCGCTCGGATCGACGCCCAGCGCCGTCAAGTCGCCGCCGAGGAAAAATCGCCACGCGCGATAGCCCAGCCAGATCGCTGGGCTCAGGCACGCGACGAACACGGCCGGTTTGAAGAAGCGCCAGCCGACGGCCGCGGCGACGAGTGCGGCGAGGCGCTCCCGCAGCCGCGTGGCCATCAGTAGAACTTTCGGAGATCCATGCCGGCGTACAGACTCGCCACCTGATCGCCGTAACCGTTGAATATGAGCGTCGGCCGGTTGAGAAGCGGGCTCGGCAGGCGGCGCTCGCGCGCCTGGCTCCAGCGCGGATGGTCGACGGTCGGGTTCACGTTGGCGTAGAACCCGTATTCATTGGGCGTCTGCACGGCCCACGTGTTGTGGGGCTGCATGTCGGTCAGGCGGATGCGGACGATCGACTTGCCGCTCTTGAAGCCGTACTTCCAGGGAATGTGCACGCGGAGTGGCGCGCCGTTCTGGTTCGGCAGCACCTTCCCGTAGAGCCCGACGACCATCAGCGTGAGCGGATGCATCGCCTCGTCCATCCGGAGCCCTTCGAGGTACGGCCAGTCGAGACCGGCCGTCTGCAATCCGGGCATCTCGTTCGGACGAACGAGGGTCGTGAACTCGACGTATTTCGCCGACGGCTGCGGCTGCACTTTCTTGAGGACTTCCGAGAGCGAGACGCCAATCCAGGGAATCACCATCGACCATCGCTCGACGCAGCGGTGCCGGTAGATCCGCTCTTCGAGCTGGTTGAAGTTGACGAGATCCTCGACGCCGTAATTGCCGGGCTTGTTGACGAGCCCGTCGACTTTCACCGTCCACGGCTTGACGGTCAGCCGCCCCGCGTAGCGCACCGGATCGTCCTTGCGCGCGCCGAACTCGTAGTAGTTGTTGTAGCTCGTGATCTGTTCGAAGGTGTTCAGCGGATCGACGCTCTGATCCACAGTGAACGCCGACTTCTTCGCCGCTGGCAAATCCTGCTGCGCCGCGTCGAGCCGCGCGCCCGGCACGAGCAGCGCTCCCGCCACCGCACCAAGGGCGCCCGCCGCCGTCGTCTGCATGAACTCTCGCCGCGATCGGTAGACGTGCTCCGGCGTGATCTCCGAGGAGGAAACGTCGGCCGAGGTCTTGATGCGGATAATCATGGCGCCTCCGGGGCTCGAACACGCGAACCCCCTGGTCTTGAATACGTTGCGGCTGTGACTCCGGTTACGGCAGTACTAGGATGCCATAATGGGGAGCCGCACATGCCGTCATCGACACTCCCGACGACCGCCGAAGCCCTGCATCAGAAACTGACCGCCCGGACCGCTCACGTCGGTATCGTTGGCCTGGGCTACGTCGGACTGCCGCTGGCCGTCGAGATGGCGCGCGCCGGCTTCAAGACGACCGGCATCGATCTCGACCACCGCAAGGTCGAGACGATCATGCGCGGCGAGTCGTACATCCCCGACGTGCACACCCGGGACGTCGCTGAATTCCGTCAGGCCGGCCGCCTGTTCGCCACGACCGACCCGGCCGTCGTCTCGACGCTCGACACGATCAACATCTGCGTGCCGACGCCGCTTCGGAAAACGAAGGACCCGAATCTCTCGTACGTCGTCTCGGCGGTCGAGATGATCGCCGACCACCTGCACCCGGGCCAGCTCGTCATCCTCGAATCGACCACCTATCCGGGTACTACGGATGAGGTCGTCAGGCCGATTCTCGAGCGTGGCGGCCTGGTCGCCGGCCGCGATTTCTTTCTCGCGTTCTCGCCGGAGCGGGTCGATCCCGGCAACGAGAAATGGACGACGCGCAATGTACCGAAGGTCGTCGGCGGACTGACGCCGACGTGCTCGGCGCTAGCCCGCGCGCTCTATGCGGGATCGATCGAGCGTGTCATCGACGTGAGCTCGCCGAAAGTCGCCGAGATGGTGAAGCTCCTGGAGAACACCTTCCGCGCGGTGAACATCGGCCTCGTCAACGAGCTGGCGCTGATGTGCGACCGGCTCGGAATCAGCGTCTGGGAAGTCGTCGACGCGGCGGCGACGAAGCCGTTCGGCTTCATGCCCTTCTATCCGGGTCCGGGCCTTGGCGGACATTGCATCCCGATCGACCCGTTCTATCTGTCCTGGAAGGTCAAGGAGGTCGGCTTCGAAGCGCGATTCATCGAACTGGCCGGTCACGTCAACGGCGCCATGCCCCACCACGTCGTCGACAAAGTGACCGACGCGCTGAACAGTCAGGCCAAGGCGATCCGCGGCGCTTCGCTTCTCATTCTCGGCATCGCGTACAAACGCGACATCGACGACGTCCGCGAGTCGCCGGCGCTCGACGTCATGGCCGTGCTCCACCAGAAGGGCGGACGGATCAGCTACCACGACCCGTATGTGCCGTCGCTGTCTGCGCGTGATTGGCCTGGCGGCATGGACCTGACGTCCGTCCCGCTGACGCCGGCGATCCTCGAGACGGCCGACTGCGTCGTGATCATCTCGGATCATCGAACCTTCGACTACGAAGCGATCGCCCGGCAGGCCCGGCTGGTCGTGGACTCACGCAACGCGATCAAAACGTCGCACCCGCACGTCTTCAAGCTCGGAGCGCCGGCGCAGCTGTAGGCCGCCCCTTGAAGGCCGGCGCGCGGTGCTGACCCTGAAGGGTCGGCCTACACCGGTCACAGGCCGAAAAACGTTTCGCTCGCCTTCCAGATCTCATCAACTGACGCGCTCAATTGGTGGTCGTCGTCGAGGATCCGCAAATCGACGTGCGGCCGCGAGCGCGCCCATCGCCGGACCATCTCCGGATCGACCGACGTATCGCGCGTGCCCTGAAACACCAGGATCGGCAGCGGCAGCTTCAGGTTGAGGGCGTCGAATCGTGACGCGTCTTCGTAGAGGGCGTATCCGACGTCGCGAAACTCGCTCCAGGCGTGATGAAAGATTCGGAGCCGGCCCGTTTGTCGCCACCGACCGACGTCGGCATCGCCAGGTCCTTTGCTCAAATCGAGCGCGGGCGCGAGGAGGACGAGTCGATCGATGGTCGGCGCGGCCGCGGCTCGATCCTGCGCTGCGGCATGAACGGCCACGAACGCGCCAAGGCTCGACCCGATGAGCGCAACCGGTCCGGACGGGCCGCTGCGGACCGCGTCACGGGTCTGGCCGAGCATCCGCGTCACGGTGAGATCTTCGAACGACGGCTGGTTGAAATCGGGACAGGAGAACGCCACACCCTGGCGGGCCAGCTCGCGGCCGAATCGCTGCGCTTTTGACGAGGCCGGCGACGACGCGAAGCCATGCAGGTAGATGGCGTGTTTGATGGGGACCATGAGGCACCGCGCGCAAGGCGCGAGGATCAGGTGTAGTACTGCTTGTACATCCCGCGCCGGAACAGCCAGCCACCAAGCGGACCGAGCCAGCCCAGCACGTAATACATGTATCCGAGGTCCATGATCTCGATCAGATTGCCGTCGAGATCGCGCACGAAGAAGAAATAGTGCCCGCGCGGCGATCGCTCGGGCTTGCTCACGCACTCGACGCCCTTGCTGACGAGGTAGTCGTACCACCGCTGGGTATTGCGCACGTTGAACGAGAAGTGCGTCAGGCCGATGCGATTCCACGGCACCGGAACCGGCGGCTGGGACGGACGGAACTCGAAGATCTCGAGGACGCCGCCGCCGGGCGCGCGGATCCAGCCGATCTTGCACGTCGGGGCCGGCGCATCCACGCCAAAGAACGTCCGCACGCGCTCCGACGGCGTATCCGCGACGCCGACGAGCGGACATCCGAACACGTCCCAGTAGAACCGCACCGCGCGGTTGAAATCCGAAACGGTGAGACCGACGTGGCTGAACGATCGGGCACGCACGGGGACGGGTTAGTTTTCCACAGATTTCAACAGGTGGGGGACGGCGGAGCGGGTCCGCACCTCCGTCCCCGCGATGTGCTCGGCCACCCGCAGCGCCTGCGCGATGATGGTCAAGCCCGGATTCACCGCCGCCGACGAGGGGAAGAACGACGCGTCGACGACGAACAGATTCTCGACGTCGTGGGCGCGGCAGAACGGGTCGAGGACCGACGATCGCGGATCGGTGCCGAAGACGAGCGTGCCGCACTGATGCGTCGTATTGCGGACGCCGACCGAGTGCGCGAAGACGCGCGGCGACCAGTACCCGAGGCGGCCGAGGATCCGGCGCAGCTCGTCGACGAGCAACTGATGCGCGCGGAGGTTGTTCGGCCGGTAGTCGAGCACGATGCGGCCGTCCGGCGCGATCGTCACGCGGCTGTCCGTCGACGGCAGATCCTCGGTCATCGCCAGCCAGTCGGTCGCGCGCGAGACCCACTGTTCGTACGCCCAGAGCGGGATGTGGCGCATCTCGATGCCCTTGTAAACCCACGTGTCGCCGACCGCCTTGGCCATGATCGCGTGCGTGCGTCCCTGTGACTGGATCTGACCGAGCGGAAACGGTGAGTCCGGACCCCGCAGATAGAAATCGTTGATGGCCACCGTCTTCTGAAAGCCGTCGACATTCGTGCGCCAGCCGACGCCCTGCATCATCGTCGCCAGGTGCGCCATGTAGCGGCGGCCGACGAGACCCGATGAGTTCGCGAGTCCGTGCGGATGCCGATCGCTGGTCGATCGCAGGAGCAGCACGGCGGAATTGACGGCGCCGCAGGACACGATGCAGACCGGCGTCTCGACACGCCGCCGTTCACCGTTGCGGACGACCTCGACGGCGGCAATCCGGGTGCCGGCGCTGTTGGTCAGCAGCCGATCCGCGCGCGCGTTCGTCCACATCGTCACGTTGTCGTGGCACAACGCCGGGATGGTCCCGCAGGTCTCCGCGTCGCTACGCATGCGGATGCGGCACGGGAACGAATTGCAGGTGCGGCACAGGATGCAGCCGCCGGGTTCACCCGGTCGGAGCAATCCGAGCGGAAGCGGGGACGGGTGCAAGCCCTGCGCGCGCAGCTGCTCGACGATCGCGGCCATGCGCGGCTGGTGGGCGATCGGCGGATACGGGAACGGCCCGCGCGGCGGATCGGTCGGATCAACGCCGTGCTGTCCGTGGACGTGATAAAGCTCTTCGGCGCGATCGTAGTACGGCGCGAGCGTGTCGTACGAGATCGGCCAGGCCGGCGAAACGCCGTCCGCGTGCTCGACCACCTCGAAGTCCTCGCGACGGAACCGGTACAGCACGCCGCCCCAGAACTTCGTATTTCCGCCGACGACATATTGCATGTACGGCTGGAAGTCGCGGCCCTCACCGTCGAGCCAATGCTCGGTGGTGCGGTAGCGCAGCTGCCGCCAGACGGCGGCAGGATTCCAGTTCTCGTCTTCAGACGGCACGGCCTCGCCGCGCTCGACCACCAGGATGCGTGCGCCGGTGGCGGCGAGCGCGTGGGCCATGGTCCCGCCGCCGGCGCCGCTGCCGATGATGACGATGTCGAATTGCTGAGACAGCATTGAAGGAACTAATCCAATCGCGCGTACACCTGATCCATCAGGCGCTGGTCCTCCATCGCGCGCTCGAGCGACATCTCCGGGGCGCGGCCGTCACGGATCGCCCCGGCGAAATCGCGGTACATGGCGCGGTAGCCGCGGATGTCGCGCAGGCCCGGCATGATGAGCCGCGGCACCCCCGTCCCGCGAACCAGAATCGCCGCGCCATTCGATTCGAACGAGATGACCCCCTTCCGCCCGAACAGCTTGGACAGCCGCAATCCGCGGAAGAGCGACGGAACCTCACGCGAGTAATACAGCGCACCGACGGCACCGTTATCGTACCGGAATGCGACGAGCATGCTCTTGGCGCGCCGATCGTGCGGGTCGTCCAGCGCCGGGCGGCCGGGCCGGTATCCCTGGATCGTCGTGATTCGCGGACCGAGGCTGCCGGCCAGGTGCAGCCAGTGGATCCCTTCCTCGAAAAACGCATCACCGCCCGCCATCTCCTCGTTATTCCGCCAGTCGTCGGCGGTCTTGAGACGCCACGCAATCGTCGCGAAGTACCCGAAGACCAGCTCACCGATGGCGTTATCGGCCAGCAGGCGCCGGAGCCGCACGGCCAGCGGCTTGTAATGGTCGTTCTCGCCAACCATCACGACGCGCCTGGCGCGATCGCGCTCGACCACGGCCTGCTCGTAGTCCGCCATCCGCACGAAGGCGGGCTTCTCGACGAGCACGTGCTTGCCGGCGCGCAGCGCCTGAACGGTCAGGTCGAGGTGGAATCGCGGCGGAACGGCGACGACGACGGCATCGACGCCGGGATCGGCAATTGCCGCGTCGTAGCCCGAATAGGCCTGGTCACCGCCATACTGCCGGCAGAAGGCGTCGGCCTTCGCGCGATCGCGACTGGCATACCCGCGAATGATGTCCGGGGTGAACGATTTCAGGTGGCGGCTGTGCACTCCGGTGATGAAGCCGCAGCCGAGGAAGACGAGTCGCACCGGCAGAGATCATAAGGCTCCCAAGGGTCTCGGTTTCCGTTCGCCCAAGCCGTCGCCCCGCTTGCGTACTGCTTCTCAGTATGCCTAAGATGCCCACTTCATAGTCTTCAGGCGAATCAGGGCATTCGGCGCGGACGATTGAGCTCCGGTCAATCTCAGCGCAGGTTCCCTTTATGGTGCGGGCACGTCCCCGCTCGGCCTTCGGCATTCGTCTTCCCGACGAAGTCGGCTTTCGTCTGGCTTCATCCACTCGCATCCGATCTGGCATCCACGGCGGCTCGAACGCACCGTTCGCAGGAGGGGTATCACCATGACTGAGACAAGGCTTCGACGGTTGACAGGGTTGGTGGTGGCGGTGCTCCTTTTGCTTGCCGTCGGCGCCACGCGCGCTGACGGCCAGACGTATCTGGGAGGTATTCGGGGAGCGGTCCGCGACCCGGGCGGCGTGGTTCCGAAGGCGGAGGTGACGCTCATCAACGAGGCCACGAACGCCAGACGAACGACCACGAGCAACGACGTGGGCGAGTACGTCTTCACCAATGTGCCGGCTGGCACGTACAGCGTGCGTGTGGCGATGCCGGGATTCCGTACGCGCGAGGAAAAGGGCCTGAGGATTGGTCCACAGCAAACCGTTGTGCTGGACTTCGCGCTCGAGGTGGGCGTCCTCACGGAACAGGTGACGGTCGTCGGCCGCACCCCGATGATCGACACCGCGACGGCGTCGGTCGCCTCGTCGCTCGACAGCTCGACGCTCGCCACACTGCCCACGGCCGGTCGCAATGCCTTCTTCCTCTCGACGACGACCCCGAACGTCGTCCCGAGCGGCGATCCGCAATTCGTGCGGCAGCAGGATCAGACGAACTCGTCGCTGCTGTCACTCGGCGGCGGGCCGCGCCGCGCCAACAACTACACGCTGGAGGGGGTGTCAATCACCGACATGCGCAACCGCGCCACCTTCATCCCGTCGATCGAAGCGGTCGAGGAAGTGAAAGTGCAGGTCAGCACGTATGACGCGGAGATGGGGCGGACCGGCGGCGGCGTCTTCAACACTGTCGGCAAGTCCGGCTCGAACGTGTGGCACGGCAGCGCGGTGATGCAGAACCGGCCCCAGTGGGGGCAGGGCAAGTTCTTCTTCACGCAGAATCTGCCGAAGCCTGACAACTATTTCTGGCTGTACGGCGGCTCGTTCGGCGGCCCGATCGTCCATTTCTTTTTTATTTTCTCGGCGACCACCGAGAACTACAAGACCAAGACGTCTCGCAGCGCCGTCCTCATTCTGCCCACCGATCGCGAGCGGCAGGGAGACTTCTCTCAGAGCGGGGTCACGATTTTCGATCCTCGCACGACGACCTGCACGTCGGCTGGCAGCTGCACCAGACAGCCGTTCCAAGGCAACGTGATTCCGGATGCGTTGATCAACCCCGTGGCGAGAGCCGTCCTGCAGTATCTCCCGTCTCCAACGTCCGGGAATACGCGACCGGCCGTCGCGGAGCTGATCGATCGCGCCAATCAGATGACCTTCAAGATCGATCATCGGATCAATTCCCAACTCAACATTTCCGGGATGTACGCCTGGTATGACTCGCAGGAGCCGGAGTCGCGGTTCTACGGGAAGAACCTTGGCGACAACCCTGGGGATCCTGGTGAGGGACTGCTCCAACGCACCGTTCACGCGGTGACAGTGAACACGCTCTGGATGCCCAGCCAGAAGTCTGTGTGGAATTTCCGGTACGGGTTTACGCAGTTCATCGACGACGACGTGCCGAACGCGTTCGATCCGGCGACGTTGAACTTCGCGCCGAGCTTCATCGCTCTGATCCCGTACAAGAAATTTCCCTCTCTCAACGTGCAGGGCTACGGCAGCGTGAACTTCGATACGTTTGGCGATCGCGATCCGCAGGACACGACCTACTACTCGCACAACCTCAACGCGAATCTGTCCCGCTTCTTCGGGAGTCACGCCGTGAAGTTCGGCGCCGATTACCGCCTGATTGGCATGAAGCTGACGGCGCTGGGTCAGCCGAGCGGCAACTTCGACTTCACACCGGCCTTCACGCGCGGGCCTGACGCGCTCACGGGCGGCACCACCCAACACGCGCTGGCCAGCTTCCTCCTTGGATACCCGGCCAGCGGCGACATCACGGTCGGCGCGCCCAACGACTTCTACATCCGCTACTGGGCGGGATACGTGCAGGACGACTACCGGATTACGAGCAACCTCACCGTGAACGCCGGCCTGCGGTACGAGTTCGAGCAGGGATTGCAGGAGCGGGACAATCGGATCACGGTCGGTTTCGATCGCGATCGGAACTTCCCCGTACAGATTCCCGGTGCGGTGCGTCCCGACGGCTCGCCCCTTACCCTGAAGGGCGGGCTGATGTACGCCGGGGTCGATGGAAATCCGACGCATCAGAGCGACCCGTCCCACACGAAATTTGGCCCTCGCGTCGGGGTCGCGTACTCGCTCAACCCGCGGACCGTTGTCCGCGGCGGGTACGGCCTCTTCTATGCCCCGAACCAGTACGCGTTCCCGAACGAGAACCGGCTCGGCACTCGCGGGTTCACGGCGGTCACGAGTTATTTCGCCAGCAATGACGGTGGCCTGACGCCCTGCGCGACGTGCACGCTGACCAACCCGTTCCCGAACGGTATCGAGCAGCCGGTCGGCAGCAGCCAGGGACTGTTGACCGGCGTAGGCGGCACGGTCCAGTTCGTCGATCAGTTCCGCGAGTCCGCTTACGTCCACCAGTTCTCCGTGGACGTGCAGCGTGAGCTCCGCAGCGACATGTCGGTGTCGGTCGGCTATCTCGGAAGCCGGTCGGAGAAGTTGATTGTCGGCGGCACGAACTCCAACACGGTCAACATCAATCAGCTTGAAGATCGATACCTGTCGCTCGGCACGGCGCTGCTGGATCCGCTCCCGAATCCATTCTTCGGCAATTCCGCTTTCGGGGCGTTCAGCCGCCAAACGACCATTACGCGCGGTCAGCTCCTCCGGCCGTATCCGCAATTCGGTGATGTCCTCGCGCACCAGGTGAGCGCAGGCAAAGCGCGATACCACGCGATGGTCGTCAAGTTCAACAAGCGCATGAGCGCGGATTGGGCCGCCAACGTCAACTACACCTACAGCGTCAACAAAGACAACCTGTTCGGCGAGGTCAACTACTTCGGCAGCAACGACAACGGGCGCGCGCGTCCGTTGAACGCCTACGACCTCGATGCCGAGTACGCGCACTCGGTGCTCGACACGCCGCATCGGCTCAACATCAGCGCGACGTACGCTCTGCCGTTCGGTTCAGGCAAGCGGTGGCTCGATCGACCCGGCATGGTGAACGCCTTCCTCGGCGGGTGGGCGGTAACCGGCGTTGGCACGTATCAGAGCGGATTCCCGGCTCTCGTCGTGATGAACTCGAACAACTCGGGACTCTCTGGCAACGTCCAGCGGCCCAACCTGACCGCGACCGATCCGTCAACGTCCGGAAGCGCGGAAGATCACTTCGATGCAACCTGCAACTGTCTGACGAACTGGTTCAACCCGGCAGCCTGGAGCGCCCCGGCCCCATTCACGCTCGGGAACGCCCCGCGCACCGACACGCGGCAGCGGACGCCGTTCAAGAAGAACTGGGACATTGCCGTTCAGAAGACGCAGTCGATCGGCGGCCGCAAGACGCTGATGGTCCGCGCCGAGTTCATCAATGCGTTTGCGGATCCCAATTTCCTCGGCCCGGAAACGCGTCTCGGTTTGGCCAGCTTCGGCACGATCACACAGGAGGGTGGGTTCCCGCGGCTCCTGCAGCTCCTCGTGAGAGTGGGGTGGTGACGACCTAGTAAGGGCAAAGGGCAGAGGGCAAAGGACAGCGGGAAGGCGCCTTACCCTCTCCTTTGCGCTCTGCCCTAGGCCCTCTGCCCTTCTGAGTGCTACCCTCCCCTCTTTCTGGAGGAAGGCCATGTTTCTTCGACTCTCTGACGTGTCCGGTCTCCCGATCCTGGCGCTCACCCTCGCGATCGTTGCCGCCGTGACCGAACGCGCCTCGATCGCGCAGGAGCCTCAGACGTCGACCATCACCATCCGCGCCGCCCGCGTGCTCGACGGCCGCGGCAAGATCATCACCAACGGCGTCGTCGAAGTGCAGGGCACGAAGATCGTGAAAGTCGATCAACGGCAGGGTCCTGTGACGTACGACCTCGGTGACACCACCGTGCTGCCCGGGATGATCGACGTGCACACGCACATCGACTGGCACTTCCAGCCGAACGGGATGTACGGACGGCGCGACGGCCAGCCGGAGGAAACGCCCGCGCAGCGCGATGCGGCGATCGCCGCCAACCTGAAGGCGACCCTGGAGGCCGGCTTCACGACGGTGCAGAACGTCGGCAACCCCGGCGACAAGGCCCTGCGCGAGGCGACCGCATCCGGGAAGCTCGTCGGCCCGCGCATCCTGTCGTCGCTCGGACAGATCCAGGGCGGACCCCGCGCCACACCCGAGTCGCTTCGCGAGCGCGTCCGTCAGTTGAAGGCCAACGGCGCCGACCTCATCAAGATCTTCGCGTCCGAAAGCATCCGCACAGGCGGTGCGCCGACGATGACGCAGGAGCAGCTCGACGCGGCGTGCGGCGAAGCCAAGACGCTGGGGCTGCGGACGCTCGTGCACGCGCACGCGGCCGAAGCGATCATCCGCAGCGTCAAGGCCGGCTGCACCGAGGTGGAGCATGGCGCGTATGCGAGCGACGAAGCCCTCAAGCTGATGAAGGACACCGGCACGTACTTTGATCCGAACATCGGACTGGTACTGCAGAACTACATCGAGAACAAGGACAAGTACATGGGCTCGGGCAACTACGACGAAGCCGGCTTCGCGTTCATGGAGAAGGCGGTCGGCGTGAAGGGCGAGATGTTCGGCCGGGCGCTGAAGTCGGGCGTGAAGATGCCGCTCGGCACCGACGCCGTCGCCGGCGCGCACGGCCAGAACGCGCGCGAGATCATCGCGCGGGTGCAGGAAGGCCAGGCGCCCATGGACGGCATCATCAGCGCGACGTCACTGGCCGCCGAGTCGATGCGCATGGACAAGACGATCGGCACGCTCGCCCCGGACTACGAAGCGGACATCGTCGCCGTCTCGGGCAATCCGCTGCAGGACATCACAAAACTGCGGAGCGTTGTCTTCGTGATGAAGGGCGGCACGATCTACAAAAAGCCGGGAAGCTAGACAGCCGGAGAGCTGGAAAGTTTGAGAGCCGGAAAGGCCGAGGCTTTCGGGCTTTCCAGCTTTCAGACTTGTTCTTCAATGAAAATCGTGCGAATCGAGTTTCGGTCCTGTGTGCTTCAGTCCTTCGACGCGATCCGCTTTCACTGACACTGCCCCATCCTGATTCTGCAGCGTGCCCTCGACCAGCAAATACGGCTCGTCGACGATCACGCGCTTGTAGATCGCGAAGACGTCAGGATTGACGATGATGTTCGCGATGCCGGTTTCATCTTCGAGTGAGAGGAAGACGAACCCTTTCGCCGTCCCGGGTCGCTGACGCGTGATCACCGCGCCGGCGACGCGGACCCGTCGGCCAGGACGGCCGCGCGGCAGATCCGACGCGCGTTGAACGCCTCGGGTCGCGAGCGACGGCCGCGCGAGCGCCATCGGGTGTGGGCCGATGGTGAGGCCGGTGCCGTCGTAGTCGGCACGCACACGCTCGAGGATCGACATCGGGTGTAATGGGGATTTGCCCGAAGTTTGACGTTCGACGTTCGACGTTCGAAGTTGCTCTTCATCACTCTCCCCATCCAGCAGGGGCCCTGCGGGCCGGCCGGCGCGTTCGGCCTGCCAGAGCGCGGTACGGCGATCGCCGCCGAACGACGCCAGCGCGCCGACTTCGGCCAGCGAGCGCGCTTCTTCCTGTCGCAGCCCCGCACGGTGAACGAGATCGTCGATGGACGTGAATCGCGTCAGGCCAAAGGCCGAAGGCCGAAGGCCGACGGAAGAGCTCTCGTCCGAAGTTTGAAGTTCGAAGTTCGAAGTTCGAAGTTTGACACCAGCGATTTGTCTCCCTGCCTCTTCTCTCAACCCTTTCACATACATCAGCCCCAAACGGACGCAGCCGTCATCTTCGACCCGGCACGTCCAATCGGAGACCTGCGCGTCGATTGGCGCGAATCGGACGCCGTGCCGCTGCGCGTCCTTGACGAGCGTCGCCGGATGGTAGAAGCCCATCGGCTGGTTGTTGAGGAGCGCGGTGTAGAACGCCGCGGGGAAATGCGCCTTGAGGTACGCGCTCGCGTAGACGATGAGCGCGAAGCTCGCCGCATGCGATTCGGGAAATCCGTACAGCGCGAACGACGTGATCGACTGCACGATCTGGTCGGCGGCGGCGTCGGTGATGCCGTGGGCGGCCATGCCGGCGCGCAGGCGCGACTCGATCTGCTGCATGCGCTTGACCGACCGCTTGAAGCCCATCGCGCGCCGCAGTTCTTCGGCTTCCCCGCCGCTGAATCCGGCCACCACCATCGCCATGCGCAGGAGTTGTTCCTGGAACAGCGGCACGCCGAGCGTCCGTTTGAGCACCGGCTCGAGCGACGGATGCGCGTAGGTGACCGGCTCGTCGCCGCGCCGGCGGCTCAGGTACGGATGCACCATGTTGCCGACGATGGGCCCGGGCCGGATGATGGCGACTTCGACGACCAGATCGTAGAAATGCTGCGGTTTGAGCCGCGGCAGCGTCGCCATCTGCGCCCGCGATTCCACCTGGAACACGCCGATGGTGTCGGCGGCCTGCAGCATCTTATAGACAGTCGGATCATCTGGCGGCAAGTGCGCGAGATCGAGCTTGGGTTGGAGGCCGCTGGTGTCAGGCCGATGGCCTTCATTGACAATCGACAGCGCTTCTTCCAACACCGCCATCATCCCCAGTCCGAGCAAATCGACCTTCACGATCCCGAGGTCCGCGCAGTCGT
>Ga0114129_10000116_pt1 | contig 80514 bp, 69 predicted proteins | sample RhiMetdeltSRZDD1_FD_80071 | JGI IMG/M metagenome (GOLD analysis project Ga0114129, IMG submission 80071) | Populus rhizosphere microbial communities from Tennessee, USA - Rhizosphere MetaG P. deltoides SRZDD1 (version 2) (version 2) | ecosystem: Host-associated > Plants > Roots > Rhizosphere >... | reverse complement strand
TCGGACCACCTGCTTGTGCCACCCAATACAACGCTGCTGTTCCCATGATGGGATCGATCTTCACCAGTTCCCGCGCCATCTTCGTCGCGATATCCAGATACGCGACATCACCCTTATCTCCGTGGAGCCAGAGAGCAAACCGAACCCCGTCTTCGCTGGCCGGCAATTTTCCCTGCAGCAGCATCGCGGCGGCGCGGTTTACCGCCTTCTCCAAAGCGGTTTCTTCCCGATGAAGCTTCGGTTTGGAAAGTTCGGGGAGTTTTTCTTCGGGAGGCGCAGCAAACAGTACGCCCGCGGGAAGCACGACCCCGGCGGATGCGATCCCAATCAACACACAAAACAAAACCGGGATGACTCGCATCACCCCGGTCTTGCCACAGCTTCGAATCAATTTAGCTCTCCGCTTTGGTCACTCCGAGGAGAGCGATCACATCTTTCTCGTACTGCTCGCGCGGCACCAGGCCCACGATCTTCCGATAGATCTTGCCATCCTGGCTGATGATGAAGGCGGTCGGAATACCGCGCACGCCGCCGAAATCGTTCACGATCTTCTGGTTCCCCATCGCGATCGTGTACGGGATTTCGTGCTGGTTGACGAAGCTCTGCACCACGGCCGAACCCTGCTGGTCCAGCGACACCCCCACCACCTCGAATCCCTTGTCCTTGTAAGTCTTGTGAAGCTCCATCAAGTGCGGGATGGCCGCCCGGCACGGACCGCACCAGGTCGCCCAGAAGTCCACGATCACGACCTTGCCCTTCAGGCTCTCGCTCGTGACCGGCTTTCCGGCTAGATCGACCAGCGCCCAGGCCGGCGCGGCCTGAAGCTGCGAGGTGTCGACGGCGGGTTTGGAAGTCACCGATTTGGTCGACGACTTCGACACCGTGGCGGTCGTGGTGGTCTTGGATTCCGTGGCGCCGCCACAGCCGGCCGTGACCGCGAGCAGAAGAGTGACGAGAGGAAGTGTGCGTAACATCATGAGATTCTCCAGCGCGAGGGACTAACCGATGTTGGTCAACCAGGGAAACTGTTTCGCCATCCAACCCGAGATGACGGTGAGCTGATTGGTGAAGATCAACACCCCGATCACGATCAAGAGCGCGCCCGATGCGATCTCGATCGCCCGGAAGTGCCGCTTGAAACGGGATGTGACCCGGAAAAACGCGTCGATGCTGAGCCCGGCGATGATGAACGGAAGCCCGAGGCCGAGCGAGTACGCGGCCAAGAGCACCATCCCCTGCCCCACCGTCTCGCGCGTGCTGGCGTAGGCAAGGATGCCGCCCAGGATCGGGCCAATGCAGGGCGACCACCCGAAGGCGAACGCCATGCCGACCAGGAACGAGCCAAAAAGTCCAATCCGTTTTCTCTCCGCCTGGAAACGTCTCTCCCGATATAGAAAGCCAAGGCGAAACACGCCCAGCATGTGAAGGCCGAGCAGGATCACCGCCACACCCGCAATCTTTCCAAGCAACGACAGCTTCGACAAAAGAAAACTGCCGATTGCGGTGGCGGAAGCGCCCAGGAGCACGAACACGAACGAAAACCCGAGCACGAAGAACAAAATATCGGCCATGATGGCCCAGCGGCGGCCGCCCGCACCTTTCTTTTCCAAGTCATCCACCGTCGCACCGCTGACGAACGACAGATAGCCGGGAACGACCGGCAGCACGCAGGGGCTCACGAAAGACAGGATTCCGGCGCCAAAAGCGGCCAAGAGCGAGACGTTCTGCATGGGGTTAGCCTGGCTTGCTCCCTGAAAGGGCCCGGGATTGATTCCAGAAGGTCTGGATTGGTTCCAGAAGATGGGGTCCGAACCAAGTACGCGCCCCCCATCTTACCGTGACTGGGCCGCTTCATTCCTGACCCGAGCGCGTTCATTCGAGGGTCCTATCTCACCAACATGGCCGCACACAAGAGCTTCCACCCCAGGCGCGGCATGGATAAGAGTATCGGACCCCGGGCGAAGGGCCTAAAGTATATCCCATGGTCAAGCTGTCTCACCTGGATTCCCGGGGCCGGGCGCGCATGATCGACGTGGGCCATAAACCCGTAACCAGCCGCCGGGCCGTGGCTTCCGCCTTGGTCATCCTCGCCCGAGAGGCCCTCGAACACGTGTGGAACGGGGGCCTGGAAAAAGGCGATGCGCTGGCCGTCGCCCGATTGGCAGGAATTCAGGGTGCCAAGCAGACTTCCAATCTCATCCCGCTTTGTCATCCCCTACCTCTCGACCGGGTGGCGATCGAGCTCCGGCTTATCCCCGAGCAAAGCGCAATTCGCATCTTCGCCGAAACCCGAACGCGAGCGGCAACGGGGGTGGAAATGGAAGCACTCACGGGCGCCGCGGTGGCGGCCCTCGCCCTCATCGACATGGTGAAAGGGGTCGATCGCACCGCGCACGTCGCCGAGCTCAAGCTCGAGATCAAAGAAGGCGGCCAGAGCGGGCGATGGGTGCGTGATGGCCACGAAGACCCCTTTGTGCGCGCCGAGAAGCCACCCAAGCCCAGGCCCAAGAAGAAGGATCACAAACGTGGGCGGTGAGGATCGCCCTATTCGCGCGGCCGTGCTGGTGGTTTCGGACCGGGTTGCCGCGGGCACCCATGACGACGAAAGCGGGAAGAGCGCACGATCGCTTCTTGGCGAGTGGGGTTATGACGTCGTGCACCAGGACATCGTTCCCGACGACGACGACGCCCTCGAAAAACGTCTCTGCCATTACGCCGATCAGGATGGCCTCGATCTCGTGATCACGACCGGCGGCACCGGATTCGCGCAACGCGACATCACCCCCGAATCCACGTGGCGGATCATCGAGCGCGAAGCGCCGGGGATCGCCGAATTACTGCGTCGCGAGACGGCGGCGTCGACTCCCCTCGCCGCCCTCAGCCGCGGCGTCGCCGGCATTCGCGGGCACACGTTGATCGTGAACCTGCCCGGAAGCCCGCGCGGTGTGCTCGACTGTTTGGCCGTCTTGAAACCCCTCCTTCCGCACGCGATCAACGTACTTCGAGGAGACAGCACCGGGCACGCGTCTTGGAAACCTAGGTGACGCAACTTATTTCCTGGGAAGACGCACGAGAGTTCGTGCTCTCCAAGGTCAAACCCCTCTCTCCGATCGAGGTGGACAGCACCCAAGCTCTGGGACTCGCGACCGCGGAGCGCGTGATCTCCCCCGAGTTCATGCCCCCCTTCGCCAACAGCGCCGTGGATGGATTCGCCGTCCTTGCCCTCGATACCCAGAACGCGTCGCCCCAACGGCCCGCCCGCCTGCAAGTGATCGCCCATCGGACGGCCGGCCCCGGCGATCCCGCACGAATTACCCGAGGCCAGGCGATTCGCATCATGACCGGCGCCTCCATCCCCGACGGCGCCGAGGCGGTGGTGATGCTCGAGGACACCGATGCTTGGGATCCCGCCCAAGGACGGGGACGACCCAGCGAACCCAGCGTCGCGATTCATAAACCGGCCGAACCCGGCCAGAACATCCGCCCCAAAGGAGAAAGCGTGCAGGCCGGCGACATTCTCCTCGAACCGGGTCACCTGATTCGTCCCCCCGAGATCGGCATGCTCATTTCGGTGGGGGTCCGGAACATCCAGGTGCACCCGCTGCCGCGCGTCGCCGTTTTGTCTTCCGGAGACGAAATCGTTTCGCCGGAACTGGACCCCGGCCCCGGGCAGATACGGGATTCGAATCGCCCCGCAATTCTTTCCGCGCTCCGCCGGAGGGGTTTTCCGGTTCTCGATCTGGGATGGGTCCCCGATGACGAGGATCGACTCACCGAAGCCGTCAAACGCGGCGCGCGTGACGCCGATTTCGTGATCACATCCGGCGGCGTGAGCGTGGGCGACCGCGATTTGACCCACCGGGTGCTGTCCCGACTCGGCACCGTGAACGCCTTCAAAGTGGCCATAAAACCCGGCCAGCCCCAGGTGTTCGGAGAGGTCGAAGGCGTTCCCGTGTATGGGCTTCCCGGGAACCCCGTGTCCTCTCTCGTGGTATTCGATGTGTTCGTTTTGCCCGCCCTCAGGAAGATCTCGGGTTGGGGGGACGTGCTCCGGCCGCTCTTCATGGCCCGACTCTCTTGGCCGATCCAAAGAAAAGGCGGTCGCACGGAGTTCGTTCGTGTCCGCCTGGAAACCGATAACGGGGGCTGGATGGCCCGTTCGACCGGGCCTCAAGGGTCTGGAATCCTGTCTTCCATGACGCGCGCCAACGGATATGCGATTCTTCCGTCGGCCGTGGAACACCTGGAAGCAGGAGCCCTTGTGCTCTGCATGCTTTGGGAGGACTGATCTCGATGAAGCCACTTCACTTGAGCGCCGCACTCTGCCTGTTCATTTCCTTGAGCGGCTTCAAGGAGACTGCAAACGCCAACGTTGTATCTCCACGCCTCCACCGCGTGGAGAATGCCGTGATTGCATGGCAGGCATCGGGCGGTCGGGAACCTTTGCGCGTGCCCCAGCACTTGAGCGGCGCCGTCCCCAACCTCCTTCCCGGGCCCTCGAATCTGGCTCCCGCGGCCGCCGACGCGTTTAGAGATCCCATGATCTCGGTGATTTGCCGCACCACCGATCCCGAAATGCTCCGCATGTCGGGAGCCACGGTGAAAACCGTGGCCGGCCAGGTGGTCACGGCACAGATCCCCCTTTCACTCCTTCCTCAGCTCGAGTCCATGCCGGGCATGATCTCGGCCGATGTGCCGGCGAAGTATCACCCGCTCCTCGACGCCAGCCGCCCCGAGATTGGGGCCGAGGTGGCCCAGGGTGCCTCGTTCCCTCCCTATCCCGGAACGACGGGACAAGGTGTGGTGGTGGGGGTCATCGATACGGGACTCGACACCGACCATGCCGATTTCCTGAACGCCGATGGAACGACGCGCGTGCAGTATCTCTGGGACCAACAGGATACGGCCGGACCCCATCCCGCGTTTCCCTATAACTACGGCACCGAATGGACGGCGGCCAACATCAATGCTGGCACCTCGCGTGAAATCGACAACGATGGTCACGGCACCCACGTCACCGGAATCGCGGCCGGGAATGGCCGGGCCATCGGCACCCCCGGCGATCAATTCCAATTCACCGGCATCGCGCCCGAAGCGGACATCATCTTCGTCAAGACGACCTTCAACGCCGCCGACATCATCGACGCGGTGCGATGGATCCAGCTCAAGGCGGGATCCAAGCCGTGCGTAGTCAACCTATCTTTGGGAAGCCAGTATGGCGGCCATGATGGCCGGGCCGATTTGGACGTGGCCATGGCCGCGCTCTCCGGCCCCGGAAGAATCATCGTCGCCGCGGCCGGAAACGAAGGCAATTCGGCGATTCACGCCCAGGCCACTATCCCCGGGACGACCACGGTCGATTTCCCGTTCAGCGTTCCCTCGTACACACCGAACCCCGGCAACAACGGCGGTCAGGGCAACGACCTTCTGCTCATCGAGGCGTTTTCGACCGGATCGAATTTCAACACCAGCGTGCTCATGCCCAACGCCGCGACCGTCGGTCCGGTCGGCCCGAGTGGAGCGATCACCATGAGCACGACGCAAGGCGAAGTGGACCTGGATGCCAACGCCATCGGGAGCGAGCGTGAGGTCTACATCGACATTTGGGATAAGGTCACCACGCCACCCGCGAGCGGGCAATGGGCGATCCGGATTCAAAATACCCAGGTCAGCCCCCATGAGGTCGATCTCTGGATCTACTACGTGGATTTGGGAAACGCGCCGTTTGTGATCTGGGGTAACGGAGCGCAGATCGACAACACGGAGTTGGTCTCGTCCCCTGCCTCTTCCGATTCGGTGATTGCCGTCGGCGCCTATGTCACCAAGACCAACTGGCCCTGCGTGGCGTCCCCGAACGGCTGCCACTACCAATCGCCGCCGGCGATCGGGGATATCGCGCCCTTCTCGAGCCCCGGGCCGATGCGGGACGGCACCACCAAGCCCGAAATCTCCGCTCCCGGAATGGGCATTGCGTCGAGTCTGTCCAAGGACGCGGCCGGCCCGCTCTTCACGAACCCTGCCGGGGAGATGCCGGGGGGCATGCGCTACGTGAGTCAAGGCACGAGCCAGTCCTCACCTCACGTCACGGGCGTAGCGGCTCTCATTCTCGAGCAACGGCCTTCGGCGGCCTACTCGCAGGTCAGCCAGGCCCTGGAAGGCACGGCGCGGCATGACGCGTTCACCGGTGCCGGCTTCAGCGTGGATTTCGGCTACGGCAAAGTCGATGCGGCCGCGGCAGTGGACGTGTTTGTCCCCGTGCGCCTCTTGTCGTTGACCGCAGGTTGGGACGATGGACATGCGGTGGTGCGATGGGAGCTCAGGGAAACCGAGGAAGGCGCCTCCTTCCGCGTCGAGCGCAGCGCTACCTCCAGCGGCCCGTTCACCGCGGTCAGTCAGTGGCTGCGGGGCGATCTGTCGTTTTCCTGGACCGATCCCGCCCCCGATCCCGCGGAGACGTGGTACCGCGTCGTCTCCCTCGATCGCACGGGCGCGCAGAAGTCTTTGGGTACGGTCCTCTTGTCCCCGGAGCATTTGATCGCTCGGCTCCTCCCCAATGCTCCCAATCCTTTCCAGGGCTCCACCAAGATCGCCTTCGATCTCGACCGATCGGGCAAGGTCAGCCTGGACGTCCTGGATATTTCCGGACGGCTGGTCACCACGCTGGTCTCGGGGGTACGATCGGCGGGGCGCAATGAAATCGAATGGAACGGACTGGATGGAATGGGACGCCGGGTTGCGCCGGGTATTTATGTATACCGGCTCACAACCCAGGTGCGCGTACTCGCCCGCCGAATGGTGATGACCTCATAACAACGTGATCGAACCGACGCCGAGCTGGGTCTACCTGTTTCTCGGGTTCTATTTCTTGACGTCGGGGATCTTGTTTATCTACGGCATCCACGCGTATCTCATGGCGTTTCTTTATATGCGCGCGATGCGAAAAACTCCGCCCGAACCAGCGCCGGGGCCGCTCTTGCCCGTCACCATTCAGCTCCCCGTGTACAACGAGCGGTACGTCATCGGGCGCCTCCTGGAGGCAGTGACCCGGCTCGATTACCCCAAGCACCTGGTCGAGATCCAGGTGCTCGACGACTCCATCGACGAAACGGTGGTCGAGGCCGCGGCGATGGTGGCCCAGCTCAAGTCGGAAGGTTGGTCGGCGGTGCACCGGCATCGCCGCAAGCGGACCGGCTACAAGGGTGGAGCGTTGCGAGAAGGCATGGCGGAAGCGAGTGGCGCACTCATCGCCGTGTTCGACGCCGATTTCTTGCCGCCGCCTCATTTCCTTCGCGAGACCGTGCCGTATTTTCAGGATCCCTCGATCGGGATGGTCCAGACGCGATGGACGCATCTCAATGAAGGTTTTTCGTCGTTGACTCGGGCGCAGGCCGCCGCGCTCGACGGGCATTTTTTGGTCGAGCACACGGTGCGGAACCGATACGGCGCCTTCATCAATTTCAACGGCACCGCCGGCATCTGGCGTAAGGAATGCATCCAGAGCGCGGGGGACTGGCAGGACGACACGCTCACCGAAGATCTCGATCTGTCCTATCGCGCGCAGCTGGCGGGATGGAAGTTTCTCTTCCTGCCGTCGGTGGAGTGTCCGGCCGAGCTCCCGGCCGAGGTGAACGGGCTCAAGGGACAGCAGTTCCGTTGGGCAAAAGGCTCGGCGCAAACCGCCCTCAAGATCCTGCCGCGGATCCAACGCGCTCCGCTCCCCGGGTTCGTCCGATTCGAGGCTCTGGTGCATCTCACCAATCACCTCGTGTATCCGCTTCTCTTGCTTCTCGGCATCCTGGCGTTTCCCGCGTTGCGCATCCTGGACCGCCACCCCGAGACGGGTGTTCTCTTTCGGGTCGCCACGATCCTCGCCGTGGCATCGTTCGGTCATCCCTGGCTCTACCTGGTCGCGCAACGCGCCCGCCAGCGCAACTTCGTGGAAGCGTGGTTTCTGGTCGGACTCGTCGTGGCGGGAAACATGGGGATCGCCATCAACAACACCCGCGCCCTGATCGAGGGCTTGCTGGGACTCGAGAGCAGCTTCAACCGCACCCCCAAGTACGCGCTCACCACGCGCGGCGATCACTGGCGCGGCAAGGCCTATCACCCTCGGGCGTCCTTGTGGTCGTTCCTCGAGATCGTCTTTGCTCTCTACAGCGTGGTGGCGCTCACGTATGCGCTCCGCCATGGTCACTGGCTTGCCGTGCCCTTTTTGGCGATGTACGCGATGGGAGCGGGAACGCTGGGCTTTTTGTCCGTGTACAACGCCTGGGCTAGATCCAGCGATGACGGCCCCGGATCACCGGCTCTGGCCAAAGGCACCGCTTCCGGGTAATCGAGCATGGATCCACAATTGCTTCATTTGCGGCTCAATCATTTGCCGGTGGTGAGCGTGCTGTGGACGCTCCCCTTTCTCGTCGCCGGTCTCGTGCGGCCAACTCGAACTGCTCTCCTCCGGGCTCACGCGTTCGCGGTCATTCTCGCCGTGACCACCGCCCTCGCCTACCTGACCGGGGAGGGAGCGGAAGAAAAGATCGAGCATCTTCCCGGGGTCGTGGAAAGCGCCATCGAAGCGCATCAAGACGCCGCCTCGATCGCATTGGCGATTGGGATCGGGGCGGGGGTGGTCGGTCTCATGGGCTTCTGGGCCGCCCACAAGAACCGCGACCGGCTCGCTCGGACGCTCTGCTGGGTGGTCACGGTGGTGGTGGCATTGGAGACGGGAGCCCTCTTTAACACTGCCCAGCGGGGCGGGCTCATTCATCGTCCCGAGCTCTCTCATGGGTCCGCGGGAGCGACGGAACACGTCCCCAATTAAATTATTTTCCCCAGTCGGGAATATTCATCTACATCTGTAGTAGTATACCCCGCAAGGCCTCCCTCAGAGCCATCTCGGGCCGTCCTAGAATCACGGGGGAAAGAACCATGAACCTTTCAGCAAGGATGTTTTACCGCAGGAAGTTAGCCGGATGGATCATCACCGGTCTGGCGGCCCTGGCCCTGGGAACCGTCGGGGCGGGGCGCGTCCTGGCCGACGACGATGACGACAGCGACAAGGGAGAAGCGTGGCTCGGCGTTGCCCTTCAGGATCTCACCCCCTCGCTTCGCGAAGCTTTGAATCTCGATCGTCAGGTCAAGGGCGTCATGATCGCCGGCGTCATGCCGGGCAGTCCCGCCGAAAAAATCGGCCTGGAAGATCGGGATGTGATCGTGACGCTCAACGGCCGGAACGTTCAATCGGTGGACGATGCGACCGAAGTCGTGCAAAAGCTCGATCCGGGCGACAAGCTCACCGTGTCCGTGTTGCGGGACAGTCGCCGGCGGCAGTTCACGGCCATCCTGACCGAACGCCACCGTGGCGAGGATTCGGATTGGTTGGGCGGACTCGAACGGGAACCTGGACCCGATGCTCCCAATGCTCCCTATCCTCCCGACGCTCCGAATGCCCCCATGCCTCCACGGATGGCCCGTCCCGATGATCTCCCTGAAGGCGGGCATCGCGGATATCTCGGCGTCACCACGATCGAGCTGGGCGAACAACTCGCCGACTATTTCGGCGTGAACGGCGGCGGCGGTGTGCTGGTAACCGAGGTAGCCAAGGATTCTCCGGCCGATGAGGCGGGACTCAAGGCCGGTGACGTGATCCTGTCGGTGAGTGACAGCAAAGTCGATAGCCCAGGCGATCTCATGCGGCTCGTTCGAGCCCACGACCCTGAAGATAAGATCGAGGTCGTGGTCCAGCGTCGCGGGCACGTAGAGACACTCCATGCCCGGCTGGGCGAAGCGAAGGATCTCGGGATGTTCGCGCCCCGGGGACACCGGGGATTCATGATGTCTCCCGAAATGCGCCAGCACATGATGATGATCGGACCGCAGATCCGGCAGCAGTTGCACGAGCATCTTCGCATGATGCAGGGACGCGAAGGCGGCGGTTCCTCAGAAATCTAAGGACTTCCGTTCGCGCGCGGCCTTCCATTCGAGCCACGCTTGCATGGGGAGGAGAGTCAGGGCAGGCGAGACCTCCCAGGCCTTCCACGCCAGACTCTCCTCCCACCTCCCTGTCGCCCGATAGAGGGCCGACGGCTCATAGGCCATGAACACGGTCAAGGACCACACCCACCAAGCCGGATGCGGTAACGCAAAGAGCACCGGCAAGAGCCAGATGACGTACCAGGGGTGAACGACCGGCGAGATGAGAAAGAGTGCGCCCACCGTCCACGCATAGGTGGATATCCAGCCGCGTCTCAGGATCAAGGTAGCCAGCCACACCAGCCCCACGAGGACTGCCACCATCATCTTCGCCGTATGAAGCTTCGGTTCACCGGCGTCTTGTGGCACGAAAAGCGAAAACAAGAAATCGTTGCCCCGCCACTTGGCCACGAACACCCCGAGGCTCCCCAGGGGGCTCAAGCCCCGCCGCCAGAACATCAAATAAAACCCGCCGATCACCAGGGGAAGTAGCCACCATCGCGCGCGGAGTCGCGGCCACAGCGAAGGAAGGGCGACCCACGGCAAGAACTTCACCATGCCCCCCAGCCCGAGGGCGAGGCCGGTCGCCACCGGTTTGCGTTCGGCCCAGGACCAGAACGCGAGGGCCAGAAAAAGGAGCCCAAGCACATCGGCGTGTCCGTTTCCCGCGAACTCGAACAGAACCAGCGGATGCCACAGGTAAAGCGCCACTCGAGCGCGCGGTGTACCGGCGGCCTGGAGGGCGCGCATGAACGCGTACCCGGCGAGGAGATCCATGAGGGCGGCCAGGCTTTTCCACGCCAGCACCGTCGGAGCAATCCAAGCCACCGCGGCAAAGAAGAGCATGCAAAGGGGCGGGTATATGGTGGGAAGATCGGGATGATTGATGAACGGCCAGAGCGCGTCGCGTAAGAAGCCAAGCTCGGCAGCGGTGGGCGGATATCGATACGGATTCACGCCCGCGAGCAGCACCTTGCCATCCCAGAGGTAGCGGTAGAGATCGTCGGATAGTCTCGGAGCCGAGGGCACGAGCATCGCCCGGAACAAGATCGCCCCGGCCCAGATCACCAAGAGCCGTCTATGTTCTCCGCGCGGCTCCGGGCTGTCCCGGAATCCCAAGAACGGAAACTTCCAAGTGCCGTAAGCTCCGCGAAGCGCCGCCCCGTAAGCGAGGAGAAGCACGACCCATAGGGGAGCGAGACGACTGAAGGCCAGGAACGATTCGGGGCTCGCCGCATAGGCGATGTACCCCACCAAAGACACCACCCCAGCCGCGATCAGCCAGACCATAGAAGGGAACGATGTCAAAACCAACCGCGCGGGCCAAGCCCGCGGTGGGACTCTTCGCCAAACCCCCGAAACCGGGAGGGGTCAAGACACGTCTCGTGCCGCCTCTGACGCCCGAGGAGGCGGCGCAACTCTATGCCGCGTTTCTCGGAGATTTGGCGGACATGCTCGACGGAGATCCGGTCTGGGATTGGATCGCCTACAGTCCCGACCCCGAAGCGCTCCGGGCGACGTGGCCCCACGGTGCGCCGCTTCCCCGGGCGTGGCGCCGACAAACCGAGGGGGATTTGGGGGGACGCATGGGTGCGGCGTTGGAGGAATTGCTGGCCGAGGGCCGGCCCTCCGCGCTTCTTCTCGGCAGCGATCATCCGACCCTGTCCCGCGACATGATCGCCAAGGCGTTTCACGCCTTGGAAACGACCGAGGTCGTGCTCGGGCCTTCGCTCGATGGCGGACTTTATCTGGTGGGGTGGGCGCGCTCACATCCCGAGCTCATGCAGGATGTTCCGTGGAGCACGGAGCGTGTGCTGGAAACGGTGGTCGCTCGTGCCCGGGCGCATGGGGTGAGGGTGGCGCTACTGGCCCCGTGGTACGACGTGGATGACGCCCGCGATCTGGCATTTCTTCGGGCCCATCTCAGCGCGCTCGAGCTGGTCGAGGGCGAGAAGGCGCCCTGCCCGCGCACGCGAGCCGCGCTCACTTACGCGACTTGAGCGCTTTTCCCACCTTGAGCAACGGCCCGGCTTCTAGCCGATACATGTAGATCCCGGGCGCTACTATCTGCCCCCGCTCATCCAGACCGTTCCACGGCACCGTGTGCGCGCCCGCGCCGAGCGGCTCATCGAGCAGCGTCTTCACCCGGTGGCCCGCGACATCGAACACGGCCAAGCGAACCGTGTTTCGGCCGGTGAGCTCGAACATGATGTTGGTTGAGGCCCCGAACGGATTAGGGGCGTTCCAGAGCGTGAGCGGGGAATGGAGATCGTCCCCAATCCCCACCTGGGGAGTGACGTACATCAAGCTGTCCAGCACGTTTTGCGTGATGCGCGTAACCGGCGGATCGTTGGCCGCGATGCCGTTGGCCCAGTAGATGCTCGCAGCGTTCCAAACCTTCGCGTCGCCCCGCGTGTAGTAACCCATGGTGGCGCTGCCGTAGCTGGCCGGCGAATAGCCGAGCACCAGGTAGTTGAGCGGCGTCCCATCGATCCCGGTGGGATGGGGAGTACCACCCGTCCAATCCAGGACGGTGCCGTCGGTTTCGTAACCGACCAACCATTCGGCGTAGCCGTACTCGTTTCCGTCTACGAGCCCTGTGCCGGCGTAAACCCAGTTGTTGGTGTTGTAGGCCGTGTAGTCACCGTAGCCCTGGGAGGCCGGATAGTACCCGCCCGCGTTCACATAGCCGCCCACCCTGTAGCTCACCCCGGTCATGTGATTCTCGGGGCGGTACACCGGGTTGGCGTACCAGTTCACGGTCACGCGCGAGTTGTCCACGTTGAAGTAAGGATCGAGATTGCGATCCTTGTAGCAAATCATCTGGTCGGCGGTGGGGCTCAACCGGATCTGCCACCAGCACGTGTTTCCGGAAAAGAAGGCCACGTTGCGTCCGGCATCGATTCGATCCTCGATGTTGTCACGCATTTCCCTGGACCAGTACTCGTCGTGCCCTACTGCGATCACCAGCGGATAGTGCGACTCCAGGGTGGGATCGAGGGCGAAATCGGGACCGACGCAATACTCCAGGGCGTAACCGTGGGCCTCCGCCCATTGAATGAACGGAAGCTCCCACAACGGAAAGAATCCCTGCCCGTTGTTCTGGGTGTACGGCCGCTTGAAGGAAACGAAGTACCCACGCACACCGTCGTTCCCCTCGTACAGGCTATGGTAGGGGGTCAAGGGGGCGGGGTAGTTGTTGTAAGCCTCGTAGGTGGTCGTGCAGAGTTCCATGAGGATGTGGCCGGTCGACCCTGGGTCGTCTTCGCGCACCACGAAGATTGCGTTCGTGGTGACAGCGCCGGCCGTGAGCGTAGCGATGTACACGCCGCTCGGCCAAGCGCCGGTGGTCTGAATGGTGACCGAAGGGCTCCAGTTGCACCCCGCCGCCCAGCAGCTTTCCGGTATCGCCTGGTTCACCCCCACCACTCCGCTCGCGGTGTAGAGGGTAGTGGGGGTAAGGCCTTGCCGTTTCACCACCACATCGAAGGTGGAAGCATCGGTCGAGACGAAGAGTCGGACGATCTCGCCCTGACGGATCGATTGGGGCCAGGCATAGGCCGAAACCGCCGCATGGGCGGGGAGGGCCCAAAGGGCGGCACAGAGGAACATGAAAAAGGCACGGAAACGGTAACGGCTCATTGAGGGTGACCCAGGGTAGAAGAGGGGACCTCGGAAGACCCAACAAGTTTACCCTGGAACCCTCGTTTTTCGCCTCATCAAAATATTTCAGCTCAAAGGCCGCTCCGAGTGCCTCCCGCGCGACCGAGACCAATTCTAGAGCAGCCTGCTAGACTTCCGCCCTCGCCCCGGAAGCTAGTCCCTGGATACATGGAACCCGCAATCATCCCGCGCGCCCAACACGCGATTTCCCGAAAACTCATCGATCCGGATGCCCTCCGGGTCATGTACCGGCTTTTGCGTGCCAATCATCGGGCGTACCTGGTCGGCGGGGCGGTCCGGGACCTCCTCCTCGGGCGTACCCCCAAGGATTTCGATGTCGGTACGGACGCCCATCCCCACCAGATCAAACGCCTCTTTCGTAACTGCCGGATCGTGGGACGGCGGTTTCGTCTCGCCCATATTCATTTCGAGGACAAGATCATCGAGGTGTCCACCTTCCGGCGGCACTCCGAATACTTGAGTGAAAGCCCGGACGGCGACCGCCTCATCCGTTCCGACAACACCTTCGGCACCCCGCAAGAAGACGCGATCCGCCGCGACTTCACCATCAACGGGCTCTTCTACGATCTCGAGACGTTTTCCGTGCTCGACTTTGTGGGCGGGATGAAGGATCTCGACCATCGCGTCGTGCGCTCGATCGGCAACCCGGGCGAACGCATTCCCGAAGATCCCCTGCGCATCTTGCGCGCGATCAAGTTCGCAGCCCGCCTCGGCTTCACGATCGAACCGGTCCTGTGGGACGCCATGGTTCGTTTCAGTCCCGATATCCACAAATGCGCGCAGGCGCGCGTGCTCGAGGAGATCTATCGCCTCTTGCGTGGCGGCGCTGCCGGCGCGTCGTTTCAGCTCATGGAGGAGTGTGGGCTCTTACGTGAGCTCTTGCCCGAGATGCAACAGTTCCTGACCGGCGCGCGCGGGGCGGGAGTCGAAGGAGATCGCGTCTTCTGGGAGTACCTGGAGGCGGTGGATGAAATCGTGCAGGGAGGGATGCAACCGGGCAATGCCCTTCTCTTCGGAGCGATCGGGGCGCCGCTCATCGGCCTCGCTCCCGGGCAGGATCCTTCCGCGGAGCGATCTCCGGCGCAGCTCACCCGGGACATCGAGTACACGACCCGGGGATGGATGGAACGATTGGGTATGGCGCGCCGCGATCGCGAGCGGCTCGCGCACATGCTGCGCGCGCAACCGAGGCTCATGCGCCCGCGGGGCCGCCGCTTTCGTCCGCGCGCGTTCGTGACCAAGCACTACTATCCGGACGCGGAGGCATTGTTCGCGTTGGGCTGCCGCGCGACCGGTCTCGAGCTGGAAACGCTGGAACGCTGGCGGGCGCTCTATCAGGAAATGGGAGCAGGCAGAGAGACGGAGGCCGGGGAACTTTGGGAACCGGAAGAGGAAGGCCGAACCGATGAAGCGGCTCCGCGCCGGCGACGAAGCCGCCGACGGCGCCGACGGCGCAAGAAGTCTTCAGCGGCCCCTTAGCTGGCCGCGCGTTTAGTTCCGCGCGCGATACGGAGCCGGAGCGATGCGTAGCGCGAGGAATTCGGCCACGGCGGCAATGCGATCGCGCGCGGCGGGGCTGGGAGGGCTGGGGCTCCACGCATCGGGAAGCCGGGGTGCCCAGACAAAGTGCTGGGCTTCGAGCAATGACCGCGCTCTCGGTTCCCACGAGTTGCTCGCGCGGATCTCGAGCAGTCCCCCGCGATCCAGATAGATTTCCACTCCTTCACTGCTCGAGAACACGGCGAGATCGAGCGCGCCATGACCCAAGAGATCGCGCAGAGCAAGAATGGCCTCCAACAGCTCCCCACGCGAAACACCCGTGCCCACCCACTCTCGCGGCGACTCCCCCAGCTCCACGATGGCGATCCCCAGGCCCCCCGGAAGCACCCGCACCGCATCGAGAAGAAGTTGGGTCACGCGGGGATGTTCGCCTCGAGCCGAGAACTGCCGCACTCCTCCCGCCGCGAGGATGGACGTGAAACAAGCTTGACGATTCACGGTGGGGTCCATCATCGCGCGATGGGTCCGGCCTCCGGGCGAGGCTATACGGCGCGCGCGTTTGCGCCAGAGTCCCGAGAAGAAAGCGAGAATATGCCCTAGGTGCAACGACATGGAGGCTTTCGGTCGGAGCGGCCGCTCTTCGACCTGGAATTTTATCATGCAGATTGCCCGATCCCGAACGACTTTAGTTGCGTTTTTTCACCCAGGCTCGCTATAGTCCGGCGGACGGACTGCCGATCCCATTTCCAAGTCCCTAGGACGGGATCGAGTGGATCGGCCCCTCTCCCGTTTGGATGCGGTCTTGCTCTCCCGGCCCCATCCCAATCCAAATTGCGGCCTTGTTCTGTCAGGACGACTTTCTGGAGGAGCGCGACGTGAGGACCTCATTCCTTCGTTATGCGCTTGCCGTCTCGCTACTGGCGGCCCTTCTCGGGCCCCGAAGCCTGGACGCCGAGCGCGCCGTATTTCGCTCGAGCTCGCATACCGTTTCCCTGTTCGCTCTACCCGGCGAGGCGATCGTGTTCGATTTGGCCTCCTATGCCGGACTGCCCGTTCATAGGTTGCCCTCGATCGGGATCGTGGCGGATCCGCATCTCGAGGTGACCCTCAAGAACGACCGTTTCAAGGTGACCGCCCCGGAGACTCCGGGCATCTACGGGGCCTTGTTCCAAGAACCCGCGCCGGCAAAATCGGCGGCCCCGCTTCCCTATCGCATGCAAATCGTGGTGATGCGAAGCGCGGCCGACGCGCAGAACGGCGTGCTCAACGGCTACCCCGTCGGCATCTTTCCGAGCTCGGGAGACGGAGAGCGCTGGCGGTTCGAGCGCCCGCGCGGCTTCGTGGAGATCACCGAGGCGAACCGGAACGTTCCCTTGAGCGATCACTTCAGTCTCGGCGATCTGGACTGCAAACTCGAACGGCCGTATCCGCATTACGCGGTCATTCAAACCTCGCTCCTCGTGAAGCTGGAGGGGTTTGTGGACATCCTCCAGCGCCGCGGCCTTCCCGGCAGTCACATGAAGATCATGAGCGGATTCCGGACTCCGGATTACAACCGGGAGATCGGTAACGAAACCACCTTCAGCCGCCACATTGCCGGCGATGCCGCGGACATCTTTCTGGATCGCAACAACGATGGGCGTATGGACGATTTGAATCGGGATGGGCGCGTGAACCGGCGAGACGCCAAGTTATTGCTCTCCATCGTCGAATCCATGGACGAATCTCCCGAGTACGGCGCACTGGTGGGCGGCGCCTCAGCCTATCGCGCCAACGCGTCCCACGGTCCGTTTCTGCACGTGGACGCGCGAGGCTATCCCGCGCGCTGGTAAGCCTCTAGCCTCAAGGCGGCCCGGGTCCCATCCGATAACGGGTGAACAATCCTTGCTAGCCGCCGATGAAGCCCAAAGTCAAAGTCTTCCTCACCCTCGTTACTACGCTCGCCGCAGTACTTGCGGTCGTGGCCGTTTCGCAGGCTAAAAGCCTTTCCCCCGAGCATGCCTTGCTCTGGGTCATCCTCTGCGTGGTGAGCGAGCACTTCTGGGTGAAAACCCCCAGTGGCGATTCCGTGCAGAGTCTCGCCGCGACGGCGAAGCTCGCCACCATCCTCATTCTCGATCCATGGACCGCGGTGCTCGTCGTGTTCACGAGCACCGTGATCGGGAATTTCCTTTTCCGGCGATCCATGTGGTACCGCGCTCTCTACAACGGATCGCAGCTCATGCTCGCCGCAGGAATCGCCGCGCTCGTCTACAAGATCCTGGGCGGCCATCCCCTTCTGAACGCGTTGGGCTTGTCGCGGGAGCCGCGTATCTCCGGAGTATTAGAGGCCCTGTCCAGCCGCGTCTTCTTGACCGCGTTCTTCGCCGCGGGCGCGATCTACATTCTGGTCAACAACACGCTCATGGCCTGGCTCATGAGCGCGATGACCGGACGCCGCGTATGGCGCCTCTGGCGGGAGAACTGCCTGTATCCCGAAGAGGTCCAGAGCAGCATTACGCTGGTCTTGTTGACGCCGCTTCTCGTTCTTCTCTACGGGATTCTGGGACTGTTGGGCCTCGTGCTTCTTTTCGCCTGCCTGGCCCTCGTGCATCAAGCGAACTTGCGCTACCTCGCCGTAGTCAAGATGCAGGACGATCTCATTCGCTCCGAGCGCATGACGGCCATGGGAGAAATGGCCGAAGAAATCGGTCAGAACCTCGGGAAAGCGCTCGAGGATCTCAAGCTTGCCGCGAGCCGGTTGTACTCGCTGGCCCGCCGTTCGGACGGCGAGTACGTACTCCGGAGCGCCCAGGTGATCGACGTCAACGTCGGGAACATGACCGCGCTGGTGGACGGGCTGGCCGCGTTCTCACATCAGGAGACGCATCCCGTTCCGACCGATCTCAACGAGCTCTTGCGGCGCACCCTGGAATTCGTGAAGCCGCAGAACCGGTTCGAGAACATTCATTTCAAGGTCACCCCCGACCCCATCCTGCCGTTGGTCAACGTGGACCCGGCGCAAATGCAGCAAGTGTTCATCAATATCTTCGCCAATGCCGCCGACGCGCTGGCGGAGGTGGATCGGCCGGTCAAAAAAGTCTTCGTGGAAACCCAGTTCGACCCCAATGCCCAGCGGATTCGGATCTCGATCAGCGACAACGGACCCGGGATACCTGAGGCACACATCAATCGGATTTTCGAACCGCATTTCACGACCAAAGCCACCGGCCACGGCTTCGGGCTGGCCACGGTCTTCCGGATTGCCGCCAATCATCGGGGCACCATTCGAGCCCAGAACGCCGCCGGCGCGGGAGCGCAATTCCTCATCGATCTCCCCAACGCCTAGCCGTTCCGTGTCACCAAAGACAGTCACTGTCGCCTATTGTTGACTTGCCATGCCAATCATTTGGTGAATAATGACTTAACTTGGTAATGGGCCCAATCAGTCATCGATCGTTGACACATAGCCTTACCCATCCGCTTCGCTGACCCAACTGTCTAAGTATTTGCTCCACCTATGATTGTGGGCATTCCCCCCACCCGCATTGCATATGGCACGACCCCTGCTCTATGTACCGGCGTGGCCTTCAAGGCGGAAGGCACAAGGAACAAGCCCAGAGAAGGGGGATTCACCCATGTTCGGAATCATCGCAAAGCTCGTCGCACTGTCCGGCGAATGGCAGTGGCACGGTGAGTGGCAATGGCTCGGCGAGTGGCAGTGGTTCTAGATCTGCCTTGGTTGCGGGGGCGGATTCGCCCCCGCCGCTAACGAGACGCCTTTCGCCATGAGTTAAAAGACAGACAAACAGCCGTGATTCGCCCGAGCAGGGGTGAAACACGAAGTGCCTGTCATCCGTTGTGGGTTGGACGTGGTGCCATGCTTCCGGGAGAGTACTGCGCCCGACTCAACCTGCGGGGCCACACCCCCTGGTGGCCCCGTAGCTTTTTTCCCGCCCATTTTTTTTCGAGGGGTTTTCCGCGAGTGCCCTCCCACTATCGCGGAACGAGATAACCCCCGGTGGTCCCCCCCAGGACCCCGGGGGAGCTCGTGTCGAGACCGCTTCACCCCCTGATCCCGGGATCCCTTCACCCATCAGTCTTTCGGGCCGATAAATGCGGAAACTCCCTCGCCGTCCGCAGGTTTCCCCATGCCCATTCAAAGATCTGGCTCTCTTCTGGATTTGACGGCCGAGCCCATTCTTTCCCAGGAATCCCAGGCCCTCCGCACCACCGTCGTTCACCGGACCTGGCAGGACACCATGACTGCGCTCGCGGACGGTACGGACGCCCGAGGGCGCACGCTTCGCATCGCGGAGCTCTTGAGAAAGATCGAGAACGACGACGCGGTGGAGTTCCTCAAGGCCGCCGGAAAATCCAGCCTGGCTTTGGAGCCGGCCGGAGTGCACGCGTTCTTCGCCTTTCTGGAGGTGAAGCGTCCGGGAGGCGAGGTGCTTCGCCAGCTCGAGGGTCTTCACAGCCTCGAACGCATGGCGCTCCAACTGGTCGGGGGACGCTGGCCGCAATCGCCCGAGTCGGAAAAAGCCGCGTTTTCCATCCTCGAAGTGCTGGAGGAGGGAACGCGGGCCGGGATCATCGATCTCGCGTTGGACGCAATTCCCCATAATCCCAACGCGGTGAGCGGGCTCATGCATCACCTCTCGCAGTGGTTCACCGAGGCTCGCACGGTGCTCGAGGGGGGAGCGAAGTTCCCTGAAGAGCGGATCCAATACCTCACCCACCTGGCCATGGTGGAGATCCACTGCTTGGAGGATCGGCTCTTTCGTCTCGCCGCGCGCGTCGATCCCTACGATGGCCCGCGGGTCGCGCGGCTATTACCCATCGTGTCCAAGTACGACCAGGACATCGAGCATATGAAGGACGTCGTGTCGCGCCTGGCCACCTATCAACCCTTTTACGAGCGGCGGCTCACCGTGGAGCACGCGCTCTCCGACCGGGAAATGGATCGCCTGGAAGGCGCGCTTCGAGCCGGAAGGGATACGTCGGGAATGGGCCAGGTGCTCAAGGCCTTACGAGGAAACTTGCTCCTCGATCGGCCCTTTGCCGCCCTGGTCTCGGTGGCTCACGAGATGGCGCTTCGGCGCGCGCAACTTCAGAAGGCCGCCTCTCCGATGGATCTGCATTCGGTGATGCTGGGGGTGTTGGAAGCGGTCACGGAAGGATCGCCGCTTTGTATTCACGCCGAGGCAAATGTCCTGGACGCTCTCGATCCGGATGCCGCATCCCGGGGATGGCGGCGCCCCGCCCCCGATGTCCTGGAAGTTCTGCTTCGTGAGGATCAAGTGCACGCTCTTCTCGAGCCGGACGGTATGCCGCGCCTGGCCATGCCCGAAGCCGGGAACCGGTCCCTCTCGCTCAAGGATCTCGTGCGGAGTCACCTTCGAAACGACGCGTTCATTCTCGGAATTCTCGAGAACCCGCGCGCAAGCTCGGTACCGGGGATCGTGGAGATCATTGCCGGACAATCACGAAGTCTGCGCGTGCTGGACAAGATCACCCGCACCCCGTCCCTGCACACGGGACCGGCCAACAAGAACGTCGCCGCCCATCTGCTCATGAATCCTTCACGGATCCCGCTCACATCCTTGAGGCGCTTCATGAACGTGCGTTTCGTATCCCGAGTGGACCTGAAACAAATGACACGCAACAAGAGCGGCATGCGCCCGGAAGTAATGCACGAAATCGATCTCTATTTGCGGACGTTGAAGAACAGCTAGGAAGATTCGCCCTCGTCTTCGAGGTCGGCATCGAAGAGCACCGCGCCGTGACCGCCGCAATCCGGGCACACGTACTCTTGTGGCGATTCCAGCTCGTCCAGGCAAAGGCCGCACACATAGCGCCCGCAGGTCGGGCAGACGCCGAGGGCCGGCCGATCGTGGTTCGTGCAGAGCATTTGTGTTCTTGCCTGTGGTTTACACGATGCTCGGGAAAAGCCCCTCGCCTCGGCGGCTCGCCGCTCCTCGAACGACTGCGTCGTTCTTCGTCGCTCCTGATCCGCTGCGGGGCCCCCGCTCGGGTCCGCTGACAATTGTCTCCATTCAACCTTGACCAAGCAATCAAAGATCACCAGTAGCGTGCTCGGCGGACCCTCGCTCCCGCAGCGTCTCAGACTCGCCGGCGAGCGAGGGGCAGTTTTCCCCCCGCATCGTGTAAACCCATTCAAGGCACAAAAAAACCGCTCCCCGATCACTCGAGGAGCGGTTCCGATTATGCACCGGTCATGCACTCACGAACCTTCAGACTACCAGGTGACTTCTCCGTTGTCCTTGCCGAGATAGTAGACGTTGGCCTTCTTCTTGTTGCACCAGACCCAGGTCTCGATGGACATCGTTTTTCCGCCCATGTCCTCGGTGTACGCGTACCCGTGGGTCGGCTGACCGCGTTCGTCGAGAGCCTTCTTCGCGTCTTCTGTCGCGTTCTTGCTCAGATCGGCCCCCGGAACTTCGCTCCCCTTGGACATGGCATTGGAGATGATGAGAGCCACCGCTCCCTTTTGCTGCTCCTTGTTCAAATAGAGGGCTTGGGCGTAGGTCTTCCACATCCCCGCATCCTTGCAGTCGTAGGTCATGTACTCCTTGACCATGTCCACCGCCTTGCCCACGTCGCCCGCATTCATGGAAGCCTGAATCTCGTTGTAGAGCGAGCTCTGATAGAACGTGGAATCGGTCGTGGCGGGAACAAGTCCCCTGGCTTTGTGGAAGTCCTCGGACGCCTTGGCGTAGATGGCCATGGATTGCACGGAGTCCTTGGCCGCCACCGCGGCCGCCCAGGTGAGCCGGCCTAGCCCCCGATCGAAATATGCGTTGGCGTCCTTATCGTCAGCTTTAAGCTTCGCAGAATACAGGGAGTCCGCCTGGGCGCAGAGCCGGGCGGCGTCCTCGGGCGTAGTCCCCGAATCCTCGGCCTGCTTGATCAGATCCCGAGCCTCGTCGGCACCCACCTTGTTCTGCATGGAAGTCAGCGAGGTATCGTTCGGGGCAATGGCCAATCCCTGTCGAATGAGGGCCGCTGCATCCGACTTCTTTCCCGCGTTGATCAAGGAAACAGCTCCCTGCTTGTAGGCCTTGAGCTCCGTGGGATCGATACGACGCGCCAAATCGAACTCCATGGCCGCCGCTTCGTGCTTTTCTTCCTGAGCGAGCTTGATGCCCTCGTTGTAGCGCGCCACCCAGAAATGCTTGCGGTTCTCCGCCACGAACTTCATGTTCTGCTTGCTGGAATCGTTCTTGAGGGACGCGTCGAACTCGGCGCCGGCGGTCTTGTACATGTCGAGCACGGAGTCGACGTCGGCTTTGTTGCCGGCAACGTCCCCGGTCGCCTCCACGACCTTGAGTTTCTCTTCGCCGAGCTGGGCAATGGCCATGGCGTACCGGGCGCGGTACTCCGCCTTGTCCGGACACGCTTTGACGGAAAGGGCGAAATGGTCGACCGCCTTGCGGGTGATCTTCTGGGCGAAATAGAGCTTGGCGCTCCTGAACTCATTGGCGCAGTTCACTTCCTGGGCCGAGGTGAGACGGGCGGGGACGATCAGGGAGGCCCCAGTGGCCATAACGAGTCCGAGCACCGCCAATGTGGAACCAAACCTCACGGGAAACTCCTCCTTCAATGCGCCACGGTGGACGTAGGCAGGCGGCAAGTGTAGCCGACCCCCCTACCCGCAACAATTGGCCTCCCCGGCCTCGGTCATATACCGGGTAGTGGGCCGCTACGTTCCTTCCCCTGCCAACCGAAAGCCATTATTCGACTTATCCTATCCGGAAAACGGGCTCAAAGCCCCAGGGTGAGCTCCGTTTCCAGGCCCAGCATCCGGCGGAGGAGCCGGGCGCTTTTCACGGCCCGGCCCATGTAGCAATTGTTGAAGAAGACATAGGTCTTGTCGGTCTCGGCGGCGAGCTGCCGAATGCGATCCAGCCACTCTCCGAGTTCGCTCTCCGTGTATTCCCAGTCATAGCGGCGATGTCCGCCGTTCCACCAGGTGGCCGCGTTCCGGCCATGAAACCGAACATAGCCAGTGTCGCCGGTGGCGACGGCAACGGGAGGCATGAGCCCGGGGAGACGAGGTTCGTCCACCGAGCAATATCCCAGAGAGAGGCTACGCAAGTACTCCATGACCGATTTCTTGGACCAGCTCTCGTGGCGAAACTCCACCCAGGCCCGCATCCCCGGTAAAGATTCACGTAGGAACGCCAAGTGATCGCGTTCCTTGGGCTCGTTGCGGAACGCGAAGGGGAACTGAAGCAGCACGCCGTCAAACTTGCCCGCGTCTTCGAGCGGGCGAACGGCGTCCAGAAAGGATGCGTACACCGATCGATCCCGCGAGTAATGGTGCGTCATGTCCTGATGGCCCTTCACTACGAACATGAAATGCGGCGGGGTCTTGGCGGCCATGATTTCGAAGCTTTTGGGCGGCGGGATGCGGTAGTAGGTGGCATTTACCTCCACGACCGGAAACTGCGTGGCGTAGTACTTGAGGAAATCCCGCTGGGGAAGGCCCTTGGGATAGAACACGCCGGTCCAGTCAGGATAGGAGTACCCGGAAGCGCCGATCCGTAGCTTGCCTTCGAGGGTCATCATGAATGCGGTCCTTCCTCGGGTTCGGTAAAGAACATACCTCCCGGAAGCACGGCATCTTCTCCGAATCGATCGCGAAGCCGGTCCCCCATTTCCAGCAAGCGCCGATGCTTGACCTCGGGCGCGAACGGCAATGCCACTTGCCGCCTCGATTGAAGCCCTGCCCCCGCCACGCCAACCAGGCGCAACGCGCGCCCGGAACGAGAGCCTTCCAGAAGCTCCCAGGCCTCCCGGGCAAGGATGCGTGGATCGTCCGTGGCGATGTCGAGGCGGCGTTGGCGGCTATGGCGACGCCGTCCGATTTTGAACCGGACCGCCACCGTTCGCGCTTCCAGGTCGCTCTGACGCAACCGTCGTGACACGCGATCGGCCAGCATCCATAGGGTGGCTCGGAGCTCGGCCTTGTCACCAACGTCCCGGGAAAACGTAATCTCGTGGCTGGCGCTTTTAGCATCCACCGCTTCGCCAATCACCAACGATCGCGCATCTTCCCCGCGGGCTTGCCCCTGCAGCATCGTTCCCCAGCGCCCGAACGTGGCGCGCAGGGACTTGGGGTCGGCCATGGCCAGATCGCCAACGGTCCGGATACCGGCCTCCACCAAAGCTTCGGTGGTTTTGGGGCCCACACCGGGAATGGCCGAGACAAGCGCTTTGGAAAACGTATCAAGGAATCGGCCCGGCAAAACGGCCGTCAACCCGTCCGGTTTGTTGCGCGCGGTGGCCATCTTGGCCTGCAGTCGATTGATCGCGATCCCTACCGATGCGGTGAGACCGCAGGTCTTGTGAATGGCTTGTTTTATGTGTTCGCCCTCATGGAGGGCGAACTCCATCCACCGGGCAAGGGGAACATCGGGAAAGGCCACGTAGGCTTCATCGATGGAAGCCGCCTCCACTTTGGGCGACAACCGGTCTAGCACCGCGAGTATCCGGAGCGATTCGTAAATGTACTTCGCCGGATCGACCGGAACGACAATGAGCCCCGGGCACAAGGAAAACGCCTGAAACAGCGGCATCCCCGATCGAACCCCGAACTTCCGCGCGGGATATGACGCTGTCGTCACCACCCCCCGCAGGCCCGGTCCTCCTCCCACCACCATGGGCTGCCCGGCCAGGCGAGGATCCGACCGCATTTCGACCGAGGCAAAAAAAGCATCCATATCGACGTGACAAATCATGGCCGGCATGGCTGTGATTCTTTCCGACGGGGAAAGCCCCCTTCCGGAGGGAAACGGCGAGGCGGAACGGCTCTTTCCGGACCAGAAAGAAGAGCGTAGGCTCAGCCCCGTTCACGCACCGTGGTCAAAGATTACCACTCATACGTTTGGTAGTCCAGGCCCGAACTTTGCCCTTCGCGCGCTCGGAAGGACCCATGAATCAAAAGGCCCAACCCACCGTTCTCACTCGTTCCATCGAGTTCGATCTTCTGCCCGAGCAGGTCTTTCAGAACCTGCACCGGATGTCCGGATTCTTCTTCCTCGACAGCGGAATGGCGAATCATGAGCTCTCCCGCTATTCCTACGTCGGCGTAAATCCGTTTCTCACCATGCGCAGCCGCGGAAACGGCGTCGATATCGTCGAGGGAAAATCCATCGATCATCGCCGCGGAAATCCGCTCACCGTGCTCACCCAACTGTTGCGCGACTCGCGAATCACCGGCGGTAGTCCGCTCATTCCGTTCGCCGGAGGCGGCGTCGGATACATGAGCTACGAGCTGGGCCGCTTCACGGCCGGAGTGGACCTGGCCGCCGAAGACGATCTCGAGCTCCCCGAAATCGTGATGTCTTTCTACAAGACCCTCCTCGCCTACGAACACAAGACGCGGCGGTGGTTCGGGGCGACGGTGGATCTAACCGGGGGCCGCGGCACCACGGTCCGCAAGCGCCTCGGTCACGAGATCGACAAGTTGCGCGAGCTGGCCTCCAAACCCCATCGCGGAACACCGCTGTCCAGTCCTCCCGTGGAGCCCGGCGAGGAAGACGAACCGATCTCGATGCGGTTACCCGGCCATCGGATCGACGCAAACGGCCTCGAAGTGTCCTCGACCATGACCCGCGAGACCTATCTGGACGCGGTGCGCCGCATCAAGGAACACATTGCCGCCGGCGACATCTACCAGGCCAACCTGACCCAGCGCTGGAGCCTTCCGTATTCCGGCGATCCCGGGATGTTGTACTCGGTGCTTCGGCAGGAAAGCCCGGCCCCGTTCGGCATCTATCTCAACACCGGCGAGTGCGTGCTGGCCGGGTCTTCGCCGGAGAGCTTTCTCACCGTGAGCGGGCGCACGATCGAGACCCGTCCGATCAAGGGAACGCGTCCCCGCGGACAAACGGCGGACGAGGATGCGGGCATGCGCCGCGATCTGGAGGCGAGCCAGAAAGATCGCGCGGAGTTGGTCATGATCACCGATTTGGAGCGTAACGACCTCGGCCGGATATGTGAGCCGGGGTCCGTGCGCGTGGAGGAACTGGCCCGCCTCGAGACCTTCTCCAACGTGCACCATCTCGTTTCGGTGGTGAAGGGCGAGCTCAAACCCAACGTCGAATTCCAGGATTTGATGGAGGCGATGTTTCCGAGCGGCTCCATCACCGGAGCTCCCAAGAAACGGGCCATGGAAATCCTCGACCGGGTCGAAGGACGCGTGCGGGGGCCCTACACGGGAGCGATGGGGTTCATCGGTTTCGACGGCGCGCTCTCGCTCAACGTCGCCATTCGCACCCTCGTCCTTTCCCAAGGCATTTGCCACTTGGGCGTAGGGGGTGGCATCGTCGCGGACTCCGATCCCGAGGCGGAGTACGCGGAGTGCATGGCCAAAGCGCAAGGGATGTTGACCGCACTTCGCCGTTCGATGACCGAAGCCACGGTAACCTCGACCTAATGGCGTTCGTTTATCTGAACGGTGATCTGGTTCCCGAAGCGGATGCCAAGATCACCGTGGAGGATCGCGCCATCCTGTTCGGGGACGGCGCCTACGAGACCATGCGGAGCTATGCGGGGAAATTCTTTCGCCTCCCCGAGCACCTCCGCCGCCTCCGCCACACTCTCCTGGGATTGCGTCTCGATCTCGAGCTCTCCGATGCCGCCATCACGCTGGGCGCAGGACGGCTGGTCGACGCCAACGGCATTCCCAACGCGCGGGTTCGTCTCACCGTCACCGGGGGGCGCTTCGGCGGAGAGATTCGGCTTCATCGCACGCATCCTCCCAATGTGATCATGACCGCGGTGCCCCTCAAACCGCCGCCTCCGGAGGCCTACCAAACCGGAGTGACGGTGGTCACGAACCCGTGGCCCGTGCACTCGCGTGATCCGCTTCCCCACCTCAAGACGGTGAACCGCTTGCCCCACCTCATGGCCAAGGAAGAGGCGTTGGGGAAAGGCGCCTGGGAATCCCTTTTTTGCGATGAGACCGGGGCGATCCTGGAAGGCACGACCAGCAACGTATTTTTCGTCCTGGACGGCGTGCTCATCACCCCGTCTCTCTCCGGAGCGCTCCTGGCCGGGGTGACGCGGGACGTGGTGCTCGAGACCGCGCGCGAGCTCGAGATTCCGTTTCGGGAAGTGCGCGTGGGAGCCGAGGACATCACGAAGACCGAGGAAGCGTTTCTCACCGGCACGACCGTGGAGCTCTTGCCCATTCGCGCGGTGGACGCCACCCAAATCGGATCGGGACGGCCCGGGCCCCTCTGGGCGCGGCTTCATCGCCGCTATCGCGAGATCGTCACTCAAGAAACGGGATCAAGGGACTGGTGAAGTTCCGCTCCACTTCACGACGCGATCCAACCGAAAATCGGTGACGAAGAGGTCGTCGTCGGGGTCGATCGCGATGCCGGCCGGCCATTCAATCGCGGACTGGGACGGATCGAACTGGGACCAGGTGGTCCGGAGCGTGCCGTCGGGGGCAAACCGGTAGACGCTGGCGTCGGGACGATCGGCCACGAACACGTCCCCTTTGGAATCCACGCCGACCGCGTCGTAGATGCTGATCCATTCCGGGGTCCCGAATTTCTGGAGAAATTGCCCTTCTGAGGAAAACTTGAGCACGAACCCTCTCGGCTCGCCGTCCTCCTTGAACTTCGTGGTCACGCCGTAAATGTTCCCCTGTTTGTCCACCGTGATCTGGAGCACGTTCATGGTCCAGCGGGCCAGGATGTGCCCTTCCGGATCCAGCCTCCAGACGTAGGGACCGAGTAGGTCCACGATGAAGCCCCGCCGGAGCACCTGGTAGCCCGACAAGACGACGTTGCCGTCCGGATCCACCGCGATCCCGCTGTCCATGGAAATGAAATCCCAGCGGGCGAGGAACTGGCCGTCGAGGGTGTACACGTAGGTGGCCGCGGTGCCCAAGTCGCTCACGTACACGCGGTCCGCGGAGGCGGCGATGCCGCGAAGGAGATAGCTCAAGCGCGGCGCGGTCGAGTCGCCCCACGCACGAACGAACACGCCTTCATTGGTGAACTGCTGTACGCGCCTATTCTGATTGTCGAGCACGTACACCGAGCCGTCCGGGCTCGTGGCGATCGCGGTGGGCTGATAGAACTGGCCTTCGGCCGCACCGTGCTTGCCCCAGGTGACCTCGAACGTGGGAATGGGATCGGGCGCGGGCGCTCGGGTAGGGGCATCCTCGCCGCAACCGGCGAGGAGGAGGACAACGGGAATGACGAGCAGGGGGCTTCTCATGACTCATCCCCTCCGTCTACAGCTTATCTTATCCGACGTTTCCGTGCCTCACGTCTCGCCCTTGAATCGCGAAAATCACTTCCTCGGCCACGTTCGTGGCATGGTCGGCTGCGCGCTCCAAATACTTGGAGATGAAAATGAGGCGGGTGGCCCGGTTGACCGCCTTGGTATCGCCGAGCATGAACGTCAACAGCTCGTGGAAGATCTGGACGTTCAAGTTGTCCACGAACTCGTCCGCGTCGAGGACTTTCTGGGCGAGCTCGGCATCATCGTTTACGAAGGCATCCAGCGAATCACGGATCATTGCCTGCACGGCATCGACCATGCGCGGCAGATCGATGTGGAGCTTGAGCTGCGGCTCGGCGTTGAGCTCGATCACCCGCTCCGCCACGTTCACGGCAATGTCGCCGACTCGCTCCAGGTCCTTGATGATTTTGAGGGCGGCAATGATGAGGCGCAGATCCGACGCGGCGGGCTGGCGGAGCGCAATGATGCGCACGGCGAGCTCGTCCACCGAAATCTCCATGCGATCGACCTCGTTGTCCCGCGCATCGACCGACGAAGCCAGCGGCGTATCGCGGGTGACCAGGGCGGTCAGGCTGTCGGCGAGCATGGTTTGCACGAGGCTTCCCATCACGAGAATTTTCTTCTTCAGATCCTGTAGCTCTGCATCGAATTCGCGCCGGACGTTGATCGGCATTATCCGAATCTCCCGGTAATGTAATCCTCCGTACTCTTCTGGCGGGGATTGGTGAAGAGAATCTGCGTGGGGGCGAACTCCACCAGCTCGCCCAGATAGAAATAAGCGGTGTAATCGGCCACTCGAGCGGCCTGCTGCATGTTGTGGGTCACGATGACGACCGTATACATCTCCTTGAGCTCGTGAATCGTCTCTTCCACCTCGGCCGTTGAAATGGGGTCGAGCGCGGAGGCCGGTTCGTCCATGAGGAGTATATCGGGATTCACGGCCAAAGCACGGGCGATGCAGAGCCGTGTTGCTGCCCCCCCGACAAGGAGAGCGCCGATTCATGGAGGCGGTCCTTGATTTCGTCCCAGATCGCCGCCCGGCGGGCGGATTCCTCGACCAGCTCCTGCATTTTGCGCTTCCCGCGCAACCCATTCACACGGGGGCCGTAGGCGATGTTGTCGAAGATCGTCTTGGGAAACGGGTTGGATTTCTGGAACACCATCCCCACCTTGCGGCGAAGGTCCACCACGTCCAAACCCTTGCCGTAGATGTCCACGTCGTCGATCCGGACTTCGCCCTCGATGCGCACGCCGTCAATGAGGTCGTTCATCCGATTGAGGCAGCGCAGAAAGGTCGACTTGCCGCAGCCGGAGGGGCCGATGAGCGAGGTCACCTTGTTGGGCGGGATCTCGAGCGAGATTTCCTTCAGCGCTTGCTTGTCGCCGTACCAAAGGGATAGGCGGCTGGCGGAAACCTTGACGTCGTTCAATGCCGGGTCGCTTTCCGGAATCGATGCCGCAGGAATACCGCGAGAAGATTCATGCCGAGGACCAGAAAGAGGAGCACCACCGCCGTGCCGTAGGCGATAGGACGTGACTTTTCGATCTGGGTGCCGGAGGTGGAGATCACGTAGAGATGATAGGGCAAAGCCATGACCTGGTCGTGGAGCTTGTGGGGGAGCCGGGGGAGAAAATAGGCGGCCGCGGTGAAGAGAATGGGGGCCGTTTCCCCGGCCACGCGGCCCACCGACAGAATGGATCCGGTGAGAATCCCCGAGGCCCCGGCCGGCAACACGACGCGGTGAATGGTCTGCCAGCGGGTGGCTCCCAGGGCGAGGCTCGCATGACGATATTCCTTGGGGACCGATTTGAGGGCTTCTTCGCTCGTGCGAATGATGACCGGGAGCGCCACCAGAGCAAGGGTGAGACCGCCGGCCAAGAGCGAGGTGCCGAAGTTGAGTCCTTTGACGAAGAGGGCCATGCCGAAGAGCCCGAAGACCACCGACGGCACGCCGGCCAGGTTGTTGGTGGCGAGATGAATCACGCGCTTGAGCCACCCGTCTCGCGCGTATTCGTTGAGATAGATCGCCGTGCCGATCCCGAGCGGCAGGGCGACGATCATGGAGATGAGAGTGAGGAGGAGCGTGCCCACGATGGCCGGCAAGATGCCGCCTTCGGTCATCCCCTCTCGCGGCATTTCGGTCAGGAATTTCCAGGAGAGCGCCTTCGTAAGCCCGCGCTGGAACAAGAACCACAAGATGACGACGAGGATGGCTACGATCCCCAGGTTGATGAGGCGCAGGAGCCAGAACCAGATCCGTTCTCCGGCCAGACGGGCCCGGGTGTTGCTTTCGTCGAGAACGGCTTTGCTGAGCGGTTCCTGCAGTGTGCGCGAAGCCATGGTCAGTCGGCCCTCCGGTAGCGCGTGTTCACCACGTCCGCAATCAAATTGATGAGAAACGTGATCACGAAGAGCACGATACCGATGGCGAACAGCGCCTGGTAATGGAGTCCCCCCTGCGGCGCTTCGCCCAGCTCGGCGGCAATGGTGGCGGTGAGCGTCCGCACGGGAACGAGCAGGCTGTGCGGAATCTGCGCCGCGTTTCCGGTCACCATGAGCACGGTCATGGTCTCCCCCACCGCGCGGCCCACCCCCAGCATGGCGGCCGCGGTGACTCCGGAAAGACCCGCCGGTACCACGATCTGGGTAATGGTCTGCCAACGCGTGGCGCCTAACGCCAGCGAAGCCTCGCGATAGGAGCGCGGCACCGCGGAGAGCGCGTCTTCCGAAATCGAGATCACGGTGGGCAAGGACATGATGGCCAGCATGATGATCCCGGCCAAGGCGGTCTCGCCGACGGCGAGATGAAACGTGCGCTGGATGAAGGGCACCAGCACCACGAGACCGAAGAAACCGAACACCACCGAAGGAATGCCGGCCAGGATTTCGATGGCCGGCTTCAGGAAGGCGCGGATGGTGGGGTGCGCGACCTCCGACAGATAGATGGCCCCCGCCAAACCCAAGGGCAAAGCGACCAGGATGGCGCCGAGCGTCACCACGAGGCTACCGATGATGAGCGGAAGAATGCCGAGCTGCGGCGCCGGTTCCGAGGTGGGATACCACCATCTGCCGAACAGGAAGTTGATCGGGTTGACCCGGGTCACCTCCACCCGCGTGACCTCACTCGCGTGCGGACTCTCGGTCAGCTCGTCCTCGAACACCGAGCCCAGCCCCCCGGGCGTGACCGCGACCACGTCGAGCAACCGTTCCGACGCGGCGCTGTCGGCCGGGCTGGTGCCGGTTGAATCGCCCGCGTTCCGAGCGGAGTCGGCGCGCGCCGCATTCATCGCGTCGAGGTCGTCGTAGGTGAGGTAGTGAATCGGTCCCGGGGTCCCTCCCACCAGACCGGCATCGGTGACTCGACCATCGGTGATCGCCCGAATCTGCGCCGGTTTGAGACGATGGATGCCGGTGGACGGGCTGGCCACCATGACCTGCCCGAATTGCAGGGGCCGCTCACCCATGATTCCCGCCCCTTCCTTGAACAGGAAGAGGATGATGAGCACGATGACGACCGAAGATGACAGAGCGGCCACGAAGAGCATGCTCTTCATGGCCCGCTCGACGAACTTTCTAGAGATCACAGAGATCCAATTCTACAGTCGAACCGTCCACTGGCTCACGACCGCGGTCAGGTCTTTTTTGGCGCTCCCTTCGAAGACTTCGCGGGATCCATTCACCTGCCAGCGGAAGTTGGGGCTGAACGAATAGGCGAGTTGGCCGGTCCAGACCGTCCGCCCGTCATCCTCATTGTCCCGGTTGGGGTCGAAGTATTCGAATCGGAAGGCCGGCTCGAAGCCGGTTCGGTGACGCAGAATCGCTTCGGCATACCAGGCGTGAAAGATCGGAATCGCCGACGGGAAAAAGGGCGGCTCGGCGGTGATCGCCTCGGTATTGTCGCCTCCGAAAAGCTCCGCCACCACCTGCACGTTGTTCCGGGCAAGCACGACATCCGCGCTCCACACGTCGAAGTTCTTGGTCTGGGTCGAGTCCGACGCATAGCCGCGCTGGCTGATCGCCCCGTTCACCCCGACCGAGATCCCGGTCACCGGCGTCGCCTCGACCCGCCCCGCAAACTCCTTGCCGGAGTTCAAATCGTACTTGGAGCTGCCCTTCAAGAGCCCGTTGAAGGCGCCCACGTTGACGGTGACGGGAAGTCCGAATTCCCACAAGTCCCCCGTTGCCATCGCACCGACGTCCTCCGCCGAAACAAAGAGCTTCTTTTCCAGGAAGTCGTTCGTGAACGGGCGATCGATCAAGTTCAAGTTGCTGCTCGCCATCGCGAATTCCTGATAGCTGATCGGCTTCTTGAACTGACCGACCGTGAACGTCCACGGGCGCTTTTGGTTCATCGTCGGGTTCCAGGCGAAGTAGGCGTCCAGAGTTTCGATCTTATCGGGCTTCACGTCGAACTGAACGCGCCCCGTGACGCTGGGGCTGATGTTCGAGGTGAGGTAGATGCGGCTCCGCCGGATCGAGAACGAGTTGTCGGTCTCTGGGGCCAGCTTCCCATCAACCAGATCGACGGGTTGGGAGTAGTACGCCCAGCGGGGCTGGATGTAGAACTTGATCTCGAACGCTTCTGGATTGAAGCCATACTTTTGCACAGTGGCTGTCTGCGCGCCGGCAACGCCGGGGAGCGCGAGCAAGGTCAAGACGGCCAGGATCGTCTTCCTCACTGGATCCTCCTTGATGGGTTATGGAGCTCGTTCGGACGTGGTGTTTTGTCCTCGCATGGCGGAGCCCGGTCTTAGCCGGGCTCCTTCGAGAAATGGTGCGATCAGGATTGGGGAACGGGTTTGATCGGAACGTAACCAACGTCCTGGATCAGCTTCTGCCCTTCCGGCGAAAGCACGAAATCCACGAACGACTTGGACGCGCCTTTCGGATTGCCATTGGTGTAGTAATAGAGGGCGCGCGAAATCGGATACGAGCCGTCGAGCGCCGTGGCGGGGGTGGGCTTCACGAACGGTTGTCCTGGGCCCGACGCCACTTCGAGAGCTTTGACCTGATCGGTCAGATACGCCATCCCGATGTAACCGATCGCTCCGTCGGTCTGACTCACCGATTGCACGATCGCTCCGGTGGCGGGAGCCAAGAGCGCGCTCGCCGCGTATTCTTTGTTTTGGAGCACGTGCTCGCGGAAGAACGTATAGGTGCCGCTCGAAGATTCACGCGAGTAGATCACGATGGCTTTATCGGGGCCGCCGACCGCTTTCCAGTTCGTGATCTTTCCGGTGAAGATGTCGGCAAGCTGCTGGACAGTGAGCTGACTCACCGAGTTGGAGGGGTGCACGATGACGGTGATCGCATCCTTCCCGATCGTCGTCTCGACCGGATTCACACCCTTCTGCTTCGCCTGCCGGGTCTCCTTGGTGCTGATGGGGCGGGAAGACTGTGCGACGTCACACGTTCCATCGATGAGCGCGGCCAAGCCCACGCCCGAACCACCGCCGATCACGGTAATGGAAGCTTTTTTATCCTTCCCCATGAATACCTCTGCTTCTTTCTGAGACAGAGGCAAGATCGTATCGGAGCCTTTCACGACGACGGCCGCCTTCGCAGGACAAGCCATGGTCATCATTAATAGGCCAGCGAGTGCCAGGAAACTCGTTCGCTGTACCACTTGAGATCCTCCTATAGACGGGGTTGGCGCCGGGGCGCACCTTCTTTTCGCGAACAAGGGTTGCATTCCCATGTGACGAACGCGTGACAATTCTGTGGCGACTGGGAGGATAATCTCGAGCTATCGCAAGTAATTATTGGGTAATTAGTTCGCGCTCCCAGCCCGGCAGCGACAGATGAAATCGGGCGCCCCCCCGGGCCCCCTCTTCGATCCAGACCCGTCCCCCTAACTGGAGCACGGTGTGCTTGACGATGGCGAGCCCAAGACCGGAACCGCCCTCACCCAGCGAGCGGCCGGCATCGACGCGATAGAAGCGCTCGAAGACCCGTTCTCGCAGGTGGGCCGGAATACCTGGGCCGGTGTCCTCTACCCAGAGCTCAATGTGGTCATGGTCGTCTCGGGCGCCCACGGTAATGGAGCCGCCGGCCGGCGTGGCCCGTACGGCATTGTCCATGAGATTGAGCAACACGGTCTCCAACCCATCCCGATCCGCTCGCACCGGCGGGAGCGAAGGCGGGATGTCCACACGCACCTGGATGTCGCGCGTGCGGGGCCCCATTGTTTCCAGAACGGCACCGGCCACGGCGGCCAGATCGAGCGGTTCCGGTTTGGGCGCGACCTGGTTGGATTCGAGACGGGAGAGCCGGGAGAGATCGCGCACGAGCCGCTCCAGTCGCCTCGAGTTGCGAGCGATCACGGATAAGAATCGTGCACGATCCTCGGAGGATAGGTCCTCACTTTGGTCGAGGGTTTCAATGTAGCCCAATATAGCGGCCAAGGGCGTGCGTAGCTCGTGGCCGATGTTGGCCACCATTTCACTCCGCGCTTTCTCCAACTGACGCATGCGCGTCCGGTCCTCGGCGATCACGATCAATCCGTGGTCGACCGGTAGGGCGTGCACGTAGAGCTGCCGGCGCAGGGGTTCCACGATCGAGAGATCCATGGAGCGCGCGATACCTTCGCGATGCACCGCATCGACCATTTCCTGGAGCTCTCCACTTCGAATGAACTCCACCGGGGGTCGGCCGATGGCGCGATCGTCCGTGCCCAGGAGATCCTTGAGCACCCGGTTCTGAAACACGATCCGTCCCCGGTCATCGAGCTCGAACAGGCCGACCGGCAACGCATCGAGGATCTTGATCAGCCGGTCGCGTTCTCCCGTGTCCCGAACCATGCGGGCTTGAAACCCCGACAGGAGACGGTGGAGGGCGGATTCGAAATCATGCATCTCGTCGATGTTGCCGAGATCCGCTTTCGGAAGCCGGTCACGCGAGGGCGGTTCCAGAAGAGCTCGAGTCGTTGCGTCCAAGGGCCGGATGATGCCGCGTTGGATGCGCCACCCCGCGGCGAGAGCCGCCACGAGAACGGCTGAACCGCCTTCGAGCCAAGGGCGGATCGGGAACGCACCGAGGAACCGGCCCGCCAGGAGGTGCGCGGCTACCCAGCCAACGGCCCCACCCAGAAACGTGTCACGGGCGATCCGAATCGATGTGCGCATCGACCGCTATTATTCCCGAAATCGGTAGCCAACGCCTCGAATCGTCTCGATGCGGTCGGAGGCCCGGCCGAGCTTGGAACGCAGCCGCTTGATATGGGTATCGACCGTGCGCTCGGTCACGAAGACGTCGGTCCCCCAAACGTTCTCGAGGAGCCGGTCCCGCGAGAGGACTCGGCCCGGTCGTTCCATGAGGTGGGCGAGAAGCCGGAACTCGATCGGGGTGAGGTCGAGCGCGTTTCCGGAGACCTCGACCAAGTATCGGGTCCGGTCGACACGAATACCTCCCCGATCGAGGATCGCGTCGGCGGGGACTTCGGTCTCCGCGCCTTCGGAACGGCGAAGAAGCGCCTGGATGCGCAGCACCAGCTCACGAGGACTGAAGGGCTTGACCACATAGTCATCTGCCCCCAGCTCGAAGCCGACTACCCGGTCCATTTCTTCGCCTCGCGCGGTCAGGAAGATGACGGGGACCTCGGCGGTGGCCGGGTTCTGCCGCAGCCGTTTGACGATCTCGGTACCCAGGAGATCGGGCAACATGATGTCGAGGAGTATGAGCTGGGGAGGGGTTCGGAAGGCCAGTTCCAGTCCCTCGAATCCCCGACCAGCTCGCATCACCTCGAAGCCGGCCCCCTCCAGGTGATGCGCGAGCAAATCCAGGAGATCCGGCTCGTCGTCTACGACGAGAATTTTTCGCTTCATCGAAGGTGGCATTCTAGGGTACGAATGCGGTATCCGGTAGGCGCTCCCCCGTGACAAATTGATGACTTCTAAAGCGTTGCCATTGCGGTTTCCTGACGCCCGGGTTGACATCCAGGAGGGGGCAAGGTAGCGTAAGTCTAACGGATGGCCGATCTTCTGATCGGACGAATTCTTCGGGCTTTGACTGGAGGGATTTTCACATGAAGCGTCTGTACGTCGTAGCTCTGGCCGCCCTCGTGGCCGGATTCGGGGCTAGGGTCGCGGAGGGCGCCTCGTATACACATGCCAAGATGGCGCTTCATTTGACCCATCCGCCGGCCAAAAATACTGTGACCACCATCTGCCAGACTGAAAGCCCGGTTACGCTCAACATACCTTGCAGCGCCTACGTCGTGAACGGAGCGACGGGGGCCTCCTATTCGCTCTATGTCGTGGTGGCCGGGGCAGACTCCTCGGACGTTGAAGAAGCCTTGGGCGATGGAATCAAAGGGGTGACGTTCGGCATCTCCTATAACGGTACGGGCTCCCAGGGTGTCGACGTGACCGGATGGACATCGTGCGCTGACCTCGAGTTCCCGAATGACTGGCCCAACTCGGGTGGCGGCAACGTCCTCACCTGGGTGGATTGCCACGTTGGGTACGTTCCGCCCAACGGTGCTCACATTGTCGTCGGTGCTTTCGCTATCTACGCCTACAGCGCAGACCAGTTCTCCATCACGCCCAACAACAAGCTCGGCGTACCAGACCTGTCTGCGGCCGACTGTGGTGACGGCGCTCAATGGCCCATCCTCCCTGAAAATGCAGGCCGAGTGAGTTTCGATGCCCTCAATTTGGGGTGTAACCCGTGCTTGACCCCATGTGCCCCCGTGCCCGTCATTCCCGCAACGTGGGGAAGGATCAAGAACCTCTACTACCCGCACTAGGAGCGCATGCCCGAAGAACCCGCTCCCGAAACGCGGTGCATTCACGGGGGGCAGGACCGGAAGGATCCCGGTCTTGCCCCTCCGATTTTTCCGGCCTCCGTTTACGCCTTCTCTTCCCTCCAAGAATCGATCGATACGTTCGAGGGGCGGCGGCACGCCCCGTTGTACGCGCGCTATGGCCATCCGACCGGCGAGGAAGTCGAGGAGCGCATTGCGTCCTTGGAAGGAGCCGAAGCGTGCATCTTGACCGCGAGCGGGATGTCGGTGGTGAGTTCCTTGGTGGCCGCCGCATGCAAACCCGGCGATCACGTGATCGCGTCCAAGGAACAGTACGGCGGCACGACGGAGTTGTTGAAGATCACTGCGGTGTCGTCCGGGGTAGAGGTGGAGTTTCTGTCCTTGGAAGCGTTTTCGAAGGTCGGCACGCGGGTGCGGGATACGACCCGGTTGATTGTTTTGGAATCGCCATCCAATCCATTGATGCGCGTGGCGGATTTCAAGGCCTTGTTTCGTTCGCTGGGTAGCGCCCCAGATTCCGAGCGCCCCTTGGTCGTCTTGGACGGAACGTTGGCGACGCCCCTGGGACAGAGCGCGCTCAAAGCGGGGTTCGATCTCGTGTTTCACTCCGCGACCAAGTACTTGGGCGGTCACGATGATTTGACCGCGGGCGCGGTCTCGGGAAAGAAAGAGTGGATCGATCGGCTACGAGAAAAGCGACGGGTGATGGGGGCAATGTGCGATCCCTTTTGCGCGTGGTTGCTGGGGCGAGGGTTGAAGACGCTGGCCGTGCGTTGGGAACGCCAATGCGGGAACGCGGGTGTCTTGGCCGAGCGGCTGGAAGGTCATCCGCGGGTGGAGCGGGTGTTTCATTTGAGCCGGCCCTCCCATCCGCATCACGCCCTGGCCCGGGAGCAAATGCGAAGTTTTGGGGCGCTCTTGGCGTTCGAAGTTGCGGGCGGCATCGATGCCGCGCGCCGTGCGTATGATCGCTTCAAGCTGATCGCCCGAGCCCCGAGCCTGGGCGGCGTCGAGTCGATGTCGCTACATCCCGCCACGTCCTCGCACCGACAGCTTTCGTTGGCCGAGCGAGAAGCGGTGGGGATCCGGGATGGGTTATTGCGGCTCAGCGTCGGCATCGAAAATGTCGAGGATCTTTGGCGAGATCTGTCCCACGCGCTCGAGAGCTGATCTTTCGCCGCTTTTTTGCCGCCCTCTGACCGCTGACCGTCACTTTCCTCTCGAGAAATCCTCTGACGAAGCCGTAACCGGCGAAATCGTAACGGCCAACATTCCTTCAGCCCTCGGCACGGCTCCTGCATTTATATTACGCGGGGCGCTTGTAACGCCTGACATCCCCCGCGCGATCGCGGGGCCGTGCGGCCCGCGCCTCGCGATCGCGGGGATGTCACCTCCATCACTCGATTCGCCCCGGGGCGAATTGAATTCAAGAAACAATTTGGAGGAGGGGCCCCGTGGTCGAGGAAGCCCTTAATGGACGGGGGGGGCTTTCTCGAGTGGGCACAAATGTGACCAATGGGAGTCACGGGGTCCCTCCTCTTTTTTCTGTGCAGCCTCTCGGGGGTAGCCTGCGGAGCTTGATTACAACTGGGCAAATATGGGATAAAAGGCATGTCGCCTCCCTCAGCCAGGTCGAAGGCGATCTGGAGTGCCGCGCCCACGAACACAAGTGCAATGCTCATAGGTGCTTAGGAACAGGCCGATATCAACGAAACCCACAAACTCTTTTTCGGGTACTAGAGTTGGGAGACCGGTCATGACGCTGAAAGCCCGGATATTGGAATTCCTGAAAAGCCACGGGATCCTGCGGGGCGATCCCGGCTTGAAGACAAATTGGTGGAGCGGAAGACAGGAGATCCTTCCCGGAGATGAGCGTCTGTCCAAGAGAGCACAGGAGCACCTTCGCTTTCTGAACAAGGTTAAGCTTCAGAACGGAAGCCGCAGCTGAAAGCGCATCCGAGCTAACCTCGGCATGCCAAGCAATACCTACGTATTCATTGCTCTGATTGCTGGATTCTTGTTCCTTCGAATTTTCAATATCACAAGATTGGAGTCCCGTACTTGGAATGGACCCTTGCTGATCTTCTGGACAGGGTTCTACGGCTTCTTGTTGCTGGGTTTATCTCGTTTCCTCGTAACCACCCTTCGAAGCTCAGCCCCTAACGATGCTGAGGTTCTCAAGGGTGCGATTCATTCTGTCTACGACACTCCGTATTTAGGCACATGGTTGCTAACAATAATTCTCAGCATCCTAATACCCGTTCTGTTCAACTTTTTCTTGCCTGTTTCTAGAGCAACTTATGTAACGAGAAATAGCGCTGGCTTGCTTCGGGGGCTTCTCATCGATGCCCTTCGCAATCGACAGACTCTTGCCCTTGTTCTCCGGGACAACAAAATATATGTGGGCTTCGTGTTTAGCAGCCCAACTCTTAGCCCAAATGAGGAGTATTTCAAATTCTTACCCACCATCAGCGGTTACCGGGATCCAGAAGAAAGGCGTTTTAAGTTTACAACCGCGTACGAAATCGTTGCACAATTGCTCGCAGATCAAGGGCCAGTGGCCGGTTACGCCAAAGATGATCTTGAAGAATTCGAGATCATTCTGCCTTACAAGGAAGTCCTTTCAGCCCGGATCTTTGATGAGGATGTCTACCAGGCCTACTTCCAAGGAACAATCCCAGGTAAGAGCAATGAGCCAACCTCGGGCGAAGTGACCCCTCCAGTGACCCCGTAGCTCCTACTCGGAGGAAAGGGATCCGCTCCTCTTTTTTCTGGTTCGGATTCCTCACGGGGTGGGCATCCCGTTCTACTCACGAACCCAAGGGCGGGACGTTTCCCAACGTCGATAGTTTGCGGTGTCGCATCCAGATGTAGAGCAGAATCCCGAGAGTGGGCATGAATGGAAACGTTGGGAAAATATACCAGTAGCGGAGCTGATGCTTCTTGGCGTCTTGGTGGATAAATACGGTGAGGATGCCCAACACCCAGGCAAAGTCCAAGAGCGTTGTTTGCATGATGGGTTGAGTTAGGTAGAGCGTCCAACCTTCAGTTCCCCATCCGGACCACCGGCCCCAATTCACGGCGACCAGAGACACGACAAACATCGTTATGAGCCACTGGGGGTGCAGGTCCGCAGTTTCAGCGATGCTCGCCCATCGTTCTTTCATGCTGGACTCCTTGGGCTCGAAACGGAAGGCCACGAGCGCGACGACACAAGTGGGTATGGGAATACTCATGCACTACGGCATGCATGTACAGTTCGCGCGGCACATCCCGGCCGACGTCCAGCCAGGCCAAGGACTGCGGCCTGGCCCATGTGTGAAACATACTGTCGCCGGTGATGTCGGCGAGGTGGGTCATCAACGACTCATCGAGCTGAAACGAGTTCACCGCCTGCTCGTACACATCTTCCGACGTCAATAGCGCAAAGGGAATGTTCATGAAATATAGGGCCGTACCGAGATCCAGATTGATCCAACGTGCGCGCTCCATGTCGGGGTCGATGTGCGGCACCTCCAGCATCGAGTAATCGATGGGCGTTCGTAAGCCACATCTGAACCTGCCCGACGCGCGCAGCTTGCTTCCCACCTCAATGATCGCCCGATACATGTTGATATCATGTTGAATGACGGCATGTCCCTTGAGCCCATCTAATGTGGTCGGCATCAAGTCAGGCTCCGACACATCCCGGAGACCACAGTTACGGGCCACAAAACGAATCAGTTGCGTTTCGACGATGAAGTGGCGTAACAGCAGCTCTCCGCCTTCCCGCGACACACAGTGACGCAAGAACCAAACACTGAGCCGATCGAGCATTCCGTAGGAAGAGAACTGAAAGGGCAGCACCCGTTTCAAGGCCACAATCACCCAAACTAGAGACAGGGAGATGACCCGCGCCAATGGACGGATGTAGCGCCGTGTCCAGCGCCTCAGATCCCGCTCCACCAGCTCGGCCGTGCGCTCGGACAACGGGGTCGCCGGATCGATGCAGAGAGCCTGAAAATGTAACGGCAGCTCGCGCGATGGCACCTAGGTATTGTCCAACTCTTCCAGTTGGAGCGCGTAGAGTCGGGCCACGACCTTGGCCGTTTTGACGATAGCCCGGGCGACGTCCTCGGTAACGATGCCCGACGTCAGCACCTCCCTCAATCGATCGAAGTGGGTGTCGTCATTGGCCCCGTGATAATGGAGAAAGCTGACTTCTTTCCTCGTCAACTTGAGCTGCTGTCGCAGGGCTTCGCCCCAATGGGCCGCCTTCTGCCTGCCCAACCCCTCGATGACAAACATCGCTCCCAGGAGATCCAAGGGATCGGGCTGACTGGCCCGATGAAACATGAACGCCGACAACGCCTCGGAGCCGACGTTCTTGGGCGTGTTGACTATCTCCTCCAGGGAGCCGCCCACGGCACAGTAGTCTCGCTCGAGCATCTGGAAGTCACGATGCTCGTCCCGAGCATGGGAAATGAACATGGACCGAATGGGAAACAACTCAATGGAGACATTGGACGCGGCGCGAGCAATCCAGCGGGCACCCTCCATGACTTGCTGACGCAAGTTACGCAGCAACATCTTGTAGTCGTCGAGGGTCGCCTGCCCCGCCTCGATGCGACACACAATGGGCGTGGCACGCAGCATGCGCTCAAAGTCGGCCCAAACAATGGCTAGATCCAGGACCAGCTGGCGCAGCACGGGGTCGGGGCCGACCTCGTCAATGACCTTCCCCAAGGGGGAATGCGCCGCGGCTTCGTCGATTTGAGAGGGTGTACGCACCAGAGGCCGTAAGTTGCTGATCGTTCCCGCGCGCCAGGGCGTCGCAACCCGGCCTGAGTGAGCGCCACGTTCCTTTGTCGTCTTCCCTTTAGGCTCGGCATTGGGGCCAACACAAGTCAGCGAGGCAAAGGCCACCGTGAACCGGCCCGACTCGGGAACCATGAGGAGTACCTTTTCCCCCGGGTTGAACCGGCCGCTGTTCAGCGCCTCCTCGAGCATGATGAACATGCTGGCCGCGCCGGTATTTCCTTTGGTGTAGAGATTCGTAAACCATTTACCTTCAGGAATGCCGAGATCGGCTTCGTCGAGAAGCTTGACGATTTGGCCCTTGAAGAAATGCGAGCTGTAGTGACAGAGAAAGTGATCGATGTCGTCGGGAACGATGCGCTCTTGTTTAATGAGCCGGAGGTACTCTTCGACGCCCAACTTGACGATCTGGGGAAGAAGATCCGTGTCTTGCCGAATGCGCATGAGCTCGGCCTGGTCGGCTTCGGAAATCGTGGCCAGGTCAAGCCAGGTGTTGCCGGCGCGAGGGGATTGCTTGTGGGCAATGCCGGTGTACATGCACGTTTCGTATTCGTGGGCATAGGACTTGAGTTCGATCCAGTCGATGCGCAAGGAGGGTCGCTCCGCGTGCGGCTTCCCTTCCAGGACAAGACTCCCCGCCCCATCGGATAGCATCCAGCGCAGAAAATCGGCGTCAAAGTCTCGATAGGAGCCCCGCAGCTCGGCAAGGTACCCATCGTGGGGAGCTTCGGTCCCCTCCCTGAACTTCGTTCCTTTGAGGCTGCGACTCACGAGTTCAGAGCCCACCACGACGGCGTTATCTCTTTGCTGGGTGGCCACGGCGCGATACGCGCTGACCAGCGCCGCCATCGAGGAACAACAGACCCCGCCTGCACTCAGGATTTCCATGGGGCGTCCGCCCAGGCGACCGTGAACCATCGAGGCAAAGCCGGGGATGGGGACGTCCCCTTGTGTGGTTGCCGCGGCCAGCATTTCGACATCGTCCAGGGTCAGGTCGCTATGGGCCAGGGCGGCCTGCACGGCCTTGGCGGCCAATTCTTCGTTCAGCTCAGTAGTATGGCCGTCTTCATTGAGCGCATAGTGCCGCGTCTTAATGCCGTTCGATTTGAGAATGCGATGCTTCAGACGACCTTGCTTGCCGTTAACAACCCCGAGAAAATTCTCTATTCGATCATTGTCGATGGGCAACCCGGGCAGGTAGGCGCCGGCAGCGGTGATGTACACATCCCGGATAGGGCGAGGCTGGAAGCTCACGACATTTCCTCCCGGGCCCGAAGTGCCTCTCCAAGTTATCAGTACGCGAAGGCGGTGTCCCTTGTTTCAGCGGATCAGGGAAGGACCATGCGTTACCCCCGGAAGCCCTCATTGCGGCAGGCGGCTCCAAACCGTTAAACTTTGCCGCCTTTCACGACAGCCACCTTCCGCCTCTTCCCGGAACCCATGAAACATTACGACATCGTGGGGTGCGGCTCGGTCGTCCGCCACTACCATGCCCCGATCCTGCGCAGCCTCATCCGACGCCAAGCAATTCGCGTTCACGGCTGCTACGACCTGAGCGTGGCCGCGGCCAAAGAGATGGGATCCCTCCTGGGGGCCCAACGAACGGGGACTCCGGACGAGCTCGGAGATCTCTCGGGCGTGGATGCGGTGCTCATCGCCACCCCGCCGGAAAGCCACATCACCTTCATCGAACGGTACGCGTCCTTGGGCAAGGCGGTGCTCGTGGAAAAGCCGTTCGTGGGGACGCGCGCGGAAGCCGAACGCATCGTAGAGATCTCCCGCTCCCAATACGCACCGGTTCTGGTGGGACATTTCCGGCGCTATTACCCAGCCCTCAACGTGGCCCGGGGATTCATCGCCCAAGGCGGTTTGGGACAGGTGCACCGCGTTGAAGCTACCGAGGGGGGCCGCTGGAGCTGGCCCACCCTTTCCCGGTACGTCATCGAGAGTCGGCTGGGCGGCGTGATCCACGACACGGGTTCGCATCTCCTGGATATGGTGCTCTATGTTCTCGATGCGGACACCGGCCTCGACCTTCCGTTCGAGATCAAAGACATTTCCAAAGTTCCCGACACCGAACCCTCCCACGATTGCCGCGCCGAGATCCGACTGGGGAACGCGGAGATGGGCACGGTTCTGCTTTCGTTTGCGGTGAGCCGGCTCGAGCCCTTGGCGGGCGCGATCAAGATCTACGGCGACCAGGGGACCATGATCATTCCGACCGCGTTCGCTCCGGCACCCTTCTTGATCCAGGGATCGGAGCCCTTCGCGCTTCGTCGCCCGGGGTATGAAGTCGGTCCCACCGATGCCATCGGCTGTTTCGTGCTCGAGCACGAAGCCTTTCTAAATGCCCAGTCCGGCTCGCCGTCCCTTCTTTCGGCGGATCGTTTCGTGACCCTCACCGCTCTCTTGGAGTCGCTCGGAACCGTGGCGAGCGCCGTGGCATGAAGGGCACGGTTCTCCTCTACGGCGGCACGAGCTATGTCGGCCAATATCTGTTGCGTTCGCTCCTCGATTCCGGAACACGAATCGTGGCCGTGATCAATAACCCGGTGAGCTCGAAGATCCTCTTGGGCGGTCACATGGGAGCGGTGGAGCTCGTTACCCAGGATCGAGCCGTCCGCGAACCTGATGTGCGCGCGATCATCAACCTCGCCTACGTCCGCACCGCATCACCCCATCGCGCCAACCGGGAGAACGAGCGCCTCATGCAGTTCATTCACGAAGCGGCGACGCAGACCGGTTGCGACCGCGTGATTCACGCGAGCACGATCGCGGTGTTCGGATACGAGCCCACGGAAACACCGCGGCCGGTCGCCGTCCCGGTTCGCCCCGGCGATTTCTACATCGAAACCAAGACGCGAGCCGAGCACCTCCTGGTCCAGCAGGCCCAGGAAAGCCGTTACCACCCTTCTATCGTGCGGCTCGGGAACGTCGTCGGACCAGGGTCTGCGGCCTGGACGGCCGGACCGGCCCAACGACTTCTCGAGGCCAAACCGCTCGCGGTGGCCGGAAGGCCCGGGGCCTCCAATGCCACCTATGTAGAGAACATCGCCTCCTATCTCCAATGGTTGTGCGAGGTCCCTCCGAACGAGCTGCTCCGGTTCGGCCCGTATCACCACCTGACTGAATTCGCCGCCCACACCTGGGATGAATTCATCCGCAGCATGGAAGCGACGGTGGGATTAGCGCGTGTCACCGTGGACGGTGCGCGCCCGGGAGGGGGAGCGTCGGTCTCTCGAGCCATCGGGGCGAGATTGAAACACGCCTATCGGGGCCGGCTGGGAGGCTACGCGCGAGCGATGCTGGGCCGGCTCCCTTGGACCGAGGCCCTGGACGCCGCATTCGCCCGCGTGAAAGAGCTCGATGCGCCGGAAGGCCATATGGCCCAGCCATCCCTGGACCCCGATGATCTGGCGCTCCTTGGATTGCTCTCGGCGCGCATCGTGATCCATCCCCACACGATCCCCGGATGGACGCCGCCCGTTTCCTTCGAGACGGCCTTGGAACGCATCGCCTCCTGGCTCCAGGAGTCTGGATACGCGGTCCGGTCCAGTCGTTGACGCGGACATCCGTGTTGCTCCGGCCTTTCGATTATGCCAAGATTCCTTTCCGCCTTAAGGTTCCGGCCAGGAACGCCTTCTCCATCAGAAAGCAACCAACTTGGGTGGTGCCCATTTGTCCCCGATCGCCTGGATGGAACGGACCCGGATCTCGATCCGCCGCCTCAACAATTATCGCCGGGTGACCGGCCTTGGGGGGCTCTTGGAGGCGGCCAAGGGCAAAATCAGCCAAACGCAGACCCTGGTTCAATTGACGCGGCCCGGGCTCCGATTTCCGCTGTTCCTCAGAGTCCCTTCCTCCGACCCGAGAACCTTCGACCAGATCTTCGTCCGCAAGGAATATGGATTCGAGGTTAGCCGCATGCCGGAAGTCATCGTCGATGCGGGCGCCAACATCGGTCTCACCTCGATCTATTTCACGAACCGGTATCCCGATGCCAAGATCATTGCCCTGGAGCCCGAAGGAGGCAATTTCGAGCTGCTCCAGAAGAACGTGGCCCCATACGAGAATATCGTTCCGATCCGGGCCGCGTTATGGCACAAGAACGAGACCATCACCCTTGTGGATCCCGGCTTGGGAGAATGGGGGTTCATGACTCAGGGCTCCGACTCGGCAGAGAACTTGGGAGCGTTCCGTCACGAGGTGCCCGCCCTGACCGTCGATGCGGTGATGGAAGCACACGGCCTTACTCATATCGACATCCTGAAGGTCGACATCGAGGGTGCGGAACGAGAAGTGTTCCAAGACTCCTCGGCGTGGCTCAATAGCGTGGATGTGCTGATCGTGGAGTTGCACGAGCGCATGAAGTCCGGATGCAATCGAAGCTTCTATCGAGGTTCCGAAGGTTTCGACGATGAATGGGTGCATGCGGAAAACGTGTATTTGAGCCGGCGAGGTAGCTGCCTCGTCCGGCCTTCGTCCTGGTCCTGATTCCCGTGCCGTCCTTTCGATCGCGCCCCCGCAGGCCGAGTCCATAGAACCTTGGCAGAGCCGTCGCCGTTCACCCTCAACTGGCTCCGCCGGGCTCGGTCTTACTGGCCCTATCCGGCCTCCGGATCATCCTCCCCCCCCGCGGTTTTGAACGTGGTTTCGTCCGGGGTGAGAGCCGCGACACGAGCGGTCTGGTCGTTGTTCGTTCCGTATCTCTTGTCCATCGATGCCTACGGTTTCTACGCCGTATTTCAGACCACGGGGCTCGCGGTTGCCCAGGCGTCCATCCTGGGAACCCCCCAGATCATATTGCGCGAGCCCAATCGCGAACTGCCCATGGCGGGCTTCTTCCTCCACAGCGTCGGCATCGCCGCGCTGGTGCTTCTGCTCATGGGCTTCACCGTCGCCCATCACGATTGGATGTTCTACACCCTGGTCGCTCTCAGTTGCATATCCGTCATCCTGTACATGCAATTGACCATGCGGGCGAAATCGCACTTCCAGTTCGGTCGTGTGCTGCGTTCGGAATCCACGGGCACCGCAGTCTTCGGGACGGCGATCCTGCTCATCGCTCTCATGGCCAGCTTCTTCGGCAAGTCGTGGCTCGACTACCGCATCATGGGCGCCGTGGAGATCCTGGCCACGGGGGCAATCGTAGCTGCCCTTCTGCTCGGTCCGGGGGGGAGATTGACGCACCGGGAACGCGGCGTCCGGGAAGTGCGAGAGTATTTGCCTTCCGTCTACTCGGTTGGCGTGGTCGTGCTCTTCGACGTCGTCATATTCCGAAGGTTGGAGGTGTATTTTCTCCAGGAAAGCCCCGCCGGCCTGCAGGGCGTGGCGGTGTTCGGACTGTCCGCTCAGATCTTCAATATGGTTCTGCTCGTCCCCAGTGCGATGATCGAAGCCTGGGGTCCCACCTTCGCGCGCAGTTTCCGTTCTGGGCCCTCCGAGTTCACTCAGACCGTCCAGCAAAAGCTCGGAAAGTATCGAAAGCTCTACGTCTTGATTATTCTGGGCACTCTGGTCCTGACCCCGCTCTTGACCGCCACCCTGTTCCGGAAATACCAGGCGTGGACGTGGTACATCACCGCATTCGTTCTTACCCGTGTCGTCTGCAGCTATGCGGGCTTTCATTCGGCCACCTTGTATTCTTCGAGGCGGGAGCGCCTGCTTTACGGACCTGCGTTCGCCGGAGCCGCGATCTCCATCGCCAGCAACGTGCTCTTGACCCTACGCTGGGGTGTGCCGGGCGCGGTCGTGGCCTATGCATTGACCCAGTTCACCGTGGCGGCGAGCACAATGGCGGTGGCGTGGTGGTCACGCCGGCCGCCGGCCCCGCTGAGTCCGGAAACGGTCCCGTGACACCGACCCTGACCGTCGCCATCTGCACCCGCCATCGCCCGCGCGACCTTCGCCGCTGCGTGGAATCCCTGGCCAGAACAGAAGCGCCCAAGGTGCCGGTGGAGATTCTCATCATCGATGACGGCGATGCCCCGCTCGATCCCTCCGAGCTCCGCGACTTGGTGGTCGCGCACGGCTACATATTTCGCTGCCTTCACAACCCGGGACCGCACGGCCTCATTCACGGTCGCGTGCTCGCCATCCGGGAAGCCAAACATGAAGTCGTGCTCTTTCTGGACGATGACGTGGAGATCGACCCGCAGTACTTGGCTCAACTCACCGAGGCGTACGCGTCCCACCCGGACGCGGCCGGCATCGGGGGCATCGACGCCATGACCGGCGGCAAGGGAACTCTGTCGCGGATCTACCGTCGCATCTTCCTGCTCGAATCCAACCACCCCGGTCGATTCTCCGCGAGCGGCTTCACCGGCAGCATGGATTACTGGGTGCTTCAAGATCGCCCGTTCGAAACCGAGTTCTTGAGCGGATGCAACATGTCGTTTCGAAAGGCGGCATTGGTCGCGATGCGGCCGCCGCCATGGCTCGAGGGGTACAGCCATGGTGAGGACATTTTTCTTTCCCAGGCGGCGCGAGCCTCAGGACCCTTGTTCGTGGACCCGAGACTGCGCGTGGACCATCATCGGTCTCCGGAATCGCGCGTTCCGTCGGTTAAGACGGCCTACACGAGCATCCGGAATATTTCCCATCTGCTCCAGGTCCGGCGTTCCTCCGGCTGGGCTTACGCGGCCCTTGTCTGGACGACGTTCGGCCTTACCGCCAAGGACCTGCTCAAGCCCGGGCGATGGCCCCTCGTGCCCGCGTATTTCAAAGCATTGCGGGACGCGAGCGCGGACTGGTTACGTCCCAACTCCAAGAACTAACCGGTCCGGGTACGGCTCGGCACGAGTACGAGCAGGGCGACACTTCCTAACCCGGCGAAGATCGCTCCGAAAATGAACGCCGCCGGCGGTCCGGCGCGTGTCCAAAGCTGACCCGCGACCAGACTCGCCACGAGAGTGGCCAGGCCCACCGTGGCCGTGTACCACCCGATTCCGCTGGCGTGAAGCTCCGCGGGCAGGAAATCCGTGGCGAGCGCTTTCCCCACCGTGCGAAAGATACCTTGGTAGAGACCATACAGCACGAACAACGTCCCGAGCACAGTCACGTGGGTGGCGAACCCGAACGCCCCGTACACGACGCCGAATACGACGAACGCAATCAAAAGGACGCCTTTACGTCCAAATTTGTCGGAGAGATATCCAGCCGGATACGAGGCCAGCGCCGCCACCAAATTGAAGAACGCGTAGATGAGAATGGTAGTGGTGAGCGGCGTGCCCAAATCTTTCGTACGCAAAATCAGAAACGTATTGCTCGAGTTGCCGAGACTGAAGAGCAGAATGACCGACAAGTATTTCCAGTAAGCCCGGGGGAAGCGACGAACCCGCATATCCAGCGTGGCCTTGGACGGCACCGCAATCGCGCTTTCGCGCACGAGAAGCACCATGAAAGCCGCCAGAAGCCCGGGGATCACGGACAGGAGAAAAATCGTGCGCAGCTTCACGTGAAATGGAGAAAGAAGCAGGATGGCGACCAGCGGGCCCAGGAACGCTCCGAGATTGTCGCCGAAACCCTCCAGCCCGAACGCCTTCCCGCGATCCTTATCCGCGGCCGAAGCGGCGACCAGAGCATCACGAGGCGCGGAGCGTGTTCCCGAGCCCAATCGATCCAAAGACCGCGCGGTCAGCACCTCGGTCCAGGTCGTCGATAGACCGATAAACGGCTTCGACAACGCGGAGAGAAAATATCCGAAGAGAGCAACCGGTTTGCGGCGCTTGAGCTTGTCGGCGAGCCAACCCGAGAACCCCTGGATGATGTTTTGAAGCGCCTGGGCGATCCCTTCGATCAAACCGAGGATGGCCGGCTTCGCCCCGATCGTTTCGGTGAGAAAGACGGGGAGGACCGGATAGAGCATCTCCGTCGAAACATCGGAGAACAGGCTCGCCACGGCGAGCAAAAACGTGTTCCTCGAGAGTCCGGAGAATAGGTTAGGGCGAGCGGCGTTCATGGGGCCCGAAGTGTAGCCATGATTTATCGGCTTCGCGACGGCCCGGCAGGTGGTACCGAACTAGGTGATACGGACCCCTAGACTTCCGCGCTCTCCAAGGCGTCCCCGCTCTGGCGATGCGGCTGCCCAATGCGCGCCAGTTCCTCGAACAGCTCTTCGCCTACTGGCTTCACCAAATGCGCATCGAAACCGGCCGCCGCCGTGCGATCGCGTTCTTCCTGGTGACCCCAGCCGGTCAAAGCGACCAACGTGGCCCGCCTGCCCCAGGGAGCCTGCCGGATGCTGCGCGCCGTGTCATAGCCGTCCATGTGCGGCATCCCCAGATCGAGGATGACGAACTCGGGCAAGAATTGCGGTCCGAGGCGAATCGCTTCGGGACCGTTGTTGGCGACACGAACATCATGGCCCGCCACCTCGAGTCGCACGGCCATGGTCGACGCAACGTCTGGATTGTCCTCGACGACCAGGATGCGGCTGGGCGGCAGGGCTTGATCGTTCCGGCGGTCGCTCTGATCGGAAACCACACCCGGCCTTCCTGGCTCGGTGTACAAAGGCAAGTTGATGAGGATCTGCGTTCCCTGCCCGTGACCATTGCTCAACGCGAGCACACGTCCCTCGTGCATTTGCACGATCCGGTTCACCAGAGCCAGCCCAATCCCGAGCCCACCCCAGTTGCGATCGCCCGGGCGCCCCACTTGAGTGAAGAGATCGAAAATGGGTCCCAGCATTTCGGGGGGGACGCCAATCCCCGTGTCCGTGACGCGAATCGCGACCTCTTGGCCCTCCCGGTCCACTCGGACATGGATCCGACCCCCTTCGGGAGTGAACTTGGCCGCGTTGTTGATGACGTTGCCAACGACCTGGGAAAGCCGCGAGCCGTCGCCGTTCACCACGAGCGGATCGGAACCCGCATCGACCGTGAGTGTCTGCCCACGGCCATCGACCAAGGGCCGCGTTGTCTCCACGGCCTGGGCGACGATCTCGGAAACCAAGGTGGGTTCGCGCCGGATGGCGATCGTACCCCGGGTGATGCGGGACACGTCGAGGAGATCGTCCACGAGGCGAACGAGGTGCTCAACCTGCCGGCGGATGACCCCGGCCGAACTATTCCGCTGTACGTCGTTGATCTGGCTGAGGCCGATGATCTGGGCCGCAGTCCGGATCGCGCCCAGGGGATTCCGGAGCTCATGTCCCAGCATGGCCAGAAATTCGTCCTTGCGCTCGTCCGCTTCCTGCAACGCCTGCGTCCGCAACGCCACTCGTTGTTCCAGGTCCCGGTTGAGGGCCTCCAGCTCCCGCGTCTTGCGGTAGAGATCGAGGAACACGTTGACCTTGGCCCGCAGGATCTCCGGCATCACCGGTACCGGCACGTAATCGATCGCACCGTACTCGTATCCGCGGAGCCGGTCGAAATCGGACAAGTTCACCGCGGACACGAAGATGATGGCGATCTTTTGAAAGCGCGGATGCTGACGGATCATCTCCGCCAACTCGAACCCGTCGAGCTCGGGCATGCACACGTCGATGAGAACGAGCGCGATCTCTTTCTTGAGCAGACAGTCGAGGGCTTCGCGCGCCGATTCGGCGGTGATCAGGTTGGCGCCCACTCCCCCCAACACCGCCGCATGGGTGAGAAGCTTGGCCGGCTGATCGTCCACGAGAAGGACATTGACCTCCAACTCCGGCTGCCCCCGACCCGGTTCAGAGATCGCAGTTGGCTCTGGGTTGCTCATCGCATCCTCTTTAGCTCTTTAGCGGTGGAGCCACATCCGGATCGTGGACATGAGTTGGTCCGTGTTGACCGGCTTGGCCAGGTAGTCGGAGGCCCCTGCGTTCAGACACTTCTCGCGATCCCCCTTCATCGCCTTCGCCGTCAGGGCAATGATGGGGAGACGCTGCAGGGATGGGCTCTGGCGAATGACCTGGATGGTCTCGTAGCCGTCCATCTCCGGCATCATGATGTCCATGAACACCATGGCGATTCCGGGGGTCGTCTCGAGCACGTTCACCGCCTCGCGACCGGTGGTCGCGCTCACCACCTTCATCCCGCGGCGTTCCAGCACGCTCGACAGGGTGAAAATGTTGCGGACGTCATCATCCACCACCAGCACCGTCTTTCCGACCAGATCGTCATCCGAGCGATGCAACTGCTCCAGCATGCGTTGCCGGCTCTCAGGCAAGTTCGAAATGACGAGATGCAGGAAGAGAGACGTCTCATCGAGGAGCCGCTCCGGCGATTCCACCCCCTTCACCACCACGCTTCGGGCGAGGACTCGGAGCTGCATGTCCTCCTCGGGTGACAGCTCCTTTCCAGTGAAGACGACCACCGGGACGTCCCGCCAGCGCTCGCTTTCGCCGATCCGGGCCAGGAGCTCGAACCCCGTCATGTCGGGCAGGCGCAAATCGAGCACCACGCAGTCGCATCCCTCGCGCTCGAGGATGGCGAGCGCCTCGGCCCCGCTGGCCGCGCTCACGATATCCACCTCGTCGTTGGCGAGAAGCTCCCGGATGCTGCGTTGTTCCGACATGTCGTCTTCGACGACCAGGAGTCGCTTGCGACGCAGCTTGACGTATTCCTTGATCCTGGACAGGGCGGCGTTGATTCCGTCGGACGAGGTGGGTTTGCCGATGAATGAGAACGCGCCCCGAGCCAGACCATGCTGCCGGTCTTCATCCAAGGTGATGATTTGAACCGGAATGTGCCGCGTGGCCGGGTTCTGCTTGATTTGGCTCAGAACGGTCCAGCCCAGCATGTCGGGCAGGAACACGTCCAACGACACCGCGGTGGGCTGGAACTTGCGAACGAGCTCCAGGCCTTCCGTCCCCCGCATCGCGATCAACACCTTGAAACCGTTGTCATGGGCCAGGTCGGCCAGGATCCTCGCGTAGCTGGGATCGTCTTCCACGATGAGCAACGTCGTGTCTCCGGGATGGATGACGTCGCGATCGTCGGGAATCGTTTCTTCGGGATGCTTGATCGACAAGACCGAATGCACGACGCCGGTTTCCGCCGACCGAGCAATTGTGGCCGGGCCCGCGTAACGGAGCGGCACATACAGGGTGAACGTGCTGCCGGCTCCGGGCGTGCTGCGAAGCTGAATCTCGCCGCCCAGGAGCGTGGCCAGCTCACGACTGATGGCCAGACCCAGGCCGGTGCCACCATATCTGCGGCTCGTGCTCGCATCGGCCTGCTGGAACGCTTCGAAGATGAGCTTCTGCTTTTCCTGGGCAATACCGACGCCGGTGTCGGAAACCTCGAAGGAGACCACATTCCCCGCTTGCCCCAGGAACGGATGGTCCGGCGACCAGCCCTCGATGGCGGCGGACACATTGAGTCGCACCCCGCCCGTTTCGGTGAACTTGAACGCGTTGGAAAGGAGGTTCTTGAGCACCTGCTGGAGCCGCTTGGCGTCGATGAAGATGCTGTTACCCAACCGTGAATCGAGCTGCACTTCGAAGCTGAGCTTGTGGGCTTCGGCCTCGTGACGGAAGGGCCGCGCCACCGCCTCGAGCAGGTTGCTGAAGAACACCTCCTCCGCGTTTACGCTCACCGTTCCCGACTCGATCTTGGACAGATCGAGAATGTCGGTGATGAGGTTTAGGAGATCGGTGCCGGCAGCGTGAATGGTGTGGGCGAACTCCACTTGCTTGTCGGTGAGGTTCCCGTCCTGGTTTTCCGCGAGCTGTTGCCCCATGATGAGAATGCTGTTGAGAGGCGTCCGGAGTTCGTGGGACATGTTGGCCAAGAACTCGGATTTGTACTTGGAGGTGAGCGCGAGCTCGGCCGCTTTTTCTTCCAGAGCGCGGCGGGCTTGCTCGATCTCCTGATTCTTGCGTTCCACTTCCACGTTGCGTTCGGCGAGCTGCCGCGCCTTGAGGCCGAGCTGTTCGTTGGTTTGCTGCAACTCGACTTGCTGCGTTTGCAGCTCTCGGGCCAGCTGCTGGGACTGACGGAGCAACGCCTCCGTCTGCATGGTGGCCTCGATGCTGTTGAGCACGATGCCGATCGAGGCGGTGAGCTGATCGAGGAATCGCAGGTGGGAGGGCGCGAACTCGTTCAAGGTCCCGAGCGCGACCACCGCCTTGACCTCCCCCTCGAAATTCACCGGAAACACGGCAATCGCGCGCGGCAATGCGTTCAAAAGCACGGTGCCGATGGGAGTCACATCCTGGGGCACGTGGTCGATGAGAATGCGGCGTTTCTCCACCGCACATTGACCGGCGAAGCCTTCTCCCAGTTCCACTTGGTCCTGGTAGCCGTTCCCGTGACTATTGGCGTAGCTGGCCAGCAAGCGGAGGTGAGGCGTGCCTTCCCCGCTCATCTGATAAATGACGCCTTGATGCGCGTTGACGAGCGGCACGAGCTCGGAGAGAAGGAGCTGACCCACGTTGCTGAGATCGCGCTGGCCCTGGAGCATGCTCGTGAAACGGGCGAGGTTGGTCTTCAGCCAGTCCTGTTCCTGGTTCGTCTCCGTGGTGAGACGGAGGTTGCCGATCATCGTGTTGATGTTGTCCTTGAGCTCCGCCACCTCCCCCCGGGCCTCGACCTGGATCGAACGGGTGAGGTTACCTTGGGTCACCGCGGTCGCGACCTCGGCGATGGCGCGCACCTGCGTGGTGAGGTTGGCGGCGAGCAGGTTCACGTTGCCGGTCAGGTCCTTCCACGTTCCGGCCGCACCGGGCACGTTGGCCTGCCCGCCCAAGCGCCCTTCCACACCCACTTCGCGGGCGACCGTGGTCACCTGATCGGCGAAGATGGCGAGCGTCTCGGTCATGTTGTTGATGGTTTCGGCGAGGGCTGCGACTTCGCCGCGCGCCTTCACGATGAGGCGTTGCTTCAGATCGCCGTTGGCGACCGCGGTCACGACCTTCACGATGCCACGGACCTGCTCGGTGAGGTTGGCGGCCATGACGTTGACGTTGTCAGTGAGGTCTTTCCAGGTACCGGCAACCCCGGGCACGTCGGCCTGACCGCCTAGGCGCCCTTCCGTACCCACTTCGCGGGCCACACGGGTCACCTCGGCCGCGAACGCGTTCAGCTGGTCCACCATCGTGTTGATGGTGTTCTTGAGCTCCAGAATCTCGCCCTTCACGTCGACGGTGATCTTGCGTGAGAGATCGCCGCGGGCCACCGCAGTGGTCACCTCGGCGATGTTACGCACCTGCGTGGTCAGGTTTGCGGCGAGCAGGTTCACGTTGTCGGTCAAGTCCTTCCACGTGCCGGCCACACCGGGGACGACGGCCTGGCCGCCCAGTTTCCCTTCCGTACCCACCTCGCGAGCCACGCGGGTCACCTCGGCCGCGAACGAGCGGAGCTGCTCGACCATCGTGTTCAGGGTGTCCTTGAGGAGCAGGATTTCGCCGCGCACGTCCACGGTGATCTTCTTGGACAGGTCGCCGCGCGCGATGGCCGTGGCCACTTCGGCAATGTTGCGGACCTGGCCGGTCAAGTTACTGGCCATGAAGTTCACGTTGTCGGTGAGATCTTTCCAGGTGCCGGCCACCCCGAGGACCTGGGCCTGGCCGCCCAGTTTCCCGTCCGTGCCGACTTCACGCGCCACGCGCGTTACTTCAGAAGCAAACGCGTTCAGCTGATCCACCATCGTGTTGATGGTGTCCTTGAGCTCCAGAATTTCTCCCCGCACGTCCACCGTGATCTTGCGCGACAGGTCGCCGCGCGCGATCGCCGTGGCCACCTCGGCAATGTTGCGGACCTGGCCGGTCAAGTTACTGGCCATGAAGTTCACGTTGTCGGTGAGGTCTTTCCAGGTGCCGGCCACTCCGGGGACCTGCGCCTGACCGCCCAGCTTGCCGTCCGTGCCGACTTCGCGCGCGACACGCGTTACTTCCGAAGCAAACCCGTTCAGCTGGTCCACCATCGTGTTGATGGTGTCCTTGAGCTCCAGAATTTCTCCGCGCACGTCCACCGTGATCTTTCGCGACAGATCCCCACGCGCAATGGCGGTGGCCACGTCGGCAATGTTGCGAACCTGAGCGGTGAGGTTGTTGGCCATCGAATTCACGGAGTCGGTCAAGTCCTTCCACGTGCCGGCCACCCCCGGCACGCCGGCCTGACCGCCTAGGCGCCCTTCCGTGCCCACTTCGCGGGCCACACGGGTCACCTCGGCCGCGAACGCGTTCAGCTGGTCCACCATCGTGTTGATGGTGTTCTTTAACTCCAGGATCTCGCCCTTCACGTCGACGGTGATCTTGCGCGAGAGATCGCCGCGGGCCACCGCGGTGGTCACCTCGGCGATGTTACGCACCTGCGTGGTCAGGTTCGCGGCGAGCAGGTTCACGTTGTCGGTCAAATCTTTCCACGTGCCGGCCACACCGGGCACGGTCGCTTGTCCCCCCAGCTTTCCTTCCGTACCCACTTCGCGCGCCACCCGAGTCACTTCCGACGCGAACGCGTTCAGCTGATCCACCATCGTATTGATGGTTTGCTTGAGCTGGAGAATCTCTCCCGATACGTCGACGGTGATCTTCTTGGACAAATCGCCGCTCGCGATGGCGGTGGACACCTCGGCAATGTTGCGAACTTGAGCGGTGAGGTTGTTGGCCATCGAGTTCACGGAGTCGGTCAAGTCTTTCCATGTACCGGCCACCCCCGGCACCTGGGCTTGGCCGCCCAGCTTCCCTTCCGTACCCACCTCGCGGGCCACGCGGGTCACCTCACCGGCAAACGCGTTCAGCTGATCCACCACGCCGTTGATGGTTTCCTTAAGGAGAAGAATCTCCCCCGACACGTTGACGGTGATCTTCTTGGACAGGTCGCCGCGCGCGATGGCCGTGGCCACTTCGGCAATGTTGCGAACCTGGCCGGTCAAGTTACTGGCCATGAAGTTCACGTTGTCGGTGAGATCTTTCCACGTGCCGGCTACGCCGGGGACTTGCGCCTGACCGCCCAGCTTGCCGTCCGTGCCCACCTCGCGGGCCACACGGGTCACTTCGTTGGCGAACGTATTCAGCTGATCGACCATCGCGTTGATGGTGTCCTTGAGTTCCAGAATCTCCCCGCGCACATCCACGGTGATCTTGCGCGATAGATCGCCGCGCGCGACCGCGGTGGTGACTTGGGCGATGTTACGCACCTGGCCGGTGAGATTTCCGCACATGGCGTTCACCGAGTCGGTGAGGTCTTTCCATGTGCCCGCCACCCCCGGCACCACCGCCTGACCGCCCAGCTTCCCTTCCGTGCCCACCTCGCGAGCCACGCGCGTGACTTCGGAGGCAAACGAGCGCAGCTGATCCACCATCGTGTTGATGGCTTCCTTGAGCTGGAGAATCTCGCCCCGCACGTCCACGGTGATCTTCTTGGACAGGTCACCGCTCGCCACCGCGATGGTCACCTCGGCGATGTTTCGCACCTGGGCGGTGAGATTGTTGGCCATCGAGTTCACGGAGTCGGTGAGGTCCTTCCATACCCCGCTCACGTCGCGCACCTTGGCCTGGCCGCCCAACTTCCCTTCTGTACCCACTTCGCGCGCGACGCGCGTCACTTCGGAGGTGAACACCCCGAGTTGCTGGATCATCGTGTTCACGATGCGGGCGGAGCGCAGGAACTCGCCTTTGAGGGGACGTCCATCCACCTCGAGCCGCACCGTTCGCGTCAAGTCGCCTTGCGCCACTCCGGCCACCGCGCGGGTGATCTCGGTAGTCGGCCACACGAGATCGTCGATGAGCGTGTTGACGGAGCTTTCCATGTCGATCCAGGCGCCGCCTGAACGAGCGAACTTCACCCGCTGCCGCGTCTTGCCTTGCTTACCCACGACTTGCCCGACCCGGTTGAGTTCCGAGGCGATGCGCCCATTCGTGGAGGCGATTTCGTTGAACGTGTCGGCGATTTTCCCTTCCAAACCCGTCCAATCTCCGGGGAGACGAACGGAGAAATCGCCGTCGCGCATCGCTTGCAGCGCTTTCAAAAGTTCGTGGTACTGGCTGGGCGTTTCGCCAACCAGCATGGGCACGGGAAAGTCTTTCGTGGTGCTCATGGGTATCTCGTTTGGATGAGGATGTGGGGATGGGTGAAGACGCTCGAAGCTCCGAATGACTTGGAATACACCCCGCCCCGGCGTTACGTAACACGTTAGCAATCTTGAAAAAGCGGAGGCTATCGGTGCCCTCCCGATAATGAATCTTTTCCACAACGGTGGATAATTCGAGCCCTTTTCGGGTCGCTTGAAGAAGGGAAGTCCTGGGGGGGTTCTGGACCCCGCAGAACATCACCTAAACAAGAATAGGGTAATCACTTCCGATCCCGAGACCCTCATCCGGCTCGTGGATAGCGTGCCCAGGTGGCACGAGACTCCCACCGTTCAATCCCCGTAAAGCGCGGCAATCTCGCTCTCGAACCGCTGCATCACTTCCTTGCGTTTTACCTTCAAGGACGGGGTGAGTTCCGGGCCCAACTCGAAGGCGCGCTCGAGAACGTGGATCTTCTTGATCGTCTCGAAGGGCGCCGCTTGGGTTTGATGCTGGCGCACCCGCTCTTCGAGAAGCGCATGAAGATCCGGGTTCCGGACCAGCGACGACCGGTCCGAGTACGAAATCCCGTGTTCGCGTGCGTACGTTTCCAGCGCGTGGAAGTTGGGCACTACGAGCGCAACCAGATAGGGGCGCCGGTCTCCCAGCACGACCGCTTCGCTCAAGAAGCGGTCGCTCCGCAGCTGGTTTTCGATCGGTTGCGGAGCGACTTTCTTCCCACCGGCGGTTACGATCAAATCCTTCTTGCGATCGGTAATGAACAAGAATCCATCGTCGTCGAAATGCCCAATGTCCCCGGTATGAAACCACCCGCCCTGGAGGGCTTCCGCGGTGGCTTCGGGGCGATTGTAGTAGCCCTTCATGACGCTCGGTCCGCGCGCCAAGATCTCGCCGTCTTCGGCAATGCGAACCTGAACCCCGGGCACCGGTTTTCCCACGCTACCGGGACGAAAGTGCCGGGGGGTGTTCACGGCGAGGAGGGGTGACGTTTCGGTGAGGCCATACCCTTCCAGTACGGGCAGTCCGGCTCCATGAAAGAAGAGCGCGAGCTCGGTCGAGAGCGGCGCGCCCCCCGAAATCATGAAACGGATGCGACCGCCGAACCGTTCCCGCAACTTTCGAAACACGAGACGATCGGCGAGCGCATGTTGCCATGAGAGTCCGCCGCCCCGGCTTCCGCCCAGCGTGCGACTACGCGCGCGGGAAACGGCTACTTTTTCCGCCCAATTGAAGAGAGCCGAGGCAAAGCGACCCTTGTCATGTGCCGTATCGAGGGCTCGCGCATACACCTTTTCGTAGACGCGGGGCACGCTCAAGAGTACGGTCGGACGCACCTCGGGCATGTTCTCGGCCACCTTGTCCATCGACTCGGCAAAGGCGATCGTGCATCCGCCGAGGAGCATCGAATAGAGTCCCCCCATGCGCTCAAAAATGTGACTCAACGGAAGAAAAGAGAGCGCGGTGTCCTCTCGCCCGATGTCGAACACGGAGAGGGCGGCGTTCACGTTCGAGGCAATGTTTCCCTGAGTGAGCATCACTCCCTTGGGAAGACCCGTGGTGCCACTCGTATAAATGAGGGTGGCCAGATCCTCCGGTTCCACCGAAACCGGATGGAGGACTGTTCGCCCCGCCCTCTGGCCTCGCTCCCGGAGCGCGTCCAGGCGGATTGTGTCCTTGCTTTCCCCCTCCATGAGAATGACGGGAAAGCGGCCTCGCTTGGCGCGAAAGCCGGCGACCTTTTCCGCTTGCTCGGGGGTGGAGACCACGATCGCTTTGGCGCCGGAATCGAGCAGCACATGCTCGACACCCTCCACACCTAGGGTCGAATAGATCGGCACGACCACGAATCCGGCAGATAGGATCGCGCAATCCACGGCCGCCCATTCGAGCCGCGTTTCGGCCAGGATGGCCACCCGGTCGCGCGAGCCAAGACCCAAGCTCTGGAGTCCGCCCGCGATCTCGGCGGCCATGCCCGCGAACGTCTCGCTCGAAACGTCCTGGTATGCACCGCCGTGCTTCACCCGAAAAGCGTCGGGCTTCGGGTGCTCCAGGAGCGCCACCCGATAGAGCTCGTTTAACGTCCCAACGGGCTTCAAGCGATTCTCTTTCGACCCATATGTGCGGGGACCTTAGACAGGCGCTCCGACAGGGTCAAGCCTCTCGCACCCAGGCCACGACCTTGGGCTATCTGAGTTGGGGGGATTCTCGGACAGCTTAGCTGGCGAGCTTGGGGAGCTTCGAGGCGTCGGCTTGGCCGAGCATGGCATTGATGCGATCGACAAGCTTACGGGGGCTGAACGGCTTCGTTATGTACTCGTCCGCGCCCACATCGTAGCCAGTCTGCATGTCGACGTTCCGGCCCTTGGCGGACAGCAGGATTACGGGGATGTTCTTCGTCCGTTCATCGGCTTTGAGCGCTTTGCAGGTCTCATAGCCGTCCATCTTCGGCATCATGATGTCGAGAACGATCAGATCGGGTTTGAACTCGATGGCCTTCTGGAGCCCCTCTTCGCCATCCAGGGCGGTCACCACTTCGTAGCCTTCCATCCCCAGACTGAAGTCGAGGATGTGCACGATGTAGATCTCGTCGTCCACGACCAGAATGCGTCCACGAGACATGGTGTCCCCCTTCTCGGATCCCAAGGATCCCAAGGGCTAAAGCCGTGCTCTAAGTATCGGACTGGGGGCGGGAGGACTTTAAGGATTCCTCCCCGGCCCGCCCTCAGGTCTTTCAGCCGTCCGAGCCGGTACGGGGCAATGGGGAGGCCGAGGTCCGCTGGTCCCGCACGATCACGCTGCCGGGGATCCGTTTTCCTCGTTTCTTTAGATCGGACACAATGTCGTTGAGCATGGCAATGTGCTCGACTTGGTAGCGATCCGTTTCCACGAGGGCGATAGTCACGCTCACCAGGGGAAACCGTTCCATCTGGTAGCGCCGGTTCTCCACTTCCACGTAGCCACGCGCCCGATCCTCAGGGGCATAGTGATCGAGCACTGCGCGGTCGAACACCTCCACGAACGCAGTGCAAACCGCATCCGCTTTGTCGAGCGACGTAATGGCCACGAAATCGTCGCCGCCGATATGCCCGATGAAGTCATCCTGATTTCCATGGGCATCGAACACCTGATGCAACAGCTGGGCGGAGAGCTGGATCACCCGGTCTCCGGCGCGATAGCTGTAGGTGTCGTTGTATGCCTTGAAGTTGTCCAGATCGAGATACAGGAGCGCAAACTCCTCACGCCGATCGAGGCGGGAGCGCACTTCCATTTCGATGGCGGTGTTTCCGGGCAAGCCGGTGAGCGGGTTGGCGTCCCGTTGCGCACGACCGGTGTTGATGTGGTTCCGCACGCGGAGCAAGAGTTCGTGCCGGTTATACGGCTTGGTCAAATAGTCGTTGGCCCCGGTATCTAGGCTCATGATCCGGGATTCGGCGGCATCCTTGGCGGTGAGGAAGATGACCGGCATCTGTTGGAACCGGCGCTGTTCCCGGATCTTTTGACACACGGTGTAGCCGTCCATATCCGGCATCATCACGTCGAGGATGACCAGATCGGGGGACTCGTGTTGCAAGATGCCGAGCCCGATCGGACCGTTTTCCGCCTCGGAGACCTGATACCCTTCCGCCTCCAGCAGCAAGCGCAGCACCCGCCGCAGGCTCGGATCGTCTTCGACGATGAGGATGTGCTTCGCCCGGTCCGAAGTGCCCGGATCGATGAGCGAGAATCCCAAACGGCCTCCCCGTTGAAAAAGCCCCAAGACTGCAAGTTTGGATATACGCCTGATTTATCGGAGAAAGGGAGCGGAGGGAAAGGAGGCCGACTCCACCCGCCGTTCCTTTGGGGGTTTTGCCATACATAGAAAACCCGGGGAGTGACCTCCCCGGGTTCGTGTGCAGAACCAGGCGACGGTTTTAGTGGCCGCCTTGATTCCCTGGCTGCCCCTCGTAGCCCTTGAGGCCGGGGTTTGAGCCGTTGCTTCCGCCTTGGTTACCCGGCTGACCTTCATATCCCTTTTGCCCAGGGGGTATTGCCGCCGCGGCAATGGAAGCAAGCAGCATCGATGCGAACACGAACGCGAGTACCTTCTTCATGATGTCTCCCCTTCCTGATAGGTGGTGGGACTTAGCGGCTTGGAGGCCTATATTTTACTAGATAAAAGATTGCGTTTTGCATGAATAGTTGGGGAGATTTCCCATCCAGGCCAGTTTTCAGGCGCCGAATCTGGATTCGAGCAGGGTGGGGATGGCGGGGAGGTTCCAGGGGGAGCGTTCGCCTCGCGCCAACCGAAGGGACCCGGCGAAGGCGACCATGGCTCCGTTATCGCCGCAATAGCGAAGGGGCGGAACCGCAAAGACCCACCCGCGATCCCGGCAAGCGGCCTCGAGCCGGGCTCGAAGCACGGAGTTGGCGGCCACGCCACCGGCGAGGATCACGGTGGAGACTCCCGTTCGCTCCGCTCCTCGCAGGGTCTTGGTTGCCAGGACATCGACCACGGCCTCTTGAAATGAGGCGGCGATGTCATGGCGCGTCGTTGCCTCGAGCGTGGTTACCCCGCCATGATCCCGCACCGCGTTACGAACTGCGGTCTTCAAACCACTGAAGGAAAAATCCAGCGAGTCCGGTTCGAGCCAGGCGCGAGGGAACGCAACCGCCTCTGCGTTTCCTTGGCGGGCCGCTCGATCGATCTCCGGACCGCCCGGAAATCCAAGTCCAAGAAGAATCGCCACCTTGTCGAACGCTTCGCCGGCCGCGTCGTCACGCGTGGACCCGAGAATCGTGTACTCGTGCCAGCGGCGGCACTCCACGATTTCCGAGTGCCCGCCCGAAGCCAGAAGGGCCACCAAGGGCGGCGACAGCTCGGGGCGCTCGATCAGCACGGATAGAAGATGCGCTTCGAGATGGTTGACTCCAACAAAAGGCACATTGCGCGCGGCCGCCGCGCCTTTGGCATAGGTGAGCCCCACGAGCAAGGAGCCGAGGAGTCCGGGGGCGTGGGTCGCCGCCACGGCGCGGATGTCGTCCCACGACACGCCCGCCTTCTCGAGCGCCTCGGCCACCACCGGGCCTAGGAGTCGTACGTGCGCGCGGGAGGCGAGCTCGGGAACGATGCCCTGAAACGGCCGGTGCTCCATCTGGCTCGACACGATGCTCGAGAGCACGCGGCCGTCTGCCACGACCGCCGCCGCCGTGTCGTCGCACGATGTCTCGATACCCAGCACGGGACCAGGGAAAAATCGCATCTCGCTCATGGCGGTTTGACTATACCGGCATCTCGAGAGGCGTGCCCTGGCGGTCTTGTGAGGGTCTCGGACCTCCTGTAAAGTACTCGGGCCCGAGAGCATTCGCTGTTCGACGCATCGCGGGGCGGGTCCTTAAAACGGGTCCGCCCCGCGGCGCGCCAGAAACTAAAACCGGGGGTAACCGCATGCACGAAACCGTGTCCCGCACCCGCCGCCACGTGCGCGACGACCGCGCCAAGGATGGGATCTCGGATTCCGTCTCGAAACGGTTCCAGGAAGCGGGACTCAACCGTGCCTTGTCCGAACCCTTGGCCGCCCAGTTCGAGCTCCTCTATCGCGAAGCGCATGCGTGGCTCCGTCTCACCGACACGCTCAAGACGGGAAGTACCGCGACGGAGGACCGGATGAACGAGCTCCTCTATGTGTCCCGGCGCATTCGCATGATCCTGGATGACGCGATTCCCTTCCTGGAGCGGGCAGAAGACACGCTGAGCGAGCGCGATGAGATCACCCATCGTGAAAGCGCCTACGAACGGGACGTGGTTCCGTTTTCGCGGCTCGAGAGCACCCAGGGGTTCCGGTCATTTTTGGGGGAACGCCCGGAGTTTGGATTGGAGCTGGCTTCGACGGGCGCGCAGCTCGAGGCCGACCTGCTCAAGATCGTGTACCTGGAAGCGGTGCTCGAGGACACGTCTCCCAAGCCAAGCGATCTCTACGCGATGGTGATGGAGCTGTTGCTCGACGCGCGGCGCCACCTGGCCCCCGGCTTCGAGGAGGGCTCCGCGTTCATGAAAGCCCTGGGAAAAGCGGCGCGACCCAATTAAGTAGCCCGCGCCGCGCGCCGCGCGCCACGCTTCACTTAGCGAACGTTTCTAAAAGGGCGCGACACTCCCCTCGCCGCCCTTGCTGTAACCACACATGGACTCACCTTTTCTTCCCGTAACCTCTTGCGGCATTGACCCTTGGCCAATTGAAAAGTGTAACCATGTGCGGTCTCACTAAACCGGGTCTGCAAGGTGAAGCGCGACAATGGATTGTGAATGTAAAAGGGCGTAACCATGTGTGGTAGCAGCGAGAACGGCGAGAGGACAGTCGATCGGAAAATCAATATACCCGCGGTTTGCTGGGGAGGAGAGTTCCACGCCGCCGCGTGGCTGAGGATACTTAAACGCCGGCGGTTTGTTTACGGCGAGCGGCGCGTCCAATCTTGATCCGATTCTGAGCACGCTTTAGCGCCGACTCCACTTCGGCCTTGTCGATCTCGGGATCGTGCTTGGCCAGGAGCTGCCGCGCCGCCTCGGCCGCCCGTTCCGCGCGTGGTACATCGATCGCTTCCGCCTTCTCGATGGTGTCGGTGAGCACGGTCGCGACGTTCTTCCGCACTTCCAGAAATCCGCCCGAAACCGCGTAGTCCTCTACCTTGCCCGAAAGATCGGTCACGGTGAGCTTTCCGGGCATGAGCCCGGTCACGAGCGCGGCGTGATTGCGAAGCACACCGAGATACCCCTCCGTTCCCGGAGCAATGAGCGACTCCACCGTTTCATCGAGCACGGCGCGCTCGCCGGTCAGTACGCTCAAACGGAATCCTCGATCGGACATCATCAACCTTTCAAGCGCTCGGCCTTTTCGACCGCTTCCTCGATCGTTCCTACGTACATGAAGGCCTGCTCGGGGAGCTCATCGTATTTGCCGTCCACGATCTCCTGGAAGGCGCGAATCGTGTCGGCGAGCTTCACGTAGCGACCCGGCGTTCCGGTGAATGCCTCGGCCACGAAGAAGGGCTGGGACAGGAACCGGGAAATACGACGCGCGCGCTGCACAATAATCTTGTCGTCGTCGGAGAGCTCGTCCATCCCCAGAATGGCGATGATGTCCTGGAGATCCTTGTAGCGTTGCAGAATCTGCTGCACCCGCCGCGCGACCGCGTAGTGCTGTTCGCCCACCACGCGTGGATCCAAGATGCGGCTCGTGGAATCGAGCGGATCCACGGCGGGATAGATCCCCAGCTCGGCGATCTGCCGCGAGAGCACGGTGGTCGCGTCGAGGTGGGAAAACGCAGTGGCCGGCGCGGGATCGGTGAGATCGTCGGCCGGCACGTAAATGGCCTGCACCGAGGTGATGGAGCCCTTATTGGTCGACGTGATGCGCTCCTGCAAGGCGCCCATCTCCGTCCCCAGCGTGGGCTGATACCCCACCGCCGAGGGCATACGTCCCAGAAGGGCCGACACCTCGGATCCGGCCTGCGTGAACCGGAAAATGTTGTCGATGAAGATGAGGACGTCGCGCCCTTCCTCGTCCCGGAAGTACTCGGCCTGGGTGAGACCGGAAAGGCCGACGCGAAGCCGCGCTCCCGGCGGTTCGTTCATCTGGCCGAACACCATGACCGTTTTGTCGATGACGCCGGACTCGGTCATTTCCAGATAGAGATCGTTGCCTTCGCGGGTGCGCTCGCCCACTCCGCAGAACACCGAGAACCCGCCGTGCTCGGTGGCGATGTTGTGGATGAGCTCCTGGATGATGACGGTCTTGCCCACGCCGGCACCGCCGAACAGACCGACCTTACCGCCCTTGGAGTAGGGGGCCAGCAAGTCGACGACCTTGATCCCGGTCTCGAAGATCTCGGTGGTGGTGGATTGCTCGGCCAGAGTCGGGGCGAGGCGATGAATGGGACGCTTGCGATCGGTGCCCGCGGGACCCTTGCCGTCGATGGGCTCGCCCAGCAAGTTGAACACGCGACCCAGGCACTCCTTCCCCACCGGCACCTGGATGGGACTGCCGGTATCCACCACCGGCATTCCGCGCACCAGACCGTCGGTGGACGCCATGGCCACGCAACGCACGACGTTGTCGCCCACGTGGGTGGCGACCTCGAGCGTGAGGTCGATGCCCCGCTCCTCGTCCTTCACCTTGAGTGCGTTCAAGATGTGGGGCAGCTGGTCGGAACGGAATTCCACGTCCACCGTAGGGCCGATGATTTGCTGCACCTTCCCGATGTTTCTTTCTTCTTTGCCGTCCTGGCGGGTGGGCGCGGACTTGCGCTCCGTTCCGGTCGTGCTCGACATACGATCTCCCTTCGGGGTTACTTCAGGGCCTCCGCCCCGCCCACGATCTCGGCGATTTCCTTGGTGATTTGCGCCTGGCGCACGCGATTTCGAATCAGGGTCAAATCCGAGATCATGTCCTTGGCGTTTCGCGACGCGGATCCCATGGCGATCATGCGCGCGCCATGTTCGGAGGCCGAAGCCTCCAAGAGCGTGATCACCAGACGATTGGTCACGTACCGCGGAATGAGCGACTCGAAGATTGCCTCCGCGCTCGGTTCGAAGATGTAGTTCTCGGGCTCTTTCTTGCCTTCCGGCGGCTCGATGGGTAGAAACGTGTTGAGCTCCACCGCCCGGGACATGGCCGAGATGAATCGGTTGCCGAGAACGAGGATCTCGTCCACCTCGTGATCGAGGAACGTCTTCACGATCTCGCGGCTCACCGCCTCCGCTTTCTGGTAGTTCACCAGATCGCCCATTTCCTGATAGTGAGCGAGAATCCGCGCGCGCCGGCGGCGGAAGTAATCGCCGCCCTTGCGGCCGATGGTGATGAGCCACGTGCGCTCACCTTCGGGAGACTTGAGGTACGCCTCCGCGCGCCGGATCACGTTCGCGTTGAGGGCCCCCGCCAAACCCTTGTCCGAGGTCACCACTACCAACGCGCGTTTCTCGATCGGACGCTTTTCAAAGAGGGGATGGTTCACCTGGGCGGCCACGGCGGCCAGGTTCTCCAACACTTCCTTGAGCTTGGCGGCGTAGGGACGTGCCTCCTCGAGCCGTCCGTGCGCGCGACGCAACTTGGCCGCCGAGACCATTTCCATGGCCTTGGTGATTTGCTGCGTGTTCTGCACGCTCCGGATGCGCCGGCGTATATCCTGGAGATTTGCCATGCTCTGCTAGACCTTGAATTTCGCCTTGAACGCCTTGAGGGCGGAGTGGAGCTTGTCCTGCATCTCCTTGGGCAGATCCTTCGACCGGGCGATCGTGTGCGGGATGTCCGGATAGTCCTTGGCCACGAACTCCAGAAACTCCTTCTCGAACCGCCGCACTTCGCTCACCGGGATGTCGTCCAGATATCCCTGGCCACCCGCAAAAATGATGATGATCTGGTTCTCGAGGGGCTGCGGCACGTACTGATCCTGCTTCAGCACCTCGACCATGCGCTGGCCGCGAGTGAGCTGGGCCTGGGTCGCCTTGTCGAGATCGGAGCCGAACTGAGCAAACGCGGCCAACTCGCGGTACTGCGCGAGGTCGAGGCGCAGCGACTTGGCCACCGCGCGCATCGCCTTGGTCTGCGCGTTCCCGCCGACGCGGCTGACCGAGATGCCGACGTTGACGGCCGGGCGCACGCCCGAATAGAAGAGCTCGGCTTCGAGATAAATCTGCCCGTCCGTGATCGAGATCACGTTGGTGGGAATGTAAGCGGACACGTCACCTGCCTGGGTCTCGATGACGGGAAGCGCGGTGAGCGATCCGCCGCCATTGGCCTCGGAGAGCTTGGCCGCCCGTTCCAGCAACCGGGAGTGCAGATAGAAGACATCCCCCGGGTAGGCCTCGCGTCCCGGCGGGCGTCTCAGCAAGAGCGACAGCTGCCGGTAGGCGGTCGCGTGCTTGGACAAGTCGTCGTAAATGACCAGGACGTCCTTCCCACTCGCCATCAGCTCTTCACCGATGGCGCACCCGGCGTAGGGGGCAATGTACTGCAGCGGCGCGGGCTGCGCGGCACTCGCCACAACCACGGTCGTGTACTCCATGGCCTTGTGGCGATCGAGAATGGCAATGACCTGGGCGACCGTCGATTCCTTCTGCCCGATCGCGACGTAAATGCAATAGAGCGGATCGTCGCCCTTGTTGGTCTCACGCTGATTGATGATCGCGTCGATGGCCACCGCGGTCTTCCCGGTTTGGCGATCGCCGATGATGAGCTCGCGTTGACCCCGGCCGATCGGAATCATGGAGTCGATAGCCTTGATCCCGGTCTGCACTGGTTCCTTGACCGGCTGCCGGTCGATGACGCCGGGCGCGCGACCTTCCAGAACGCGAAAACGATCGGTGACGATGGGACCTTTTCCATCCAGCGGCTCACCGAGCGGGTTCACCACCCGGCCGATGAGCGCCTCCCCCACCGGAACCTGGGCCACGCGGCCGGTGCGCTGGACCGTGTCGCCTTCTTTGATGCCGGTGTCGGGACCGAAGAGCACCGCACCCACGTTGTCTTCTTCCAGGTTCAAGACCATGCCCATGACCCCGCCCGGAAATTCGAGCAGCTCGCCGGCCATGGCGTCCTCGAGTCCCCACACGCGGGCGATGCCATCTCCCACCTGGAGGATCGAGCCCCGGCTTTCCAGCTCGAGGGTGTGGTCGTACTTCCGCAGCTCTTCCTTGATGACCGCGGTTACTTCATCGGGTCGAAAGCTCATGGTCCCTTCCTATCTAAACAGGCTTCTAATTCACTTCCGCGCGATACAGGTTCTCGCTCAAGATACGAAGCCCATTGCGCAGGCTTCCGTCCAGGATGCGTGTTCCCAAGTGCACGACCACGCCACCGAGCACGTAGGGGTCGATGCGTTTTTCGAGCACCACGTTTTTCCCGGTCAGTCGATCCAGTCCGTTCTTGAGCCGCCGTTCCGATTCGGACGAAAGCGCCACCGCCGTGTAGACCTGCGCCCGGAGGACGCCCTCGTGCTCCTCGCTCAAGCGATCGAACTCCTCCACGATCTCGGGAAGGATGGCGATCCGTCCCTTCTCGATGAGCAGCTCCAAAAACCGCACCGTCATCGGGGCCAGCCGCGGCCCGAACACCGCGTGAATGAAGGCCAGCTTGTGCTCGGTCAGCACTTTGGGCGACACGAGGAACTTGAGATACGCGGGATCGCTCTCCTTCAGATCCCCGAGGCTCGACAGATCCTTGCTCACCCGATCGAGGCTGCCTTCTTCCTGGGAAGCCTGGAAAAGAGCGCGGGCGTACTTCTGGGCGAGGGCGATTTGCTTCATGTCTTTCGAACGCGCTCCGCCTCGACATCATCCAAGAAGCGCTCCACGATCCGGCCATGCTCTTTGGGATCGAGCCGTTCTTGAAGCAGCCGCTCGGCCGCGCCGAGGGCGAGGGTCACCATCTCGTTCCGGAACTCCACGCGCGCTTTCTTGAGCTCCATCTCGATGTTGGTCCGCGCCCGCTCTGCGGTCATGCGCGCTTCGCGCTGGGCAGTGGCGCGGATCTCCTCGGCCACCTTTTGCCCCTCCGCGACCGCCTCCTGGATCCGTTGCCGCGCCTGGCCCTCGATCGTACGCAGCTCGTTTTCGACCTCGGCCTTGATCGCTTCCGCCTCCTTGCGCAGGCGCTCCGAGGCGGCGATCTCGCCCGCGATCCGCTGGCGGCGCGCCTCGAGCATGCCGAGCACCGGTCCCCAGGCATAACGCTTGAGAATCCAGAGCACGATCAGGAAACCGACAATCTGAGTTAAGAGAACGTCGAGTCTCAGCTCCACAAGGCGATCCTCCGCACGCGAGGTTCCAGGGGGCCTAGAACTTGGCCTGGAAAACGAACAGCGACACGAACACGTAGATCGTCAAGGCCTCGATGAACGCGGCGCCGATGATCATCGCGGTCTGAATACGCGGAATGGCCTCGGGCTGACGACCCATGGCCTCCATGGCTCCCCCAATCGCGCGGCCGAGACCTACACCCGAGCCGAGTGCGGCCAGGCCGAGGGCGAGGGGCAGTCCGAGAGCAAACAAGTTCATCGTGGCATCCTCCAATCAAGGGTTCTGACTCGGGACACTTAATGGGCTTCCTCTTCGTGATGCGAATGAGGCAGCACCAACGCGAAATAGATCGTGCTCAAGAGCGTGAACACCAGGGCTTGAATGAGCGTGGTGAGCAGGGCCAAGAACATGAACGGCACCTGGAGGGGAACGCCGATCGGCAAGTGGGTGAAGCTCAGCACCGTGATCCCGAGTCCAATGAACACGGCAATCAAGGTTTCTTCGCCCATCATGTTCCCGAAGAGTCGAAGCGAAAGGCTCAAGGGACGAGCCAGCTCCCCGATCACGTGGAGTGGAAAGAGAAGCGGCGACATGAGCCACCCGGTCAGATCCTGGGGATCTCCGGCGAGATGGCGCAGGTATCCGACGACGCCGTTCATGCGCACCGCCGTCCACTGCACGTACAAGAACACGCAGATGGCGAGCGAGGCCGTGGATTCAATCATCGAAGTCGGAGTAAACATGAGCGGAATGAGACCGAACACGTTCTGAAAGTAGATATAGAGAAAGAGCGTGCCCAGAAACGGAACGAAGCGCCGGCCTTCCGGGCCCAAAACGCCACCGATGAAGTTGTCGAGGCTCTCGAGCGCCCACTCGACCAGGTTCTGCAGGGGGCCGGGAATCATCTTCATGGAGCGGGCGCCAAGGATGCAGAGCGTGGAGAGAATGATGATGATGAGCAAGCTGAAGATGGGGGCCTGATATCGCAGGATGAATCGTGCGACCGGATGTACGGCGTCCTTGGATTCATGCACGGCGTGGCCTTCGATGAGCCCCGCGGCAATCGACACGAGCGTGGGCGGATGAACGGTGCCTTCCTCGTGCCCGCCTTCCCCATGTGCGGGGACCGCTTCCTGATCGGACACCGAGGTGGCGTGGGGCGGGGCCGGAGTGTCTTCGTGTTGCGCGAGGATCGGCGTTCCGAAAAGCAGGGCCAGCCCAAAGATCAGGGCCACGATCGAAAACGCGGGATGACGGACCCAGGATCTAAGGTGAGGGGAGATCATTGCGCCGCTCCGCCAGGGCGGGTCGTGTCGGGACGGCGATGCGGCGCCGGCATGCGCGGCGTCCAGGCGCGGAGAGCGCCGACCAAAAGCGGCCATCCCATTCCGGCCGCGAATGCGCCGATCGGGAACCAGCGATGCACGAGCACCCACACCGCGATGCCATAAAAGCCGACGAGCTTGATCGCGGTCAGCGCGATGAGGCGCTTCTTGTCGATCCCGGCGGGGTTGATGGCCGTGCGCAAGATCGCGGCCAAGACGGCTACGTTACCGAGGCTCCACAGCATGGCCAGCACGAACCCGGACCCGGCGGGCCAACCCCACGCCCAGGCCACGCACAGCGCGACGACCACGCCGCTGATTAGCGCCGCGATGCCCGTGCGTCTTAGGAAGTCGGGAGAGTTTGTGCTTTCTTTCACAAGTCCAACCAAAAAAATCAAGGGTTCTCGTCGCGATCGTCCTCTTGTGCCTTCTTGATGATCAGGATCGTTTCGCGCGCCCCCGCGACGAGACCGAGGACAAGAAAGACGAGCATGAACCAGGGATCGGTACCCGCTCGCTTGTCGATCCAATGACCGATGAAGTAGCCGATGAGCGGCGCCGCAGCCAGGATCATCGGGACCGTGGTCAGGAGTCCTAACTGCCGAACTCTCTTGTATTTATCTGACGATGGATCGGCCAACCCGCACGTTCCAGAGAGGGAGAAGCGCCGCGCCAAACCGGCCCCTCGAATCGGACCGGCAGCCTATGCGAGAAGCGGGGCCCAGTCAAGTCAAATGGGCGAACAGGTGACGAGCTTATGCAGGCGTGGGTGAATACTTACTAACCTATCAAGACCGTCGATCAGGCAGCGAAGGCGCCGGCTTCCACCACGCGGCCGGCTGCATCTACGACGCTCGGATCGAATTGGATGCCGCTCTCCGGGCGCAACCGGCGGAGCGCCTCGTCGGGACTGATGGCGGCGCGGTTGGGGCGATCGGAGGTGAGCGCGTCCATGGCATCGGCCACGCTCAAGATGCGTGCGTCCCACGGAATCGAGGAGCCGGCGAGACCGAACGGATACCCATTGCCGTCCCATCGCTCGTGATGATGGCGGACTGCGGAAAGAATTTGAGTGGGCCAGGACGCCTCGGCGAGAATGCGCGCGCCCTCCACGGGATGACGGCGAATGTGACCCCAGTCCGCATCCTCGAGCGGGCCCATCTTGGACCACAGGGCGGGATCGATCTGGAAGCGGCCAATGTCGTGGAGCACGGCGGCGGCGGTGAGAGTGGACAGCTCGTCCTGACTCATCCCGAGCTCGAGGCCGAACGATTCCGCCCAGCTGGCCACCCGCGCGCTGTGACCGGTGAGGAAGGGGCTCCGCGATTCCAACGTGGCGACCAGGAAACCCAGCGTGCCGGCGGTGATGTGGCGCTCGCGCGCCCATCGCTCTTGCGCGGCCAACGTGGGTCCCATCGCGGAAACCAGGAAATGAGCCAGGCGGAGTGTCTCCTCGGTCGGCGTGCCCCCGGTCTTGGACTCTCCGAGAAGCACGACCGCCAAGAGCTCGTTCTTGAGCAGCACGGGCAAGCACGCCTTGAACCCGCCCGCGGCCAGGATGCCGAGTTCCAAGCGCAAGGAGGGATGTAAGCGCACGCGATCCGCCACGAGCGGCACGCCCCCGGCTTTGAGCAGGGTGGCCAGTTCGCCGGTGGCAGGAATACGCAGTTGGTCGGCCAGACGCCGCGGTAATCCCCAGCTCGATTGCGCGACGAGCCACGAGGCGTCGGAGTGGCGGGTGGTGAGATAGGCCAGCCGGTCGATGCCGGTTTCGACGCTCAAATGACGCAAGAGCTGTGCTTCGAGGGCGACGCGATCACCGTTCGGGGAAAGCCGGCGGTGAAATTCGACCGCGCGTTGCAAGAGGATCGCGTTGCGGCGAAGGTCCTCACGGAGAGAGCGAAGATCGGCCCGATTTCCTTCGCACTGCTCTTCGGCGGTTCGCTTCGCGCTTTCCAGACGCGCCAAGTTTTTCTTCGTTTCGAGAAGCCGGCGCACGCGCAAGACGGCTTCGGCCGGGATGCACGGGAGGGCGATGCAATCGTCGGCGCCCCAGAGCAGCGCCTTCAAGCGAAGTTGGCTGGCCGATTCGGGAGCGACGACCACGACCGGCGTGCCGCCGCTCTGGCGGCGAAACGCATCGAGAAGTTGGAATCCCGCGGTGTCGAGCAGGTCACCATCGACGAGGACGGCAATCGGCGCCCGATAGCCCACGGCGAGGGCGGCGGTTTCCGCGGAGGGAGTACGGTGCGGCACGAACCCGGCGCGCAAGAACGCCTGGATCAGTTCGTCCGCCCAGTCCGAATCCGGAAGGGCCAGGACGACCCGCATCGAGGCGAGATCCGATTGTTCGTTCTTGGATTCCGGCCTGGCCACGAGGCCCTCCCAGGACTTCCCCCGTTTTCATCCATTTGGATACGCAACCCGCATGCCAGGAGAACCCCGAATTCAAAAACAGACCCGCGGCCGCCCGACCAAAATGTCACTGCTTTGCTACACAATGAATTAAGACCACGATTGGGCAAAAATGGCCGGAGCATGATTGCAAGGGGGCAAGAATCCATTGCGGCAGGGACGCGCTTTCCGGTTGGTTCACGCCTGGCTTCGGGGGAAAAACCCCGACCCTGGGTGGGGGCCGCCGCGGGAAATCCGAGCGTAGCTCGTTGGTAAGGTAAGTGTTACCGATAAGGAAGGGTCACGGAGGACCTCGTTTGGACGCATCTCGATTTCTGTTCACAGACTTGACCGACGCCGCGCGGAGCGTGAAGCCCAGCTACTACTTCATGATGCGCTCCCTGCTCCACTCGCGGATCGATGCCGGCTTGCCCTCGCACGCGGGCGGGGAAGAGGAAGACGTGAACGTCTACCTCGCTCATCTTCTCCAGGCGTTCGGGGACTCGGCGTTCTTCGAGAGCTCGCGGCCGTACCTGCATCGTTACGACCACGAGGTTTTCGACCGGCTGTCCCACTCCACCGACGCGCGGTTGAAATACAAGATCTACAAGACCAACGCCGATTTCCTGCTCATATCGATCGGGATCTTCGACGATTCGTCGCAGACCCTTCTCGGACCGGGACACGGTCCTCAGGCCGCGCACCGCACCGCATTCGAGCCCACCGAGGAGGCGACGATCGGGCGCGGGCGCACGTATTACCAGTTCGCCTTCGAGTACAGCCAGTTCGTGAACCGCCGGCACCCGGCGGTCACAGAAGTCCTGGAGAAGCTCTCCCACGGGTTCGACCGCTACGCACAGATCCTCGCCCACTTGCGCGGCGAGTATCTGGATCTCATCCAGCAGTTCAGCCAGGGCGAGATCTATCACCTCGAGCGTTCGGTGAATCGGGAGCAGATGCGCGAAAAATTGCACGATCTCCAGGATGCCTTCCTGGATGCCTACGCAGTATGGCGGCGAAGCGGCAAGGACGAGGATCGCAAAACCATGCTGGCCGCTGCGGACGCGCTCCGGGAGCTGGATCCCAATTTCAAATTCGATCGCGAGCCCGGAGATACGCCCGAGGCGGAGTCGCCTCGGCTTGAATCATCTTCGGCCGACGAGGATTCTTCCCCGGACGAGCCCTGAGATTGGAGGGCTCCTCACCCCCGTCACGGCGGGGACAGGGGACCTCGCCTCCTCCCAATCCTCCATCGCCCACATCTCGCGGGAGGAGGTTTTTTTCGTCCCCCCGGATCCGACGTTCAGCGGATCTCGTAGTTGGGGGCTTCCTTGGTAATGGTGACGTCGTGCGGATGGCTCTCGCGGAGCCCGGCTTGCGTGATGCGAATGAAACGCGTCTTCGTGCGCAATTCTTCCACGTTCTTCACACCCGTGTAGCCCATCCCCGCGCGTAATCCTCCCACGAGCTGATAGATGAGATCGTGGAGAGGTCCCTTGAACGGCACGCGGCCTTCGATGCCTTCCGAGACGAGCTTCGATTCCTCGACCCCTTCCTGGAAGTACCGGTCTCCCGAGCCCTCACGCATGGCACCCACCGAACCCATGCCGCGAAACACCTTGTAGGCCCGGCCCTCGAGGAGGATGCGTTCTCCGGGACTCTCCGCGGTACCCGCGAACAAGTTGCCGATCATGACCGAGGACGCCCCGGCCGCCATCGCCTTCACGACGTCGCCCGAATACTTCACGCCGCCGTCGGCGATCACGGGAATGCCTTGCTTCCCCGCCTCCTCGGCGCAGTCGAGCACCGCGGTGATTTGCGGGACGCCGATGCCGGCCACGATTCGAGTCGTACAGCTGGCCCCCGGGCCCATCCCCACCTTCACCGCATCGACACCACTGGAGATGAGATCGCGCGTGCCCTCGCGCGTGGACACGTTTCCCCCGACCACTTGCAGGTCGGGGAACTCGGCCTTCACCCGAGCCAGCGAATCCAGCACCTTGTGTGAGTGGCCGTGCGCGGAATCGAACACCACCACGTCCACCCCGGCCGAACGCAAGGCGCTCACGCGCTCCATCATGTCCTCGGAAAATCCCACCGCCGCACCCACGCGTAGACGGCCGTGCTCGTCCTTGCACGCTTCCGGGTATTTGAGTTTCTTTTGGATGTCCTTGACCGTGATGAGCCCGCGCAAACGTCCGGCCTCGTCCACCACGGGGAGCTTCTCGATCTTGTGCCGCACGAGCAGGCTCTTGGCCTTTTCCAACGTCGTTCCGACCGGCACCGTAATCAAGTTGCTCGACGTCATGAACTCGGACACGGGAGCCTGCACGCGGTCGGCAAAACGAATATCGCGATTGGTAAGAATGCCGACCAGCGTGCCGTCTCCGCGCGTAATGGGAACGCCGGAGATGTGGTACTTCTCCATCAGCACCAGAGCCTCGGCGAGCGGCGCTTCGGGGCCCAGCGTGATCGGGTTCATGATCATCCCGCTCTCGGAGCGCTTCACCTTGTCCACTTCCTCGACCTGGCGCTCCAGGGTGAGGTTCTTGTGGATGATGCCGATGCCGCCTTCCCGGGCCAGGGCAATGGCCAGCTCGCTCTCGGTCACGGTGTCCATGGCCGCGGAAAGCAGGGGGATGTTGAGCGAGATCTTCTTGGTCAGTGAGGACCGGATGTCGACGTTCTGCGGATGGACGTCGCTCCGCGCGGGCAGAAGGAGGACGTCATCGAAGGTCAACGCCTGGCCTACGATCCGGGGATGGTCTTTCACGCGCCACCTCCTATGAAAAAGCCGGCCGCCCACAGGGCGACCGGCTCAAGTTTACTTCTTTTCCTCGGGCGGACTCTCGGGCGCGGGCGTTTCATGGTGCTTGAACTCAAAATAATAGTTCACGCCCAGCCGAACCTCCCCGAAAGTCACGTTTTGCAGTCCCCACCGGTTGTTGAGCGGAGCGCTGGGATTGATTCCGGTGTAGGTGAATTCCTCGTTCTTGGAAAATGCGTGATGAAAGAGCACGTCGAAGTTGATCGCTACGCCGCTATTGAACAGGTACTCCGTCCCCAGCTTTCCGTAGAGCCCGGGGCTCGTCCATTTCAACTTCTTGGCGTCATCCCCGGCCGAGGCATAGGTATCCGGGGTGTCTTTGACTCCGATCCAGTAGAAGCCTCCGCCCACCGCCGCGTGTGGCCAGAATTGGCCGCCGGCGTGCATCCGATACTCGACGCCGAGCGTGGCGGGAACGATGACCACGATCGTGTCTTGTGCGCCCGCGGTGTAGGTATTCCAGCCCCACCCCAACTCGGCCACTCCGGCCAGGAAGGGGGTGAAGTTGTACTTGAACACCGCTTGTCCGATGAGGCGTGTCTTACTCAGCCCTTCGTTGCCGTAGTTGCCGCCGTGAAGGAACAGCATCGCGCCCCCCGAGGCGCCGATGGAGCCCCGCCCCGTGATGTCGATCGCTTCGGTGGTATCCAACGGCACGGCGGTTTCGGGGGTTTGAGCGCGGGCAGAGGCCGTCCAAACTATGACCCAGAAGCCCACGAGGACAAAAGTCCGCTTCACGGGGCAAGTCTCCTCTTGTGTGTGTGCTCGGGATGAACGGACAGAGCGGGCCTCTGCGGGATGCCTCTCATCAGGAAGGGAGCGAGTATAGGTAGGGCGTTAAGCGCATGTCAAGACGAGGCCTGCGCGCTTGACACCCCTGGACCTGAATCCTAGACTTGCTCGCCCTTCTCGCGACGGACTTTCGTGCGCGAGACGCGATCTTGTGCCGATCGTTGAGTTTTGAGCTTGGCGGCTTAGCTCAGCTGGTTAGAGCAGCGGAATCATAATCCGCGTGTCCGGGGTTCGATTCCCTGAGCCGCCACCAATTTTCCAGAAATGGAGTCTCTTCCCCCCCGTATTGCCGGCCCCTGAGTACTCGCCGTCGCTTTGTTGGCGGGAGCGGGGGCGAAGGCGCTAAGCTTGTCTCTCCGGGGGGACGGAGAATCCCTATGCTCGAGCCACGCGTCCTCGATTTCTTCGAGACCCTCTGCGAGACCCGCGCGGATGACTGCCTCTTGGTTGCGGTCTCCGGCGGTCCCGATTCCGTCGCATTACTCCACGCCCTTCTCGCCGTTCGCGACACACTTGGGGTACGGCTCGAGGTCGCGCACCTCGATCACAGTTTGCGCGGGCAGGAAGGCGAAGCCGACGCGAAGTTCGTGAGCGATCTCTGTAAACGCGAAGCGCTCACTCTTCATCGGCGGCGCGTGGACATTCCGCGTTTGTGGGACGCAGAGGGCGGATCCATCGAAGCGCTCGCGCGTCGTGAGCGTTACGCGTTTCTGGAAGAGGCGCGCGCGGTGGCGGGAGCGCGCTGGATCGTCACCGGCCACAACGCCAACGATCAAGTCGAAACCTTCCTCATGAATCTGCTCCGCGGAGCCGGCCCGCGTGGCATGGGCGCCATGCTTCGCGTCGGGCCCGGACCCATGTGCCGTCCTCTCCTCGGTACGTGGCGCTCAGAAATCCTCGAGTATCTGGAATCGCACGGCGAAACATATTGCAACGATTCCACGAACCAGGACCTCTCTCGCACCCGGAATTGGGTCCGACACCGGTTGGTACCGTTTTTGGAGACGGAAATGGGCGTTCCTGTGCTGGAGATCTTGGTGCGGGGGTCCCAGATCATGAACGAAGTGGACGGTTTCATGACTCAGGAAGCCGAGCGGCTGCTCGAAGCGGCCACGATCAGCGATCCGACCGCATCCGAGGTGGTGCGGGTCGAAATCGCAAAGCTGGCCGGGCTTCACCCCGCCGTGAAACGCGCGGTGATGCGCGAAGCCGTCCACGATGCGGCGGGACGGCTCCAGGAAATTTCCTGGACGCACATCGACGCCCTGCTCGATCTCATGCAACGAGAGGAAGGGCGCGGTTCGATCGACCTTCCGGGCTCTTTGGCCGCGCGTCGTGAATACGACACTCTGGTGATCGGCCCGGCGTCCAAGGAAGCGACGCCGCCGCCCCCCGAGCCGTCTCCTCCACTGAACCTCAGCACCTCGGGAGAGGCGAAATGGGGACGCGTCCGGGTCAAATGGACGACGGGTCCGGTGGGGCTCCAGAATCCCGAGACGTGGGCTCTGGATGCCAGCCGGAGCGCTTTCGATCTCACCGGGGTGACTGCACCCGTTTATTTGAGGAGCATTCGCCCGGGTGATCGCATGGAGCCTTCGGGCATGGAGGGCTCGCAAAAGATTTCTGACTTACTGATCAACCGCAAGGTCCCGCGGCATTTGCGGACGCGGGTACCGGTAATGTGCGACAATGGTGGGTCCGAGGGAGGCGAGAGGATCCTGTGGGTGGTCGGTCAGCGCCGATCCCGCCAGGCGACGGTTCGCTCGGAAACGGCTCAAGTCGTTTTTTTTGAAGCCGAAACGATCCTCTAACGCTGGGTTAAGGCGTCCTCCCCCGTCCCGGAAAGGAAAATTAGACGTGTGGCACCGCTCCCCTGACGATTTCTCCCGGCAGTTCCGCATTGGCGGCGACGAGGACCCCAATCGGGGCAAACGCCGCGGAGCCCCGGATGACCGGGGCGGACGCAAGCAGCCCCAGTTCAATACGCCTAGGCCCCTGAAAACCCTGGCCTTCTGGCTCATGATGACCGTGGTCGTCCTGGTCGCGGTCAACGTCTATCACTTGAGCCGGCCGGAGGAGCGCAAGCTCACCTACTCCCAGCTCTATCACGAGGCCGAAGCCGCCAACATCAAGACGATTACGATTTCGGGGCGCGAGGCCCGGGGTGAGCTCAAGACAGCCACCACCGTCCAGACGGGGACCGGCAACAATTCCCGACCGGAGAAGGTCGAGCGGTTCGTGACTCAGATTCCCATGGAGCCCGACGCTCTCGTCGCGGTGGTCCAAGAGAAAGCGCCCGAAGCCATCATCGACGGGGCCAAGGAGCACCCGAACTGGTTCGGGGTCGTGCTCACGTATTTGCCTATTCTGCTGATCGTCGGCTTCTGGCTCTTCTTCATCCGCCAGATGCAGTCGGGTGGATCGGCGGCTTTGAAATTCGGAAAGAGCCGCGCCAAGCTCCTGGTCGAGAACAAGCCGCGCATCACGTTCAAGGATGTGGCCGGCGCGGACGAGGCCAAGGAAGAGCTCCAGGAAATCATCGAGTTCCTTAAGGACCCCAAGAAGTTTCAGACCCTCGGTGGTCGCATTCCCAAAGGCGCCTTGCTCCTCGGACCTCCCGGGACCGGAAAGACGTTGCTCGCCAAGGCAGTGGCCGGTGAGGCGGCGGTGCCCTTCTTCAGCATGTCGGGGTCCGACTTCGTGGAGATGTTCGTCGGCGTGGGCGCCTCGCGCGTCCGTGACCTCTTCGACCAAGGCAAGCGCAACGCTCCCTGCATCATCTTCATCGACGAGATCGACGCGGTCGGACGCCATCGTGGCGCCGGCCTGGGCGGCGGTCACGACGAACGCGAGCAAACGCTGAATCAGCTCCTCGTGGAGATGGACGGTTTTGAATCCAACGAAGGCGTGATCTTGATCGCGGCCACCAACCGGCCCGACGTGCTCGATCCCGCCTTGTTGCGCCCGGGCCGCTTCGACCGGCAGATCGTGGTCGATGCGCCGGACGTGAAGGGACGCGAGGCCATCCTGCGCATCCACACCCGCAAGATTCCGCTCTCCGATGACGTGGATTTGAACGTGCTCGCGCGCGGAACGCCGGGGATGGTGGGCGCCGATCTGGCGAACATGGTGAACGAAGCGGCGCTCTTGGCGGCGCGGCGTAATCGCCGGCGCGTCGCCCAAGCCGACTTCGAGGACGCCAAGGATAAGGTGATGATGGGCACGGAACGCAAGAGCCGCATCATCAGCGACGAAGAGAAGAAGCTCACCGCCTATCACGAGGCCGGACACACCTTGGTCGGGAAACTCACCCCGAACGGCGATCCCATCCACAAGGTCACCATCGTGCCGCGTGGGCGGGCCTTGGGCGTCACGCATTTCTTGCCCATCGACGAGCGTCATTCGTACACCCGCGAGTACTGCGTGGGCGTGCTCACCCGCATGCTGGGCGGTCGCGCGGCCGAGGAAGTGATCTT